>WNFL01443332.1_pt2 | contig 77185 bp, 83 predicted proteins | sample 5400361 | NCBI WGS metagenome assembly WNFL01 (sample SAMN13153351, study PRJNA577476) | soil metagenome | isolation source: 40 cm soil on Douglas fir-dominated hillslope | place: USA:California | collected 2013-09-17 | reverse complement strand
GCGAGGTGCAGCTCCTGCGCCTCACCAACGCCTCGGCCATCGACATCGCGCAGACCTTGACGCGCGTGATCCCGGAGACGTCGCCCTCGCCCACCTCGCCCGGCACGCCGCCCAAGGCCGCGATCACGGTGGACGTGCGCACCAATTCCCTCCTGGTGCGCGCCGACAACCCGTCCCTCATGACGCGCATCAAGACGCTGGTCGGCGGGCTCGACGCCCCGGGCGCGGGCAACGGCAACATCTACACCGTGTTCCTGAGGAACGCCGACGCCACGCGCATCGCCGAGACGCTGCGCGGGCTCCTGTCCGGAGCCGAATCGTCGCGCACCACGACGACCACCACGACTCCTTCCGGCGGCACCGCGCAGCAGACCACGGCCTCGACCTCCACCGGCGCCGCGGCAGCCGGCGTCGCTCCCAGCTCGATCATCCAGGCCTACGCGCCGACCAATTCGATCATCATCACCGCCTCCGAGCCGGTCTACCGCAGCCTGCGCACGGTGATCGACACCCTCGACCAGCGCCGCCAGCAGGTCTACGTGGAGGCGCTCATCGTCGAGGTCTCCACCGGCCGCGCGGCCGAATTCGGCGTGCAGTGGAACGCCGCGCGCAACATCGGCAACGACCAGTCGCTCTTCGGCGGCACCAACTTCAGCACCACCGCCAACAGCAACATCCTCGGCGTCGCCACACCCACCAACGGCCTGGCGATCGGCACCGGGCTCAACGTGGGCATCATCCAGGGCGAGATCACCATCCCCGGCACCTCGATCAAGGTCGCCAACCTGCAGCTCCTCGCGCGCGCGCTCGAAGGCGATTCGGGCGCCAACGTGCTCTCCACGCCGAACGTGCTCACGCTCGACAACGAGGAAGCGAAGATCGTGGTCGGCCAGAACGTGCCGTTCATCACCGGCTCCTACACGCCGACGGCGGGAACCGCCACCAACCCGTTCCAGACCATCGAGAGGAAGGACATCGGCCTCACGCTGCGCGTGACGCCGCAGGTGTCCGAGGGCGGCGGCGTGAAGCTGAAGATCTTCCTCGAGGTGTCGAGCGTCACGCAGGACAAGTCGCTGGTGCAGTCGGCCGACATCATCACCAACAAGCGCTCGTTCGAGTCGCCGGTGCTGGTGGACGACGGCCAGATCGTGGTGCTGGGCGGCTTGATCCAGGACGATCGCTCGTCGACCACCGACAAGGTGCCGCTGCTGGGCGACATTCCCTACCTGGGAGCGCTCTTCAAGTACCAGTCGCGCAACCACAAGCGCACCAACCTCATGATCTTCCTGAGGCCCGTGGTGCTGAAGGACGGGCGCGGCGCGGCGGCGCTCACCGCCGACCGCTACGAGTACATCCGCAACCTGCAGGGCGAGATCCGCGAGCTCTGGACCGGCCCATTGCCGGAGACCAGGGCGAACGTGCTGACGCCCCTCGATGCCGCGCGCGACAAGCCGCTGGGCAAGACCGAGAGCCGCTGAGCGAAACCATGACCGCGCCCCTCGAACGCACCGTGAATCCCCAGGACCTCGATCCGCAAACGGTGCGGCTGCTGCCCTATGCCTTCGCGAAATCGAAGGGCGTGCTCGCCGCGCGCCTGGTGGACGGGACGCTGGAGGTGTGGATCCGTCCCTACCCGCAGGCGTCGAGCCTCGCCGAAGTGCGCCGCATGGCCGGCAAGCCCATCAAGGAGATCCTCCTCACGCCGGAGGAGTTCGAGCATTGCCTCACGCTCGCCTATACGCGCGAGCCCTCTGCGGCGGAGACCATCGTCGACGACATGGGCGAGTCGGTGGATCTCGCCAAGCTGACCGCCCAGCTTCCCGAGGTCGCCGACCTCCTGGAGACCGAGAACGACGCGCCGATCATCCGCCTCATCAACGCGTTGCTGACGCAAGCCGTGCGCGAGGGCGCCTCCGACGTGCACCTCGAGATCTTCGAGTCGCGCGCGCTGGTGCGCTTCCGCGTGGACGGAGCATTGCGCGACGTGGTGGAGCCGCGCCGCGGCCTGCATCCGGCGATGGTGTCGCGCATCAAGGTGATGGCCTCGCTCGACATCGCGGAGAAGCGCCTGCCGCAGGACGGGCGCATCGCGCTACGCATCGCCGGGCGCCCCATCGACGTGCGCGTCTCGACCATTCCCACCGCGAACGGCGAGCGCGTGGTGCTGCGCCTCCTCGACAAGCAGGCGAGCCGCCTCACGCTGGACGCGCTCGGCATGGCGAAGGCGACGCGCGGCGAGGTCGACGCGTTGATCGACCAGCCGCACGGGATCTTCCTGGTGACCGGGCCCACGGGCTCGGGCAAGACCACGACGCTCTATTCGGCGCTGACGAGACTCGACCGCAAGACGCGCAACATCCTCACCGTCGAGGACCCGGTCGAGTACGAGCTGGATGGCATCGGCCAGACCCAGGTGAACCCGCGCATCGAGATGACGTTCGCGCGGGCACTGCGCGCGATCCTGCGCCAGGATCCCGACGTGGTGATGATCGGCGAGATCCGCGACCTGGAGACCGCGCAGATCGCGGTGCAGGCCTCGCTCACCGGCCACCTGGTGCTGGCGACGCTGCACACGAACGACGCGCCGGGCGCGGTGACGCGCCTCGCCGACATGGGCATCGAGCCCTACCTCCTCGCCTCCACGCTGAACGGCGTGCTCGCGCAGCGCCTGGTGAGGAAGCTTTGCGCCGAGTGCAAGGCGCCCTACGAGCCCGACGCCGCGGCGCGCGCGATATTCGGCAACGCGTCGCCCGAGCGCCTCTACCGCGCGGTGGGCTGCGGCGCATGCAACTTCTCCGGCTACAAGGGGCGCACCGGCATCTACGAGCTGCTCACCGCCGACGACGCGCTGCGCCACTTGGTCCACGACACCGCGGAGGAGACCGCCATCCGCGCGCACGCGGTCGCGCGCGGCATGGTGCGCCTGCGCGACGACGGGCTTCGCTGGGTGCGCGAGGGCGTCACCTCGCTGGATGAAGTTTTGCGCGTCACCCGCACCTGATTCAAGACGATCACACGGAGATCAGGAGTTCACACGCAGGACACGGAAAAGCCAATGCGCCGATCGAGACACTGCCAACGACACCGCGGGCTCATTCACCGACTTGCCTTTTCAGTGTTCTGCGTGCGAGCTCCTGATCTCCGTGTGATCGCCTTGAAATCCCATTGGAGGTAGACGTGCCGGGATTTAGATACCAGGCGTACAGCGTCGAAGGCAAGCTCCACAAGGGCGTGCTGGAAGCCGACAGCGCGCGCCAGGCGCGCGCCACGCTGCGCGACCAGGGGCTCACCCCCTACCGCGTGGAGGTCATCGCCGCCAACGATCCCGCCGGCGGCGCGCGCTTCCGGGCCGCCTCGGTTTCCACCGCCGAGCTCACCCAGGTGACGCGCGGGCTCGCCTCGCTCCTCGAAGCCGGGCTCACCGTCGAGCAGGCGTTCAACGCGCTGATCGAGCAGGCGGAGAACGAACGCCTGCGCCAGGTGCTCGCGGCGCTGCGCGGCGAGGTGATCGCCGGCAACACCATCGCCAAGGCGCTCGAATCCTTCCCCAACGTGTTCTCCGAGCTCTATCGCACGCTCATCGCCGCCGGGGAATCCTCGGGGCAGCTGCCGCGCGTGCTCTCCAAGCTTTCCGATTACCTCGAAGACCGCCAGCAGCTGCGCGCGCGACTCTCGCTCGCGCTCATCTATCCGTCGATCGTGATGGGTGTCGCGCTCCTGGTGGTCGGAGCGCTCCTCGTCTACGTCCTCCCGCAAGTCGTCCAGGTGTTCCAGCACGCGCACCAGCAGTTGCCGATCCTCACGCGCGCCCTCATCGCGCTCTCGGTGTTCCTGCAGGCGACGTGGGGTTTGTGGGTCGCGCTTGTCATCGCGGCCGCGGTGGCGCTGCGCGCCGCGCTGCAGCGCCCCGCGATGCGCGCCTCGATCCATCGCTTCGTGTGGAAGAAGCCGCTCATCGGGCGGGTGCTGCGCCACGTCGACTCCGCGCGGCTCGCGGCGACGCTCTCGATCCTGGTCGGCAGTCGCGTGCCGATCCTGCAGGCGCTCGAGGCGGGCACCGGCGTGATGACGCTCGAGCCGATGCGCGAAGCCCTCACCAGCGCCGCTCGCGGGGTGCGCGAAGGCATGCCGCTCGCCCGCGCTTTGGGAGCGACCGCCGCGTTCCCGCCGGTCATGGTGCACCTCATCGCCAGCGGCGAGACCAGCGGGCGCCTCGACGAAGCCCTCGAGCGCGCCGCGCGCCAGCAGCAAAATGACATCGCGATCCGGTTGGCCGCCTTCACCGCGCTCTTCGAGCCGGCGATGATCCTCTTCATGGGCGCGGTGGTGCTCGCCATCGTGCTCGCCATCCTGCTGCCCATCTTCCAACTGAACTCGATGATCGGGAAATGAATACGCGCCGCGGTTTCACCCTCATCGAGGTTCTTGTCGTGGTCGCCATACTCGGCATCCTGGCCGCCATCGTCGTGCCGCGCATCATGGACCGGCCCGACGAGGCGAAGCGCGTCGCGGCGAAGGCCGACATCGGCGCCATCGTGCAGGCCCTCAAGCTCTACCGGCTCGACAACGGCGGCTATCCCACCACCGACCAGGGGCTCGGAGCGCTGGCGCAGAAGCCCACCACCAATCCGGTGCCGGGCAACTGGAAGCAGGGCGGCTACCTCGAGCGCGTGCCGAAGGACCCGTGGGGCAGCGACTACCAGTACCTGAGCCCCGGCGTGAAGGGCGAGATCGACGTGTTCAGCCTGGGCGCGGATCGCGCGCGCGGAGGCGAGGGCAATGCGGCCGACATCGGAAACTGGGAATAGAGGCTTCACGCTGATCGAAGTGCTGGTGGTCGTGGCGATCACCGGCATCATCCTCGCGGTGGCCTCGGTCAACCTCTTCCCGAGCGATGCCGAGGTCGCGCGCCGCGAATCGGGCATGGTCGCCCTCGCCGTGGAGCGTGCACGCGACGCGGCGTGGCTGGGCGGGCGGCCCACCTCGGTCACCTTCGACGCGGGGCGCGTGCGCGCCTGGCGCCTTTCCGGCGATTCGTGGCGCGCGATCGACGGCGCCGACCACGCGCTCGAAGCGAGCATGCGCATCGTCGGGCTCTACGTCGACGCCCAGCCGCTCAAGCCCGACGAGCGCCTGGTGTTCCTGCCCGACGGCCTCGGCGTCCCGTTTCGCGTCGGGCTCGAGGTACGCGGGCTGCGCTGGGCGATCGAGGGCGACGCGGCGGGCGCGGTGACGCTGGTGCAAGGATGAGGGCGCGCGGATTCACCCTGATCGAGATCCTGGTGGCCATCGCCATCCTCGCCGTCGCGCTCGCGGCGACCACGCGCGCGGCGAGCGTGGCAACGGACGGCGCGCTCGAGACGCGCCATCGCCTCCTCGCGACGTGGGCCGCGGAAAACCGCCTCGCCGAGGTGCGCGCGCGCCGCCTCTTCCCGATGAGCGCGACCACGCGCTACGAGGCGAACCAGGGCGGCCTCGCGCTGGTGATCGAAGAGACCGTGACCGACACGGCGAACCCCGTGATCCGCAAGATCGATCTCGCGGTCGCCGACGCACGCGATCCGGCGCGCGTCCTCACCCGGCTGACCGGCTATGTATCGCGCTAGGGGATTCACCCTCGTCGAGCTGCTCGTGGCGCTGGCGATCTTCGCCCTCATCACCGGCTTCGCGTACCGCGGCCTCACCGCGATGCTCGAGGCGCGCGCGGCGCTCGAGAGCGAATCGCGCAAGTGGCGCGACGTGGCGCTCTTCGTGGGCCGCATCGGCCGCGATCTCTCGGCGGCCCTGGCACGCCCCACGCATGGCGCGTCGGGCACGCCCCTCGCGCCGCTTTCGTCGGTGACGGAATCGTCCTCCTCGCCGGAAGGCCTCTCCCTCACGCGCTCCGGGAGCCCGCTGCAGGAAAGCGCCCTCGCCGCGCCCCAGCGCATCGCCTATCGCCTGCGCGACGGCGTGATCGAGCGGCTCACCTGGGCCGGGGTCGACATCGCGCCGCGCGACGAGCCGTCCGCAGTCACGGTGCTGAAGCAGGTGAGCGCATTCAGTGTTCGCTTTCTGGATACGACCGGCGAGTGGCGCACCACGTGGGGACTGCCGTTGAACTCGGTGACGACGTTTCCTGCCGCGGTGGAAGTCACGGTTCAGCTCGCGAGCGGCGAGAAGATCGTGCGCCTGGTCGACATGCCGGGGCCGCAATGAAGCGCGAACGCGGGCTCGCCGCCGTCACCGCGATCCTCATCGTGGCAGTCGCCGCATCGGCCGCGACCCTCATGCTTGCGCAGCAATCGGCGATGCTGGACCAGACCATGCTGATCGCCTCGCGCGCGCAGGCCGAGCAGTATTCCCGCGCCGGCCTCGATTGGGTGCGCGGCGTTCTCCTCGAGGATGCGGTCACGGCACCGCAATTCGATTCGCTCGACGAGGGCTGGGCGCAGCCGATCGCCGCATTGCCGGTGGAGCGCGCGGTGGTCTCGGGCGCCATCACCGACGAGCAGGGCAAGTTCAACCTCAACAACATGGTGAATGGCGTCTCCGCGAGCAAGCCGGATATCGAGGTGTTCAGGCGCATTCTCGCGTCGCAAGGCCTCGCCCCGGAGCTTGCCGACGCGGTGGTCGACTGGATCGACGGCGACGAGGATCTGTTCAGCACGGCGGGCGCGGAGAGCGCGTATTACCTCGCCCTCCCGCGTCCCTATCGGGCGGCCAACACCGCGATCACGCAGATCGAAGAGCTCTACCGCGTGCGCGGCTTCGACGCGGCCGCCGTGCGCAAGCTGCGCCCGTTCGTCACGGCGCTGGCCCCGGCCACGCCCGCTCCCACCGGCCCGGCCCACACCACAGTCAATATCAACACCGCGAACGAGGTCGTGCTGCAAGCGCTCCTCCCCGCCCAGCCCCACGAAGACATCGTGCTGTGGGTCGCGGGGCGCAAGGGCAAGCCGATGAAGGACAAGGCGGCGATCCAGGCGTGGGCCAGGAATCCCGCGCCCGGAGCCCTCGAGGCGCTCGATGTGAAGAGCTCTTACTTCATGGCCCGCATCAACGTCGCCCAGGACGATGTCGAGCTCGCGAGCGAAGCGCTAATACAACGTGTGGGGAACGCCGCGCCCGTTATAATTTGGCGTCGCCCGCGCTATTGACGGGCGGCGCCCGCCCATGAAGCTTCGCATCTTCCTTCCCCCCGCCGAAAGACCCGACGCCGCGACGCGCTTCGGCTGGATGCTCTTCGACGCGCGCCGCGCGCTCCTTCGCGAGGGCCACTCGACGCTCGAGGAGGTGCCGCGCGCCGAAGAAGTCGAAGCGGTCCTGCCCGCCGCGCGCGTGCTCTTCGCGCGCCTGAAGCTCCCGCGCGTGAACGCGGCCACCATCCGCGAGCTTTTGCCGTTCGCGGTCGAGGATCGCCTCCTCGCCGATCCCTCCAACATCCACGCGGTCGCCGGGCATATGGGCGCGCCGGGCGAGACGGTGGTCGCGGTGATCGACCGCGAGTGGCTCCACGCGATGCTCGCGGCACTCGCGCGCTTCGACATCCGCCCGCTGCGCGCCTGGCCCGAGAGCTGCCTGCTGGCCGGCGGCCACGGCGACTGGCACCTCGTCTGGAGCGCGCGGCGCGGCATGCTGGTGGACGACGACGGCGTGAGCGCGACCTTCGACCACGATGCGTCCGGAGGCTATCCGCTGGCGCTGCGCCTCGCGCTCGACGAGGCGGCCGCGCGCGGCGAGCGGCCCTCGATCGTGCGCGTGCACAACGAGGGCGGCGTGGCGCTCCCCGACCTCGCGCGCTGGAGCGCGGAGTCGGGCATGGCGTTCTCCCCCGGCTCGCAGTGGGAGAAGCTCTCGCGCGGCGAGCCTTCCGACAAATGCATCGACCTCATGCAGGGCGAGTTCGCCGCGGCGCGCGCGCGCGCCTTTCGCCTGCCGCGCGCCGCCGTGATCCTCGCCGCCGTGGTGGCGGCGCTGCAGGTCACCTTCGTCACCGTCGACGTCATGCGCCTGCGCCACGAGAAGAAGTCCCTCGAGGCCGAGGCCGAGACGCTTTTTCGGGGTGCCTTTCCCGAAGCGAAGGTCGTGGTCGATCCCGAGCTGCAGATGCGCAGGAACCTCGCGGAGCTGAGGCGCACGCGCGGCATGACGGGCGGCGACGGCTTCCTGGGCCTCGTTTCAGCGGCCGCGCAGCAATCGCCCGAGCCCGCCCGGTCCATCGAGTTCGCCAACGGCAGGCTCACCATCCGGCGCGGCGAAGCGTCGGTCGCGCAGGCCCCGCGATGAACCTCGCCGCGCTCTGGTACTCGCGCTCGGCGCGCGAGCGCGGCCTGGTGGCCGCGGGCGCGACGCTCCTCGTGATCATGCTCGCCGTGGCTCTCGTATGGCTGCCGCTGGAGCGCGCGCGCGTGCGCCTCGCCGCGGAGCTTCCGCGGCTGCGCGCCACGGTGCTCGCGCTGCAGCGCGACGCCGACGAGGTGAGGCGCCTGCGCGCCTTGCCCGCGACCATTCCCGCCAACCCCGCGCCGCTCGCCCCGCTCATCGCCGCCAACGCCTGGGCCCGCGAGCTGCCCGGCGTGCAGCTCTCGGTGCCCGACGAGAGGCACGTGAAGCTCTCCGGGGGCGACATCGGCTTCACCGCCCTCCTCGACTGGCTCGCCACCGCGCAGGCGGCCCACGGCCTGCGCGTGGAGTCGGCGCGCATCGACGCGCTCGGCGTCCCGGGGCGGGTACGCGCCGAGCTCATGCTCGAAAGGCCCTAGATGCGCACGCAGGCGCTGGCCGCGCTCGGGGTCGCGGCCTACCTTGCCTTCCTCGTCGTCACGACGCCGGCCAGCTTCATCGCGGCGCGCGCGCGCGCCGCCGCCCCCGGGCGCATCGAGATGAGCGAGGCGACCGGTTCGCTGTGGCGCGGAAGCGCGCGCGCGCGCTTCGCCGCGCCCGGCGGCCACCTCATCTTCGATCGCATCGAGTGGAGCCTCGCGCCCGCGCGCCTCATGGCCGGGCGCGTGGCTTTCGACGTGCGAGCGGTGGGTCACGGCCTCGCCGGCCACGCCCAGCTCGCCCGCGGCTTCAGCCGCTGGGAGCTGCGCGAGCTTTCGGCGACCGGCGAAGCCGAGGCCCTGGTCCCGCTCGCCCCGATCGCCGCCGCGTGGCGTCCCGAGGGAACGATCACGCTCTCCTCGCCCGCGCTCGACTGGAACGACGACGACGCGCGCGGGAGCCTCAGCGCCGAATGGAAGGACGCGGCGCTGTCGATCTCCGAGGTGCGCCCGCTCGGAACCTACCGCCTCGATGCGCACGCCGAGGGCGGGCCCGCGAAGCTCACCTTCGCCACCATGCAAGGGCCGTTGCGGATCTCCGGGCAGGGCATGTTCACTCGACCCGCGCGCCTCACGGTCTCGGGCGAAGCGCGTGGCGAAGGCGACCGCGCGAAAGCGCTCGATGCGCTCCTCGACTTGATCGGGCCGCGGCGCCCCGACGGCGCGCGCGCCCTCGAAATCCGCATGAATTGAAGACGCCCGGCTTCGTCGCGCCGTGGTGGCTGCGCAACGCCCATGCGCAGACCATCTACGGGTCGTTGTTCTCGCGCACTCCGCGCGTCGCGTTGCGCCGCGAGCGCTGGGACACGCCCGACGGCGACTTCGTCGACGTGGACTTCGTCGACGGACCGGCGGACGCGCCGTGGGTCCATCTGTTCCACGGGCTCGAAGGCTCGTCCGATTCGCCCTATGCGCGCAAGCTCATGGACCACGTCGCGCGGCGCGGCTGGCGCGGCACGGTGTTCCACTTCCGCGGCTGCAGCGGCGAGCCCAACCGGCTGCCGCGCGCCTATCACTCCGGCGACTCCGCCGAGGTGGGCTGGGCGCTCGACGAGATCCGCAAGCGCGCCGGCGCGAGCGCGCTGCACGCGGTCGGCATCTCGCTGGGCGGCAACGCTTTCGCCAAATGGCTGGGCGAGCGCGGCGAGGAAGCGCGCCCGATCGTCGCGAGCGCGGTGATCGTGTCCGCGCCGCTCGACCTGATGGCCGCCGGAGAAGCGCTGGGGCGCGGGTTCGCGCTCGTCTATGCGCGCCATTTCCTGGCGACATTGAAGGCGATCTCGCTCGCCAAGCTCGCGCGCTTTCCCGGCCTCTACGACGCCGCCACGGTGAGGGCCGCGCGCACGCTGCGCGAGTTCGACAACGTGGTGACGGCGCCGGTACATGGCTTCCGCGATACCGACGACTACTGGACGCGGTCGAGCGCCAAGCCGCTCCTCGCCGCAATCCGGGTGCCCACCCTCCTCGTCAACGCGCGCGACGATCCCTTCCTTCCGGAAAGCGCGCTGCCTACGGAACGCGAGGTATCCTCCGCGGTCAAGCTAGAATTCCCGTCGCGGGGAGGCCACGTCGGCTTCGTGAGCGGTCCCTTCCCCGGCAACATCGAATGGCTTCCACACCGCATCCTCCACTTCTTCGAGCACCACGAATGACTCCCATCGCACCCGAGATCTTCAAGGCCTACGACATCCGCGGCATCGTCGACCGCACGCTCACCGAGGCGGCCGCCGAGGCGATCGGCCAGGCGCTCGGCACGATGGCGCGCGCCAAGGGCGTGCAGCGCTTCATCGTGGGCCGCGACGGGCGATTGTCGGGCCCCAGGCTCGCGCGCGCCGTGTCGCGCGGGCTCAACGCCGCGGGCATGGACGTGATCGACATCGGCGTGGTCGCGACGCCGATGGTGTACTTCGCGACCCACCACTTCTCCACCGGCAGCGGCGTGATGGTCACCGGCAGCCACAACCCGCCCGAGTACAACGGCCTGAAGATGATGGTCGCGGGCGATACGCTCTCCGGCGAGACCATCCAGGACCTGCGCCGCATCGTCGAAGGCGGCAAGCTCGCCACCGGCAGCGGCAAGGTCGAGAACGCCGACATCGCCGAGGTGTACATGCAGCGCATCGCGTCCGACGTGAAGCTCGCGCGCCCCATGACCATCGCGGTGGATTGCGGCAACGGCTCGCCGGGCGCGTACGCTCCGGAGCTCTTCCGGCGCCTCGGCTGCAAAGTGATCGAGCTCTTCTGCGAGGTGGACGGCCATTTCCCCAACCACCATCCCGATCCCTCGAAGCCCGAGAATCTCCAGGACCTGATCGCCACTTTGAAGAAGAGCAACGCGGAGCTGGGCCTCGCCTTCGACGGCGACGGCGACCGCCTGGGTGTCGTCACCAAGTCGGGAAAGATCATCTATCCCGATCGCCAGCTGATGCTCTTCGCCGAGGCGGTGCTCTCCCGCAACCCCGGCGCGGAAGTGATCTTCGACGTGAAGAGCACGCGCACCCTCTTTCCCTGGATCCGCAAGCACGGCGGCAAGCCGCTCATGTGGAAAACGGGCCACTCGCTCCTCAAGGCGAAACTGAAGGAGACCGGCGCGCCGCTCGCCGGCGAGATGAGCGGCCACATCTTCTTCAAGGACCGCTGGTACGGCTTCGACGACGGCCTGTACGCGGGCGCCCGCCTCCTCGAGATCGTGTCGCGCGCCGCGAATCCGTCGAGCACGCTCGAGGCGCTGCCCGATTCGATCTCCACGCCCGAGCTGAACATCGCGCTCGAGCACGAGGGCGAGAACCACAAGCTCATCGCCGATCTCCAGAGGACCGCTCACTTCGACGGCGCCACCGAGATCAACACCATCGACGGGTTGCGCGTCGAGTACCCTGACGGCTTCGGCCTCATGCGCGCCTCGAACACGACGCCCGTGATCGTGCTGCGCTTCGAGGCGGATTCGCAGGCGGCGCTCGAGCGGATCCAGCGCGATTTCAAGCGCGTACTATCGACTGCCAAGCCCGGCGCCGCCATTCCCTACTGAGGAGGCCGCATGACGAAGCCCGAGGAGGGCGGTCCGCTCACCGGGGTGCGGATCATCGATCTCACCACGGTCGTGATGGGTCCCTACGCGACCCAGATCCTGGGCGACATGGGCGCCGAAGTCATCAAGGTCGAATCCCCCGAGGGAGACGTATTCCGCTACGCCGCGCCGCAGCGCAATCCGGGCATGGGCGCCGCGTTCCTCAACTTGAATCGCAACAAGCGCAGCATCGCCATGGATCTCAAGCGCGCGGACGAGCGCGAGCGCCTGATCGAGCTGGTGCGCGGCGCCGACGTCTTCGTCTACAACGTGCGGCCGCAGTCGATGAGGAAGCTCGGTCTCGACTACGAGACGCTCTCCAAGGTGAATCCGCGCATCATCTACTGCGGGACCTACGGATTCTCCGAGAAGGGGCCCTACGCGGGCCGCCCCGCGTTCGACGACATCATCCAGGCGATGAGCGGCATCGCGGCGCTGCAGGGCCACAACGGCGGCGCCGGGCCCGAGTACGTGAACACCATCATCGCCGACAAGGCCGCCGGCCTCACCGCCGCCTACGCGATCGCGATGGCGCTCTACGAGCGCGAGCGCTCCGGCGTGGGCCAGGCGATCGAGGTGCCGATGTTCGAGACCATCGTCTCGTTCACGCTCCTCGAGCACATGGCGGGCGCGACCTTCGTGCCGGCGGTGGACGGCATGGGCTACGAGCGCGTGCTCTCGCCGAATCGCAGGCCCTACCGAACGCGCGACGGCTACATCGGATTGCTGCCCTACACCACCGCGCAATGGCAGCGCTTCTTCACCGCGGCGGGCGAGGATGCGCTCGCCTGCGACCCGCGCGTGGCCGACGCCTCGAAGCGCAGCCGGAACATCAACGCGCTCTACGCCGAGCTCGCGCGCATCGTCGCGACCAGGACCACGGCCGAGTGGGTGGCGCTCCTGAAGGGCGCCGACATCCCGATGACGCCGGTGCGCACGCCCGACGACCTCCTGGAGGACCCGCACCTTGCCGCGGTCGATTTCTTCCGCGAGGTCGACCATCCCTCGGAAGGGCGCATGCGCACGCTCGGCATTCCCGTGACGTTCTCGCGCACACCCGGCGCGGTTCGCAGCCTGCCGCCGCGGCTGAACGAGCACCGCGGCGAGATCCTGAAGAAGGCCGAGGAATGAAAACCGAAGCGCTCGCCAAGTTGCGCTGAGATGACGCCGCGCGTGATCCGCCCCACGCGCCTGCAGGACCGCATCGTGGTCTTCTTCGTCGTGCTGTTGATGGCGGTGCAGCTGGTGAGCTTCTACTTCATCCGCTACGCGATCGAGCACACCGCGCAGGGCACCATGCGCGAGGAGCTGCGCGTGGGCGCACGCGTCTTCAAGCGCCTCCTCGGGCGGGACGCCGCGCAGCCGCTCGTGATCGACGATGCGACCGCGCGCGACCTGAAGCGCCAGATACTCGCGGACGTGACGTTCGTGCAGTCGACGGGAGGCGAGCCGCGCATCCTCGCGACGACGCTCACGCCCGCGCGCCGCGCCGAGCTCCTCGCCTCGGCGAATCGCATCATCGACACGGCGCGCGATGGCGCCACATTTCGCCTGGGCGAGGACGACTACGAAGTGCTCGCCACCTCCCTGGGGGAAACGGCCTCGCCCTCCATCCACGCGATCCTGCAGCGCGCGAGCGCCGATGGCCTGGCCGCCTACAGGCTCCTCGAGGCCGTGCTCCTCATCATCGCCGGGCTCTCGCTCGCGGTGACCCTTGCCGGCGCGCGCTACATCACGCGGCGCATCACGCGCCCCGTGGCGCAGCTGGGCGACGCCGCGCGCGCGATCGAGCGCGGCAACTACGCGGTGCGCGTGGGCGGCGAGGGCAGCGACGAGATCGGCGAGCTGGGGCGCGCCTTCGACCGCATGGCGGCCGGGCTCGCCGAGCGCGACAACATGCGCGACATCCTCGGCAAGGTCGCCTCCAACGAGGTCGTCACGCGCCTCCTGGAAGGCGGCGACATCGAGCTGGGCGGCGAGGAGCGCGACGTGACGGTGATGTTCACCGACATCCGCAACTTCACGGCGCTGGTGGAGAAGCTCACGCCGGATCAGAGCCTGCAGCTCCTGAACGAGTTCCTCACCGTGATCAGCGAGGTGATCGAGGCGCACGGCGGCGTGGTGGACAAGTACCTGGGCGACGGCGTCATGGCGCTCTTCGGCGCGCCGGTGACGCGGCCCGACGACGCCCAGCGCGCCCTGGGCTGCGCGCTGGAGATCCGCCGCCGCCTGGAGGCCCTGGGGCCGCTCCTGTCGTCGCGCGGGCTTCCGCACCCGCAGGTGGGCATCGGCATCAACACTTCCCGGGTGATCGCGGGCAACATCGGCTCGCCCTCGCGCCTGAACTACACGGTGCTGGGCGACGGCGTGAACCTCGCCGCGCGCCTCGAGAGCCTCACCAAGCGCTACCAGGTGCCGATCGTGATCGGCATCACCACGCGCGAGCGTGTGCGCGGCATCGTCTGCCGCGAGCTGGACAAGGTGCGCGTGCAGGGCAAGACCGTGCCCGAGCGCATCTTCGAGCCGCTCGCCGCCGAGGGCGCGCTGGGCGCGGCGCAGCTCGTGCACCTCGCGCAATGGCACGAGGCGCTCGAGATGTTCCGCCTGCGCTGCTGGGACGCCGCCGCCGCGAGCTTCGGCGAGCTGGCCGCGGTCCCCGGCTACGAGCGCCTGGCGAGCCTCTATCTCGATTACATCCGCGACCTCGCCGCGAATCCGCCGGGCGAGGACTGGGACGGATCCTTCACGCTTTACGAGAAGTAGCCTTCCGCTTCTTCTTCGCCGGCGCAGCCCGCTTGCCGGCCGGCTCGCCGGCGCGCGCCATCATGTTCCACGCCCACATCGCGGGATTGTCGCTCGGGGCCGCATCCTCGCCCGGCGGGGCCGCGGCCTTGCGGTTCGCCTCGTTGCTCGACGCCATCTCCTCCTGGAATTTCTCGCCGCCCCTGAGCATCGCGCGCTGGTACTGCAGGCTCTTGATGGTGAGCTGCAGCATGTTGAGGTTGGCCTTGAGCCAGTGCTCGACCACCTCGAGCTCGGAGATCTTCTTCTCCAGCTCCTTCGGGTCGAGCACCGGGAACATGAGCGACTGCAGCGGGTAGGCACCCGGGTTCACCATCTTCTGCCACATGTCGAACATGTCGTGCGGTGTCACCGGCTTCGTCATCGTCGTCGCCTCGGGCCCGATTCGCCCGATTCTACGTCGTTCAACAGGCGCAGGTGCCGGGCGTGGGATTCAAGGGGTATCCACCGCACGCAGCCGGGCTGCGATCAACAGCGAGCCAGGGCGGGGAAAAGTCCTGACCCGGACGGTGGTGACGCGGCGTCGAGCGTCGGTGGCGAACAAGGAGTCAATGGTCGAGAGTCGTTCAGTACCACCACCCTTCAAACATTGACTCGCCCAGAAGAACGGCGATGCGCGACGCGTTCAGCGCGGCGGTGGCGCGGATCGCCACGAAGGTGGCGGACAAGTTTCGGCAGAGAACCATTTGACAACCATCTTGCGGACTCTCGAACTTTTCCCAAGACCTGCTTCAAGTTCGAGTGCCATCAGTCATCGGGAACGCGCATCCAGTACCGCCGCGGCTCACGTCGCGTCGATTCCCCGCGACCGCTCCGCCCTGAAACAGCGACTAGGGCTTGCGGAAGATCGTGAGAGGACGCTGGGTGGTTGTGAAATGGGCTTCTGCCGAAACGTCGTTCGCCACCAACGTTCGAGGGCGCGTCACTGCCGTCCGGGTCACGATCTTCCGCGCCCTGGTTCGCTCGTGATCGCAGCCTTGGCTGCGCGCGGTGACAGACCCTTGAATCCCACGTCCGGCTCCGGAGGAACCGTCACGGCCACGACGGGTCGATCGCCGCGCTGTTGAACTAAACCGAATGGCGAGCGATGAAGTCGCGGATCCTCGGATAGATCATCTCGCGGTACTTGCGGCCGCTGAAGATCCCGTAGTGCCCCACACCCTTGGCCTCGAAGTGCTGCTTCATCTTGAGCGGGATGCCCTTGGCGAGCCCCTGCGCGGCCTCGGTCTGGCCGTTGCCGGAGATGTCGTCGAGCTCGCCCTCGATGGTGAAGAGCGCCGCGCCCTTGATCGCCTCGGGGCGCACGCGCTCGCCGGCGACCACCAATTTTCCCTGCGGCAGCAGGTGCTTCTGGAACACGCGCTCGACGGTCTCGATGTAGTACTCGGCGGGCAGGTCCATCACCGCGTTGTACTCGTCGTAGAAGCGCCGGTGCGCATCCGCGCTGTCGCCGTCGCCTTCGACGAGGTGGTGGTAGTACTGCACGTGGGATTCCATGTGCCGGTCGGGATTCATCGCGACGAAGCCCGCGAACTGCAGGAAGCCCGGGTAGACGCGCCGCATGAAGCCCGTGTAGCGCATCGGCACGCGCTGGATCACCTTGGCCTCGAACCACGAGAGCGGGCGTTGCGTGGCGAACGTGTTGACCGCGGTCGGGCTTCTCCTCGAATCGATCGGGCCGCCCATCATGGTGAGCGTGCGCGGAATGTCCTCGCCGGCGGCGCTCATGAGCGAGACCGCGGCCATCACCGGCACCGTGGGCTGGCACACCGATATCGCGTGGGACTCGCGACCCATGAACGTGATGAACTCGCGCACGTACGCCACGTAGTCGTCGAAGTGAAACGGGCCCACCGTGATCGGGATCTCCTTGGCGTCGATCCAGTCGGTGACCCACACGTCGTGGTCGGCGAGGAGCGCCTTCACCGTGTCGCGGCAAAGCGTGGAGAAGTGCCCCGAGAGCGGCGCGAACACGATCACGCGCGGCTGAGCCGGCGCGCCGACCTTCTTGAAATGGAGCAGCCGGCAGAAGGGCTTCTCGATGTCGTAGACTTCCTTCACCGCGTAGTCGCGCTCGCCGCAACGTACCGTGGTGATGCCGAAGGGCGGGCGCTCATAGCGCTGCGTGAGCCGCGTCATGAGGTCGAAGGCGGCGGCGACGTTGCGGCTGCCCGGCAGGTAGGAGAGCGGGCTATCGGGGTGGCCGTAGATCTCGTTGGCGGCCTGCGCGAACACGCGCCAGGGCTCCAGCGCCGAGCGCTGCCAGTCGTACATCTGGTAGAGCATTGCCTCCACGTCACGCCTCTCGATCGTCATGTTGCATCGCCGCATAGTTTAAGCGTTTTTTGTTAAGCTCTGACTGATATTCGTCAAGTCACGTTCCATGCCACAAGACAAGCATTCCCAAGCCGAGCTCCTGGCGCTCTTCCCGCCGATCGAGCCTTACGCGAGCGCCATGCTCGAGCTCGACGCGCCGCATCGCATGTATTACGAGGAATCGGGGAATCCGAAGGGCGTGCCCGTGGTGTTCCTGCATGGCGGGCCCGGCGCGGGCGCCTCCGCGGTGCACCGCCAGTTCTTCGATCCGGCGTTCTACCGCATCGTGGTCTTCGACCAGCGCGGCGCGGGGCGCTCGACGCCGCTCGGATGCCTCGAGAAGAACGCCACGCAGGACCTGGTCGCCGACCTCGAGCGGCTGCGCGCGCACCTCGCCATCGACAAGTGGATGGTGTTCGGCGGCTCATGGGGCTCGACCCTCGCTCTGGCCTACGCGCAGCACCATCCGCAGCGCTGCCGCGCGCTCGTGCTGCGCGGGATCTTCCTGTGCCGCAAGAGCGAGATCGACTGGTTCCTCTACGGCCTCCGCGCGATCTTCCCCGAGGCGTGGCGCACGTTCTCGGGCTACATACCGGAAGGCGAGCGCGGCGATCTTCTCGACGCCTACCACCGCCGCCTCATCCATCCCGACCCCGCGGTGCACATGCCCGCGGCGCGCTCGTGGAGCGTGTACGAGGGCTCATGCTCGACGCTGCTGCCCAACCCCGCGCTGGTCGCCGACTTCGCCACGGATCGCGTCGCGCTCGGGCTCGCGCGCATCGAGGCGCACTACTTCAAGCACGACATCTTCCTGCCGGACGGCTTCCTGCTGGCGCACGCCGGGCGCCTGAAGCCGATTCCCGGCGTCATCGTGCAGGGGCGCTACGACATCGTTTGCCCCACGGTGTCCGCGGACGACCTGCATCGCGCCTGGCCGCAGGCGAGCTACACCGTGGTCGCCGATGCCGGGCACTCGGCCTTCGAGCCGGGCATCCGCTCGCGCCTCATCGCCGCCACCGAGGAGCTGAAGGCGAAGATTTAACGGGCGCTCGGGCCGGGCGCCTGCGCCTGTTGAACGACCTTCAGTTGCCGGCGGTGAGATCCGAGATGTCGCTCATGAAGCCGCGCACGCGCTTCTCGAAGTAGGCGCGCTGCTCGGGCGTGAGAGTCGCGGAAAGCGCGGCGACCATGGCGAAGAGCTTTTCCTCGCGGGCGTGGATCTTCGCCGTGTATTGCGCGCTTCTCCACGACTCGGGCTGGGCCAGGAGGCGCCGCAGCGCGGCGATGGCCTCGGCGCGCGGCGGGCGGGTGCGCACCAGGGCGACGGTTTCCTGCTGGCGGTAGCGCCGGTCGGCTAGGCGCTCCTCGAACGGATCCTCGATGGTGGCCACCCAGCGGGCCACGATCTCGCGCTGTGCGTCGTCGAGCGATCCCACGAATTCCTCGATGTGCCCGCGGTAGCGCTTCACGCGCCGCTCGAGGCGCTCGGCGGGCGTGCCGCGCGTCGACTCGCTCGCCATCTTGCGGTTGTCCTCGGCGAAGCGGCGCTCCATCTGCGCAGCCTGCTCCGGGTCGAGCTGGCGCAGGAAGTCGGCGAGGTCGGGCAGCACGCGCTCGAGAAGCCGCGCATAACGCGCGCGCAGGTCGCGGTAGTCGGCGCGCGCCTCCTCGGCCGTGATGCCGTCCTGGGCCTGGCGCAGCACCGTTTCCAGGAAGCGGCGGTACTCGGGAAGCTCGTCGGCGCGGTGCCACGCGAAGGCGCGCGCGAGGCGCTCGCGCACGAACACCCGTTGCGGCTCGGTGAGCTCGACATAGTCGGCGACGAGCCAGGTCAGCACCGGCGTGGCGTTCGAGTACGCGAACGCCGCGTTGCTATACGCGAGGCGAGTGAGGGTGCACGACGCGGCGAGGAGTGCGGCGGCCGCGAGCGCCGCGAGGCCGAGCGCCCGGCCGCTCACCACGGGATCGGCTGGCGGTCGCGAAAGAACTGGCCTGTGGGCCCGCTCGAAGGCAATAGGCCGAGCCACACGGCGGTATCGGCTCCCTCCTCGACGCTGCGCGGCGCCTCTTCTCCGCCCATGTCGGTCTTCACCCACCCCGGGCTCATGGAGTTCACCAGGATGCCGGTGCCGGCGACTTCCGCCGCGAGGGTGCGCGTGAGGGCGTTCAACGCGGCCTTCGAGATGCGATAGGCGGGAGAGCCCTCACCCATCTGGTGCAGCTGCCCCAGTCCGCTCGAGATGTTGACGATGCGCCCGTAGCGCAGCTTCTTCATGAGCGGGACCACCTCGCGGCACATGCGCATGGCGCCGAACAGGTTGGTCTCGAAGGTCTCGCGCCAGACCGCGGTGGCGGCGTCGACCACCTTGGCGTCGGTGGCCTCCGGATAGATGCCGGCGTTGTTGACCAGCACGCTCGGCGCTCCGTGCAGCTTCTCCACGTTGGCGACGAAACGGCGCACGCTCTTGGTGTCGTTCACGTCGAGCGAGTAGGCGGCGACATGGTCGCCGTCCTTGCGAAGGCTGGCGAGCGCGTGCTCGCACTTGGCGTGGTCGCGCGCGCCCACCACGACGAACAGATCCGCCTTGAGGAGCTGCCGCGCGATCTCGTGGCCGATACCGCGGTTGCCACCGGTCACGATGGCGATCTTGTGGCTGGGCATGGGTCGAATGCGAACGTTGACGGACGGTATGATAACGGTTATGCCCAAGCTCCTGCGCGCCGTGCGCCTCGACGATTCCGACGACCACGTGTTTCGCGGCTGCGGCGCCGCCAGGGACGGCGAGCCGGTCGTCACCGGCGGCTTCGCGGTGTGCGATTTCGAAGGCGCGCCGCGCTGCGATCCGCCGTGCCATTGCGGCACCTCCTTCCTCGCCGTCGGCTCGCGCGCGCGCTGCTCGATCGCCGAGGTGGTCGAGGCGAGCGAGGCCGACCTCGAGGCCCAGGCCGAGGCGCTCGCCTGGCACTTGGCGAAGGCGTGGGGCGCTCCGTCGTGGGAGGCGGCGCAGCGCGTCGCGGCCGAGGAAGTGCGCCACACCTCGGAAGTGTGCGAGACGCTCGCGCCGCAAGTGTGGATCACGGTGAAGCGCTCGCGCGCGGCCGATCGGGCGTCGCTCGAGGAAGAGTACGTGGTGTACGATCGCCTCATGATCGGCGCCCACACCCTCTGACGATGAGCCGCGCTCCCGGCGAGGACAGCCAGCGCGAGCTCGAGCGCCATGCGCTGCGCAACGTGCGCGGGCTGGTGGACAAGATGGAATCGATCGAGAGGGATGACCGGCGCAACCAGCGCCGGCTCCTCGCGTGGGTGCTGGCGGGGGTGCTCGCCGTGGCCGTCGTGGTCGGCTTCGCGATCTGGCGCACCAGCCAGAAGTACGGCGCCACGCCCGTCGTCATCGATCTCGCGAAGCTGCCTCCAGTCCGTCCCGGCCCGAAGTGATGCTGAAGATCTGGGGCCGGCTCTCGTCGGTCAACGTGCAGAAGGTGGTTTGGTGCGCGGACGAGCTCGGCCTCGCCTGCGAGCGCATCGACGCGGGCGGCGCCTTCGGGCTCACGAAGACGCCCGAATACCTCGCGATGAACCCCAATTCCCTGGTGCCGGTGATCGAGGAAGACGGCTTCGTGCTCTACGAGTCGAACGCGATCGTGCGCTATCTCGCCGCGCGCCACTCGAAAGACACGCTGTGGCCCGAAAGCCTGCGCGAGCGCGCCGACGCGGACCGCTGGATGGACTGGCAGACCAACACCTACACGCCGGCGATGCGCGACATCTTCTGGCAGCTGGTGCGAACTCCCGCGGAAAAGCGCGACGCGGCGGCGCTCGAGGCTTCACGCAAGGAATGCGAACGGCTCACCGCCATCCTCGATGCGCATCTCGAAGGCAGGCGCTACCTCACGCCCCATGGTTTCACCGCCGCCGACATCGTGCTGGGATGCGCGGCGCACCGCTGGCTCAACCTGCCGGTGCAGCGCACGCCGCACCCGAACGTGGAGCGCTGGTATGCCGAGCTCAAGTCGCGGCCGGCGTCGCGCCAGGTGACTTCACAGGTGCCGCTGACTTAGGCGATCGGCGCGCCCGCGCGCGCGTGAGCGCCGCGACATCGGCCAGCGCCGCGAGCGGCGCGAAGAGCATCGCGAAAGGTGCGCTGCCGAGCGCCACGGCCACGCCGAAGGCCGCGCTCAACGCGAACGCAAGGCCGGCCGCGCGCGCCCAATCCATTCGCGCCGCGCAGGCGCCGAGCTGCGGGTCGAGGAAGTAGCTCGCGACCGCGAACAGCGAGACGAACGCGGCGAGGGCGGCAAGGGAGCCCGAGTCGAAGCGCGCGAGCGCGCCTTCGAGGGCCGCAATGCCGATCACCGATCCCCACAATGCCGCCGCCAGGCCGAGGACGCGGCCGGTGTCTTCACGCAGATCATCGTTCTTCATGGTTCCTCCCTAGATCCACGCTGCCGGCGCCAAGTACGCCGAGGCTTCTCCCCGGCGCGGTGCGGCTGCGAAGCGCACGCGATCGGCGATGAAATCGACAGCGTCGGCGACCACCTCGGCATTGCGCAGGATGAGGCGGTGGCCGAGGCCGCGCGTGCGCAGCCACTTCGCCGTGGGCCACGCGCGCGCGAGCGCGAGCCCGCTTGCCGGGGCGACTTCGCGGTCGTCGGCGTCGTGAATGACGAGCGCCTGCGCGAGCACCTTCGCGACCGACTGGGGGAGCTCGAACTCTTCCCAGCGCTGGCCGAAGCGAGTCTCGAAGCGCCGCTGCATCGCACGGCGCACCGACTCGGGCATGCCGAGGCGGCGCGCGAAGTACCCCGAGTAGCGCTCGAGCGAGGTGGGTGGGGCGATCAGCACCACGCGCATCTCGCGGCGCGTGTGGTTCAGCCACGCGGTCGCCGCGGCGGCGCCGAGCGAGTGTGCGATCATGCCCGCGACGCGCGCACCCTGCGCTTCGACGGCGCGCACCACGGCGTCGATTCCCTTGATGAAATGCACCAGGCTCGCCTCGGCGCCCTCGCTGTGGCCGTGGCCGATGTGGTCGAACAGCACCACCTGGAAGCCCGCCTCGAGGAGCGCGGGCACGAAGGCGCGCAGCTGCGCACCGCGTCCGCCCCAGCCGTGCGCGACGACGATGGCGGGGCGATCCTCGTCGCCGAAGCGCCACGCGGCGATGCGGCCCTCGGGGCTCGCGACGACGAATCCCTTCGCGCTGGCGAGGAGCTCGCGCTCGGGCAGCGTGTGCGCGAAGCGCGGTGGCGTGGTGAAGAGGCGCGCCGCGCGATCGACGGCACGATCGGGCGCGAGCACCGCGGACACCGCGAAATTGAGGCGCTCCCAAGCGAGGCGGGCATGATTACGAACGTTCGTGCTATTTATGGTGGCGCTCGTGGCGAACATGGTTCGTACTCCTTCGGGGGTCTAGCGGCGGTTCTGGTCGAGCAGGCGCTCGAAGGCGACGCGCGCGCGCTTCAATGCGGCATCGGCGCCCAGGAGGGATTTGCTGCGATAGAAGACGAGAATGATGGCGAGGAATTCGAACGCGACCTGGCGCGGGTCGGTTGCGGCGGAGAGCTCGCCCGTCTCCATCGCGAGCTGCACGGCCTTGGAAAGCTCGCGGTCGAGGAGGCGCTGGCGCTCCATCACCGCGTCGCGCATGGCGCCGGGCTGGTGGTCGTACTCGCGGCCGGCCGAGTCGATCGGGCAGCCGCCGGTGAGATTGGCGCGCTGCGGCCACGTGATCCAGTTCTCGAAGAGAGCCTTCAGGCGCTTCACTCCACGCGGCACCTTCAGCGCCGGCATGAACACCGCCTCGGTGAACTGGCGCGCGCACTCGTCGAGCGCGGCTACCTGCAGGTCGAGCTTGGAGCCGAAGTGGGCGAACAGCCCGCTCTTCGACATGCCGGTCTTTTCCGCCAGCGTGCCGATGGTGAGCGACTCGAACCCCGCGGTGCTCGCCTGCTCGACGGCGGCGGACAAGATCTGGGAGCGGGTCTCCTCTCCCTTGCTCTGCCTGGCGCTGGTGATGGCGGCGGCGTTCATGCGGCCCATAATAGTACGACCGTTCGTTCTTGTCAATCCCTCCCTTCCCGCCATCCATCGAGCTCGGGATGGCTCTGCGCGCACATTGCGATCATCCCAATAGTTTGAAATGTACTCGCCCAGAAAAACGGCGATGCGCAACGCGTTTCCGATGTGCAGTCCGCGCAAGGGGCTGCCAGCGAACTATTGGGCGGTGATGCGAGCAGCATCAAAGCGGACCACCACTAGCAACAGGCTCTCCGTGCTATTCCAAACGCTTCCCGCAGCCCCTGCCAACGAGAGCCTCATTCGAAGTGTAGGGGGGCGAATTCAACTTCGAAGTGCAATTTGGCCCACTAGTAGGGGTTGGGGAGGTGTGCGTTAGCATCCCGAACCCTTTAACCGCCAAGTCAAATTGCCCGAAATGGATTACACACACCTCACCCGAGATGAACGATATCAAATACAGGCGCTCAAGAAGGCAGGGTTGACTCAAGCGGCAATCGCCGTGCAGTTGGGTCGACATCCGTCCACGATCGGCCGCGAGCTCGCACGAGGCCGGCGACACTGCGGCTATCAGGCCGATTTTGCACACTCTCTGGCAGGGATTCGCCGGCTGGGTAGCGCCAATGCGCCGCGGATCGATGCGTCGGCCTGGATCTTTGCTCAAGCACGGTTGGCCGAGCAGTGGAGCCCTGAAGAGATTTCGGGACATCTACGGGTCCACGGTTTGCCCGGCGCAAGCCCCGAGACGCTCTATCGCAGGATCTACTCCGATAAGCGACACGGTGGGGTCTTGTGGCGCGAGCTGCGCCACCAAAAGCGTCTACGCAAACGCTATGGTCAGTACGACCGTCGCGGGCGACGCTGTGCCCCAGGCGCGATCTCCATCGAGTGTCGCCCGGCGATCGTGGACACGCGAGCCACGGTGGGACATTGGGAAGGCGACACCATGATCGATTCGTACACCGATGGCGCCCTGGTGTCGCTCGTGGAGCGCAAATCGGGCTATACGCTTCTGGCTCGAGTGAGGCGGCGCAAGGCGAGTCTGGTTTGCGGGGCCGTGACCCGATTGCTGATGCCCTTTAAGCAATTGGCTGAGACCCTGACGCTGGACAACGGCAAAGAGTTCTACGAGCACCAAAAGATCAGCGACGCGCTTCAAATGCAGTGCTACTTCGCTCGACCTTACGCGTCGTGGCAGCGGGGTACCAACGAAAATACCAATGGCCTTATCCGTCAATACTTCCCAAAGAAACGCGCAGTCAAAAGCATTGCACAATCAGAACTGCACCACGTGATGCACCGCCTGAATACCCGCCCGCGGAAACGGCTCGCATACAAAACCCCGGCCGAAGTGTTCATGGTAGCTCTGCGAAGTGTTGCGCTTCGAGATTGAATTCACCGGGTGAAGATCGAGAGGCGCGCATCACTTCCGGTCGATCGGGAGAGGACGCCGCCAGTTCGAGTGTAATGGGTTGCAACGAGCTCACTCACGGTTCCAGGAACGATCGCGCCGGGTCGAGCTTCACCCCCACTTCGAATGAGGCGATCTAGAACTCGGTGCGGACGACGGGCTTGGGGATGAGGATGCGGTGGAAGGTGACCAGCATGCCGGCGGTGGCGCCCCAGATGAAGCGCTCGCCATACGGCATCGCCCAGTACTTGCGCATGCGCCCCTTGTAGAAGGCGCTCTCGTAGCGGTGGTTGCCCGCGTCGAGGAGGAACGCGAGCGGCACCTCGAAGACGTCGGCGACCTCGTGGGGATCGGGCCGAAAGGTGAGCGGCGGCTCGGACCAGCCGACGATCGGCGTGACCGAATAGCCGGTCGAGGTGCGGTATTCGGGAAGCCGCCCGAGGATCTCGATGCGCTCCGCGGGAATGCCCACCTCCTCCTCGGCCTCGCGCAGCGCCGTGCGCTCGGGCGTGCCGTCGGACTCGTCCGACCGGCCGCCGGGAAAGCTGATTTGCCCCGCATGATCGGCGAGATGGGCGGTGCGCTGCGTGAAGACCACCGTGGGATCGCCGGGGTGATTCACGACGAGGAGGAGGACCGCCGCGGGCTTCAACACGTGGCGCCCCGCCTCCTGTTGCTTCTCGAGGTCGTCCGCGGTGAGCAGCTCTTCGAGAGGCGGGCTGGATGCGAGGCGCGAGACGATGTCGGCCCGGCCGGGAAGCGTGAAGGTGCTCTGGACTGCGATCGATCCCATCGACGCCAGTATAAGTAAGGATATGATGGCGCGGCGATGATTCTCTACGACTTCTTCCGCTCGTCGGCGGCCTATCGCGTGCGTATCGCGCTCAATCTGAAGGGCCTCGAGGCGGAGCGCCGCTTCATCCACCTGCGCAAGGGCGAGCAGCGCGCCGCCGAATATCTCGGCGTGAATCCGCAGGGGCTGGTGCCCACGCTCATCGACGGCGACACGGTGCTCACGCAGTCGCTGGCGATCATCGAATACCTCGACGAGAAGCACCCCGAGCCACGGCTCCTGCCGCGCGACATCGCCGAGCGCGCGTGGGTGCGCGCCATCGCCCTTTCGATCGCCTGCGATATCCATCCGGTCAACAACCTGCGCATCCTCAAGTATCTCGGCCGGGAGCTTAAAATCGAGGAGCCGCTGCGCGACGAGTGGTACCGGCACTGGGTGAGCGTGGGGTTCGAAGCGTTGGAAGCGCAGCTCGCGGCGCGCGCGTCGGGGCCCTATGCCCTCGGCGGCACGCCCTCGCTGGCGGATGTCTGCATCGTCCCGCAGCTCGCCAATGCGCGACGCCTGAAAGTGCCGATGGATCCCTACCCGCGCCTTGCCGCGATCGACGACGCGTGCCTGAGGCACCCCGCCTTCGAGCGCGCGCGCCCCGAAGTCCAGCCCGACGCGCAATGATGGGGCAACCTGTCCCCTTTTCGGACGAAAAAGGGTTCTGACCCCTTTTCCGCTGGAACTTTTCGGGGGGCTCGAGGCAATAGGGAGTAACAACGAACCCATGGCCATGCCACCCCAGGACGTCCAACCCGAGCTCGCGCTGCTCGCCCGCATGAAGCGGGGCGAGGAGGAAGCGTTCGTGCAGCTCTACCGGCGCCACAAGGACGCGGTCTACCGGCTGGCGCTGCTCTACTCGGGCTCGGGCGCCCATGCCGCGGACGTGACGCAGGAGACGTTCGTCCATTTCATCACCCAGCCCGGGCAGTTCGATCCCCTGCGCGGAACGCTCTGCGCGTGGCTGTGCGGCGTGGCGCGCAACATGGCCCGCAAGGCGGCCGGCGGGCGCGAGGATGCGACCGATCCCGGCGAGCTGGGCGACGACAGCGCGCTCGACGAGGAGCGCATCGATCGCGACACGCCGCTCGAGCGCATCCTGCGCGGCGAGACCGCGGAGCATGTGCGCCGCGCCGTGGCCGCCCTCGCCCCCCACTATCGCGACGTGCTGATTCTCTGCGAGCTCTCCGAGCTGTCCTACGCGGAGGCCGCGCAGCTCTGCGGCATCGATGTCGGCACCGTGCGTTCGCGCCTGTCGCGTGCGCGCGCCAAGCTCGCCCAACACCTGGCGCCCTACGAAAGCGGCGCGAAGGAGGCCGTTTCATGAACCACCCCGAGTCGATCCTCGAGCCGGGCCAGAACACGCTCCTCGACCTCAAGCTGGACGAGCTGAAGAACGAGCTCGCCACGATCGCGGCGCCGAGCGCGCTCGAGGCCGCCCTCGCCGCGCGCTTTCGCAGGACGCGCCCCGCCGCGGCGCGCCCGCGCCTGTGGTGGATGGCGCCCTTCGCCCTCGCCGCGACCATAGCGCTGGTGAGCTGGATGATCCGCGGGCCCGTTCCCGAAGGCGAGGGCCTGGTCGCCATCGCGCCGGGCGCCGCGGAAACCGACGCCGGGCCGTTCCTCGCCTTGCGCCCGCTGGAGCGCATCGCGCTCGAGCCCGGCACCACCGTGGTCGCCACCGAATTTCCGCGTGCGCTTCTCGCCGACTGGGGACTGCCCGTTTCTCCCGATCGGGCGGGCGAGCCGGTGCGCGCGGAAATGCTCTATTCCCGCGACGGCGAGCCGCTCGCCGTGCGCCTGCTCGATTGAAGACCCAAGTGAAAGGAATGACGATGAATGACCGCCATCTTGCCGTCCTGCTCAGCGCCGCCTTCGCCCTCCCCGCCTTCGCGGCCGACGCGCCCGAGGCCGGGAAGCCGGTCCAGAAGTTCGAGTTTCACTTCGACACCGACGCCATCTTCGCCGACGCCAGCAACGCGATGAAGGACAGCGAGCAATGGCGCCAATACGGCGAGCACATGCGCGAATGGGCACACGCGTTCACCGACGAGATGCACGGCTCCATGGCGTTCATGTTCTCCGAGCGCGTGGGCCGCGACCGGCTCGTGAAGGGCGCGCCCTACAGCGCGGACGCGATCACCGAGATGAACCAGGCGCTGCCCGACGGCAACGTGATCACGCACAAGACCACCGCGCGCGTCTACCGCGACAGCGAGGGCCGCACGCGCCAGGAAGGCTTTCGCGGCGAGGCGCTGCGCTCGGTGTACATCTCCGATCCCGTGGCCGGCATGAGCTACACGTTGATGCCGGGAAGCAGGATCGCCGTGGGCATCCCGCGCGTGGAGCGCACCGAGCACCTCGCGCCGCGCGCCGAGGGCAAGACCTCCACGGAGTCGCGCACCGTCGACAAGGAGCGCCGGATCGTGGTGCACACCCTCGACGGCAACGACATGCCCGGGACGCGCGAGGAGGTGCGGGTGCAAGTCGTGCGCATCGGCGACAAGGATGGCGTGGTCCTCCCGACCCCGCCCACGCCTCCCACGCCGCCGATACCGCCGGGGGCCCTAGCGCCGCTTGCGCCGATGCCGGCGATTCCCGCGATCCCGGGCGTGCACACCATGCGCTTCGAGAGCACCGCGGGCCTCGGCAAGGGCGTCACCAGCAAGCTCGGCACGCGGGAATTCGACGGGCTCAAGGCCGAAGGCACTTCCACGGTGTGGACCATTCCCGCCGGCAAGATCGGCAATCGAAACTCCATCAACGTCACCAAGGAGAGCTGGTATTCGCCTGAGCTGCAGGTGACCGTGATGACGCGCCACAGCGATCCGCGCACCGGCGAATCGGTCTATCGCCTCGCCGGCATCAAGCGCGCGGAGCCTTCGATCGACCTGTTCAAGGTGCCCGAAGGCTACTCGCTGAAGGGCCGCGCCAGGCGCGGCTCGACACCGGAGGCGAAGGCGCCGAATGCGCCTGGTTGAGCGCGGCCGATATAATCGATCCTTTCCACGCGAAGGGACCGTACATGGGCAGGGGCGACAAGCGCAGCTTCAAGGGCAAGGTATTCAAGGGCAGCCACGGCAAGACGCGGCTTCGCAACCGGGCGAACGCCAAGGCGAAGGCCGCGGCCGTCGCGGCGGCGGCGGCTCCCGCCACCACCAGGAAGAAGTGATCAGAACCCCGAGCCCGGCTGCCTGAGGAACGCCGTTTCCTCGTCGGTCGAGGCGCGGCCGAGCGCGGCGTTGCGGTGCGGGAAGCGCCCGAAGCGCCGGATGATCGCGCGATGGCGCTCGGCCCATTCCACCAGGCCGCGCGTGGCGTCGAACGCGTCGAGGGCGCGCATGAGCTCCACCGCCCGGTCCTGGTCGGCGATGTCCTCGCTGTGCTCGAAGGGCATGTAGACGAACTGGCGCTCCACCGGCAGCCATTTCGAATCGTCGCCGCGCGCGAGCGCCTCACGCGCGCAGGCGAGGGCAAGGCGATCCTGCGCGAACGCCCGCGCATCGCCGCGATACAGGTTGCGCGAGAACTGGTCGAGTATCACGACCAGGGCAAGCATCGACGCCGGCTCGCTCCTCCAGGCGTCCAATTCCCCCGCCGCCGCCGCCGCGTGCGACGCGCCGAACCGCCGCCGGATCTGCGCGTCGAACTTTTCGTCCTTGCGGAACCACTCGGGCCGCGATTTTCCCCGCGCTTCGGGCGGGCCGAACCAGAAGCCGATCACGTCCTGAAAAGTGGTGTCAGGTACGACTTTTCCTGGCGCCGTCCCGTCGTGAAAAGTCGTACCTGACACCACTTTTCAATCCGAGGAGTGAACGGCGTCGCCCAAGGGACGGGCGGCGCTGCGCGACGATTCGTCGCCCGCCACGCGCTTTTCGCGCGCGCGCTTGGGCGAGCTCCAGATCTGGCGGAAGGCTTCCTTCTTTTCGCCCCAGGTCATGCGCTCGCTGGCGAGCGCCTCCATGAAGGTCGCGAGCCGGCGCGAGATGAGCACCGTGTACGCGGTAAGCGCGATGGTCGGCACGAACACGACGAGGAAGATGACGGTCTTCTCCCACGGCCCCATGTCCGAGTGGCTGAAGAGGTTCATGCCGAGGAACCCGGTGGCCACCGTGCCCACCATGCCGCACGCCGACACCACCGTGAGGCGCTGCGCGTTGTCGGAGGAGCGGCGCGTGCGGTCCGCGTCGAGGTACTCGTTGATGTCGCGCGCCTCTTCGCGCACCTCGGCGTAGAGATCGTCGCTGCCCAGCTCGCGCGACCAGCGCTTGTAGATGTCGGCGGCGAGCACCTGGTTGGAGATCTCGTGGAACCAGTAGCGGTGGTTGAAGCGCAGGAAGAGCTCGAGCGCCTCGCGCACGCTGGTCTTGAAATGCCGCACGCTGTCGTAGTCGCCCACGCGCAGGCGCTCGACCGCGATCGAGAAGCGGTTCGACAGGTTGAGCAGCGCCCCCTTGTGGAAGTTGGCGATCACGCCGATCTGGAAGAACTGGTGGCGGAAGGTCTGCACCAGGTCGCGGCACGCGTCGCCGTGCCGGGTGATCATCGAGAACGCCGGACCGCACACGATGTAGCGCGTGTTCATGCCGCTCTTCGCGTCGCTCGCGTCCCAGAAGCGATCGTAGCAGTAGCGGGTCTCAAAGTCGGCAAGGAACGTGGGCGAGAAGGGCAGCGTGTCCGAGCGCCCCCACTTCGCCGCGAAGCCGATGCGCGCCAGGTCGCCGCGCGTGAGCTCCCGCGGCTCGTCGAACGAGAGGAAACTCATGATGGGGATGCGCTTGTTCTCGATCTGGTAGTACTGCAGCGTGCCGCCGCCGAGATAGGCGGGCACCATGGGCTTCAGCAGGTTTTCCCAGTGCAGCGACAGCGGCGTCTGCTTGATTTCGCGCACCAGCGAGAGGTACTTGTCGCGGTCGCCGTAATCCGAGGCGGTGAGGAGCCGGCCCTGCGCGTCGAGGAATTCGACTTGATAGGTGCAGTGCGCCGCCTGGTTGGGGCCTTCCCACGAAGGCGGATAGGGGCGCCCGAAACGATCCATGGTGTCCACCACGTCGGCGAGCGCCAGGTCATGGCCCACGATCTCGAAGGCGAGGAGCGCGATATCCACGTCGTAGAAGAAGATGAGGCGCAGGCGCTCGACATCGAACTCGATCGGCATGCCGTCCTCGCAGAGCCGCACGTGCGCCTTGGCGATGTCGTCGCGCTTGAATATCTGCAGGCTCGAGGGGGTCTGCGCGTCGGATTCCCCGAAGCCGTACAGGAAGCGCTGCACGTAAGGCAGGAAATAGACGAACTCGCGATAGCCGATCTGGCAGGAATCGTCGTCGACCAGGAGGTTGTCCTTTACCTCCTTCCACGGCCCGGGGCTTTCGCGCAGCGCCTCCCAGGGGTGGGTGAAGGGGCTCGCACGGCCCAGCCGGCGCAGCTGCAGCGGCCACAGCAGCATATGGCGGAACTCGCGGACGATCTTGTCTTCGGGGGCGGCCATGGCGAGGTCTTTGTTGCCTCTGATGCCTCCCGTTTTACGCGGGTCTCGCCCTAGGGGCAATCCCCGTGCGGGCATCGGTTCACTTCCACCGAGACGTGCGCGAGCGAGCCGAGGCGCGTCAGGCGCGCGCGGTACTCCTCGGGCGTGAGCGGCCGATGCGCCACCACGGTGAGCACCGCAGCATGGCTCGCGCGCCCGACGCGCCATACGTGCAGGTCCGCGACCTCGGCATCGCCGTCGGTCTCGATGGCGGCGCGAATCTCGCGCACCAGCGGCGCTTCCATCTCGCGGTCGAGGAGGACGCGCGCGGAGTCGCCGAGGAGCCCCTTCGACCACCAGAGGATCACGCCGGCGCCGACGATGCCCATGAAGGGATCGAGCCACGACCAGCCGAGCCACAGGCCCGCCGCGAGCGCCACGATCGCCAGCACGGAGGTGAAGGCGTCGGCGAGCACGTGCACATAGGCCGAGCGCAGGTTGAGGTCATGGCCGCCGTGGCCGTGATGCTCGTGCGCGTGGTCGTGGTCGTGATGGCCGTCGCCGTGATCGTCCTCGTGATGCCCGCGGTCGTGCTCGCCGTGATCGCCGCCCAGCACCCACGCCGAGGCGAGATTCACCGCGAGCCCGATCGCCGCTACCACCAGCGCGGGGGCGAAGCTGATCGGCGCCGGATCGACCAGTCGGCGGATCGACTCGACCACCATGGCGATCGCCACCACGGCGAGGAGGAGTGCGCTCGAGAAGGCGCCCAGCACCTCGATCTTCCAGGTGCCGAAGGCGAAGCGCTCGTCCTTCGACCAGCGGCGCGCCAAGAGGTACGCGATGCCGGCGATGGACAGGGCCACGACGTGGGTGGCCATGTGCCAGCCGTCCGCGGTGAGCGCCATCGACCCGGTGAGGTAGCCCGCCACGATCTCGGCCACCATCGTGACCGCGGTGATCGCCACGACGATCCAGGTGCGCCGCTCGGCGGCGCGGTTGCCCGCGTCGTAGGAGTGGCTGTGCTGCCAGCTGGCGAGGTTGTGGACGGCCATGCGCCCTATTTTAGTCTCAGTGCGGCGCGCGCCTTGCGCGCCCACGCCTGCGCGAGGAGCCGCGTCACCACCGGCGCCTTCGCTCTTGCGAGCGTGACCCGCACGCCCACCACGCGCTTGCCCCAATGAAGCTTCTCGAGGAACTCGGGGTCGAGCTCGAGCGCCACCTCGCGCTCGGCGTCGGCGACGAACACGTGCAGGTGCTCGCCATCGGGCGGCACGGTCGCGAAGATCCGGCCGCGAACTCGAAACGACGAGTAGTGGAAATGCGGCTCCTCCGTGGCCTCGGGAAGGCCGAGCGCGAAGCGGCGCACCTGAGCGATCTTCATCGGCCGAATCAGGCGCGCGGCGCCAGCTGGCGCGGATCGTAGAAGAACTTCTCCTCCACGATGCGCTCGCCCTGCCAGCGTTGATGGGCGAGCTCCTCGATGCGCGTGCGCGTGCCGTCGAGGGCCTCGAATTCGAACACCCAGCGGATCACCACGAAGTCGCCGTTCACGAACACGGGCGGCACGCATGCAGAGCGCACGGTGCGCATGCGCGCGAGCACCTTGCGCTCGTGCGCGGCGAGCGCATCGCGCCCGCGCCTCGCCGGCAGGTCGTTTTCCTGCATCGAGGCATCTTCCGCGTAGAACTCCTCGATAGCCTCGGCGTGGGCGTTGGACTCGACCCTGGCGATGAAGCGTTCGAGCACTTCGGGGCTCATGGGCGCGGCAGCTTGGCATTGAGCTCCTGCAGCTGCCGTTCGAGGGCATCGATGCGCTCGAGGAAGGAGATCACCAGCGCGAGCGCGGGGGTTTCGAGCTCGAGATCGTGGGCGAGGCGCGCCGCGGCGCGCACGCTCGCCACGCAGCGTGCGCTGAAGTCGAGCCTGGCGGCGGCGGGATCGGCCGGCGCGAGCGCTCCGTATTCCACCAGCTCACGCAGGACCTCCTCGGGCAAGCCCGAGCACTGCGCGAGATCGACGAGGGTGATGCGATGCTCGGCGTGGAGCCATATCGCCTCCGCGTGTTCATGGGCCATGGGTCGTCTCCCCGGCGAAGTGGCCGCGTGGATCGAAGTGGGAGCTCTCCGCGAGCTGCCTGAAGAGCTCCTTCTCGCGCTCGCTCAAGACCGTCGGGTTCACGATCTGCACGATCGCGTACAGGTCGCCTTCGCCGCCGCCGGGCTTGGGCAGGCCCTTCTTGCCGAGGCGCAGCTTCCTTCCCGCCGTGGTTCCCGGCGGAATCTTGAGGTTCACCGCGCCGTCGAGGGTCGGCACCTCCACGGTCGCGCCAAGAGCGGCCTCCCACGGCGCGAGCGGCAAGTCGAGGTACAGATCGTGCCCCGTGGGACGGAAGAGCGGATGGGGATGCAACGCGATGTTGAGATAGAGATCTCCGTCACGCCCGCCGTTCACCCCCCTGCCGCCCTGCCCGCGCAGGCGCAGGCGCTGCCCGTCGGTCGCACCCTTGGGGATCCTCGCCTTGATGGTCTTCGGCACATGGCGAGCGCGTCCTTCGGCGTCGTACTCCGGCACGTTCAGGTTGAGCTCCGCCTGGGTACCTCGCAGCGCCTCCTCGAGCGAAAGATGCACCGTGACCTCGTAGTCGTCTCCGGGAAACTGCATGGAGGCGCGCGAACGCCCGGCACCGCGTGCGCCGCGCGCACCGAACCTCTCGAAGAGATCCGCGAGGTCGAGGTCGTCGAAGGAGAAGTCGCCGCCGCCGCCCCCGTCGCGGAACTGCTTTTCCCAGTCGGGCGGCGGGCGGAAATCCTGGCCCGGCTGGTAGGAGGCGCCCAACTGGTCGTAGGCCGCGCGCTTCTGCGGGTCCTTCAAGGTCTGGTACGCCTCGGCGATCTCCTTGAACTTCTCCTCGGCGCCCTTCTCCTTGGAGACGTCCGGGTGGTGCTTCTGGGCGAGCTTGCGGTACGCCTTCTTGACGTCGTCGGGGCTCGCGTCGCGCGCGACCCCGAGCGCGGCGTAGTAGTCCTTGTACTTCATCGACGCCGTTCAGACCTGCGCGAGGAAAGACGCGTAGCCCACCTCTTCGAGCGCCTCGATGAAATCCGACGGCGGGTAGCTGCTCGAGAGCTGCACGCGCTTGGCGTCGATGTCGACCTTGCAGGTGGCCGAGGCGTCGACGCCTTGCACCGCCTTGGCGATGATGTCGGCGCATTGCGCGCAGGTGATGTCGGGAACGCTCAGGTGGATCATGGCGAGTCTCCTATGCCCGGCGGGCTGTGGATTTCGGTAGCCGCATTCATCGCTCCAGCACGCTGACCTGGCCCACCATCCCGGCCTCGAAGTGCCCGGGCTCGAGGCAGCCGTAGTGGAATTCGCCGGCGCGCGTGAATTGCCAGCCGATCTCGCCCGACGCGCCCGGCGCCACCTGCAGCATGTTGGCCTCGACGTGCTCCATGCCCGGATGCTTCTTCATGTGCTCGGCGTGCGCGCGCAGCTCCTTCATCGTGCCCAGCACCATCTCGTGCATGAGCTTGCCGCGGTTGGTGGCGACGATGCGCACCGATTCGCCGCGCTTCACGGTGAGGTGGGCGGGCGTGAAGCGCATGGTGTCGTCCATGTCGACCGCGATCGTGCGCGCGGCCTTGCGCGGATCGAAGGGCTTGCCGAAGCCGGTCTCGCGGGCGTGGGCGTAGTCGATGGCGGGTGCCGCGCCGCCCGAATGGCCCGCGGCCGGGTACGCGAAGGCGAGCGCGAAAAGGGCGACAAGGGATCTCATGGCGCGATGATAGCGCCTAGATCCTCTTGCCGATGGCGCGCACCAGGCGCAGCGTGAACCATCCCGCCACGATGTAGAACACGCACGCCAGCGCGTTGAAGCCGAAGAGTTGCGGGCCCATGGCGTGCTGCATGAGAAGGCTCGCGGCAAGGTAGAGCCCGAGCGTGACGAGCGCGAGGGCCACCATGCTCGAGCCACGCACGATGTGGGCCGAGAGCTCCGGCAGCCCCTCGTGGTCGATGGAGAAGCGCACCCCTTCCTCGCGCAGGCGCCGCAGCGTGGAGGCGACCAGCTGCTGCCACTCGTTGGCGGCGATCGCGGTCTCGAACTGCAGGCGCCGCGTGTCGCGCCTGTCGGCCGACAGCGCCGTCTCCATCACCTCGCGCGAGCGTTGCGTGAGCGAATCGAGGAGGCTCAGCTTGGGATCGAGAAGCCGCACCACCGCTTCGATCAGCATGATGGTGCGCGCCAGCACCAGCAGGTGCAGCGGCACGTCGAAGTTGTAGCCGCGCGTCGCGGTGACGAGCCGGCCGAAGGCTTCCCCCACGGACCACTCGTTGATCGGGCGGCGCGAGTAGTCCGACATAAGCGCGGCGACCGTGGGCCGCAGCTTGTCGCGGTCCGAGCCCTTGGAGAGCATGCCGAGCGCGAGCCAGGAATCGAGCACCCACTCGGTGTCCTGCTCGGTGAAGGCGAGCATGAAGGCGGCGAGCGCGAGGCGCGTCGGGCGGTCGAGGCTTCCGACCACGCCGAAGTCGTGCAGCGCGAGGCGCCCGTCCTCGGTCACCATGATGTTTCCGGGATGCGGATCGCCATGGAAGAAGCCCAGCACCATGAATTGGCGCATGTACGCGTCGATGAGGTTCTGCGCGAGGTCGGCGCGCTTGCCGATGGCGGGAAGGTCCGTGATGCGCTGGCCGAAGATGCGCTCCTGCACCATCACCGTCTCGCTCGAGAATTCCTCGATCACGTCGGGGATGAGCATCGTGGCGGAGCCCGCGAACGCCTCGGCGAAGCGGTGCGAGGCGCGCGCTTCCTCGCGCAGGTCGAGCTCGCGCTTGAGGCTCGCCCGGATCTCGCGCACCACGGCCTCGGCCTTGTAGCGCTGCAGCACCGGGGAGAAGTGCGCGAGGAAATGCACGATCGAGGCGAGGATCCGCATGTCGCGATCGACCTGGACGGCGACTCCCGGGCGCAGCACCTTCACGATCACTTCACGCCCGCTGAAGGTGCGCGCCGAATGGACCTGCGCCACCGAGGCCGCGGCGAAAGGCTCGGCATCGAAGCGGATGAAGAGCTGCGCCGGCGGTTTTCCGAACGCGGCCTCGATCGCGGCGATCGACTCTTCCACCGGGAAGGGCTTCACGTCGTCCTGCAGCTTCTGCAGCTCGGCGAGGTACTCGGGCGGGAAGAGATCCGTGCGCAGGCTCAAGTGCTGGCCGAGCTTCACGAAGCTCGCGCCGAGGTCCTGCAGGAAATCGGCGAAACGCTCGGCGGGCGCGGGCCTTCTCACGAGCGACAGCCGCCACGCCATGAGACCCGCGAGGTAGGCGCTCACACGAAAGAAGATCTCGAATGCGCGCCCGATGGTGCTGCCACGTCGTGGCGCGTGGCGCGGCGTGGCCGCCGCGCCGGCCCTCGCCGCCGCCTCGCTGGTGAAGCTCGCGCCCATCGCTCGCCCTCCCGGGGGAATCCCGGCTCTCACACTGAGAGGCTTGCCCCGGGATTCCGTTCCCTAGCGAGCGGTCGCGGGCGGCTCCTGGGGCGGCTGACGCGCCGGCTCTGCCGATGGCTCCTCCTGGGGCGGCTGCGGGGAAACCGGCGCGACGGGCTGGAACCCGGCGTCGCCCATTTGCCAGAGGACGAACGAGTAGATATCGGCAAGCTCCTCCTCGCGCTGGGCGCGCGGGGTGCCGAGTCCGTGCCCGGACTCGAAGTCGATGCGCAGGAGCACCGGCTTGCCGCTCGAGGTGGCCGCGCGCAGCCGCGCGGCCATCTTGCCGGGTTGCCACGGCGCGACGCGCGGATCGTTGAAGCCCGCGGTGAGGAGCACCGCCGGGTACGCGGTGGCGTCCTTGACCTGGTGATAGGCGGACATCACGCGCAACGCCTCGAGGCCTTCCGCAGTCGCCGCGCTGCCGAACTCGGGCACGTTGGCCGCGCCGCCCGGCATCGCCTCGAAGCGCAGCATGTCCATCACGGGCACGCGCGCCACGACCGCGGCGAACAGATCGGGACGGCGCACCATGGCGCCGCCTACCGCGATGCCGCCCGCGCTGGTGCCGAGGAGCGCGAGGCGCTTGGCGCCGGTAAAGCCGTAGCTCACCAGGAATTCCGAGACGCTCACGAGATCGAGGATGGTGTTGATCTTGGCGGTGCGCCGCCCCGCCTCGTGCCAGGTCTCGCCATACTCGCCGCCGCCGCGCACGTGCGCGACCGCGAAGATGCCGCCGCGCTCGAGCCACGCGAGGCGCGCGGGATCGAAGGTGGGCGAGAGCGTGATCCCGTAGCTGCCGTATGCGGTGAGGAGCGTGGGATTGGCGCCGGTCAGCGTGGTGCTCTTGCGGTAGATGAGCGTCACCGGGATCTTCGTGCCGTCGTGCCCGGGAGCGTACAGGCGCACCTCGTCCATGCCGGAGAAATCCGCGCCCTGGGGTGGCTGCAGCCGCGTATTGCGGATGTTGCCCCTGGCGTCGACCTGCAGAACCGCGGGCGCCTCGATCCAGCCCTGCAGGCGCAGGAGCGCTCCTTCCGCGCGCGGATGCGTCACCAGTTGCGCGATCGCATTGTCGAACGGCGTGCGCACGTATTCGGGCGCCTTGGCGCCTAGGAGACCCAGCGGCACGCGCTCGAGACGATCGACGCCCGCGACCATGGTGCGCAGGTAGAGCGCGTCGCGCGCGAGCGCCATGCCCTGGATCACCGTGTCGCCCTGGGGCACGACAACCTTCGCGCCGGCGAGGTCGTGCGCGTTGCCCTTCACGCGCAGCACGCGCGAGCGCGGCGCCCCGCGATGGGAGAGAAGGTAGAGATCGTCCTTCCACGCCTCGATGGCGGTGACCTCGTCGGCGTATCCCGCGAGCCGATGCCAGCGCGGCTTGCCGGCCGCGAGGTCGCGCAGCTCCGTGGCGTGTACCGCGATCTCGTTACGCACCCCGTCGCGCGCGACCGCATACGCGTAGCGCGATTCGAGCGGCAGCACGATCGAGGGATAGACGAACTCCGGCACCTCGCGCGCGCCGCCCACGCCCGGGGCGAAAACGATCTCGTCGGCGGCGCTCTCGCGGCCGAGCACGTGGCGATAGATTCGGATGTTGGCGTCGCGCTTGAGGGCGGTGTTGGCCTCGGGAATGCGCGCGTAGAAGAAGGAACGCCCGTCGGGATGCCAGCCGAGCTTCTCGTTGAAGCGCGTGCGGTCGATCTCGAAGGCAAGGTCGCGCCCGCTGTCGGTGGCGGCCACGCGCAGCACCGAGCTCTCGCTTCCCGCGAGCGACACGCCGTAGGCGACATGGCGCCCATCGGGCGACGGCGAATACCAGTCGATGGCGGCGTGGCCCTGGCCATGGGCGAAGCGCTCCGGATCCACGACCACGCGCTCGGCGCCGGCGATGCTTTCGCGCGTGCAAAGCACCGGGGTGGAGCGTTGCGGGGCGAGCTTGAGGTAAAAGACGCGCGCGGCCGCGGTCATGGTGAGCGCGGTGACCGCGCTGCCGGCGTCGGAGAGCTCGTGGATGCGCGCGAGCATGGCGGCGCGGCCCGGGATGCGCTCCAGGCTTTCGCGCGCGCGCGCGGCCTCGGCGCGGAAGAACGCCTGCGACTCCGGTCGGTTCACGTCCTCGAGGGCGCGGTATGGATCGTCGCCGGGCGGAGGCGGCGCGGCATCCTGCGCCGACGCGGGGAAGAGGGCGAGACCGAGGAAGGCGCAGGCGAGAAGTGCGTGGATTTTCATGGGGTCGATGCGAATTGGAGCGCCGCGAGGCGGGCGTAGAGCCCGTCCTCGGCGACGAGCGAAGCGTGGGTGCCGGTGGCGACGATGCGGCCGTGGTCCATGACGACGATGCGGTTGGAAGACTTAACGGTCGCCAGGCGGTGCGCGATGACAAGCGTCGTGCGTCCCTTCATGAGGCGCTCGAGGGCGAGCTGCACCGCCTTCTCGCTTTCCGCGTCGAGCGAGCTGGTGGCCTCGTCGAGGAGGAGAATGGCGCGATCGGCGAGGATCGCGCGCGCGATCGCGACGCGCTGGCGCTGCCCGCCGGAAAGCTTCACGCCGCGCTCGCCGAGCGAGCTCGCGAGGCCTTGCGGGAGGCGCTGCACGAAATCGAGCGCGTTGGCCATGTCGAGCGCCGCGCGCACCTCGTCGTCGGCCGCCTCGGGGCGGCCGTAGCGCACGTTCTCGAGCACGTTGGTGGCGAAGATCACCGGGTCCTGCGCCACCACCGCGACCCTGCGCCGCAGCTCGCGCGGATCGGCCTCGCGCGCGTCGACGCCGTCGATCGTGACGCGGCCCAAGGTCGGATCGTAGAAGCGCAGCAGCAGCTGGAACACCGTGGTCTTGCCCGCACCCGACGGTCCCACCAATGCCACCACTTCGCCCGGTTCCACGGCGAGCGAGAAATGATCGAGCGCCGGCGTGTCGGGACGCGATGGATAGTGGAAGCGCACATCCTCGAAAGCGACGCGTCCCTGCGAGGGCTCGGGAAGGCGCAGCGGATGGTCGGGCGCGCGGATGCGAGACGGCGTGCCGAGGAGCTCGAGCATGCGCTCCGAGGCGCCCGCTGCGCGCTGCAGCTCGCCGTAGACTTCGGCGAGCACGAAGGTCGCGTTGGCGACGATCACCGCGTAGAAGATGAAGGCGGTGAGCGAGCCCGAGGAAAGGCGCCCGGCGAAGACGTCGTGCGCGCCCACCCACAGCAGCAATCCCACGGCCCCGAAGGCGAGCACGATCACCGCGGCAATCAGCATCGCGAGGTAGCCCGAGCGCTGCACCGCCACCTTGAACACCGCCTCGACGCGCTCGCCGAAGGTCGAGCTCTCGAGGTCCTCCTGGGCGAAAGCCTGCACGGTGCGGATCTCGTGCAGCGTCTCGTCCACGTGGGAGGACACGTCGGCGACACGATCCTGCACCGCGCGCGAGAGCTTCCTCACGCGCATCCCCAGGAGCCCGATCGGCAGCAACACCACCGGCATGCAGGCGAGCGAGAGCGCGGTGAGCTTCACGCTGGTGAAGAAGAGCATCGCGACGCAGCCCACCATGGTGATCGCCATGCGCAGCGCGTAGAGGAGCGTGCCGCCCATCACCGCCTCGATCAGGGTCACGTCGTTGGTGACGCGCGAGGACACTTCGCCGGTGCGCGCCTCCTCGTAGAAGCCCGGCGAAAGCGTCAGCAGGTGGTCGTAGATGCGCCGGCGCAGGTCCGCGGTGAAGCGCGCGCCGATCCAGTAGACGTTGTAGACGCGAAACCACGTGAGGATGCCGAGCGCCGCAATGAGCGCGAACATGGTGGCGAGCGTGGCGTCGAGGAGCTGCTCCTGGCCGCGCGCGAAGCCCTCGTCGATCACCACCTTCAGGCCCTGGCCGATGACGAGCACCATCGCCGCCGACAGCACGATCGCCACGAAGGCGACCGCGATGCGCGCGCGATAGGGAAGAAGGAGACGGAAAAGCGGGAGGAGCCTGCGCAGTGTTCTAACCGCCTCGCTTGATGACGGGGCGCGAGACGGCCCCGGTGATCGTGAAGGCGCCGCGGTCCTGGGCGACCTGCGAACGGATCTCGAGCGACAGGCGCCCGGACAACGCGCTGTTGCTGGCCACCTCGACCGCGCCGTTGCCGCGCAGCACGCCACCCTGCAGCACGATATTCCGGTACGACGCGCGGTGCTCCGCGGCGGTGAATTCCCCGGTGAGCTCGATGAACTTGGTGACGCCGGCGCGCTGCCCGGCCGCGTCGGACTGCATCACGGCCACCAGGTCCACGTTGGACACGGAGCCGTCCGCGATGCGGAACTTGCCCTGCGCGCGCGGCGCCTGGAACAACGTCTCGAGGCTCGTGCCCTCGGCGACGAGGCTGAAGTTGCCGTCGAGCTTGCCGGTGACCGCGATGGCGCGCGTGAAGGCCGCGACCAGGTCCTTCGCGCTCGCCTTCGCGAGCGAGAGGTCGCTCTCCAGCTTCACGCCCGACACCCAGTTCACCCTGAGCGTGCCCTGCACCTTGCCTTCCATGGCGCTCGCCTCGAACTCGGGAACGACGATCTCGGTGCCGGAGAGCGTCCCCTTGAGCGACACGTCGCTCACCGGGATCGCCACCCCCAGGGGAAGCGTCCAGTTGCGCGCCGAGAAGTCGAGGTCCATGCCCTTGTCCACGGGCTTCAGCACCAGGTTCCACGCGCCGCCGGCCAGCCGCGCGTCGGAAAGCGCGCCGTCGCGCGTGAAGGAGAGCGTGGCGTCGAAGGACTCCACCGCCGGCTTCACATCGAGCTTCACGCCGCGCAGCCTGATGCCCGAGATCGAGCCCACCGCGCTCTTGCCGGTGGGATCGCCCCATGTCGGGATGCGCTTCACCGCCTCGTTGCTGATCGTCACGTTCTCGAGCTCGACCGAGTTGATCGAGACGCGCTCGCTGAAGAGCGTCGGCAGGTCGAGATAGATGCGCCCGGTCGCGGCCTTGGCGTCGAGGAGCTTGCCCACCGCGATGTTCTCGGCGCGCAGGTGCGGCGAGGGCAGCAGGCGGAACGTGAGGGACGCGATCGACACGTCGTCGTGCAGCCACGCCGCGAGCGACTGCTCGATCTTCGCGGAGATGGCGCGCATCGGGATCACGTGCAGCAGGGCCACGGCGAGGATCACCGAGAAAAGGACGGCGAACACGAGCGTCTTGACGAGACTCTTGGTCCTGCCGCGCGCGCGGCGCTTGGCGGGCGCCTTCTCGGGCGCGGCCTCGTCGGGATCCACGCGCGTGCGCAGCACCTCGGCGATCTCGCGCGCGCGCTTGGCCTGCTCGTCGCGCAGGCGCTCGTCCTCGTCCAGCTCGGCCTTGGCCTTGGCGTGCATGTAGGCCTTGGCCTGCGCCTTGCCCTCGATCTCGGCGCGCTTTTCCATGTCGCCTTCGATCTCGGCCTGCACCTTGGCGCGCGTATCTTCGGCGATGGTCTCGCGGGCGCGCGACTCGATGCGCGCGCGCGCCTCGGCTTCCTCCTTCGCCTTGCGCTCGGCCTCGATCGTTTCCTGCAATTCCCGCTGGCGCCTCTCGCTCTGCTCGGCGTCGATCTTGGCGCGCGCCTCGGCTTCGTACTTGGCGCGCCGCTCGGCATCGATGGCAGCGGCGGACGCGCGTTTCTCGGCCTCCAGGCGCGCGTTCACCTCGAGCTGCTCCTTGGCGCGGGCGTCGGCCTCCTCGCGCGCGCGCGCTTCGGCGCCCGCGCGGCGCTTGGCCTCTTCCTCGGCCTGCTGGCGCAGCTTCTTGGTTTCCTCCTCGGCCTTGATGCGCGCCGTGGTCTCCGCGGCGGCGCGCGCCTCGGCTTCGGCGCGCAGCTTCGCTTCCTGGTTGGCGCGCGCGCGCGAATCGGCTTCCGCCTTGGTGCGCGCTTCCATCTCGGCGCGGTGCAGCGTCTCGCGTTCCTCCTTGAGGCGCTCCTCGAGCTCGGCCTTGGCCGCGAGGCGCGCCTCGGCCATCATCTCGGCCTTCATCTGCTCGCGTGTCTGCTCCTCGACGTCGGTCTTGAGGAGGTCTTCCATCTCCGCGCGCATGCGCGTCTCGATCTCTTCCTTGAGGCGTTCCTTGAGCTCGGCCTCGGCGTGCACCGCTTCCGCGGCCTGCTTCTTCGCGGCCGCCTCGGCGGCCTGGCGCGCGGTGGCCATCGCCTGCGCCTCGGCCTCGGCGCGGGCGCGCGCCTCGGCGAGCGCTTTCGCCTCCTTCTCGGCGCGCACCCGCGCTTCCGCGAGCCTGCGCCCCTCTTCCTCTTCCTTGGCTTTCTGCTCGACGGTGAGCTTGGCCTGCTGCGCCGCGATGGCCGCCTTGCGCGCCGCTTCCTCGCGCATCTGCGCCTCGACCTCGGCGCGCGCGCGCTCGGAGGCTTCCTTGGCGCGCTTCGCCTGCTCCATGGCCTTCTGCTCGGCCTCGACCTTGGCGCGCGCTTCCGCCTCGAGCTTGGCGCGCGACTCGGTCTCGACCTTGGCCTTGGCGCGCGCCGCGTCCTGCGCCTGCGCGGCCGCCTTCTTGGCGACGTCGGCCTTATCCTGCTGGCGTACCAGCTCGCTGATGTCGTTGGCGGCGCCGGCCACCACGCGCTGCGTCGAGGCGGGCATCATCTTGCCCGGCGCGGTGAAGTCGAAATCGTCCTCGGGGCCGAACGGATCGGCCTCTTCCTTGCGCACCTGGAAGACGCGCGAGTAGCCGTCCTTGGTGAGCGCGTTCAGCGCCTTGGTGAGGGACGCTTGGTCCATGTCGGCCTTCTCCATCATCTGGCCGAAATTGGACTTGCCGTCGATCAGCTTGAGGACCTTCATCAGGTCCTTCGAAAGCGAGGCCGACTTCTGGTTGACCTGCGTGATGCCCTTCGCGGTCTTGGTGTAAACCGTCGTTCGATCCATGGATCCCGATTCCCCGCTGTTGCTTCGCTCCCCGTGACCGTGCGGTCACCGCGCCGGCGACTTTTTCTCGCCTCGGCATGCGGCAATAATGGCATGAATTCAGCACCTTGGAAAATGAAGTGGCGCACACTCGCGAACCGCTCGCCGCGCAGGCGGTCGGAGGGGTGAAACTGTCGTGAAGCTGTCGTCCGGCGGGGGCCTTCGCGCGTTGAGCAATCGTCCCCGGATCAATCACGGGAAAGCCCGATCGGAAAGGTGACCCACATGCGCTACATCGCTCTCCTGCTGCTATGGCTCGCGGCATCGTTCAACCACATCGCGCAGGCCCAGGAGCCCCCCGGGCGCGTCGGCCGGCTCGCCTACACCCAGGGCGCGGTCTCGGTGTACCAGGATCCCGAGCTCGGCTGGGACAAGGCCTACGTCAACACTCCGATCACCTCGGAGAACTCGATCTGGACCGATCGCGGCTCGCGCGCGGAGCTGCGCGCGGGCGCTACCGCGATCCGGCTCGACGCGACCACCCAGCTCGACGTCTCGCGCCTCGACGACGACGAGATCGATGCGTCGATCGATCGAGGCGCGGCCAATATCCGCGTGCGCTACAAGCAGGCCTACGAGCGCATCACGCTCTCCACGCCGCAGGCGCGCTTCACGATCCAGTCCGATGGGCGCTATCGCGTCGACGTGGACATCCAGCGCGACGAGTCGCGCCTCACGGTGTTCGCGGGCGACGCACGCATGGAATCGCAGGGCGGGGCGCTACGCGTGCGCCCCGGCACCACGGTGCGCGTGTTCGGCGGCCCGTCATCTTCCTACGTGGTGGAGCGCGCGGCGTCCGACGCCTTCGACCGCTGGGCCGACGTGCGCGATCGCGAATGGAGCGACAGCCGCGCGCGCCAGTACGTCTCCACCGAGATGACCGGATACGAAGACCTCGACCGCTACGGCGAGTGGGCGCAGGAACCCGACTATGGCGCGGTGTGGTTCCCCACGCGCGTCGCCGCCGACTGGGCGCCTTATCGCACCGGCCACTGGGCGCACGTGCGCCCATGGGGATGGACCTGGGTGGACGATGCGCCGTGGGGCTATGCGCCGTTCCACTATGGCCGTTGGGTGTTCGTGCGCAATCGCTGGGCCTGGAGCCCGGGCGAGCGCGTGCCGCGCCCGGCGTGGGCGCCGGCATTGGTTGGATGGGTTGGCGGGGCCAACTGGACGGTCGGCGTGAGCGGCGGTTCGGCGCCCGTCGTGGGCTGGTATCCGCTCGCGCCGTGGGAGCGCTACGAGCCGTGGTACCGCTCGAACCGCACGTCCACCGATCGCATCAACGTGGCGGTCAGGGACCGCGCGCCGCGCCAGTTCGAGGGTCGCGGCGAGGATTGGCGGCGCTTCAACCGCGACCGCGCCACGACCGTGGTGCAACGCGAAGCGCTCGTCGACCGGCGTCCGGTGCAAGGCGCGCGCGTGCAGGTGAATGTCGATGCGCTGCGTCAGCAGCAGCCGGTGCCGGCGGCGCAGGTCCAGCAGGTCCTGCCGCAGGGTAACGAGATGATCCGCCGGCGCACCGATCGGCCGCAAGCGCCGGTCGCCGCGCCGCCCGCGCCACAGGCGCAGCCCGCGCAACAGGCTCCGCCGGGCGGAGCGCCGCAGGCGCGCGGCAGCACCGAAGGCGCGCGCCCGAACTTCGCGCGCCGCGGTCCCGGCGCTCCGGCGCCCGCGCCGGCGCCGGCCAACCAGCCCCCGGTGCAACAGGCCGCGCCCGCGCCGGTGAATCCGTTCAACCCGGTGACGCCGCCCGTGGTGAATCCCGCGGCGCGGGGGCCGGCGCCTCAGGCAGGCGGGCAACAGCAACAGCAGCAGTTGCAGCAGCAACAACAGCAGGCGCGCGAGGCGCAGCAACAGCAGGAGCGCGCGCAACGCGAAGCCCAGCAGCAACAGCAGCTCCAGCAGCAGCGCCAGGTGCGCGAGGCGCAACAGCAGCAGGAGCGCGCGCAACGCGATGCCCAGCAGATGCGTGAAACGCAGCTGCAGCAGGAGCGAGCGCGCACCGAAGCAGCGCAACAACAGCAGGCCCAGCAGCAGCGCCAGGTGCGCGAGGCGCAACAACAGCAGGAGCGCGCCGCACGCGAAGGCCAGCAGCAGCGCGAAGCGCAGCAGCGCCAGCAGCAGGAGGCCGCGCAGCGCGAGGCGCAGCAACAGCAGCAGGCGCAACAGCAGCGCCAGGCGCGCGAGGCGCAGCAGCAGCAGGAGCGCGCCCAGCGCGAAGCGCAGCAACAGCAGCAACGCTCCGCGCAGCAACTACAACAACAGCAGGAGCGCGCCGCGCGCGAAGCGCAGCCGCAGGCCCAGCAGGCCGCGCGCGAAGCGCAGCAAGCGACCCAGCGCGCGGCGCAGCAGGCGCAAGAGGCGCAGCAGCAGCAGAACCGCGCGGCGCGCGGCGGGCAGCCGCCGCCGCAACCCCAGGCGCAGCCTCAGGCGCAGCAACCGGCGCCGCAAGCCAATCCGGCCGCACGCGGCAACCGCGAGCAGAAGGACAAGGAAGAGAAGGACGCGAAAGACAAGAAGGACAAGGAAGACAAGCAGCGCTGACGAAATGGAAGGGCCGGCAAGCCGGCCCTTTTCTCTTCGCGCGAATGACAAACGGTAACATTCCGAAAGCCGCGGCGCATTGTGCGTGGCAGGTGTGCGGGAGCACACTTCGCGTTCGTGGAGGAGAGAATGAGAATTGCATCATGGGCGGCGATGCTCGCCTGCGCGGCCGCGGTTCCGGCGCTCGCCGATTGTCACTGGGAGTGGCTGTGCAATGGCGAGGGCGCGTGCAAGCACATGCCGGTGTGCGACACGCTCTTCGACAAGGCGCCGCCGCGTCCCGAGAGCACCCCGCCGTCGCCCCCGCCGATCCGCATGCGCCCGCACAAGCTGACCGGACAAATGGGCAGCACCTCGTGCGAGCACATCATGCGGCAGCTGCCGAGCGGGCGCTGGGTGTGGGACGAAGCCTGCTTCTGCAGCGATCCCGCCAAGAGCGCCGATCCCAGCACGCCGCTCGCCAACATCGTGCGCTGCGAGACGCCCTGGAAGGAATGAAAAAGAATCGGAGACGGACCCGGTTGCCTACTTGAGGCGACGCGGCGTGAATTCCTCTTCGATCGACTCGCGGTAATAGCTGCCCGGCGTGGGCGAGTTCATGAGGCGCCGGTAGACCTCCGGTGAGATGTTGGCGTACTCGAAGGTGCCGGTCGCCGTCTCCACCACGAGCTTCCTGTCGCGCTCGTCGTAGCCCGCGGCCTTGAGCCCGGCGGCGTTGATGCGCTTCATCTCCATCAGGGTGCCTCCAGCGCGTCGACCAGCGCCTCGATTTCCTCGCGATGCCCGCGGTCGTGCTCGCACATCAGGGCGACGAGATCGGCCACGGTGATGCGCCGGGCGTCGAACATCGCCGTGCGTGCGAGCGCGTCCTCGCCCAGGGGCGCGATGAGGGCGATGACCTCGCGGCGCGCGGCCGCGAAATCGCGCGCCGCGGCGTGCGCGTCCTCACGCAGGTAATCGCGCGCCCTGGCGATCGCGGCGCCGTCGAATCCTTCCAGCGTAGGCAGGTCCTCGGCGAGCATGCGTCGCACGCGCACGAGGTAGCCTTCGCGCTCGAGGTCGCGCAGGTGGCAGGCCTGCTCCACCAGCGCGAAGCCCTCGGGCGCGGGGCGCAACACGAGCTCCCCGGGGCCGGGCGCCCGCAACGCGGCCTCGACGAAGGCCGGCATCGCCGCAAGCGAAGCGATGGCGCCCTGCAATCCCACGCGCGGAAAATCGGCGGCGTTCATGGTCCCTCCGGCGAAGCTTCAGTGGCTGGCGCGGTCCCCCCAGAGCTCCTTCAGGCGCGCGTCGCGCCCGCAGCCGCTGCGATAGATCTGGTAGCGCACCGGGTTCTTCTTGTAGTAGTCCTGATGATAATCCTCGGCGGGATAGAAGGCGCCCGCCATCACGATCGGCGTGACGATCGCTTCCTTGAAGGGCTTGGACTTCTCGAGCGCGGCCCTGGAGGCTTCCGCGGCCTTGCGCTGCGCCTCGTCGCTGTAGAAGATCGAGGTGCGGTACTGCGTGCCGCTGTCGCAGAACTGGCGGTCCTTCACGGTGGGATCGACGTTCACCCAGAAGGTCTCGAGGAGCTTCTCGTAGGTCACCTTCTTCGGGTCGTAGATCACCTGTACCGCCTCGGCGTGACCAGTGCCTCCCGAGGAGACTTCCTGGTAGGTGGGATTCACCTTGGTGCCGCCGGTGTAGCCGGAGATGGTGGCGGTCACGCCGGGCAGCTTGTCGAAAGGCGGCTCCATGCACCAGAAGCAGCCGCCGGCGAAGGTGGCGACCGCATGGCCGGGCGGAACATTCGGTTGTTGCGCGGAAATGGCGGGCGCGAGGAGCGCCAGCGCGATGAGGGTCAGGATGCTGCGCATGAATCGCTCTCCATCGAAAGGGTGCAGGTAAGTCGTACGAGGCGGGCCCGGCTTACGGATTCAAATCACCCCACAGCCACGCCGCGCCGCGCACGCCGCCCGCGTCGCCGTGCACCGGGGCGACGAGGCGCGTGCGCACCTCGTCGGAGAATACATATTCCTTCCATCGCCGGGGGACCTCGTCGTAGAGGCGCGCGATGTTGGACAGCCCGCCGCCAAGCACGATCACGTCCGGGTCGAGCACGTTGATGACGGATGCGAGCGCGCGCGCGAGGCGCTCCTCGTAGCGCTCGATCGAGGCCACGCACGCGCGCGCGCCGCGCGCGGCGCCGTCCACGATCCGCGACGGGGTGAGCCGCTCGCCCGCGCGCCGCGCATGGTCGGCGGCGAGGCCCGGGCCGCTGAGGAACGTCTCGATGCACCCGCGCCGGCCGCAATAGCAAAGCGGCAGCGGCTCGTCTTCGCCTGTGGGGAGCGGCAATGCGTTGTGGCCCCATTCGCCCGCGATCGCATTCGCGCCGGTGAGCGCGCGCCCACGCACCACGATGCCGCCGCCCACGCCGGTGCCGAGAATCACCCCGAACACGACTTCCGCATCGCGCCCCGCGCCGTCGATCGCTTCGGAAAGCGCGAAGCAGTTCGCGTCGTTGGCGACGCGCACTTCGCGCCCGAGGCGGCGCGCGAGGTCTTCCTGCAGGGCCCGGCCGTTGAGGCAGGTCGAGTTCGCGTTCTTGATGCGTCCGCTGGCAAGCGAGCGCGCGCCCGGGGTCGCCACGCCGACCGAGCCTTCGCCCGCGAGCTCGCTCTCGACGCCGCGCACCAGCGCGACGATCGCGTCGAGGGTCGCGTCATAGTCGCCCACCGGCGTGACCACGCGCCTTCGCGCGAGCACGCGGCCGCCCGCCTCGAGCGCCGCGGCCTCGATCTTCGTGCCGCCGAGGTCGACGCCGATCCGCAGAGCGCTTTTCATGCGCGAAGAATAACGCAGTGGGGAGCGCAAAAAAAAAACGCGGCCCGCGGGCCGCTTCGAGTGCGGCGCAACGGCCCACAAGAGGAAAGCTGTGCGCGTGAGTCTTGTTTTGACTTAGCGGCTCGCGACCGGCGTGGGTCCGCGCGCCGCGATGCTGCCCTTCACCAGGCTGGTGGCGCCGCTCGCGGTCGTCACCTCGCCGCCGATGAGCGCCGCCTGGATCTGCTCGGCGCTGGGCCGCGTGACGCCGATGCGCGCGAGCGAGCGCTGCGCGCCGGCGAGAGCGGCGCCGACGCTGCCATAGCTCATCGAGGCGCCCGGCGTGAATCCGGCGATGCTCACGGCGCGATTGGGACCGTTGGTGACGAGCGTGATCGGCGCGCCGTTGCGCAAGCCCGCGACCAGGGAGTCGGAGTTGGATCGTCCGCCCGCCCAGTCGGAATACTGCGTGGAAAGGCGCGTGGCCTCGGTGGCGGGCGCGTTGGCGGCCGGCGCGTTGCCGGCGAAGGCGAGCGCGGCGAGGGATGCGACAATTGCGTGACGGGGGATCATTTGCGGTCTCCTTTTGATGGCTCTTACTATGCTCAGGAATCCTTGACGCTTCAGCCGGCTACCTCCGAGAGTGGATTAAGCGCATGTCCTCCCCCACGGTGAGCCCAGTCCTACCTCGCGGACTAGGGCAGATGAACGCGTTGATCGTGCTGACGATCGCCGGGGGGCTCCTTTTGGACTATCACTGGGTCGGATACGGCCAGAACGTGGTGAGCGCCGCCGCGTGGATCGTGTGCTTCGGACTATTCGCGCGGGCCGGATCCCACGCGCGCCCGGCGCTCCTCGCGTGTCTGCTATTCGCCACGGCGGGCGAGGTCTTTCTGTCGCTGGGATGGGGGTTGTATCAATACCGCCTCGCCAACATTCCGCTATTCGTGCCGCCCGGCCATGTGCTGCTCTTCTTCCTCGGCACGCAGATCGCGGCACGCCTTCCCGATCGCAGCGAATGGGGGATCGCGCTCGTCGCGCTACCCGTCGTGATGCTCTTCGCGTGGCAGGGACGCGACACGCTGGGGCCGCTGCTCTACGGGCTCTTCGTCATGTGCATGCTGCTTTCGCCCTCGCGCAAGCTCTACGCGACCATGTTCGTGCTCTCGCTCGCCATGGAGCTCTATGGCACGTGGATCGGCAACTGGGTTTGGGCGGCGCGGGTGCCGTGGCTGGGTCTCGCCACGCTGAATCCGCCGATCGCGGCGGGCGCGTTCTACTGCGTGCTCGATCTCCTGGTGGTGACGGCTACCGGGAAGATCGGGTTGCGAGCCGCGAAGACGTAATCAGCTGCCGGCAAGGCCCGGGTTGAAGGCGAGCGTGGATTCGATCCACGAGGCGACCTTGAGGGCGTGCTCGTCCTCGCGGTAGCGCCCGGCCACCTGGATCGCGAGCGGCAGGCCGCGCGGGCCGAAGCCCGAGGGAATCGAGACCGCCGGCATGCCGGCCTGCGTCCACAGCGAGCAGAAGCTTGCATCGCCGGTGCTGGCCAGGCCCTCTGGCGCCTCGCCCGCGGCGGGAATGGTGGCGATCGCGTCGTTGCGCTCGAACACGCCGTCGAGCCAGCGCCGGTACTCGTCGCGCTTGGCGCGCGCGCGCGTGTACTGCTCCGGCGTCACGCGGTGGCCGCGGTCGAGCAGCTCGATCAGGTGCGGCGAGAGGCGGATGCGATGGCGCGATTCGATCGACGCGAAGCTCTTCACGGCATCGCGCGACATGATCGTCATCACGTTTTCCCATGCGTCGTCGAAAAGGCGCGGCAGGTTCACTTCGCGCAGCGTGGCGCCGGCGGCCTGCAGCCGGCCGATGCACTCGTCGAAGTGGGACTTCTGAGCGTCGCTCGCAAGCGGCCATTTCTGCGTGCGAATGACGGCGAGGCGGGGTGGCGCTGCGAGCGGCTCGAGCGGCACGCGCAGGATCTTCTCGGGCCCGCGCATGAGCGTCGCCTCGTCGCGCGGATCGGGGCCCATGAGGCATGTGCCGAACCATGCGGCGTCGGCGACCGAGCGCGCGAAGACGCCGACCGTGTCCAGCGTCGCGCTGAAAGGGTGGATGCCGGTGCGCGAGATCGCGCCGAAGCTGGGCTTGTAGCCGACCACGCCGCAGAAAGCCGCCGGACGGATCACCGAGCCCAGCGTCTGCGTTCCGATCGCGATGGGCACGAAGCCGGCCGCGACCGCCGCCGCGGAGCCGCTCGACGAGCCGCCCGGCGAATGAGCGGTATTCCACGGGTTGCGCGTCTTGCCCGGCTGGCGGTAAGCGAACTCCGTGGTGACCGTCTTGCCCATCACCAGGCCGCCCAGGGCCTCGAGGCGGCGCACGATCCACGCCGAGTGCGTCGGCACGTTGTTGGCGAAGATGCGCGAGCCATAGCGCGTCGGGATGCCGCGCGTGGCGATGATGTCCTTCACCCCGACCGGGATTCCGAAGAGCGGCAGGTCCTGCAGGATGCCGCCGGCGCGCTCCTCGGCCTCGGCCATGGCGCGCGAGGGATCGAACCATTCCCACGCCTGGATGCGCGGCTCGAGCGCGGCGACACGCTGCGAGCACGACGCGACGTATTCCTGGACGGTGGCGCGGCCTTCGCGGTAGGCGCGCAGGGTGTCGAGAAGCCCGAGGGGATAAAGGTCCATTTTTTTAATTAGTTACGGTGGCCCCCCTGGCGGGGGCCACTGGACCGCTATTTTGCCGTTCCCCGGGGTGGATTACTAGCCGATAACGGCTTTCAGGGCATTTATCCCCGCCAAAGCAATGACTTCGTCATCGGCGGCGCGCACGCCCGAGACCCCCACGGCGCCCACGAAGGTGCCTTCGACCTCGATCGGGACCCCGCCCTGCAGCAACGCCATGCCCTGGGCGATGGACAGGAATGCGGTGCGGCCGTTGTTCACGGACTCCTCCAGCAGCCGCGACGGACGCTTCCACGCGACCGCGGCGCGCGCCTTCTCGACCGCGGTCTCGATGCTCGACCACTGCGCCCCGTCCAGACGCGCGACGAGTATCGGATGGCCGCCATCGTCGACCACCGCGATCACCACTTTCCAGTTGTTGCGCAGGGCCTCGGCTTCGGCGCCGGCAAGTGCCACGCGCGCGGCTTCGAGCGTGAGGTATTTCCTTTCGGGCAGCGTGATCGCCATGGCGCGGTTCTCCGGGGAGGGGCGCGACGATCATAACTCGGCGCGCACGGTTCATTTCACCCGTCGCCGCGGGCCACTCGCGAAGCTCCCACGCGCTTCGTCGCAGCCCGGCTGCGCCGCGCCGCGCCGCGCGCGACGATGGACGCCTTCGAAACGGAGGCTTCCATGTCCCTTCCCCTGCCGGTCACCATCCACGTCGTCTCCGCGTTCGGCGCACTCGTCCTTGGCGCGGCGCTCCTGTCACGGCGCCTGAAGGGCGACCGCGCCCATCGCATCGCCGGCTGGAGCTGGGTGGCGCTCATGTTCACGGTCGCGCTGTCGTCGCTCTGGATTCCGGCGTTCATGAAGCTCTCGTGGATCCACGTCTTCACGCTCATCACGCTGGTGAGCCTGCCGCTGGGCGTCTACCGCGCGCACACCCATGACGTGAAGGGACATCGCGCTACCATGATCAGGCTTTTCACCGGCGGCCTGGTGATCGCAGGACTCTTCGCCCTCGTGCCCGGCCGCTTTCTCGGCAACGCGATCCTGAGGCTCATCCAGGCATGACACTCGAGATTCACGGCATCGCGCGCTCGCGCACCTTTCGCTGCCTGTGGGCCGCGGAGGAAGCGGGCGTCGCCTACCAGCACATCCCGACCCATTTCAACGACGACGCGAGGCAGCCCGCCTTCCTCGCGATCAATCCCAACGGACGCATTCCCGCGATCGACGACGGCGGCTTCGTGCTCTGGGAGTCGCTCGCGATCAACCTCTACATCGCCAAGCGCTACGCCAACGGCACGCTGTATCCGGCGCGCATCGAGGACGAGGCGCGCGCCTGGCAATGGTCGCCATGGGCCGCCAACGAGATCGAGAGGGCGCTGATCGACCTGGTGTTCAACCGGATCGTCCTCGCCCCCGACCAGCGCGACGAGGCGCTCGCCGCGGCCGCGGAGGAAAAGCTGCCGCGTCCCCTGGGCGTGCTCGATGCCCACCTCGGCGCGAGTGCGCATCTTCTCGGCGACGCCTTCTCGGTCGCCGACCTGAACGTGGCGGGCGTGATGTATGCCTCGTGGTTCTACAAGATCGACTACTCGCGCTGGCCCCACGTGAAGTCGTGGCTCGAGCGCTGCCTCACCCGGCGCGCGGCGCTCGCCGCGCGCAAGCTGCGCGAATAAGTGGTGTCAGGTACGACTTTTTAAGTTGTACCTGACACGACTTTTTTTCAGGGCGCGGTGTAGCCGCGGTCGAGGAACGCCTTGCGGCCTTCGGGGGAGGCGAGGTAGTCGAGGAGCGCCTGCGCTTGCTTCGGGCTCTTCGCGCCCTTCATCACCACGCCCGAGTAGATGGTGGTCTTCTGCAGCTCGGGCGGAAGCAGGCCGATGAGGGTCACGCCGGCGACTGGCGCGATCTCGGTCACGCTGTGAATGACGAGCTCGACCTCACCGCGCGCGACTTTCTCCGCGATGTAGCCACCTTCGCCGAGCGTGGCCTTGGCGCGCACCGCGTCGCGGATGCCCAGCTTCGGCAGCACCGTCTCGTCGAAATGCTTGCCGCTCGTGCCGCGTTCGGGATCCATGTAGGTGAGCGACTTCACCGAAAGAAGCACCGCCTTCAGCTTCTCCGGGGTCGAGATGTCCGGCACCGGCGCGCCCTGCCTCACCGCCGCGCCGACGGATACGCCCGCGAGGTCGCGCCGTGTCGCGGCGTCGATCGTCGCCTCGCGCTCGAGCGCGGCGAGGTTCTCGAGCGGCACGATCAAGATGTCGGCGCGCTCCCCGGCGGCGATCTTGCGGCGCAGATCCCCGGCGGGCGCATAGGTCGCGCTCACCGAGTTGCCGCTCGCCTTCTGCCAGGTCGCCGCCGCGTCCGTGAACGCCGACTTCACCGCGCCGCCGCTCATCACCGTGACCTCGGTCGCTAGCGAGGCGCCGCAAGCCAGGGCCGCGGCGGCCAGGGCGATTCTCATGAAAAATCCTCCGAATCGATGACCGTTCATTACATCACGCCGGCGCGCGTCGAAAGCTGTGAGAAAATTGCGCCATGCGTGTTACTCCCCGTATCGTCTTCGCCGTGGTCTTCCTCGCCTGCGCCGGCCTCATCGCCCTCGCGCTCTTCCTCCAGGAGCAGGAAGGCCTCGAGCCTTGCCCGATGTGCATCCTGCAGCGCTATGCATTCGTGGCGGTGGGCATCGTCGCCCTCGCGGGCGCGATCCACGGCCCGCGCGCGGCGGCGACCAAGGTCTATGCGGCGCTGGTGGCGCTCTTCGCGATCGCCGGCGGCGGCGTGGCGATTCGCCACTCGTACCTGCAGCACTTCCCGCCGAAATTCGAGTCCTGCGGCACCGACCTGGAATTCCTGGTGAGCACGTTTCCGCTCTCGCAGGCGCTGCCGAAGATCTTCGCGGGCTCGGGAAGCTGCTCCAAGGTGGACTGGACGCTCCTCGGGCTTTCCATTCCCGAATGGGCGATCGTCTGGTTCGCGCTTTTCCTCGCGGCGAGCTTGTGGCTCGCGTTCAGGCGCGCGCCCCAATGAAAAACGCCGCGGATGGACCGCGGCGTTGTGGGTGAAACGGCGTTACGATTTCTTGGGTGCGGCGGCGGCGTCGTCGATCTTGAGGATCTTCATCGCCTTGCCGAGCGAATCGACCGCTTCCTGGTGCTTGCCGGCCTTGTGGAAGGCTTCGCCCTCCTCGCGGTACTTCTTCACCGATTTCATGTCGGACTCGGACAGCTTCGGATTCTTGGCCATCGCGTCGTCGATCGCCTTCATGTCCTTGGGACAGTGGAACGCGAACGCCGTCGCGGAAGCGAAAAGCAATGCGGCAGCAAGGGCAAACATCCGTTTCATGAGGGGTCTCCTTGTGTTTGTGTCCAGCGCGGGCAGTGTACTTCAAGCCCGCAAACACTGCTTGGCCGCGCGTTATTCCTGGACCGCGAGATCGCGAAGGTCGAGGACCGCCTCGCCCTTGAGCTTGCCCATGCCTTCGGCGCGCAGGATGTCGGCGGCCACGTCCTCGGCGGCGCGCAGCACGCCGTCGGCCTTCATGCGGCGAAAGCGCTCCACGTCGGCGAAATCGTCCGCGGCGGCCGCGCGCACGATCCCCTGCATCGGGGTGTCGATCACGCCCGGCGCAAGGCTCACCGCCTCGACCGCGAGCCCGCGACCCTCGGCCTCGAGCGCGACCACGCGCGTGGCCATGTCGAGCCCGGCCTTTGCCGCGCAGTACGCGCCCCAGCCCTGGACGGGTCGGCGCCCGGCACCCGACGAGATGTTGATGATGCGGCGCAGCATCGCCACCCCCTCGGTATCGGCGAGGAAGCGGCGCATGAGGAGCACCGGCGCCACCAGGTTCACGACGAGGTTGCGCTCCAGGTCGTAGGGATCGGCGCGCTCGAGGGGCGCCACCGGGAGCACGATCCCCGCATTGTTGATGAGCACCGCCTTCGCGTAGCGCTTGCCGCGCATCCGCTGGACGATGCGATCGGCGGTCGCGTCGATCGCCGCGGTGTCGGCCAGGTCGAGCGCGAAGCGCACGCCGCCGGGAATGTCGCCGTCGGGCGCGCGCGCGAGCGCGATCAGCTCGTTGTCGGGATCGAGCGCGATGCGATCGGCGAGCGCCTTGCCGAGTCCCTTGGTGGTGCCGGTGACGATGTATAGGTTCATGGGCCATTATAAATTCGCTTCTCAGGGCGAAACCAGCGCCCGCCAATTTGACGCGAGCCCCGGGGCAGGCGCATTTTGGCGGCATCTCTTTTTTTCGCGGGAGACTGCCTTGAACCGCAACTTCGTGATTTCCGTCGTCGTGGTCTTCGTCCTCAGCGTCGCGCTCGGCTTCGTGATCCACGGCGTGATCCTCGGGCCCGAATACTCCAAGCTCACGCCCGACTTCTATCGCACGCCCGAGGATTCCCGGCCTCTCTTCCCCCTGATGCTCCTCGGCAACCTCATGTTCGCGACCGCCTTCACCTGGATCTACCGGCACGGCCGAGAGGACAAGCCGTGGCTCGCTCAGGGCGCGCGCTTCGGCGCGGCGGTGGCGGTGATGTCCACGATCCCGACCTTCCTCACCTACTACGTGGTGCAGCCGACGCCTTCGCACGTGGCAGCGCAGCAGGTCGTCTACGGAGCGATCTCGATGGTGATCCTGGGAATCGTGGTGGCGGCGCTCAATCGCGGCGCGCTGCCCATGCGCCCGTGAAGGCCGAGGATGCGATTCGCGCTTTGTACCTCGCGCTCATCGAGCGCTGGAACGCGCGCGACGCGGCGGGTTTCGCGGCGCTCATGGAGAACAACGCGGCCGTCGTTGGATTCGACGGCAGCCCCCTCGACGGCGCGCCCGCCGTGGAAGCGTCGATGCGCGGGATTTTCGCGAGCCACCCGACCGCCGCCTTCGTTCCGATCGTGCGTGACGTGCGCCTCATCACGGCCGAGGTGGGACTCCTGCGCGCCGTGGCGGGCATGGTCCCGCCGGGAAAGAACGACATCATGCCGGAGCGCAACACCGTGCAGAGCCTCGTCGCGCATCATCGCGGCGGCGATTGGCGCATCACGCTTTTCCACAACACGCCGGCGCGCTTCGACGGCCGTCCCGAGGCGGTCGAGGCGTTGAATCGCGAGTTGCGCGAGGCGCTGCGCGCGCCACGGCGCTGATGTGGTAAAACGGGCCGTGGATGCGGCTAGCGTGAATCGCGGCGTGATGATCGTGACGGGCGGCGGCCGCGGCATCGGCGCCGCGACGGCGCGGCTCGCCGCCGCGCGCGGCTATGCGATCTGCGTGAACTACCTGCGCAACGCGCAGGCCGCGAAAGCGCTCGAAGCCGAGATCGCAAACGCCGGGGGACGCGCGCTCGCGGTCGCGGCCGATGTCACCAGGGAAGCCGACGTGATCCGCCTCTTCGATACCGCGCGCGAGACGCTGGGTCCGCTCACCGCGCTCGTCAACAACGCCGGCATCCTCGAGCGCCAGACGCGCCTCGACGAGATGGAGGCGGCACGCTTCGAACGCGTGTTCGCCACCAACATCACGGGCGCCTTCCTGTGCGCACGCGAGGCGGTGCGGCGCATGTCCACGCGCCACGGCGGCAAGGGTGGCGGCATCGTGAACGTGGGATCGATGGCCTCGAAGCTCGGCTCGCCCGGCGAATACGTCGACTACGCGGCGTCCAAGGGTGCCATCGATTCGCTCACCATCGGGCTTGCGAAGGAAGTCGCCGAGGAAGGCATCCGCGTGAACGCGGTGCGCCCAGGCGTGATCTACACGCAGATCCACGCGAGCGGCGGCGAAGCCGGGCGCGTCGACCGCGTGAAGCAGGCCGTGCCGATGAAGCGCGGCGGCCAGCCCGAGGAGGTGGCGCGCGCGATCCTCTGGCTCCTCTCGGACGAGGCGTCCTATTCCACCGGCACCTTCATCGATGTCTCCGGCGGGCGTTAAGCGCGCCGGCTACTCCGGCACGCCGCTCGCGAAGAAGCTGGGCTTCAAGGCGCCGATGACGGTCTACACCGTGGATGCGCCGCGCGGCTACGAGGCATGGCTCGAAGGCCTCGAGCCGGGCGTCGATTTTTCCGCGCGCGCGCCGCGCCATCTCGCGGCGGCCCACGTATTCGTCACGCGCAAGGCGGATCTCGCCCGGCACGCGGCCGCGCTTCGCAAGACGCTCGCGCCCGCGGGCTTCGTGTGGATCTCGTGGCCGAAGAAGTCCGCCAAGGTCGCCACCGACGTCACCGAGGACACCATTCGCGAGGTGGCGCTGCCGATGGGCTTCGTCGACGTGAAGGTGTGCGCCGTGAGCGAGGTGTGGTCGGGATTGAAGCTTGTCATCCGCAAGAGCGAAAGGCCATGATGGACATCCTCACGCAGGTCCGCGACGCGATCATGGCGGTCGAGCTGAACCGCCCGCAGAAGAAGAACGCGCTCACCAGCGACATGTACGCGCTCCTTGCCGAGGCGCTCGCCCGCGCCGAGGCCGACCCGGCGGTGCGCGTGGTCCTCATCCACGGCAGGCCCGACGTCTTCACCGCGGGCAACGACCTCGAGGATTTCATGGAGCGCCCGCCGCAGGACGAGGCGAGCCCGGTGTTCCGCTTCCTCGCCGCGGCGAGCCAGGCCGAAAAGCCGCTCGTCGCCGCCGTGAACGGCGCCGCGGTCGGCATCGGCACTACGCTGCTGCTTCACTGCGATCTCGTCTACGCCGGCGACAACGCGCGCTTCCGCCTGCCGTTCGCGAGCCTGGGCCTGGTGCCCGAGTTCGCGTCGAGCTACTTGCTGCCGATGATCGCCGGCTATCACCGCGCCGCGGAGCTCCTCATGCTGGGCGAGCCGTTCGGCCCTGACGTGGCGCTGGCCGCGGGGTTCGTGACGCGGGTCGTCCCCGCCGCGCAGACGCTGGACACGGCGTGGGAAGCCGCGCGCAAGCTCGCCGCCCTTCCCGCCAAGTCGGTGCGCACCACCAAGGCCCTTCTCAAGGGCGCACACGCCGGCGCCGTACGCAGCCAGATGCAGCTCGAGGGCCGCCACTTCCGCGAGATGCTCTCCGAGCCGGCCGCGAAAGAGGCGTTCGCGGCGTTCATCGAGAAGCGCAAGCCCGATTTCTCGCGGATTGCGTGATGTAGGAATCGTCCCATAGCAAGACCAGCGAATTCGCACTGGAACCCGCACCGGGGGCGCGGCGACCAAGGGGGATGGGTTTTCTCCTCTACCTGCTGGGCTCCATCGTCCTCATCTCGGGCCTCGCCTGGCTCGCCACGCTGGTGGGCGTCGCGCAGGCCTACGTCGGCGCCGGGGCGCTGGTGCTCATCGTGGCCGCCGTGGTCTCCACCATTCTCGGCGCGCGTGCGCGCGGCCAGGAGCCCGGCCTGCCCTAGAGAACGTCGAAGGACCACGAGCCCTTCGCGAACACTTCCGCGCTGTACGACTTCACGCCCGCGTCGGGATCGCGCGAGCGGCCGAAAGAAGCGCCGAGGTAGAAGCTCGTGCCGATGCCGCGGCGATGGCCGTACACGAGGGAGATCGTCGCGGAGTTTTCGCGCGCGGACACTGCCTGCTCCCACAGCGACGGCGCGCGCCGGATGGCGGTGGACTGGTAGATGGTGCGCAGGCTGTCGCGCGCGCTGAAATGCCAGATGGCGAGGAGCTGCTGCACCCGCTGGGCGAGGATCCGCCGCGAGCCTTCCGCGGGCTCGAGGCTGTCGATGAAGTCGTTGTCGATGCGATACTCGACTTCGGCGCGCGCGTGCGGACGGATATTGGCCTGGACGGTGAAGAAGGCGCCGCGGCCCAGGCGATTGTTGGCCACGTCCACGCGGTCACCGAACGCCACCTCCGAATAGAGCCTCGAGAACCACGGGAACGGGTTGCTCTCGATGCTCATGTAGACCTGGTCGCGTTTGCGCAGCCCGCCGCCGGGACGCACCGCCACCAGGTTGTTCGGCCGGTATTCCATCGCGAGCGTGGTGGCGCGCGGCAGGCCCAGCTTCAGGCCGAGGTTGTTCTGCTGGTATTGCACCCCGCCCTGGGGATCGACCTTGTACTCGGCGAAGAAGTAGGGCGACACCTCGTTGAAGCCCCACACGTTGAGAAACTTTCGCGTGGTCTCGCTGTAGACGTTGTGGAACCCGGTCTGCGCGATGAAGCCGTTGTCGGCGCGGAAGTCGCGCCCGATGTGCTGCATCGACAGGTACTCGTTCCACTCGGCGCCGTTGTAGGCCCAGTCGACGAGCGCCGCGTGGCTCGACTGCACGTCGCCCTTGACGAACGAGCCGCTCACCGGCTGCGCCGTGGTCCACGAGCCGAGGATCTGCGCGCGCAGGCGATGCTCGGTGGTCGGGAACCACACGAAATCCGGACCGGCGACGCGGTTGTACGCGCCGTTGTCGAGGGTGCGATCGGTGACGAGGCCGCCCAGCGTCGCGCCCTCGACCTGCAGGCGCCCGCGCACGAAGCTCGCCGTCGACTTGAAGTTCTGCAGCGCGAAGTGGGTGCCGTAGGTGCTGGGAAGGAGCACGAGGCCCCCGCCGTCGTCGCGCGTGACGAGCACCGTGCCGTCGAAGTTGTCGCGGCGCTGTGTGGCGCGTACGCCCCACGCGGGATCGGTCACCGCGCGCGTGTAGATCGCGTTCAGGGGGCCCTGCAAGATGTCCGCACCCTCGAGGAAGAACGGCCGCTTTTCCGGGAAAAAGAGCGCGAACTGCGTGTTGCCGGCGAGCTGCGGGGTGTCGAGCTCGACCTGCGAGAAGTCCGGGTTCACCGTGGCGTCGACGATCACGTCGGCGCGCGGGCGCCACTTGAGATCCAGGCTCGGAACGATCTCGCTGTCGCTGCGCAGGGGGCGCTCGCGGTCGCGGTTGCCGGTGGCGCGCATCGTGAGCTGCGGCGTGACGGTGAGGAAGCGCGTCGAGGGCAGGTCGGTGAGCCCGGTGAGCGGCTCGTTCAGGCACAGGAAGCAGGTGGCGTCGCGCGGCAACGGGCTGGAAGCCATGCGGTAGCGCTGGTCGCGCGGCCAGTTGCGGAACACGAGCACGCTCCACTCCTTCGCCGGCGTGTCGCTGTAGCGAAGCGAGGCGAACGGGATGCGGAATTCCGCGGTCCAGCCGCCCTCGAAGCGCCCGGTGGCGACCTCGACGTCGAAGTCGGGCGAGAAGTCCTCGCTCGCCGAGTCCTCGTTGTAGAGCCCGTCGCCGATCACGCCGCGCGGATTGGCGCGCACGAAATGCGCGAACTTGCGGTTGCCCACCGGGTCGATGAAAAGCACCACCATGTCCTGGTCCGCCAATACGTTGTCGCGCCGCGCGAAGGGCGCCCGCAGCTCGCCCAGGTCGGGGTCGTGGGCGCGCACGGCCGCGTAGAGCGCATGGGCGTCGTAGGCGAAGCGCACCTCGGTGCGCACCTTGGCCTCGATCTTGTCCTGGGGGGACACCTCGTAGAAGCGGTCCCACGGCTTGGCGTGGCTCCATGCGGCCTCGTCGAAGCGCCCGTCGAGCACGATCTTCTCGTCGGGTGCGAGGCGATAGGCCTCGATGGCGCGGGCGAGCGGGCTCGCGAGCAGGAGGACGAGCGCGGCGGCGGCGATTCTTCTCATTCGGGTCGAGGGGTTGCGGCGAGCGCGCAGGTTATCATGGTTAGCGGCCACTTACGCCCGCCGTTGTGCGGCGCAACAAACGGGCGTATAGTCCGCGCCCAGTCCGCCTTGGATGCGCGAGCGCCCGCGGCGGATTCAAAAAAATGAGTGAACCCACCGCCTCGCTTCACGCATCGCCCCGGCACCGCAGGGCGACCGCGGCCCTCGTCCTCGGCGCCATCGGAGTCGTGTTCGGCGACATCGGCACGAGCCCGCTGTACGCGCTGAAGGAAGCCTTCAGCCCCGAGCACGGCATTCCCCTCACCCCCGACAACGTGATGGGCATCCTGTCGCTCATCGTCTGGTCGATGGTCTGGGTCATCACCATCAAGTACCTCTTCGTGATGATGCGCGCCGACAACAACGGCGAGGGCGGCATCCTCGCCTTGCTCGCGCTCGCGCTGCGCGAGGTGAAGGAACGCCCGCGGCTCAAGTGGACCATCATCGGCATCGGCATGTTCGGCGCCGCGATGTTCTATGGCGATAGCATGATCACGCCGGCGATCACCGTGCTCTCGGCGGTGGAGGGCCTGGAGGTCGCCACGCCGCTCTTCGGAAAATTCGTGATTCCGATCGCTCTCGCGGTCATCGCCGGACTCTTCTTCATCCAGAGCCACGGCACCACCAAGGTGGGCTCGTTCTTCGGCCCCGTCACCGTGATCTGGTTTGTCGCCATCGGCGGCATCGGGGCCATGCAATTGTGGAAGAATCCCGCGGTGCTCGCGGCGCTGCGGCCCGCGTACGCCGTCGATTTCGTGTTCGCCTACCCGCTCCTCGCCTTCTTCGTGCTGGGTGCGGTCTTCCTCGCGCTGACCGGCGGCGAGGCGCTCTACGCGGACATGGGCCATTTCGGCAAGCGGCCGATCCGCATCGCGTGGCTCGCGCTCGTGTTCCCCGCGCTCCTCCTCAACTACTTCGGCCAGGCCGCGTTCGTGCTCGCCAATCCCGCGGCGATCAAGAATCCCTTTTACAGCATGGTCCCCGACTGGGGGCTGTATCCGATGGTGGTGCTGGCGACCGCGGCCGCCGTGATCGCCTCCCAGGCCGTGATCTCCGGAGCGTTCTCGGTCACGCGCCAGGCGATCCAGCTGGGCTACATCCCGCGCCTCGAGATCCTGCACACGTCCGAGCGCTCCATCGGCCAGATCTATGTGCCCTTCGTGAACTGGACCTTGTTCGTGGCCGTCTGCATGCTGGTGCTCGGCTTCGAGAGCTCGAGCAACCTCGCCAACGCGTACGGCATCGCGGTGGCCGCGACCATGGTGATCGAGTGCATCCTCGCCATGGTGGTGGCGCGCCTGCTGTGGAAGTGGCGCACCTGGATGGTGGTGCTGGTGATCGGCAGCATGTTGATCGTGGACCTCGCCTTCCTCTTGTCGAACATGGCGAAGTTCTTCTCCGGCGGCTGGTTCCCGGTGCTCATTGGCTCGGCGATCTTCACGCTCCTCATGACGTGGAAGCGCGGCCGCGCGCTCATGTTCCGGCGCCTGACCGAGCAGGGCATTCCGTTGAAGCCCTTCCTCGAGGGCCTCGAGGCGCACCCGCCCCAGCGGGTGCAGGGCACCGCGATCTTCATGACCGCGAGCGTGGACACCGTGCCCCATGCGCTGCTGCACAACCTCAAGCACAACAAGGTGCTGCACGAGCAGACCGTGTTCCTCACGGTGATCTCGCACGACGTGCCGTCGGTCCCGCGCGAGGACCGCGTGCAGCTCGAGCGGCTCGTCAACGGCTTCTTCAAGCTCGAGGCCTGGTACGGCTTCAAGGAGCAGCCCGACATCGACGAAATCCTCAATTCGTGCCGCGTGCGCTACGGCCTCGCCTTCGACGTCATGGACACCTCGTTCTTCCTGTCGCGCGAGACCGTGATTCCGACGAGCGAAACACCGGGCATGGCGTTGTGGCGCGACCACGTGTTCGCGTGGATGACGCGCAACGCCACGCGCGCCACCGACTTCTTCAACATCCCGGCCAACCGCGTGGTGGAACTGGGCACCCACATCGAAATCTAACGGGGCCTCGCATCCGCACTCCATGAAGGACGAGCTCGCATCCACCCGCCGGCATCCCGCCGCCCTCGCCTCCATCGTGATCGCGAGCCTGGCGGTGACCGCGCTCGCGGTCGTCACCATCGCCTACCTGCTGGGCTGGGTTCCCGCCCGCGGCGGGCTGCCGAGCGCTCCGGGAAGCATGGCCGCGCCGGGCCAGCAGGTCGTGGGGACCGTGCAGCAAGGCGGCGTGGATCTCCTTCCCGGGGAAACGCTGGTCGCGCCGGCGGGCGAGCCCACGGCGGCGGCGAAGCCCGCGCCGCTCGAGCCGCCCCGCCCCGCCGTCGCGAAGAAAGCGCCGCCGCCCACGTACGCACCGCCACCCGCGCCGTCCTCCTCCGGCAGTTATGCGCAGGTGCTGCCGTCACGCGCGGCGCCGGCCCAGCCCAACTACCGGCGTGGCGAGGCGCCCGTCACGTCTTTCGAGCGATCCACGCGCAACATCTGCGTGAATTGCGGCTCCATCGCCTCCATCGGCAGCGCCGGCCAGGACTGGGAGGTGCGCGTGCGCTTCGAGGACGGCAGCGTCGAGACGCTGCGCTATCCCGATCGGCCGCGGCTTCGCATCGGCGAGCGCGTGCATCTCGAGGACGGGCGGCTCATTCCGGAGTGAACCGGGGTCCGTCCCCCGCGGTCCACCGACCATGGCCGGTTCCCTTTCCCAGTATTGGAAGAAGCGCGATTTCGGCGTGACGTCGGAGCCGAAAGGCGCGGTGGCGCGCCCCGGCAAGCAGCTCGCGTTCGTGGTGCAGAAGCACGCCGCCTCGCGCCTGCACTACGACTTTCGCCTCGAGATGGGCGGCACCATGGTGAGCTGGGCGGTGCCCAAGGGGCCGAGCCTCGATCCCCACGTGCGGCGCATGGCGGTGCATGTCGAGGACCATCCGCTCGGCTACAACAAGTTCGAGGGCGTGATTCCCGCGGGGCAGTATGGCGCGGGCACGGTCGAGGTGTGGGATCGCGGCATGTGGACGCCGCTGGAGGACTTCCGCGAGGGCATGCGCCGCGGCAAGCTCAAGTTCGAGATGCACGGCGAGAAGCTGCGCGGGCGCTGGACGCTGGTGCGCATGGACAAGCGCAAGGACGAACGCCAGGAGCCGTGGCTCCTCATCAAAGAGCGCGACGACGAGGCGCGCCCCGCATCCGAATACGACATCGTCGAGGCGCTGCCCGACAGCGTGCTCACTCCACCCGACGGCAAGCCGCGCAAGGCGGCGCCGGCATCGAAGCCGAAAGCGCCGCGCAAGCGCGCGCGCAAGGGCGCGGCGAAAGATCCCGGCATCCCCGCGCAAGCGATTCCCGCGGCGAAGCTGCCGCTGTCGCTCTTTCCGCAGCTCGCCACGCTGGTCGAGGAGCCGCCGCAGGGCGACGGCTGGATCTACGAGGTGAAGTTCGACGGCTACCGCGTGCTCGCCCGCATCGACGGGCCCGACGTGCGCCTCTTCACGAGGAACGGCAACAACTGGACGCCGCGCATGGCGGCGCTCGCCGACGAGATCGCGCGCCTGGGCATCGCCTCGGCGTGGCTCGACGGCGAGATCGTGGTGCTCGATTCGCGGGGCAACCCCGATTTCCAGTCGCTGCAGGGCGCATTCGATTCGTCGAAGACCGCCGATATCGTCTACTTCGTCTTCGACATGCCGTACTTCGGCGGCTACGACCTGCGCCGCGTGCCGCTCATCGAGCGCCGCGCGCTCCTCGCGAGGGTATTCGCGCCGGCCGCCGGGGAGCGCGTGCGCTTCAGCGAGCACTTCGAGGCCGACGCCGCGAAGCTCCTCGAGAGCGCCTGCGCGAAGGGCCTCGAGGGCGTGATCGGCAAGCGTGCCGACTCGCCCTACACGTCGCGGCGCTCGGCGTCCTGGATCAAGCTGAAGTGCACGCGGCGCCAGGAGTTCGTGATCGGCGGCTTCACCGATCCGAAAGGAAGCCGCTCGGGCTTCGGCTCGCTTCTCCTCGGCATCCACGACGAGGGCGGCAGGCTGCGCTACGCGGGCAACGTCGGCACCGGCTTCGACGACAACGCGCTGCGCACGCTCAAGACGAAGCTCGCCGCGCTCGAGACCGCAAGACCGCCCTTCGAGGACAAGCCGCGCGACGTGAAGGGCCACTGGGTGAAGCCCAAGCTCGTCGCCGAGGTCGCGTTCACCGAGTGGACCGGCGACGGTCGCATCCGCCATCCGGTGTTCCATGGCCTGCGCACCGACAAGGATCCGGCGGCGATCACGCGCGAAGCGGTGCTGCACGAAGCACCCGGGGCGCCGCCGCGGCGTAGCGCCAGGCCCACGGCGAAGAAATCGGCCGGCGCGCCCGCGGGTGACGTGGTCGCCGGCCGCCGCGTGAGCCACGCCGACCGCGTCATCGACCCCGCGAGCAAGGCCACCAAGGTCGACCTCGTGCGCTACTACGACGGGATCGCGAAGCACATCCTGCCGCACCTCGCCGGGCGGCCGGTGGCGCTGGTGCGCGGCCCGCAGGGCGTCGACGGCCAGCTATTCTTCCAGAAGCACGGCGACACGCTGCAGATCCCGGGCATTCGCGAGCTCGACCCGGCGCTTTGGCCGGGCCACCCCGCCATGCTCGAGATCGCGACGCGCGAGGCGCTGGTGGGCGCGGCGCAGATGAACGCGATCGAGCTGCACACCTGGAATTCCACGGTGAAGGCGATCGCCAAGCCCGACCGCATGATCTTCGACCTCGATCCCGGCAAGGGCATCACGTGGGCGCAGCTCCTCGAGGCGACGGCGCTCACCAAGAAGCTCCTCGACATGCTCGGCCTGGCGAGCTTCCTCAAGACGAGCGGCGGCAAGGGCCTGCATATCGTGGTGCCGCTCACGCCCAAGCTGGGCTACGACGAGGTGAAGGGCTTCTCGCAGGCGGTGGTGGTGCACCTCGCGCGCACGCTGCCCGGCCTGTTCGTGGCGAAGAGCGGCGCGCAGAACCGCGTGGGCCGCATCTTCGTGGACTACCTGCGCAATGGCCGCGGTGCGACCACCGCGTGCGCCTTCTCGGCGCGCGCGCGGCCTGGCCTCGGCGTCTCGGTGCCGCTCAAGTGGCCGGAGCTGAAGGGGCTCAAGAGCGCGAGCCAGTGGAACATCTTCACGGTGCACGAGCGCTTGGCGAAGCTCACCGAGGATCCGTGGAGGGACTACAAGTCCACGCGGCAGACGCTTGGCCCGGCGATGAAGCGCCTGGGCTAGCTGCAAGGTCGTCGCGAACCCCTCGAGTTGGTTCATTGCAACCGCGCAATCCGGGGGGCATTGTCGACCTCGCTCGGAAGGAAGCCGATTCCCACCATCAGCGCGCCTTTAATTGACTCGCCAAGAAGAACGGCGATGCGCGACGCGGTTACGCTCCGCAGCCCATGAAAATGGGCTGCCCGTGCACTGGCCGGCGTCGATGCGAGGAGCATCAAAGCGGAGCACATATTTAGCGTCGTGGACGACGGGTGTTGCGACAGGGGAGGACGAGTGCGGTTCCTCTCGAGAGGCGGCCAGGGGGTTCTGCGATCACCGGGAAACCAACGTCAGACGCTTCTTCCGGCCATGCCCAGAAAGGTGCCGCCGGGTCGAGAGGAACCGCACTCGTCCTCCCCTGAGCCAGCAACAAGATTAGGCCGCGCTACTTCACCTCGACGAACGCGAGGCGCTCGCCGCCCGCGCCGATGAACACCAGGCGATCGCCCTCGCGCGTGACGCGCGCCTCGCGGTTCAGCACGGCGAGCACGCGCCGCTCGATGTCGCCCTCGGCTCCCAGGCAGGCGCGCTTGGTGGTGACGATGGGCCCGATGCGCACCTGCCCGCCTTCGTTCGCCCACGCGCCATGCAGCAGGTTGCAACCGGTGAAGCCCGAGAGCCGGCCCTCGGCCACGAACTCGAGCCACGGCAGGCGGCGCTCGTCGACCGATGCGTCGGCGCCCTTCCAGCGCGTGCCGACCATGGAGGCCGCGGCCGCCGGCGTGGCGGCCGTCACCTCGCGCGGTGCGGCGGAATTCGGCGGCGCCGCGCACGCGCTCACCGCCAGCGCGCAAAGCCAGGGGAGCGCGGCCTTCATTTCGGGGCCTCGGCGATCGCCTTCAACTTGAGGGATCCCCCGGAGCCGCTCATCGTCATGACGTCCTCGGTGATCGAGTAGCTCGACACCGATTGCAGCACCTCGAGCGTGCGCGCCTCGGCGGACTTGGGCCCGGCTTCGCACAGGCGCCGGTCGACCTCGATGCGTCCGATCACGATGGCGCGCGCACCGACGGAATCCTGCACGTACTTCGCCTCGAAGCGGCTGCACCCGCCGAAGCCTTCCACGCGCCCGTCCCCGAAGCGCATGTTGGGCTGCTCGCCCGCCAGCGGCAGCTCGAGCACCACCTGCCAGCGCGTCCCGGCGAAGGGCTTGGGCGGCGGTTCCTTGCGCGCGGCGGCGCATGCCGCGAGGAACGCCAGCGCCGCCACCAGCGCGATGCCACCGGTCGCAAGTCTCATCGTCAGTCTCCCGTCATTCGAGGCTCATCAAGAAGTCGACCGCTTCGCCGACCAGGTCCACCACGCCGCCGGCGTTCCATGAAGGCGCGGCGGATTGAAAATCGTAGCCGCGTGTCGCGCGGCCGGAGCGCCGCCCGGCGAGGAGCGCGTCGACCGCGGCGGTCGGGTCGACGGTGCGGCGCTTGCGCTCCTCGGCGGTGAGCTCGCCCAGGGCCTTCTTCACCGCGTCGGCGTCGAGGATCGCGATCGGCGCGCGGCAAAACGAGCACTGCGAATCGCGCTCGAGATCCACAGGCGCCCCGCAGCTGGTGCATCGCACCTGCTTCACCACGGCCTTCAGCTGGGCGATCTCGCCCACGGTGAGCGAGCGGATGAAGTTCTTCTCGCGCAGGAACTGGTAGAAGGTCGACAGGCGCCCGTGCCCGCCGGCGCAGCGATAGTAGGTTATGCGGTTGGTGCGCTGGATGTCGTGCGTGAGCGCGAGCGCCTGCCGGCAGACGGGGCAGCGGCAGACATCGGCGAGCGGGCGCGCCTGCGCGTCGCGGCATTCGTGGATCGCCTCGAAGAGCTTCATCACCGAGCCCGCCGTGAGCTGCGAGCTCTCGTAGGCGTCGAACCAGATCGCCTGGCAGGAATAGCACAGGTCGAGCTCGAGTCGCCCGTTGGTCTTGCGCTCGTAGCTCTGCAGGCGCATCACCTCGCCGCAACTGGGGCAGGGTCGCACGCCGGAGCGGGGAATCGCCTCGCTCACGGCTTCTCGGCGAGCGCCTTCAGGTTGGCGAGCCCCGCCTCGAAGTCGGGCCCGACCATGCGGTCCATGGTGATCGTGAGGTAGTGCTTGACGGGATTGCCGCCGACGTCGCCCGTAAAGCGCCAGGTGACCTGGGTCGCGGTGCCGGCGGGCTCGAGCGTGATCACGCCCGCGGAGCGCATGTTGTAGTCGGGAAGGAACAGCGAGTACTCGACGGCGCGGTCGGGCTCGACGCGCGTGATCTCCATGCTGCCGCTGCCCTCGGTCTTGCTCACCCAGTCCCATTTCGCGCCCATGCCGAAGGGCGGTCCCTTGTAGGTGATCTTCATGTTGGGATCGCGCTGGTTCCAGACGCTCCACTTCACCCATTGGCGCGGCTCGACCACCAGGTCGTAGACCTTCTTGGGCGCGGCGTTGATCACCAGGGTGCGCTCCACCCGGAAGGCCGACGGGATGAAGAATCCTCCCGCCACCACCAGCAGCACGACAGCGCCGAGCACCGCGAGCGTCCATTGGATGATTTTCATTATTCGACCCTCCCGCGGTTAGTATAAGGGGACGGGCCGCGCCCCGCCGCCCCAAATTCCCATGTGCAGCCGCTATTTCCTCGACGCCGACGGCAACGTCATCGCCTACACGTTCCGGGTGCCGGTGCACGAGCCCATCCGCAAGCGCTTCAATATCGCGCCCACGCAGCAGGCCCCGGTGATCCGCCTGGCCCGGGACGGGGCGCGCGAGTTGGCGCTCCTGCGCTGGGGCCTGGTTCCGCCCTGGGCGAAAGACCTCGCCGTCGGCACGAAGATGATCAATGCGCGCGCCGAAGGCGTCGAGGCCAAGCCCGCGTTCCGCGCCGCCGTCCGCAGCCGCCGCTGCCTCGTCCCCGCGAGCGGATTCTTTGAATGGAAGGGCATGCCGGGCCGCAAGCAACCTTTTGCGATCACCCTTGCCGAGCGTCCCGTCTTCGCGTTCGCGGGCCTCTGGGAAACGTGGCAACCGCGCGACGGCGAGCCCGTGGAGACCTTCACCGTCGTCACCACCGACGCCAACGATGACGTCGCCCCGATCCACGACCGCATGCCGGTCATCCTCCCGCGCGAATCCGAGGATGCGTGGCTCTCGGGGGAAGCGATCGGTGCATGCAAGCTCCTCACGCCTTACTCCGGCGCGATGAACCTGCGCGCGGTGAGCCGGGTGGTGAGCAACTCGAGAGTCGACGTGCCCGAGTGCCTGAACGACGCCGAGCCCGGGTGGGGGGGGCAGCAGGAGCTCCTTTAGGCCGCCTGCACCTCTTCCTCCATCGCGATGCGCGGTAGCGGCATCACGCGACGAGGGTGCCGGGCGATGAAGCTCACCAAGATGCGATAGATGTCGGGATCGAAGTCGATCTCGGCGCGCGCCTGCGCGAGATCCTCCAGCTCCGAGCCCGAGCGCGCCGTGCCCAGGTGCGACCAGCGCTCGAACACGTGCGCCTCCTCGAGCGCGCCGTCGGGATGGCGCTCGCGGATCGCCACGCGTCCGGGCCAGGGCCAATCCAGGATGCGGTGCGCGTTCAGCGCGGTGGCGAGGCGCAGGTTGTGCTGCTCCGGGGTCTCCTCGCCCAGGCACGCGCCGCGGCACTTGCGCACCTGCCGCGCGAAACACGGCCCGCCGCGCTTCTCCCAGCCGAGCGCGCGCCAGCACAGGCCCTCCTCGCTCGCGATCTCCTCGAGCATGGCCTTCACGTGCGCCTTGGTGGCGAATGGGCCAAAGAGCGTCTCGGCATGATCGCCGCGCGCGCTCCAGTCGATGTCCTTCGCCTGCAGCACTTCCGGCGGCGAGCGCAGGTCCGGCAGGCGCACGAAGCATGCGTTCAGTTTCCTGCGCAGACGATAGTTGTGCAGCGGCAGGAGCTCCTTCACCAGCCGCGCCTCCATCAACAACGCGCCCAGCTCGCCAGCGGTCGCGTCGACCTCGATCCGCTGGATCTCCCCCGAGATCCGCACGTCGTTGGCCGAGCGATAGTCGCCGGAAAAATGCGAGCGGACGCGATCGCGCAGGTTCACGCTCTTGCCGATGTAGATCGGCAGGTCGTTCACGCCGTAGAAGCGATACACGCCCGGGCCTTCGGGAAGCCCCTCGAGCGCATCGGGGGCAAGCTGCGGCGGCAGGCTCGGGATCTTCAGCAGGCGCTTCACGGCGGCCTCGATCTCGGCGGCCTCGCGCTCGCGATAGAGCATCTGCACGAAACGCCATATCGCGCGCGCGTCTCCCAGCGCCGAATGCCGGCCGGTGCGCAGAGCGCTGTGCGGTGCGATCGCATCCTGCAGCCCGTGGCGCGCGATGAGCGCGTCCAGGCCGTGGCCGACCGCTTCGGGATAGAGCTTGCGCGAAAGGCGCACCGTGCACAGCACGTCCGCGGTGAACTTCACCTCGAGGCGGCGCAGCTCGTTCTTGATGAAGCCGTAGTCGAAGCGCGCGTTGTGCGCGACGAAGACGTGCCCCTCGAGGCGCTCCAGCACTTCGCGGCGCACTTCGCAGAAGGTCGGCGCGCCGCGCACCATCTCGTTGGTGATGCCGGTGAGGACGCGGATGTCCTCGGGAATGCTGCATTCCGGGTTCACGAGCGTGGACCACTCGTCCACGAATTCCCCGTCGGCCACGCGCACGATGCCGATCTCGGTGATGCGATCCCCGGTGGGCGTGGTGCCGGTGGTCTCGAGATCCACGAAGGCGATGGCGGGCGCGAACATCGAGTCGATTGTAGCGATAAAATGGGGGATGCCACGCACCCGCGCCAAAGCCCCGCCCCGCCTCACCCGCGACGCCGAGCGCCTCATCTCGCTCGCCAACGGCCTCAATGCCTCCGGCAGCCTTACCGAGGACCGATTCTGGGAATCCCAGATGTCGGCGGTGGTGGCGAAGCTCCTCGAGCACGGCAACGACGCGCCCATCGACGGCGCGCTCGACACGCTCTACCAGACCAACCTCGGCGCGTACGACACGCTGATCGAGCTGGTGGAGAACGAGAGCGAGGCGGTGGTCTCGATGCAGGGCGACCTCGCCTGGCAGGCGCTCCTGGTCGCCGCACCCATCGTCGCGTGGTCGAAGTACGCGATCCCCTCGGGCGCCATCGCGCGCGACGAGGCCGAGGTGCTGCGCGTGCAGCTGCAGGCGCATGTGATGGCGCAGGGCGCGCGCGTGACCCTGGTGCCCTACCTCTATTCGATCGACCAGCTGCCGCGCCACTTCTCGGAGCTGCGCAAGCTCACCGCGCGCCTCGCCGACGCCGCCATCACCGGCGAAGTGCCGCGCCTGGAGCTCGCGCGCCTTCCGGAAACCGCGCACCTCCTCGCCGATACGCGTTTCCTCATCGCGTGCGCCGCGGTGCCGCGCGGGCATGCGATGTTCCGTTGGCAGGAGGACGCCTCGGGCCATACCGGGCGCGCGGGCAGCCTCGAGCAATGGATCGTGCAGGCGCGCCCGACGATCGCGAAACTCCTCCCCGGGTGCGTCTTCGAGTGCCTGCTGCCCGACGCCTATTACGTCAATTGCCGCGAATCCGATCGGCGCGTGCGTCCCTTCGGCATCCGCGCGGCGGTCGCCTTCCTCGAGAACGCGCTGAAAGTGAAGCCCGCCGAGATCCAGGCCGTGGTCGCGGGCTTCGGCGAGGAGCGCATCGACGAATACCGCATCGGCTTCACGCGCGGCGACGAGTCCGAGGTCGCGCACGGCGTGGTGTGGCCGCTCTACGGCCGCGAGGACGAGGCCGCGCATCCCGGCCCCCTCGACGAGGTGATGGCGCAGCTCACCGAATGCGGCATCGCGCAGGTGAAGAAGCTCCCCGGCACCTTCACGCCCGAGTACTGCGAGGACTGCGGCGCGCCCCTCTTCGCCAACGCCGAAGGCGAGATCGTCCATGCCGAGCTTCCCGAAGAAGCGGACACGCAGGCCGCACATTTCCACTAACGGAAAAGTGGTGTCAGGTACGACTTTTTTCGCGACAGAGTAAGCTCGCGAAAAAAGTCGTACCTGACACCACTTTTCATGGATGCACTTTCCGAGGTCCTTCGACTAGCGAGGTTCACCGCCGGCGTGACGCTGGATGCGACGGCGCGCGCTCCGTGGTGCGTCTCGGTGTCGGCGAGCACGTCGGTGGCGCGGGCGCATCTCCTCATCGACGGCGAGTGCGTGATCAAGACCGGGGCCACCGAGGTCCGGCTCAAGGCGGGCGAGATCGCGTTCCTGCCGCGCGGCGACGCACACCTGGTCGGGTCCTCGCTCGACGCCGATGCGAAATCGCTTTCCGCCCTGGTAAAGGTGCCGATCCCCGGCGAGCTCGTGCCGATCCACGTAGGCGGCAACGGCGCGGCGACACGCTGGATCGTCCTGTCATCGTCGTGCGAGCGTCACCTCGCCGACCCGCTCCTCGGCGCGCTCCCCGACGTGATGCGCGTCGACATCAGCAACGCGTCCGCTTTCTACTGGCTCACCGACGCCCTCGGCCTCACGCTCTCCGCCAGCGCCGCGCCCCCGGTGGGCGCCACCGCGGAGCGATCACGCCTGGCCGAGCTGGTGCTGATCGAGGCGATCAGCCGCCACGTCTACTGGCTTCCGCCGGGCGGCATGGGATGGCTCGCGGGGCTCAACGACCGCTTCGTGGGACGCGCCCTCGCGCTGGTGCACGGGCGCCCGTCCGAGCCATGGACCGTGGAGCGGCTCGGCCGCCACGTGGGCCTTTCGAGGAGCACGCTGGCCGATCGCTTCAGCGAAGTGATGGGCGAGCCGATCTTCGCCTTCCTCACGCGCTGGAGGCTCACGGTCGCCGCAGAGAACCTCCTCACCACCACGCGGCCCGTCGAATCCATCGCCCACGACGCGGGCTACGAATCCGCGGGCGCTTTCTCGGCGGCGTTCAAGCGCGCGTTCGGCAAGCCCCCCTCCGTCTGGCGCAAGCGGCGGCGGCGCTGAGCCAACGACCGCTCAGTAGCCGTAGATGGCGAGATCCAGGTCCGAGACCGTGGTTCCCACCTCGGCATTGCCGAGGATTCCGCTCCTGAAGCGGAAATTCACCAGCAGGTAATCGTTCACGTCCTGCGAGAGCGCCGGGTTCGGGCCGCGCGCCTTCGCGATCACGTTCGCGAAATCAGCCTTGGTGATGCGGAACTTGAACGGCGCCACGAGTGCGGGTTGCCCGGAGAGCGCGCAGGGGCCGGATCCGTCGCAGGGCATGAAATTTCCTGCGAGGCGCGTGCCGAAGGAAGTCCGGTCGCCGAAGGTGGTCGAGACGTAGACGTTGCCCGTGGAGGGCTCCATCGCGTCGCTCACGAAGTCGCCCCCGGGAAAGGTCCCGAAGGCGAGCACCGTCACCACGATCGGGTAACCGCTTCTCGAATCCCGGAATTCGATCATCGAGTTGCCGTAGGCCTGGCTCTGGGCATCGGAGCGGCGCACCGTCTTCGGAGTGATGGCGAACGAAAGATCGAGCCAGTTCTCGCGCGCCAGGCGCCACGGAAATACCCGCTCGTCGGCCGCGCCCGCCGCGGGCGCCCGCGTTGCAAATTGATAGAGCGGCTCGATGCTCGCCAGGGGTCCGGCGGCGTCCAGCGGACTCACGTGCATTCCCCACTCCGATGCGAGGAAGTTCGGGAGCTGGAGAAAGGAATGCGCCGCGACGGCGGCGGAATCGTACTGCGATTGGGCGGTGTAGACGTCGAGATCGTAGTCACCGGTCAGGTCGCCGTTGAAGTGCGACCACGCGCGTGGGAAGGGCGGCCGGAATTGCGTTCATCGCGATGCACCCGCCGCGATTGAGATCCTCGTCCTCGCATTCCGCCACCGGACGCGCGGTCGAGCTCCACGCGGAAAGGAACGTCCCCGCCTGGTACTGCGCGAACCCCGTGCAGAAGACGACCCCTTCGTCGGTCCAGCCCTGCCGCACCATGTCGTCGCGGAGCGCGGCTTCGGCCACGTAGCGGTGATTCGTATCGTTGAACTGGAAGCGGTTGTTGTACAGGCGATGCACCTCCGGGCCACCTCCGGAGCACGCGCCGTTCACCGGCGTGTAGACCTTGAAGGGAATTCCCTCGAAGGCCCAACCCAGGCCGTTCGCGCGGAGCGCGTTGCACTCGGCCGCGCTCGCAGTGAAGAAGTGAGTGTTCGGCCCGGCGGCGTAGAAGCGGCAGACGTCCTGGCCGTTGGCCGCGCCCGGAACGTAGGCGCCGAATTGATGGCCCGTGGGACGCCAGCCACCGCCCGCACCGCCCGCGTCGAGATACGCCTTCTCGCCCTCGTCCGCCACGAGGAAATAATGGTTGGTGCGGTCGTTCACGTATTCGTAGACGGTGGTCCTGCCCACGTCGAAGGGGAACGCGGAAGCCGGCACGGCAAGGAGGACCGCGCCGACAGCGCATGCGACCCGTATCAGACCAAGAGCCATTTTGTTCATCGGTAACTATCTCCGTATCGATCTTGTGAACGGACAACGCACGACGGCACGACCCGGAGGACAACCTGGGATGCGCCTCGTGTTACGGAATGTTGTTGTTGGACGGAAATCCGAACGGATTCCGGCACTGCATTGTTCGGCAATTATAAACGGGCGCGCGCGCGAACGGCGCGGCTTCGCGACGGTGTTCCTGCCGATTCCGCGCTAGGGCTTGAGCGCGCGGTAGAGGAAGGGCAGCGACACGTCCATCCGGTAGTCGATATCGGAGTGGTTATCGTCGAACTCCTCGTATGCATGCTCGATGCCGGCCTCGTGCAGCCTCTTGGAAAGGATGCGCGAGCCATAGTGGATGTGATATTGGTCGCGCGAGCCGCAGTCGACGTAGATGCCCTTGAGGCTCGCGAGGTTCCTGCGGTATTTCGCGACCAGGTTCACCGGGTCGTTGGCGCGCCAGTGCTTCCAGCGCTCCGCAAGGACTTCGCCCGTCTCGAGGTTGAACGGCAGGCGAAAACCGTTGGGCGCCTTCGGATCGGGATCGTAGGTGGCCGCCATGCAGAGGTTCATGATGCAGTGGCCCTCGGCCGCGGACAGCTTGTCCTTCTTCCACACCGCGTCGAGGAAGCGCTTCACGCGTCCATCGTCCAATCCATCGCCCGCGCCTTTCTCCACCTTCGTGATGTCGAGTGCGCCCGGCTTCACCGGCGCCGCGCGGTACTTGGAAAGCTCGTTCAGCGTGTTGGGCCAGTCGTGCCAGTAGACGAACTCGAAGTACGCGTCGCCCGAATGGTCCGCGATCGCGCCCCACGTCTTCGGGTACTTCATGCCATGGATGATCGAGCCGTAGCCGCCCGACGACTTTCCGAAGCAGCCGCGGTGATCGCGCGAGGCGAGCGTGCGCAGCTCGCGGTCCACGAAAGGCACGATCTCGCGCGTAAGGTAGTCGGCGTAATTTCCGATCGCGCTGGAATTCACGTACTGGTTGCCGCCCAAGGCGGTGAAGCAGTCGGGAAAGACGATGATCGCGGGGCCCATCTTCTTCTCGTGCACGAGGCGAGCGGCGCGCTCGGCGACGTTCTCGCTGAAATTCTTCCAGCCGACGTGCGCGAGTCCCGAGCCCATGAAGCCCACCAGATCGTAGAGCGCCGGGAAGCGCCGGCCGCGGCCATGCGTCGCACCCTCGTCGTACTGCGGCGGAAGCCACGCCGCGAGCTTGCGCACGTGCGGGTCGCCGAGCGGATTGCCGCGCAGGATCTTCGAATCGTGCTCGAGAACGACGACCGTCCCCGCGCCCCACGAGGGCCGTTTCAGCGCCATGGTTTCGTCCTCTAGCTGGGTTGCTTCAGGGGCTCGAGCTGCTGGGTGCCGGACTTCGCCGCTTCCAGGATCGCCTTGCGCACGGCTTTCGTGATGTCGACGGTCTTCGCGGTGCCCCCCAGGTCGGGCGTCTGCAGGCCGCTCGCCGTGACCCGCTCGACCGCGTTCATGAGGCGGCGCGCCGCGTCGTTCTCGCCCAGGTGGTCGAGCATCATCGCCGCGGTCCAGAAAGTGGCGGTGGGATTCGCCACGCCCTTTCCGGTGATGTCGAAAGCCGAGCCGTGGATCGGCTCGAACATCGACGGGAACTTGCGCTCCGGATTCAGGTTCGCGGTCGGCGCGATGCCCAGGCTTCCCGCGAGGGCGGCGGCGAGGTCCGAAAGGATGTCGGCGTGCAGGTTGGTCGCGACCATCACATCGAGCGTCGCGGGCTTCAGCACCATGCGCGTGGTCATTGCGTCCACCAGCTCGCGGTCGGTCTTCACGTCGGGAAAGTCCTTCGCGACCTCGAAGAAGATCTCGTCCCACATCACCATGCCGAAGCGCTGCGCGTTGGACTTGGTGACGAGCGTCAAGTGCTTGCGCGGGCGCGTCTGCGCGAGCCCGAACGCGAAACGGTGGATGCGCTCCACGCCCGCGCGCGTGAAGAGGGCGACCTCGGTGCCCACCTCGATCGGCAGCCCCTGGTGCGCGCGCCCGCCCATGCCGGCGTACTCGCCCTCGGAATTCTCGCGCACCACGATCCAGTCGATGTCCTTGCCGTTGACGAGCGGGCTCTTCACGCCGGCCAGCACGCGCGTGGGACGCACGTTGGCGTACTGGTCGAAGCCCTGGCAGATCGGCAGGCGCAGACCCCACAGCGACACGTGATCGGGCACTTCGCGGCTGCCTACGGCACCGAAGAGGATCGCGTCGAAGGCCTTCAGCTTCTCGAGGCCGCCTGCGGGAATGTAGTGGCCGTGCGTGAGGAAATACGCCGAGCTCCTCTGAAGCCGCCGTCGGTGGTCGACAACGTCTCCAGCACCTCGAGCCCGGCCGCCACGACCTCGGGGCCGATTCCGTCGCCGCCGATGGCGGCTATCTTATGAATACGCATGAGGCGCCTCCAGAGACTCGAATTTAGAAAGGAATGACGAAGTCCCAAGTCGAATTGTTTAACTTATTGATTAAGCTCCGTATTATTTCAAAATGCCGAAATGGACGATCCTTTGTGGGCAGAAAGTTGACATCCGCGTTTGAAAGGGGAATACTTTCAGGGCAGAAACATTAGAGGGCTCGGAGTTGATAGCGTCCACTACAAGCATTTGGCTCAAGGCAGCGACCGGAGAACCGCGGGACTACGAGGTAAAGGTGTTCGTTCCGAGCGTCACCCGCGATGGCAAGGACCTCGATCATAAGTAT
>WNFL01212531.1_pt2 | contig 77475 bp, 70 predicted proteins | sample 5400361 | NCBI WGS metagenome assembly WNFL01 (sample SAMN13153351, study PRJNA577476) | soil metagenome | isolation source: 40 cm soil on Douglas fir-dominated hillslope | place: USA:California | collected 2013-09-17 | reverse complement strand
AGATCGAGAAAACCGTCGACGAACATTTCGCTGCAGGCGTAAAGGCCTTTTTCAAACGCTGTCGATGCGCCGCCGACAGCGGCGATCAGGCCGCGCCAATTCCGGTTCGCGCCGATCGCATCGAGCACCCGCCTGTAAGCGGCATTGTTACGGTGGCGCAGCTGCAGGCTGTACACGATCGCATCGCCCAGTTCGCCGATACCGAGTTGCAGTGTGCCGCCGTCCTTGACGAGGCTGCTGGCATGCAGACCGATCATATGGTCGACGCTGCTGATCGGCATATTGGGTGGGCAGAACAGATCGTGCTCGCCGGCCGGGTCCGTGAGCAGAAAATCGATGCTGTCGGCGGCGATCTCGGCCTCGCCGGGCATGAAGGGCAGCCGGTTGTTGATCGCTGCAATGGTCACGATTTCCCGGCCGCCTGCGCGCAGCGCCGCCAACTGCGGCAACAGGTCGAGCGTTATATCCGGGTTGCTGCTCAGGCTGAATTCGGTCCGGCCATCGATGACGCGCGCCGCCACCATCTGTGCAATGACATTGACTTGCTTGAGAACCTCGCGCACCACATGGGTGTAGTTGGCGCTGAGGTAATGCTGCTGCGCATGCTCGCTGTTCAGATAGGCGCCGGGATCCAGGAAAAATTCAACCACTTCGATATTGGCCGGCATGCGCCGCGCGCCATGGTTCGCGCGGTTCACGCGCAGGGCCGCAACATAATCCAGTTCGGGATAATCGCCAAACACGCGCGCGACAAAGGGTTCGAGAAAACGCCGTTCAAGATCGTTCGACCACGTCGGCCTGCTTAACGACAGCGCGGTATATATCTTCAGCCTGATCGTCGGATCGGCCCGGGCGCGCCGATAAAACGCATTGATGAGGGGAATGGGCTTACCGAGGCCCAGCGGAACCGCGAGCACCACTTCCCGGCCGACGCGCTCGAGCACGGCATCGACGCATCGGCTGGCAGAATCGATCCGGAACGGAGGAACACGCATGGTGATCCAGAAGAGACTAATGACTAATGAATAGGCAAGTTCAGTCTATCCTGAATCGAGTGCCACGCCGGCGGATGATGCCGTATTAACCGACTACACCCGCATGGCTCAGGTGCAAGTTCGCAAACTGGCCATAGGTATTGGTCATTTCCAGCTTGATCTTGCCCGATGTGCGGGTACTGCCGCTGCCGATTTCCGCAAGGCGATATTCAAAGCCGTTCGGCAGATCGATACGCACGCGATGTTCGGCGCCGGTCACCGGGTTTCGAATCGGCTCGCCGCGCGTTTCGACCACCCCCTTGATCTTGAGATGGCCGCGACGGCCGTCGACATCGGCCTCGAAATCGATCGGCAGGTACAGCGTCTCCAGCTTGGTTGGACTCATCGCGGCGAACACCCACCACATGGTCGCCATGTCCATGGTGTCCTGCCCGGTCATGATCTTGACCAGCGCTTCGCGCTGTTTCGCATTGGCACTTTCGTCGACGATGAGTTGCATGGTGCCCCTGCCTTCGTGCACCGGACCCGGCCAGGAGTAGAGGCCGGCGGCGCGTGTACCATCCAGTTTCACGTCGCCGAAACGCCCCTCGTCAAACTGGAATCCGACTGCGGCACAGCAGAAGCCATGTGTCGGCAACGCGTTGAACTGGCAGCCGCAGCCATACGCACAATTGCAGTTCGCAAACTCTTTACCCTTGATATACCACTCGACCATTGCCATATTGACCTCCCTTGTTGATTGCCGCCACGCCTGCGTTGAAACTGCCCCGCATCGATTTTTCCTGCACGAACATCAGCCCGGAATCCACAGCAGAACGCCGGTGGCGATCATCGGCACCGCGCTTATCGTCGCCGACAGCGTCGTCGCCGGTGCGAGTTTCTCGACCAGCACAAACAACGAAATCACCGCGACCCACAGCAGGTTCATCACCCCGAAAGTGAACAACAGCGCCATCAGCGCCCAGCAGCAACCGGTGCAATACAGGCCATGCTCCAGCCCCGTCAGCAAAGGCCCGAGTGCCCCCGCGTGCCGATGCCGCACCAGGAATTCGGCGGGCGAGCGGCAATAACGCAGGCAGCCCGCCTTCATGGGCGTGAGCTGGTAAATGCCTGCGGCGATGAACAGGGCGCCGCCGAGAATCGGGCTGGTGCCAACCATGGCGGGTGAAAGCAGCGCAACCGTGGCAAGCCCCCACTGCGCAAAGGTAGCGGCGAGACTGAAGGCGGTCCAGGCCAGCAAATAACCGGCCGTAAACCAGGCGGTACCGGGAAGAATTCCGCGCGCCCCGGGATTTTTATGGCGCTGCAATGCAGCGAACAGCAAAATAGCCGGCATTGCGCTTGGCACCATCATGCCGACCATCATCACCACCCACATCAGGAAAGTGGCGAGGAAATAGCCCAAATTCCATGGCGCTGCATGCATGGCGACGAGCGCGGCAGCGCCTGGATCGGGCATTTCCTGCGTCATTATCACGAGCCAGACCCAGGCCAATGCGGCGAGGATCACAAGCGCCCCCGTCGCGATCAGGCGATCGCGCTGTAGCAGCAGATTTTTCGGCCACAGACGTTGCATTATCCGTTCTCATGGCAAGGTATTTCGGACAGGGCTGGCGACTCGGGAAAATGATACTCCTCGCGGCGATGGGACGCAGGACACCTCGGTGTCGGTTGTCAGGCTGCGGCAACAATCTGCTGCACCGTAGTAAATGCAGTTTTGCAGTTACTTGCGCCAGTCGACTTGTGTGGCAACTGACGTAGCATCGAGTGCGTTTTGCCACGCCGGCATGCGCCGGTCGGTTTCGTGTATTGGGTCGGCAGGACGATCGATTCCAAATACTACCTGTACGGGTGGGTTCGACACGCGGCAAACGCTGTAGTTTTGTCATGGAAAACCCGCGATCAGCATCCGACACCGGGTCAAAAGAGCGGGAACAGCGGAAAAGGCACGATTATGTTCGGCGTTCCACAGAAAAAAATGTAGTCATCAGGCTTTGCGATTCCTGTTAGCGTGAGTTTCGCTCAGTGCCGATTCTTCATGGCGACACGATTGGAAAACCTCAGGCCTTTGCCCTGGCATTTGATTCGGGAGCCTCGATGGATACATTAACCTCTCTTCTCGGACGCGGCGGCTATCTGCCCCACGGCTATTGCTTCACCTGGACGCCCGGCCTGCTCTGGTCCATGGTTGGCGCCGATGCCATCATCGCCATGGCGTATTTCTCGATCCCGCTGGCAATGGTGAGTTTTGTACGCAAACGCGCCGACACCGCCATGAACTGGGTGATGTGGTTGTTCATCGCGTTCATCTTCGCCTGCGGCATCACGCACGTGATGGACATCTGGACCATCTGGCAGCCCGATTACGCCTTGCAGACCCTGACCAAGATGATCACCGCGGCAATTTCGCTGGTGACCGCTGTTGCACTGTGGCCGCTGATTCCGAAGGCGCTGAAAATCCCTTCGGTGACGCAATTGCAATCGGTCATCGGTTCACTGGAGACGGAAATCCAGAAGCGCCGCAGTGCGGAGGAACATCTGATCGACGTCCAGCAGAGCCTGGCGGTGACGCTTTCCAGCATCGGCGCCGGCTTCATCGCCACCGACCGCAATGGCCGGGTGACGCGCATGAATGCCGTGGCCGAGCAGGTGATGGGCTGGTCCCAGGCCGAGGCGCAAGGACAGAATCTCTGGAAGATATTTGACCAGGAAGACCGCCCGGCTTCGCATGCAATCATGAACCCGGTGGACTTGATGATCGAACAGGGCATCACCGTGGACAAGGTTCACCACATTGTTGCCATCGCGCGCGACGGAAAACGTACTGCGCTCGAACTCAAGGCGTCTCCAACCTATGCCGACGACGGCGCCGTCCGCGGCATGGCGATGATCTTTCGCGATGAAAGCGAGCTGCTCAGGGCCGCCGCCGAAGTGAACCGCCTGGCGGCGATCGTTGAATCGTCGTATGACGCCATCATCGGCAAGACCCTTGACGGCCGCATCTCCAGCTGGAACGAAGCAGCACAGAACATGTTCGGTTACAGCGCCAGGGAGGCTATCGGACAGTCTGTGCAGATGCTGATCCCGCCGGAGCGAAGAGATGAGGAAATGCACATAGTGGCCGAACTCGCGCACGGTGCCAGCGTACCGCCGTTCGACACCGTCCGCCTTGCCAAGGGCGGCAAGCAAATCGAGGTGTCGCTGACCATTTCGCCGATCCGCGACACGCAGGGGCGCATTATCGGCGCCTCAAAGATCGCACGCGATGTTTCCCGTCAGCGCAAGGCCGAAGCGGCGATGCGCGACAGCGAAGCACGGTTGCGATTCACCCTCGAAGCCGCTCAACTAGGCGATTGGGACCTGGACTTGGCGACCGGCACGACTCAGCGTTCGCTGCGACACGACCGCTGTTTTGGCTATAGCGAGCCCCAGGCGGAATGGACATTCGAGACCTTGTTGGGTCATGTCCACCCTGATGATCGTGCAGATGTGGTCCGCAGTTTTCAAATCGCCACCAATGAGTTGCGCGATTGGCGCGTCGAGTGCAGGGTCATCTGGTTGGACGGAAGCGTGCATTGGATCGGGGTAAACGGCAGCATCCGGCACGAAGATGGCGAGCCTACACACATGCTGGGCATCATTACCGACATCACGCAGCAGAAGCAGGCCGAAATCGCGCGCCATCATGCGCAGCGTCTAGAGGCGGAAAACCGGCAGATTCAGGAAGCCAGCCGGCTGAAAAGCCAGTTCCTGGCCAATATGTCGCACGAACTGCGCACGCCACTGAACGCAATCATCGGTTTTGCCGACCTGCTTCATTCCGGCGCAGTTCGCGAGGAATCGCCGAAGCATCATGAGTTCCTGGGTCACATCGGAACCAGCGGGCGCCATCTCCTGCAATTGATCAATGATGTGCTTGACCTGTCCAAGGTCGAGTCCGGCAAGCTCGAGTTTTATCCGGAATTGGTCAACCTTCACCAGTTGATCAAGGAGGTCAGTGGGATCCTGCATACGAGCGTCACGCGCAAGCAAATCGTTTTCATCGCCAACATCGATCCGACGCTTACCGATCTGGTGCTTGATCCCGCAAGGCTGAAGCAGGTTCTGTACAACTATCTGTCGAATGCAATCAAGTTCACGCCGGACAGCGGAAAAGTGATCATTCGGGCGTTTGCCGAAGGCCCGCTGCATTTTCGCATTGAAGTCGAAGATAGCGGCATCGGCATATCCGATGCCGACCTAGCGCGTTTGTTCGTCGAATTTCAGCAGCTCGACTCGGGTTACAGCAAGCAGCATCATGGAACCGGTCTTGGCCTGGCACTGACCCGCCGCCTGGTGGAGGCACAGGGCGGCAACGTTGGTGTGCGCAGCGTTCTGGGAAAAGGCAGCGTGTTTCATCTGGTGCTCCGCCGCAATGCCGACAATGACCTGGTGCCGGACTACCACGCTCCCGCGGCTGCAACGGCGGGACAGGGACACCGGTTTCTGGTCATTGAAGCCGATTGGGGCGAGCAGCTGCGTGTGGCCCGGGCACTTTCCGAAGCGGGATTCGACGTTGATGCGGCCTCGACTGGCGAGCAAGCGGTAAAACACGCTGCATCGAAGACCTATGACGCGCTCACACTGGATTTAATGTTGCCTGACCAGGGAGGGCTTGATGCCCTGGCGAAAATCCGCGGCCAGGGCCCGAGCCGCCAATCGCCGGTGGTGAGCGTGAGCATGCCGGCAGAGGTGGGCTTTGCCGCTACATTTTCAATTGCCGACGTACTGAGCAAGCCCATCCGCAGCGAGGAAATCATCGAAGCAATGACCCCATTCCAGAATGGCGGGGCGCGCTCCGCGAAAGTGATGGTGATTGACGACGATGCCATGGCGCTGCAACTGATGCGGGCCACGCTGAGGGGTATCGGCATCGAGGCCATATGCATGCTTGACGGTCGCACCGCACTGCGCGAAATCACCACGCACAAACCTGACGCGATTATCCTGGACCTGATGATGCCGGAGTTCGATGGCTTCGAAGTTCTCGATGCGCTGAAGCGTTTGCAGGCCTGCAAGGACACACCAGTGTTTATCTGGACCAATATGATCCTGACGAATGAGGAATACGCGCGGTTGGCCCAGTCCGCCCGGACCATCATCAACAAGGGCGGGGGCGCACTGGCGCCGATGCTGGATAGCCTGAGACGCTGGCAACCCAAGAGGGACAAGTTGCTCGACGGGGGCTCGACATGACGATGCCGCGCATTCTGATTGTCGACGACAATCTCATGAATATCGAACTGACAACGTTTGTCCTGGAGGCGAATGCCTTTATGGTCGAAAATGCCGACTCCATGTCGGCCATTGCGCGCATCGAGTTCTTTCGGCCCGATTTGATCCTGATGGACATACAGATGCCGGGTATAGACGGCCTGGAACTGACGCGGCAGCTAAAAGGCAATCCGGCAACATCGCATATCGTCATCGTGGCCTTTACCGCCTTTGCCATGAAAGGCGATGAGGCGAAGTTTCTTGCCGCCGGCTGTGACGGCTATCTTTCCAAACCGATCGATGTGGCCACTTTTGCCGCCCAGGTTCAACACTGCATGACGATGACACCGCGCTAGCGGACCTTACTTCGGAACCACCTCCATCACCTGCTGAATTGGCAGGAACCGTTCGCGCTGCATATGTGGCACGTCGACATCGCTGACTGGTTGCCGGACGCCACGCGGATCAGCAAGCAGCATTCCTTTGACGGGGCCTTACCAGAAGCTGGTCATCACCATCTGACCCGGCCCTTGGCGGGATGCCGCCAGGCATACCCAGGCCGTCGACACCGCCGCCTCGACTCTCTCCGCACGCCCCGGTGCGGACATTTCCTTGCCGGTCGGCAGAAACCCGCCATGTCGAATTTCGAGCCACAGGTGCTTGACAAATTTTTGCCGAAGCTTTATTTTACCATTTGGTTAATTAATAAATTCGACCTTCAACTTCACTCATTTTCACCATCGCCATGCCTGCCGACCGTCTCAGTGCCACCTTTGGCGCCCTCGCCGACCCGACCAGGCGCGCGATCCTTGCGCGCCTGGCCTTGGGCGAGACTTCGGTCACCGAGCTCGCCGAGCCGTTCGAGATGAGCCTGCCCGCCGTGACCAAGCATCTCAAGGTGCTGGAACGCGCCGGGCTGATCACGCGCTCGCGCGAAGCACAGTGGCGGCCCTGCAAACTGGAGGCGGCGCCGCTGCAGGGAGTTTCCAGCTGGGTCGAACAGTACCGCCAATTCTGGGAAGAGCGTCTCGACCGGCTCGGCGATTACCTGCGCGAATTGCAGGCACAGGAAGCCGCGCAGGCCGCCAGACCAAAACCGGCCGTCACGCCAAACCGCAAGGGGAAGAAAAAATGAACGCGAAAAGCACTGCCGCTGCCGCCAGCGTCCGCTCCGCGCAGCACGACACCTTCGTCATCGAGCGCCGTTACGAGTTTGCGCCGGCGAAGGTATTTGCCGCCTGGGCCGATCCGGCCGCCAAGGCGCGCTGGTTCGTGGGCCCGCCGGACAAATGGACGCTGATCGATCGCGCGTTCGATTTCCGCATCGGCGGCAGCGAGCGACTCAAGGGGACGTTTGCGGGCGGCGGTCCGGTCTCGGCCTTCAGCAGTCATTATCTGGACATCGTGCCGGATGCGCGCATCGTCTACAGCTACGCAATGCATCTTGACAACAAACTTATCTCGATCTCGCTGGCCACGATCGAGTTCGCGCCGGCGGGCAATGGCACCCGGCTGGTGGTCACCGAACAGGGCGTATTCGTCGACGGCTTCGACGATGCCGGCGGCCGCGAACGCGGCACCCGCGCCCTGCTGGACAATCTGGCAGCCGCGCTGCAACGCTAACCATTTACCCGTTTTTTTTGCTTCAGGAGATAACCATCATGTCAGCCTGCAAAACCCTGCTCGCCCTCGCCCTTGCCGCCAATTCCGTCGCGGCGATCGCCGCCGACTACAACATCGATCCGGACCACACTTACCCCAGCCTGGAGTTTTCGCATATGGGCCTGTCCGTGTGGCGCGGCAAATTCGACAAGACGTCCGGGAAGGTCATGCTGGATCGCGCCGCCCGCAGCGGCAGCGCCGAGATCGTGGTCGATACCGCCAGCATCAACTTCGGTCACGACAAGATGAAGGAATTCGCGCTCGGCGAAGACTGGCTGAATGTAAAGAAATTTCCGGCGATGAGCTACAAGGGCACGCTGCGCTTCAAGGGCGACACGCCCGTCGCCATGGATGGTGAGCTGACCCTGCTGGGCGTCACGAAGCCGGTGCGGCTGACGCTTAACAGCTTCACGTGCATCGACCATCCCTACTACAAGAAGGAGGTCTGCGGCGCCGATGCCGAGGGCGACCTGAATCGCGCCGATTTCGGCATGACAAAGTACAGCGAGGGCGAGGCCGGAAAAATCCATCTGCGGATCCAGGTCGAGGCAATAAAGGTGAACTAAGAGGCGGACTAAGCAGACAAGAAAGCGGGAAGACACGGGTTTGCGTCAGAGTCAAATCAAAAAACAATCAAGGAAAATCGACATGCTCAAGATCATCATCATTGCCGTCATCGTTTTGTTAGCCGTGATACTCGCCTACGCGGCGACCAAGCCCGACGCTTTCCGGGTCGAACGCAGTATCAGCATCAAGGCCGCGCCGGAAAAAATATTTGCGCTCATCAACGATTTCCACCACTGGACATCGTGGTCGCCTTACGAGAAGCTGGACCCGGCGATGAAGCGGACCTACAGCGGCGCTGCCAGCGGCCAGGGTGCCGGATATGCCTGGGAAAGCCGTGGGAAAGCCGGTGTCGGCCGGATGGAAATCATGGCGGCCTCGCCGGCGAAGATCAGCATCAGACTGCAATTCATCAAGCCCTTCGAGGCCACCCACACCGCCGAATTCATTCTCGAGCCGCAGGGCGATGCCACCCGGCTCACCTGGGCCATGTACGGCCGCGATCCCTATATCGCGAAAATCATGTGCCTGTTCTTCAACCGCGACAGGATGATCGGCGACGACTTCGAAATCGGCCTGGCAAATCTCAAGGCTCTGGCCGAAAAATAAGCGCCACAACATCATGGACAAGCCATTTCAGAACAGCGGCAGTACGGCCGATCGCGAAATCGCCACCAGCAGAATATTCGACGCGCCGCGCGAACAGGTGTTCCGCATGTGGATCGATCCCGCACATATCGGCAAATGGTGGGGGCCCAAGGGCTTTACCACCACAACCCTGTCCATCGATGTGCGCGTCGGTGGCGCATGGCGCTTTGTCATGCACGGGCCCGACGGTACCGATTACCCCAATCTCATCGTCTTCAAGGAAGTCGTCAAGCCCGAGCGCCTGGTCTATGTGCATGCCGGTGAAAGTGAAGATGAGCCCGGCGTGTTCCAGACCACGGTGACCTTCGAAGAACTTGACGGCAAGACGCGGCTGTCGATGCGGGCCTTGTTCCCATCGGCGGCCGAGCGCGATCGCGTGATCCGGGAGCATGGCGCCATCGATGGCATGAATTCAACACTGGACCGGCTGGCGGCTTATCTTGCGCAATCCTGATTGCACAACTTCGCCCGCGGTTCAGGTATTGCACGACTCAATCTGGAGAACCCCATGAACGACAGCAAAGCAGCCGCCACTTCCGAAGCCTTCGTCATCACCCGCACCCTGGATGCGCCGCGCGAGTTGGTGTGGAAGGCATTTACCCAGGCCGAACATCTGATGCAATGGTTCGGGCCCAAGGGCTTCACCATGCCGACCTGCCATCTCGAGCTGAAGCCGGGCGGGCTGTTTCACTATGCGATGCGCTCGCCCGATGGTTTTGAAATGTGGGGCAAGTGGATCTTCCGCGAAATCGTGGCGCCTGAACGCCTCGTCGTCATCGTTGCATTCTCCGACAAGGACGCCGGCGTGACCCGCCATCCGATGGCGCCGGACTGGCCGCTGGAAACCCTGTCCACCACCACCTTCACTGAAAAGGGCGGCAAGACCACGATCCGCATCGAATGGGCGCCACATCAGGCCACTCCAGCCGAGCGCAAAGCCTTCCGTGATGGCCATGCCGGCATGCAGCAGGGCTGGGGCGGCACCTTCGAGCAACTGGAGGCTTACCTGGCGAAGGCGCAGGGCCGAGTTTCAACATGATCGATTGCACCCATCTCACTGCGCTTTCGGCGCAAAGCATCCTGGCTGCCCTGCCCGATCCGACTTCCTGTCGCGACGATAATGTGCAGGTCCGTGTCACCCTGCCCGGCGGCGATATCGGCATTGTGGAATTTTCCCGACTGCATGCGGGCGGCAATCCCTCGCGCAATCGCGGATGGTATTGGGTACCGGTGGAAATTCCCGATGAGTTGCTGCAGGCTGACCCGGCAGCGGATTGACGCTTGCTGTGGCTTTTCCATTTCCTTCACCACACCGAATGCGTTGGCGCCGACGCTGAGGGTTTTTGTTCAATGAACCGGCGCAGGAGAAAAATCGATGGTCGCTGATCTGGAAAGCCGCAAACGCTGGCTGGCTTTGATGGTGCTCTGCCTCGGTGTGCTGATGATCGTCCTCGACACCACAATCGTGAATGTCGCCCTGCCCTCGATCCGCAGCGACCTCGGCTTTACGGAAACCTCGCTGGTGTGGGTGGTCAATGCCTATATGCTGCCATTCGGCGGCTTCCTGTTGCTCGGTGGCCGACTGGGCGATCTCTACGGCCATCGCAAGCTGTTCCTGCTCGGCATTTGCCTGTTCACCCTCGCTTCGCTGGCCTGCGGCCTGGCCAACTCGCAAGCCTTGTTGGTGGGCGCGCGTGCCGTGCAGGGCCTCGGCGGCGCGGTGGTGTCGGCCGTGGCCCTGTCCCTGATCATGAATCTGTTCACCGCGCCCGCCGAGCGCGCCAAGGCGATGGGCGTGTACGGCTTTGTCTGCGCCGGCGGCGGCAGCATCGGCGTGCTGCTGGGCGGCCTGCTCACCAATCTGCTCAGCTGGCACTGGATCTTTCTCGTCAATCTGCCCATCGGCATTGCGGTCTACGCGCTCTGCCTGCGCCTGGTGCCGGATACGCGGGGCGAGGCGGCCGGCGAACGCCTCGATATCGCCGGCGCGATCACGGTGACCTCCTCCCTGATGCTGGCGGTCTATGCCATCGTCAATGGCAACGAAGCCGGCTGGTCGTCAATGCAGACTATGGCACTGCTGGCTGCGGCACTGGTACTGATGGGCATTTTTCTCGCCATCGAGGCGCGCGTGCGGCACCCGCTGATGCCGCTCGGCCTGTTTCGGCTGCGCAATGTCGCCACCGCCAATATCGTCGGCGTGCTGTGGGCCGCCGCCATGTTTGCCTGGTTCTTCATCTCCGCCCTGTACCTGCAACTGGTGCTCGGCTACAGCCCGATGCAGGTCGGGCTCTCCTTCCTGCCGGCCAATCTGATCATGGCGGCGTTTTCGCTGGGCTGGTCGGCGAAGCTGGTGATGCGCTTCGGCTATCGGCGGCCGCTGGCCGGCGGCCTGCTGCTGGCGGCGCTGGGGCTGACACTGTTCGCGCACGCACCGGTCGAGGGCGGCTTCCTCGTTGATGTGCTGCCCGGAATGGTTCTGCTGGGGCTCGGCGCCGGGATCGCCTTCAACCCGATGCTGCTGGCGGCGATGAGCGACGTCAGCCCGAATGAATCGGGCCTTGCCTCGGGCGTCGTCAATACCTCGTTCATGATGGGCGGCGCGCTTGGTCTCGCCGTGCTCGCCAGTCTCGCCGCCTCACACACCGAGCAATTGTCCGCGGCCGGGAGCAATGCGCTCACGGCGCTCAACAGCGGCTACCGGCTGGCGTTCATGACGGGCGCCTCTTTCGCCGTGATCGCGGCCCTGCTGGGAGCGGCATTTCTGCGCACTCGCAGGGACGCCGTGCAACCCTCCGTGGCAAAACACGGGGCCAAGGCCTGATCCAGCAAGCGGCCAGATACGCAGGCGGCGAATACAAAAGTCCTTTATTGACGCGGCGTTTGAGGCATTTTTGCCCGGAAAGGCGCGCCAGCTGGCACTTTCAGCCAATGTAACCCGAACGTAAAGCAAGCGTGGCGGCAACGGGGGGGGGCGCCGCTGCTGTGAATGGTTTTCACAGGCTATCGCGGTGCGCCCTTTGCAAGAATTAGGCATAATCTCCGTCCTACGCATTGCAGCTTTCTTTCGTTCGCAACCCTCCGGAGCAAATCGCATGATCACTCTTCAAACGCTTCACAAAAAAGTTGCCGCCGCCGTGGCCGCGATGGCAACGTTCGCCCTGCTCGGCAGCGGCATAGCGCAGGCTGCCGCCCCCATGGTCAAGACCTCGGCGCCGGGCTATTACCGCATGATGCTGGGCGACTTCGAAATCACCGCACTGTCGGACGGCACGGTCAATCTACCGATGCGCGATCTGCTGACCAATATCACCAAGGCGCAGATCGACAAGGCATTTGCCAGATCGTATCTGCGCAACCCGGTTGAGACCTCGGTCAACGGCTTCTTGGTCAACACCGGTGAAAAGCTGGTGCTGATCGACACTGGCGCGGCCGGCCTGTTCGGCCCCACCCTGGGCAATCTGGTCAACAACCTCAAGGCGGCCGGTTACCAGCCCGAACAGATCGACGAAATTTACATTACGCATATGCACGCCGATCACGTCGGCGGACTGATGGCGGGCGACAAAATGGTGTTCCCTAACGCCGTCGTCCGCGCCGACAAGCACGACGCCGATTTCTGGTTGAGCCAGGCCAATCTGGACAAGGCGCCGGAAGACAAGAAAGGATTTTTCAAAGGCGCCATGGCCTCGGTCAACCCCTATGTCAATGCCGGCAAGTTCAAGGCCTTCGACGGCAACACCGAACTGGTTCCCGGCATCAAGGCGATCGCTGCTCACGGTCACACCCCCGGCCACAGCATCTATGCCGTCGAAAGCAAGGGGCAAAAACTGCTGCTATGGGGCGACCTGATGCATGTCGCCGCGGTGCAGTTCGACAACCCGGCCGTCACCATCAAGTTCGACAGCGACAGCAAGGACGCCGCCGTGCAACGCAAGAAAGCCTATGCCGATGCCGCCAAGCAAGGCTATCTGGTGGCCGGCGCCCATCTGTCGTTCCCGGGCATCGGCCATTTGCGCGCCGAGGGCAAGGGCTACGTCTGGGTTCCGCTCAACTACAGTCCGCTGAAATAAGCCGCGCTTCAGTGCGCGCATAAAAAAGGGGCCGCAATTGCGGCCCCTTTCCTTTCGCTTCGCGGCTGCCGGTTGTTTATTAGCGCTGCAGCAGGGCCACGGGCTGCGTACCGAGAGAGGCGCTATCCCAGCCGCCGCCCAGGGCGCGTATGAGGCCCACGGATGCCACCGCGCGTTGCCCGGCGCTGCGGCTTTCCGCACGTTCCGCCGCGAGGCTGGAGCGTTGCGCGTCGATCACCTCGAAGTAGCTTGCCGAACCATTGCGATAGCGCGATTCTGCCAGCCGTGCGGCAAGCTTTGCCGAACTCACCGCTTCGCTCTCGAACCGGATCTGCCGGTCCAGCGTGCGCAGCGCGCTCAGATTGTCCTCAACCTCCTGGAAACCGAGCAGCACCTGTTGCCGGTAGTTGGCCACCAGCGATTCATAGCCGGCGTCGGCACGTGCCAGATTGGCCCTGTTGCGCCCGCCGTCCAGTATCGGCAGGCTGAGCGCGGTGCCCAGCACCGGCCCCAGCACCCAACTGCGACTCGACCACTTGAACAGATCGTGCAGCTCGGTGGACTCGTAACCGGCGGTGCCGGTAAGGCTGAGACTGGGAAAGAAGGCCGCCTTGGCGGCGCCGATGCGCGCGCTGGCCGCGGCCAGCTGGCGCTGCGCCTGGGCGATATCGGGGCGCCGTTGCAGCAGGTCCGAGGGCAATCCGGCGGGAACGCTGACCGGCACGTATTGCAAGGGCGCGGCCGCCAGCGTGAACTGGGCCGGCGCCTTGCCGAGCAGGATGGCGAGCGCATGATCGCGCTGCGCGCGGCTGCCATCCACCCGCTCCTGTTCGGCCTGGGTGGTGGCAAGTTCGGTCATGGCCTGCGCCACATCCAGTTCGCTGGTGTCGCCGGCGTCATAGCGATGCCGCACCAGGCGCAACGCCTCCTTGCGCAGCTGTATGGTTTTGTCGAGCACATCCAGTTCCGAATCCAGCGAGCGAATCGCGAAATACTGCTGCGCCACATCGGCCTGCAGGGCCAGCAGCACCGATTGATAGGCGGCGGCCTGCGCTTCGGCGTCAAGGCGTGCCGCGCGACTGCTGTCCGCGAGGCGCCCGAACAGATCGACCTCGTAGGACGCATTCACCTGTCCGCGCCACTGCGTGCCGGTCGAGTTCGCGTCGCCCTGGCGGGTGGGACCGAAGCCGGCGTTCAGGTGAAAGCCGCGGTCGGAATCGACCAGGCCGGCAATGGCGCGCGCTTCCTTGACTCTCGCCAGCGCTATCGTCAGCGTGGGGTTGGCGCGCGCGGCTTCGTCGATCAGGCCGTTCAGCCGGTCGTCGGCAAACACCAGCCACCATGCGCCGCGATCACTGCCATCCGCCGGACGGGCGGCTTGCCATGCGCCGTCCAGCGCAGACGGCGATTCGCGATACTGGGCCGGCAAATCCAGATTGACCTGTGCGGGCGGTTTGGCGGTGGAGCAGCCGGCGAGGACCAGGGCGGCGACCAGCGCCGTGAGTGGAAATTTGATGGTTTTCATAGTCGATATCCTTTATTCGTGCCGCGACGATGCGCTGGATGAAGGCGCCATCAGCAAACCGGCGCCGCCGGTTTCCGCGCTGCGGCGGCTGCGGGTGACCAGGGTGCGCAGGATCACGTAAAAAATCGGTGTCAGGAACAGGCCGAAACTGGTGACGCCGATCATCCCGGCAAACACCGCAACCCCCATGGCATGACGCATCTCGGCGCCGGCGCCGGTCGACAGCACCAGGGGGACGACGCCGGCGATGAAGGCGATCGAGGTCATCAGGATGGGACGCAGGCGCAGGCGGGCCGCTTCGACGGCGGCTTCGTAAATGCCGCGCCCCTGGTGCTCGAGCTCGCGTGCAAACTCGACGATCAGGATCGCGTTCTTGCAGGCGAGGCCGACCAATACGATCAGGCTGATCTGCGTGAAGATATTGTTGTCGCCCCCAGTCAGCCACACTCCGGCAATCGCCGACAGCAGGCCCATCGGCACGATCAGCAACACCGCCAGCGGCAGCGCCAGGCTTTCGTATTGCGCGGCCAGCACCAGGAACACCAGCAGCACCGCCAGCGGCAGGATCACGAACAGCGTGTCGCCGGCGATCTTGTCCTGATAGGTGATCTCGGTCCATTCATAGCTGATCCCGCGCGGCAGGGTTTCGGCGGCAATGCGTTCGATCGCCGCCTGTGCCTGGCCGCTGCTGTAGCCTGGCGCCGGACCGCCGTTGATATCGGCCGAGGGGAAGCCGTTGTAGCGCGCGGCGCGATCCGGGCCGTGGCTCTGCGTCATGCGCAACAGCGAGGACAGCGGCACCATCTCGCCCTTGTCGTTGCGCGCCTTGAGCAGGCCGATGTCTTCGGCGTGCGCGCGGAACGGCGCGTCGGCTTGCACGCGCACCTGGTAGGTGCGGCCGAATTTGTTGAAGTCGTTGACGTACAGCGAGCCCAGATAAATCTGCAGGGTGTCGAACACATCGGGAATGGACACGCCCAGCTGCTGCGCGCGGGTGCGATCGACATCGGCATACAGTTGCGGCACATTGGTCTGGAAACTGGAGAACATGCCCGCCAGTTCCGGCGCCTGCCTTGCCTTGGCGAGGAAGGCTTTCACCGCCTCGTCCATGGCCTGATTGCCGAGCGCGCCCCGATCCTCGATCTGCAGCTTGAAGCCGCCGATGGTGCCGAGCCCCTGCACCGGTGGTGGCGGGAACACCGCGACGAAGGCGCCCTGGATCGCGCTGAACTTCTGGTTCAATTGCTGGGCGATGGCAAAGCCGCTCTGGTCGGCACGGGTGCGCTCGTCGAAGGGTTTGAGCGTGACGAAGACGATCCCGGAATTGGGGCTGTTGGTGAAGCCATTGATCGACAGGCCCGGGAACGACACCGCCGATTCCACGCCCGGATGTTTCATGGCGATTTCACCCATCTGGCGGATCACGTCTTCAGTGCGATCCAGTGAGGCGGCATCGGGCAGTTGGGCGAAGCTCACCAGATATTGCTTGTCCTGTCCGGGAATGAAGCCGGCAGGCACCGTGTGGAACAGCGCCAGGGTCGCGCCGATCAGCACCAGATACACACCGAGCATCACGGATTTGCGTTTCAGCACCGAAGTTACGCCTGTGCCATAGGAGTCCGAACCGCGATGGAACGTGCGATTGAACCAGGCAAAGAAACGGCCGAACAGCTTGTCGAGCAGGCGCTGGAAACCGTCCTTGTTGGCGCCATGGCCTTTCAGCAGCAAGGCCGCCAGCGCCGGCGACAGGGTCAGCGAGTTGAACGCCGAGATCACCGTCGAGATGGCGATGGTCAGGGCAAATTGCTTGAAGAACTGGCCGCTGAGGCCGCTGACAAAAGCCAGCGGCACGAACACCGCCGTCAGGGTGAGCGCAATTGCCACGATCGGGCCGGACACTTCGCGCATCGCCTTGTAGGTGGCTTCCTTGGCCGAGAGCCCGTTTTCGATATTGCGTTCGACGTTTTCCACCACCACGATGGCATCGTCGACGACAATGCCGATCGCCAGCACCAGTCCGAACAGGCTCAAGGCATTGATGGAAAAACCCATGCCGAGCATCACCGCGAACGTGCCGATCACCGACACCGGCACGGCCAGCAGCGGGATCAGCGAGGCGCGCCAGGTTTGCAGGAAGATGATGACCACGATCACCACCAGCATGATGGCTTCCAGCAAGGTATGCGTCACCGCCTTGATCGAGGAACGCACGAATTGAGTCGGGTCGTAGACGATGGAATATTCGACGCCTTCGGGCATGTCCTTCTGCAACTCGGCCATGGTGCGGCGTACGTTGTCGGAGATCTCCAGCGCATTCGAGCCGGGCGCCTGGAAGATGGGAATGGCCACCGCCGATTTATTGTCCAGCAGGGAGCGCAGCGCATATTCGCTGGCGCCCAGTTCGATACGGGCGACGTCCTTGAGACGCGTCACCACGCCGTCGGCCGAGGTGCGGATGACGATATTGCCGAATTCCTCTTCCGAGACCAGGCGGCCGCGCGCGTTCACCGAAATCTGGTAATCCACGCCCGGGGCTGAAGGCGAGGCGCCGATGACGCCGGCGGCGACATTCAGGTTTTGCTGGCGGATGGCGCGCACCACATCGCTGGCGGCAAGGCCGCGCTCGGCGACCTTGCGCGGATCCAGCCAGATGCGCATGGAATAGTCGCCGGCGCCGAACAGTCTCACCTGCCCTACTCCGGGCAGTCGCGCCAGCCGGTCCTTGACGTTCAATACCGCGTAGTTGCGCAGATAAGTCATGTCGTAGCGATCGTTGGGCGAACGCAGATGCACGACCATGGTCAGATCGGGCGAGCTTTTGACGGTAGTCACGCCGAGCCGCTGCACTTCTTCGGGCAGGCGCGGAATCGCCTGGTTGACGCGGTTCTGCACCAGCTGCTGGGCAAGATCGGGCGGGGTGCCCAGTTTGAAGGTGACCGTCAGCGTCATCAGGCCATCCGAGGTGGCCTGCGAGGCCATGTACAGCATGCCTTCGACGCCGTTGATCTGCTCTTCAATCGGCGCGGCGACCGTTTCCGCGATCGTTTGCGGATTGGCGCCGGGATACGTGGCGACCACCACCACCGACGGCGGCACCACCTCCGGATATTCGGAGATGGGCAGATTCTTCATCGCGATCAGGCCGGCGACGAGTATCAGCGTGGAAAGTACGCCAGCGAAAATCGGCCGGTCGATAAAAAATTTGGAAATATTCATTGCTTTGCTCCCTGCAATTGATGCTGATTGTTTTTTACTTGAGACTCGCTGCCGCCAGTCGCGCCGGGCCGCGTCCTTCCATGGCCACCGTTTCCGGCGTCACCACATCGTTCGGGCGTACGCGTTGCAGGCCGTTGACGACGATGTGTTCACCTTTGCGCAGGCCGCTGCGGACAATGCGCAGGCCGTCGACAATGGGGCCCAGCGAGACTTCGCGGTAGTTCACCTTGTTGTCGGCATTCACCACCATCACGTATTTCTTGTCCTGGTCGGTGCCGACCGCCTTGTCATCGATCAGGATGGCCGTTTCCGTCGAGGCGCCGCCGGTGCGAACGCGCGCATACATGCCCGGTGTCAGTTCGCCGTTGGCGTTGTCGAGAATGGCGCGCACGCGGATGGTGCCCGAGGTGGTGTCGAGCCGGTTGTCGAAGGATTTGAGGTGGCCCTGGTGCGGATAACCCTCTTCGCTGGCCAGCCCGATCGCCACCGGGATGCGGTCGATGCCGCTATTGCCGGCGGCGCCCTTGGCCGCGTAGCGGATGAAGGCCTGCTCGTCGATATCGAAGTTCACGTACACCGGCGAGACCGATACCACGGTCGTCAATGGCGCTGCACCGACACCGGCGCCGACCAGATTGCCGGCGGTGATCTCGGCGCGCGACACGCGGCCGCTGACCGGCGCGGTGATCGCGCTGTATTGCAGGTTGAGCTGCGCGGTCAGCACGGCGGCCTGCGCGGCCTTGAGATTGGCATCGGCTTCGCGCAGGGCGTTTTCACGCTGGTCGAGTTCGCGCTGGGCCACCGCATGTTCCTCGATCAGGCGACGGGTGCGTTCCAGTTCGGTTTTGGACAGCGCGAGACGGGCGGCGGCGCCGGCCTGCGCGGCCTCGGCGCGCGCGAGCTCGGCCTGATAGGGACGCGGGTCGATGGTGAACAGCAGATCGCCTTTCTTCACCAGCTGGCCCTCGCGAAAATGCACGGTGTCGATGGTGCCGGAAACGCGCGGGCGAATTTCGACGCGTTCCACGGCTTCGACGCGGCCGGAGAAATCATTCCATTCGGTGACTCTCTTTTCGAGCACCGATGCGACGGAGACGGAAACAGGCGCGGCTGCCGTTGCCGGTGGCTTGGCGGCGCGGCTCAACAGCGATGCCGTGCCGGTGGTGCCGATTACCAAAACACCGATGGCGATGGCGATAGTCTTGCGTGAAAAACGGGGTATGAACGTATTCATGCTTAATCCTTGAGTAGTGGTGACAATGGTTTAAAGCGGGAGAATTGAGCGGATTGAAAATGCGGCGGCGGACTGTTGGTCCGCGCTAATAAAGGAGGCTATGGCCGAGATAGCGCGACTTGCCGAAGCGGCCCAGCGCGATCGTAAAGTTGGCGATCAGCAGCAGAAGCACCGCCAGCGGATTGCCGCCGACGACCCAGATCTGCGCGATCAGGGCGCCGAGCATGAGATAGGCGAGCAGCATCGCGGTCACCGCCGCATAACCCTCGATCAGCAGGGCCAGGGCGCCGAACATCTCGATGGCACCGAAGAAGTAGCGAAACCAGTCGCCGAAGCCGATCTTGCCGAAGGCCGCGACCATGAATGGAAACGAGGCGATTTTCGCGGCGCCCAGCACCATCAGGGCGAGCGCGGTGAGTATTTGCAGCGCCCATAAAGTTGTGTTCTTCATTTGAATTCCCCTTTTTCTGTTGTGAGCTGTTCTGAGAGCTAAAACTGGTTGAAAACTGCTTGACATTTGTTAATAAGTTAGTTAGCTAACTATAAAAATCTTAAAAAATGGTTGGAAAAAAATCACATTCCGCCGATCCAGCTTTGCAAGCGCGCAAGCTGACGGCCCACCATCTCGGAACTCTTCATGGCATTGGCAAGCAGGCTGATGCCTTGCAAGGTCGCGACCAGTTGCACGCCCAGATCGGCTGCATCTTTCTTGCCCATCAGTCTGAATTGCTCGGTCGCCCATTTCACCTCGGCCTTGAAGATGTCATCGGCCTTGCTCGCCAGCGCGGTAGTGTCCTTGTTCAGTTCCTGGCACAGACTGCCCACCCGGCAACCGTGATTGGCAATTTCGTCTTTCGCGCCGCTGGTACGCTTGACGTACCACAGCAGGCGCTTCTTGGGATCCGGTTCGGCTTCCTCGATATCGCCGAGCCAGCCGACAATATGCTGGCGATACTCCCCGATCACCGCCTCGGCGATTTCGTCCTTGGTCTTGAAGTAGTAATACACATTGCCCAGCGGCACACCCGACTCCTGGGCGATATCCGCCAGGGTCGTCTGGTTCAGGCCTTGGCGATGGATCAGCTCCTTGGCTGCTTCCATCAAACGGTCCCGCTTGTCGCTGACGCGTGCCATAAGGGTAGTGTGTCTAGGTTCAAAGTTAGTTGGATAACTAACATAATAGGGATGCGACAAACCGATGTCAAGCCCCCTTGCTGCTGACGGCAGGAAATCGCGGTGAGGCCAGTATGAATAGTCAAACTCAAGCATTGGCGCGGTGTTCCAGACAAAAATGCCTGAAAAACCGCGCCAAATGGCGATCCGCATAATTGTTTGACAGCTTTCGCCGCTCCGCAGAAGATGCAGCACTTCCTTCTCTTCTCAATCAACTACCACGACCATGTACCTATCGCGCCTGCTCATCGCCACCGTCCTTGTCCTCGCAGCTGGTGCTGTCGCCACTTCGCCGGCCCATGCACAGGCCCTGCCCTCGTCCGCACAATTACTGAAAAGCACACAGGGCAGCTTCAAGGAGTATTTCGAACTGCTGGCGATGCCCAATGACGCGGTTGTTCCGGCCGATATCGTCAGAAATGCCGCCTGGCTGGAAGCCGCATTTGCGAAGCGGGGTTTCGTCACGCGACAGTTGCCCAATGCCGGCAAGCCCCTTGTCTATGCGGAATATCCGAAGCGGGTGGCCGGTGCGAAAACGATCCTGTTCTATATGCATTTCGATGGTCAGCCGGTGCTGCCCGAGCAATGGGCGCAGAAGAGCCCCTGGCAGCCGGTGGTGAAGCAACGCAATGTCAAGGGCGAGTGGGAAATCGTTCCCACCGAACGATTGATGGCGGACAAGCTCGACCCGGAACTGCGCGTATTCGCGCGCGCTTCATCCGACGACAAGGGTCCGATCATGATGCTGCTGGCGGCCTTCGATGCGCTTAAATCAGCAGACCTCGAACCCGGCATCAATGTGAAAGTGCTGCTCGACAGCGAAGAGGAAAAAGGCTCGCCGACCATCGATCGCGTTGCCACCGAACACAAGGCCCTGCTGCGCGCCGACGGCATCGTCATCCATGACGGCCCCATGCATGCCAGCGCCAAGCCGACGCTGGTGTTCGGCAATCGCGGCAATACCACGGTGATGCTGACGGTTTACGGCCCGAAGAGCCCGCTGCACAGCGGCCACTACGGCAACTATGTGCCGAACCCGGCGCAGCGCTTGGCCGCCCTGCTGGCGTCGATGAAAGACGATGATGGCCGCGTCACCATTCCCGGCTATTACGATCGCATCAAGCTCAGCGAGACCGAGCGCAAGATTCTTGCCGAGGTCGACGACAACGAAGCCGCGCTGAAAAAGCGCGTCGGCATCGCCAGGGCGGAAACCGTCGGCAGCAACTATCAGGAAGCGCTGCAATATCCCTCACTCAATATCCGCGGCATGGCCGCAGCCGCGATCGGCGACAAAGCCGCCAATATCGTGCCCGCGAAGGCGATTGCCGAACTCGATCTGCGCACCACGCCCGAGGCCGGGCCGGAATATCTGTTCGCTCTGATCGAGGCGCACATCAAAAGCCGCGGCTGGTATCTGACCAAGGGCGAACCGACGGACGCCGAACGCGCCGGTAACGACAAGATCGCCTCGCTGTCGCTGGGTCGCGGCAGCCGCGCCGCGCGCACACCGATCGATTCGCCATTGGGCGCCTGGGCCAGCGGCGTTCTCGCCAACAGCGTCAGCGGCTCACCTGCGAGCGTGGTGCGCATCCGCATGATGGGGGGCAGCGTACCCACCGACAAGCTGGTGGACGCACTGGAAATCCCGTTCGTGATCGTGCCCCTGGTCAATGGCGACAACAACCAGCACAGCTACGACGAGAACATGCGCATCGGCAATTATCTCGACGGCGTCGGCACCTTCACGCGCCTGCTGCGCACGCCGTTCTGAGACGGATCCGGGCGTAACCACGGCGCCGGCGGCAAGGCGCATTGGCAAAAGTAAAGTGCCCGACTGGCGCGGCATTCGGAGCAAAAAGGCTTCAAACACCGCGCCAAATGGCGTTCTACAAGAATTTCCCCCTCAGGCTGCCGACGTTTGGGCCCGGTCGAGAAATTTCAGCAGGCGCGGCGGTGAATTCGATTCGGTCTGTTGTTCCGCCGGCATGTCCCAGTATTCGGCGCCGGGGATGCATTCCTCGAGATAGCGCGCCGCCGACGTGGCATGCGAGGCATCGCGACCGGGCACCACCAGGGTCGGGATCGTCAATCGCAGCAGATCTTCCGGCTCCGCTCCCGGCGCGGTGTCGCGGTCGAGCAAAGTACGGACCATGCCGGCAGCCACCAGTTTGTAGTGATCGACATTCAGTTTGACGTAACTATCCGCGAAGGCGCGATCATGCCTGAGCACCGAAGCCCAGGGCCCGCCGCGCGGATCGCTACCGAAGGGTTTGCCGTCCTTCGCCACCAGTTCGGCAACGGCAGCCAGCCCATGCTGATGCACAAAGGCGAGATGCTCGGCAAAACGCTGGTGGCCGCTGATGCGATATTTGGCGCCGCCCACCGGCCAATACAAAATCATGCTGAGCGTCGCTGCGGGGTAAGCCACGCCGAAAGCCGTCACCGGGCAGCAGCCCATGCAGCCGCCCATCAGATGCGCCTGTCTGATGCCGAGATGATCGAGCAGACCCTTGCCTTGCGCCACATAATCCATCCAGCCGATGCGCTCGACGCGTCCCCCGGACTGGCCGCATTCGCGCCGGTCAAAAATGATGCACTGATAATTTTTGGAAAGATGGTCCAGCGGCCGGGTCCTGGCGTACACGCCGAGCGAGGACCATTTCTCCAGCGTGGCGTCAAAGCCTCCCGGCGAGAACATCAGCAAAGGCGGTCCCTCGCCGACCACTTCGTAGCGCGTATTGATGCCGTCGACGATGGCGAATGGCATGGCCGATTCCTTCCTGGCTGCGATCAGTATTTTATTTGACGCGCGGCACGCACGTCTTCGCCCAGCGCCGTCAGCGCCTCGAGCGTGGTCCTGGCGACATTGGCATAGGTGCCCGGCTTGTCCACCGTACTGGCGGCATAGCCGATCGCGGCATGCGCCATGCGCACGCGGCCATCGAGCCAGGGGCCACCACCGAAACCGCCGATCACCGGCACCCCCACCGCGCCGACCACGGCCGGACCGGCGACCGGGCCGGAGTTGGTGAAATCGAGCAGCACCGCGCCGGCCTGTTCAAGACGCCTGGCCTGCTCGACAAATTTTGCAGTCATGCCTTCCGGCACCTGCGCATCGGGCGCCGATTGCGCGCTGTAGGGAATACCGAATTCGAGCGCGGTCTGCGGAGTCAGGCCGAATTGCGCCCACACCGGGATGCCGGCGCGGGTGATGGCCGTCACCGCCTCGGGAAAGTTGGCGGCGCCATCGAGCTTGACGATGTCGGCACCCGCTTCCTTCACCAGACGAATGGCCGCACGCACCGCGGAATCAACCCCTTCCTGCAAGGGACCGAACGGGAAATCGCAACTCACCAGGGCGCGTTTGGTGCCGCGGCGTACCGCCTTGCAGACGACGATCATTTCTTCCATCGTCACTTCCAGCGGATTGGCGTGCCCCCAGAGATTGACGCCGACCGAATCGCCGACCGAGACGATGTCGACGCCGGCGCGATCGGCGATCTGCGCGATCTGGTAATCCCAGACAACCACGCCGAAGATTTTCTTGCCTTCGCGCTTCATCTGCTGCAGCGCCGGGATGGTGACTGCCGATTGTTTTGAATCCATGCTGCTCCTCGTTATATTTTTAGCCGCTGCATGCCCAGCCCAATTGCCCTTAAAGCACTTCGCCGTCTTTCAGTACGCCGGCCGCGCGCAGCGAGCCTTCCAGCCATTTGGGGCGAATGCCCTTGCCGGACAGGATATCGGCGATGCGCTGCTGCTCATCGGCCACCTTTTTCGCGGCCAGATCGAGCATGGCTTCCGCTTTCTCGCGCTCGATCACCACCACGCCGTCCGCGTCACCGACCACCAGATCGCCGGGACTCACCGCCACGCCGCCGCAGGAGATCGGCCAGTTGATGCGACCGGGCACATACTTGGTCGGGCCATTCGGGTTCGAGCCAACCGAATACACCGGGAATCCCAGAGCCAATAATTCCTCGGTATCGCGATGCGCGGCATCCAGCACCACGCCACCGATCCCCAGTTTCTTGCAGGCATTGAGCATGATCGAGCCCATCAGCGCGCAGTTGCGATCGGCCTTGCCGTCCACCACCAGGATATCGCCGGGTTTGGCCATCGCCATGGCGGCGTGGATCATCAGATTGTCGCCGGGACGAATCTCGATGGTGAAGGCCGGGCCGCACAGGCGTGTGGCGGTCGACAGCGGACGGATGCGGCCATCGACGGTACCGCGGCGGCCGGCGACATCGGCCAGAATCGACGCTGCAAATTTGGAGGCCTTTTGCACCACATCGGGTGCAACGCGTTCGAAGTCGCGGCGGATATCGGAGAGATCAACAGGGCTGCTCATGGAATGTCCTCTTGTTCGGTCGTGCTCAGGAGAATTGCTTGGCCGCGTGGCCCCGTTTGGCAAGCAGCGCATCGAGGCGCGGATACACCTTGCGCGCATTGCCTTCAAAAATTTTGTAGCGCTCGGCTTCCGTCAGGGCCGTTACCTGATCGATATAACGCTTGGTGTCATCGAACGGAAAGCCGTTCTCCGGATCGATGCCCGGCACTGCGCCCAGCATTTCGGACGCGAACAGAATATTGTCGATCGGCACCACCCTGGTCAGCAATTCGATCCCCGGCAGATGATAGACGCAGGTATCGAAATACACGTTCTGCATCACATGTTCGGCCAGCGGCGTTTTCTTGATGCTCAGGCACAGCCCGCGGTAACGGCCCCAATGGAACGGCACCGCGCCGCCGCCATGCGGAATGACAAACTTGAGCGTCGGGAAATCCTTGAACAGATTGCCCTGGATCAGTTGCATGAAGGCGGCGGTGTCGGCATTGATGTAATGCGCGCCGGTATGGTGGAAATTCGGATTGCAGCAGGAGGTGACGTGGATCATCGCCGGCACCTCGAGCTCGCAGAGCTTTTCGTAGATCGGATACCAGTGCCGGTCGGTCAGGGGCGGGCCGGTCCAGTAGCCGCCGGACGGGTCCGGGTTCAGGTTGACGCCGACGAAGCCGAGCTCATTGACGGTGCGTTCCAGTTCCGGAATGCAGTTTTTCGGCGACACCCCCGGCGATTGCGGCAACTGGCCGACGCCGACGAAGTTGTTCGGCAGCAGGGTGCACAGACGATGGATCAGGTCGTTGCTGATCGTGGTCCATTGCCTGCTCACCTCTTCGGTGCCGATGTGGTGCGCCATGCCGGCGGCTCGCGGCGAGAAAATGGTGAGATCGCTGCCGCGCTCCTTTTGCAGCTTCAGTTGCGGCGCAACGCTGGCGATCAATTCTTCATCGCTGATGCCAAGGTCCAGCGAAGACGGCTTGCGCGCCGGATCGGCGAGGCCGGCGAGCTGCTTGTCGCGGAATACATGCAGGGCCCTGGGCTCGGTGGTGTAGTGGCAATGGGTGTCGATGATCATGGAATGAGCGCCGGTTGAGTGGGCGTTGAAATGGAAGGCGATGAGCCCGCTGCGACAGCTGCACAGGCCTCGAAACCCGCCTGCAAGGCGGTCTTGTCCAGATGACGACCGATGAATACCAAACGACTGTAGCGCGGCTCGTGCGGCTGCCACGCTTTCTGTAAATCGCCCTCGAGCAGCATATGCACGGCCTGAAACACCAGCCGTTGCGGCTCGCCGCCGACATCGATAATACCCTTGGCACGCAGGATATCCTGCCCCTGCCTGGCTACCAGGCCAGTCAGCCATTCGCTGACAAGGGCACGATCCATCGGCGCATGCGAAACGAGCGCGACACTGGCGATGCCGCCGTCATGTGCATGGTCGGCCTGATCATGATGCGCGCAATGCTCATCGTGCACATGGCCGGGTTCGCCATGCACGGCATGCTCGCCGACGCCGAGGAAATCCGGCTCCAGTGACACGATACGCTCCAGATCGAAACCGCCGCGCCCCAGCACTTTATCCAGGACAACATTGGCCCGCTGCGCGCGGTGGATCGGCGCCAGCGGATTGAGTTTCCGCAGACGCGTTTCGATTGCAATCAGTTCATCAGTGGATACCAGCTCGGTCTTGTTGAGCACGATCTGATCGGCAAAGGCGATCTGCTCGGCCGCTTCGCGACTGTCGGCCAGCCGCAGCAGAACATGCTTGGCATCGACCACGGTGGTGACCGAATCGAGCACCGCGCGCTGCTGCAAAAAATGATCGACAAAAAACGTCTGCGCCACCGGCCCGGGATCGGCGAGGCCGGTGGTCTCGACGATGATCGCATCGAATGGTTTTCCAGTATCGTCCTGGCGCGACAGCAGGACATGCAGGGTCTGGATGAGGTCGCCGCGCACCGTGCAGCAGATGCAGCCGTTGTTCATCTCGAACAGCTCTTCTTCGGCGCTCAGAATGAGATCGTTGTCGATGCCGATTTCGCCGAATTCATTGACGATCACGGCATAACGACGGCCGTGATCTTCCGAGAGGATGCGATTCAGCAATGTCGTTTTGCCCGCGCCGAGATAGCCGGTAAGGACGGTAACGGGAATGCGTACAGTCATCAACTCGTTCATCGCATGTCCGGATCGAATATGGCGGCAATGAGCGAGGCGCGTGGATTACAGCCAGGGCATCAGCGACGCGTGAATCACGTCCGGCACGCCCGCATTGCCGACCGAGCGAATGGCCAGATCCACGTCCTTCAATGCGAAGCGATGCGTGGTCACTTTTTCCAGCGGGAAACGCTTCGAGGCCAGTTGCTGCAAGGCCAACTCGCAGGCGCGGTAACTATGACCGCGCGCGCTTTTCAGGGTAATGAATTTGACCGTCATCTTGCCCACCGGGAAATTCGGGAAGTCGCCCATTTCGCCTTGCACGACCATGGTGCCGCCCTTGCGCTTCAACGCCTCGATGCCAAGGAGAATCGGGAAGGTACCCGCGCCGGCGGTGCAATCGAGCACCACATCGACGCCGCGACCGCCGGTAATTTCCATGATGCGCGCCAGCGGGTCTTCCTTGTTGACGTCAATCACAAAGTCGGCACCCAGCTGCTTTGCGACTTCCATGCGCGCAGCGTCCTTGCTGGTGCCGGTGACGATGATCAGGGCCGCACCCGCCTGCTTGCAGATCACGGTCTGCGACAGGCCCTGCTGGCCGGGTCCTTGAATGAGCACCACCGAGTCATAGCCCACGCCACCGTCGAACAGCGACCATTCAATTCCGTTGGCCATCGGCGTCACCAGCCCGGCGAGCTCGGGACTAACCCCATCCGGTACCTTGTGGACCACCGCATTCCAGGGCAGATAGACGTATTCGGCAAAGCCGCCCCACAAATGATATTTGTTGTTGGAGGTGGTGTAGCCGTAGCGGCGGCCATCCGGATTGGAGCGCCAGTCGGTATTTTCGCAGTGGCGGTATTCGCCCTTATGGCACCACTCGCATTTCATGCAAGCCACATAGTGTTCGACAAACACCAGATCGCCTTCCTTGAAGCCCTTGCGCCGCGTGAACTCGCGTCCGGCCTTGGCGATGTAGCCGATGTTCTCGTGCCCCATGATCACCGGGCCGTCGCGCAGCGGTTCCTTGTACATCTTGACGTCGGTGCCGCAGATGCCGGCGACTTCCATCTTCATCAGCGCGCTGTCGTCGGCGATCTCGGGCATCGGAAATTCCTGGATTTCAATCTGGCTGGGCCCTGTCTTCACCGCTGCTTTTACTTTTTCCACTGTTGCGTTCCTAACGGGTTATTTTTGATTTTCGGGCGGACGCGCATCATCGGCGCCGGGTATTCAGACAGCGGCATCACTGCGCTCAGACCGAGGTCTGGGCGACGCCTTCGCGCGCCTGCAGCGCTTCCTTTGCCGCATCCTTGAAGGCCACGCCGGCGGGCAGCACCACCGCCGCCGAACGCACACGCTGCGCGACCGGATCGATGGCCGGCGGCGGCGTACCCTTGTCGCGCAGGGCCTTGGCCGCTTTCATCAGACGATGGCGGGCCATGATGATGCCGTTGTCGGTGGACACCAGGTTTTCCTTGGTGCGGTCGCAGATCGGCCCCATGCTTTCCTGCAGCGAGGCGTCCTGCATGCCGATGCCCTCGATGCCACTGTAGGTAGTGCCCGCCCTCTGCGCCGCGCGGTCCATCAGATAATCGTTGTCCTTGTTCTGCAACGGACGATAGTTGGCATCCACCGCAACGTGAATGCCCTTGCCGGCTTCCATGGCACTGCGTTCTTCATGCGTCAGCGCGCGCACCGGATGATAGTCGAAACTCCAGGCCCAGTTGCTCTCGTCGTCGATCGGTACCCAGAAGTGACCGTGAATAGGGTGATCGCCGCGCGGCGGCACCATGGTGAAACAGGGCATCACCCAGGGCGTGATGCGCCAGTAGTAATGGCCTTCTTCCGCATTGCGCCGTGCGCCGATATACAGACCGCCGTCGCTTTCAACCACCTCGAACACCGGCTTGCGGTCGTTCAGATTGTACTGATTGCCCTTGGCACCCTTGAACAAAGGGTCGGTATTCAGGCTGCCGCTATGCAGAAACGAGACATGGCTGGAGTCGATCCCGCCTTCCATGGCCTGCAGCCAGTTGCACTCCTGAAAGCGTTTGGAGGTATAGCTCTGTTCCGGCGGCACGGTGGCGAATTCGAATTCCGGAAACGGCGGCTGATGTTCGGGCGGCCCCATATAAACCCAGATCACGCCACCACGCTCGATCATCGGATAGGATTTCAATTTGATCTTGTTGCAGTAGCCGCTTTCGGCGGGTTCGGAAGGCACCTCGGTGCATTGCCCGTTCACATCGTATTTCCAGCCGTGATAGGGACAGCGGATGCCGTTGTCCTCATTGCGGCCGAACCACAGCGACACACCGCGGTGCGCGCAGAATTCATCGACCAGGCCGAGGCGTCCCTGCGTATCGCGAAAGGCGACCATGCGCTCGGACAGCAGCTTGAGGCGCACCGGCGGGCAATCCGGCACCGGCAATTCCTGCGAAAGCAAAGCGGGTAGCCAGTAGCGGCGGAATAAATCCCCCATCGGCGTGCCGGAACCGGTTTGGGTGACGAGAATATTCTGTTCAGGTTTCAACATGCGGAAATTACCTCCAAAGAAAGCGACTGCTTGCGCAGCGAGCTGTTCATCGCAACACCCGCATGTGCCGAATATCATCGGCTGAATCGGCATCTGCAACGACAGCGGTCGCTTGTTCTTTTATATGGAACATCGTTCCTTTTAAGCAAGATTACGTTATCATTTCCGCACTGGCAGTGTCAATTTGAAGCTGCAAAAAACTGCGTTTTCATTCTAGCAATTCACGCATACTCCAGCGCTTACACCCATTCCAGAACGATGAACGACACCACCACACTCCTAGAACTTTGCCCGATCAGCGACGTACCCGAAGGCAGCGCCCTCAAGGTCGAAGCCGCCGGCCTGACCCTTGCCGTGTTCAACCTGGGCAATAATTTTTATGTGACCGACGATGCTTGCACCCACGGGCCTGGGTCGCTGTCGGAAGGCTGCATCGAAGGCGAGGAAATCGAGTGCGATTTCCACAACGGCGTCTTCAATATCCGCACCGGTGAAGTGGTCGCGCCGCCGTGCATGGTTTCGCTGCGCACGTTTGCGGTGACCTTGGCCGACGGCAAGGTATTCATCGACCCCGCCGGCAGGCCCCTGGCCTAAGTCCGTTCCTGGGCGGCGGAACTGCCGGGCTCGATACCGCATTCCTTCAGCGCCACGAGCGCCTCGGCGAATGCGCTATTGGCGGCAGGCACCCCGGCGTATACCGCCGCATGCAGGATGACTTCCTTGATTTCATCGACGCTCAGCCCGTTGTTCAGGGCAGCACGCACATGCAACCTGAATTCGTCCCAGCGCCCCAGTGCGATCATCATCGCCAGCGTCATCAGCGAGCGGCTGCGCCGGTCCAGCCCCGGTCGCGACCATACTTCGCCCCAGGCATAACGGGTAATGAAATCCTGAAAATCGCTGGTGAACGCATTGCGCCTGGCCTGGGCGCGATCCACCCACTCGTCGCCGAGCACCGCGCGTCGCACCGTCATGCCCTGCTTGAATCGTTCTTTATCATCCATGTAAGGGTCTTTATTGTTTGAGAAAGTCGTCGAGCATGCGGTTGAAGGCGGCACGACTTTCGATGTTGGAAAGATGCGCGGCAGGTAATGACTCAAAGCGGCTGGCGGCAATCGCCTGTGAAATTTGCATTGTCAGCTGCGGTGGCGTGGCCGGGTCCGCGTCGCCGGCGATGACCATCACCGGCAGCGTGATGCCGCCCATGTCTTGCCTGACGTCGAAATCGCGCACGGCGGCACAGCAGGACACATAGCCGTCCAGCGGCGTATCGACAATCATGCGCTTGATGGCGTTCACCGTATCCGGTTCGCGGACGATGAAACCGGCAGTGAACCAGCGCTGCACAACACCTTCGGCAATGGCCTGCATGCCACCACGGCGCACCGCGGCGATGCGCTCGTTCCACAACTCGGCCGGCGCGATTTGCGGGGCGCTGTTGGCGACGATGAGGCGTTTGAGCCGTGAGGGTGCACGCATGCCCAGCCACAGACCGATCATGCCGCCCATCGACAGGCCGCAGAAATTGACCTGCGGCAGCTCGAGCACATCCATGATGGCGACGACATCGTCAGCCAGGTCGGCAATCCGGTACGGGCCCGGCGTTGCCACCGAGGCGCCGTGACCACGCGTGTCGTAGCGCAGAATGGTGTAATGCTCGCCCAATGCCTCCGCTTGGCCCGCCCACATGTCCAGCGTGGTGCCCAGAGAATTGGAAAACATCAGCACCGGCGCATCGCGCCGGCCTTCGATCACCACATTGAATACGCCGCGCGGCGTGCTGAGCATGGCCACGATCAGCCCTCCTTCAGGTTTGCGCGCATCATGCCTCGCGCTGGTCCAGCCAGGATTTGGCGGCGCGCGCCGCCGCTTCGATGGCATCGTCATGATTGAAGACTGCGGCCATGCCTTGCTCGCCCAGTTGCCGGCCCAGCTCGGGCATCGCCGCCGCCCGCTCGGCGAGACTGCCGCCACCGGCGCGGACCTCGTCGCACAGGCGCTCCACCAATTTTCGCGCTGCGATCTTGCCGGAGCCCTTCGCCAGCGCCGCCGTAAGCGCTTCGGCGGCGACCAACCCACCGCCGCTCTCCAGATTGCTGCGCATACGTGCCGGCAAAAACGCGATGCTGCCGACGATATCCGCCATGGCACTGGCGCTGGCGTGCGCCATGGCGGCCAGTTGCGGCAAGGCAAACCATTCGCCATGCCATGCGCCGGCGGCGCGCTCGTGCTCGTGAACTGCATTGTTGAAAAGCGCCGCCAGCAAGCCGCTGGCGTTGGCCGCCGCGGCGACCGGCACCAATGCGCGCACCGGATTGCGTTTGTTCGGCATCGCGGACGACCCCCCCGCACTGACCGCACTCTCCACCGCCTCGCCCACTTCCGACTGCATCATCAACATCAGATCCGTGGCCGGTTTGGCGCAAGCCATCACGGCATCCACCATGGCCGCGCCGATCGCGCGCATGCGATCGCGCTGCACATGCCAGGTCATGGCCGGCACTGTCAGGCCAAGGTGCCGGGCAGCCGACTGTCGGATCGTCGCCGCATCGGCGCCCAGCACGCTCAAGGTGCCGACGGCACCCCCCAACTGAATGGCAAACGCGTCCTGGTGAAGTGCCTGCAGCCCCAGCCTCGCGCGCTCGAGGCCATGGCCCCAGATCGCCAGCTTGTAACCCAAGGTAGTGGCGCTCGCCTGCTGCAACAGGGTGCGGGCGACCATCGGGGTATGCAGATGATGCACCACGAGCTGTGCAAGCCGCGACTCGGCTGACTTCAGTTGCGCAACGATGAGGTCGCAGGCCTCGCGAAGTTGCAGGATCATGCCGGTATCGAGCACATCCTGGCTGGTCGCCCCCCAATGCACCCAGGCGCTGGCCGCGGGATTCTGTGCCTCGACTGCCTTGGTCAGGGCACTGACTAGCGGAATCGCCGCATTGCCTGCGCTATGTGCCGAATTCAGCAACATATCGGCATCAAAACGGTCCGCGCGGCAACAGGCCGCGATGGCGTCGCACGCCGCGGCGGAAATCAAGCCGGCTTCATATTGCGCCACAGCCAAAGCGGCCTCGAAATCCAGCATGCGCTGAATGCGCTGCGCCCCGGAAAAAATCCGCTCGATGTCCGGCGTGGTCAGCAGCGTTTCGGTGGCGGGCAAGCGGATGCTTTCGGAAGAGTCAGAAATCGAAAAAAACCGTTTCGCCCTTGCCCTGCAGGCGCACATCGAAACGCCAGACGGCCGGCTTGCTGCCGGCTTCCCGCCGCGCCTCCAGGGTGTGGCGACGATCGCCCGGCACCTGGGCAAACACCGGGTCCTGCGCATTGGCGGGGTCGCCTGCAAAATAGATTCGCGTGACCAGGGGCTTCAGCAGTCCGCGCGCAAACACCATCGCATCGAGATGCGGGGCCTCGTTTGTCCCATCCGCCATCCGCACTATCCCCGGATAGACGGTGACGAAGCGGAATCTTCCCGACTGGTCGGTGCCTGCGCGCCCGAATCCGCTGAATCGGGACGCAGACCTCGCCTCGGCACTGTCGGCGACATAACAACCAGTCGCGTCGGCCTGAAAAATTTCGACGATGGCATCGTTGACTGTATTACCCTCGGCATCGAACACCTTGCCTTCGACAATAATCTGTTCGCCGACAGTGCCGGCTTTTGCAACGATTTCATCGCCGCTATGAATGAGGGACTCAAGGAAAAATGGGCCGACGGTTTGCGAAGCAGAACGTTGCATGCTCATTTCTCCATCGGCGTTGCCGCGGCGCCGCGCAACACGATATCGAAGCGATAACCCAGGGCCCACTCGGGTTCGGTCAGATCCAGGTCAAAGCGCGAGACCAGCGATTGTCGGCCTCTTTCGCCGGGAACGGAATTAAAAATCGGATCCAGCGCCAGCAGCGGATCGCCCGGAAAATACATTTGCGTCACCAGGCGGGAAAGATAGCCCAGGCCAAACAGCGAGAAATGAATATGCGCAGGACGCCAGGCATTGGCATGGTTGCGCCAGGGATAGGCGCCCGGTTTGATGCTCACAAAGCGATAATTGCCCTCGCCGTCTGTCAGCACGCGTCCGGTACCGCTGAAGTTGGGATCCAGCGGCGCACCGTGCTGATCACCTTTGTGGATATAACGACCGGCGGCATTCGACTGCCAGATTTCGATCAGGGCGTTGGGAACAGGCCTGCTGTCCTCATCCACCAGACGCCCGGCGACGATGATTCTTTCACCCAGCGGCTCACCAGCGTGCTGCCGGGTCAGGTCCGCGTCCTGCGGCCTTACCTCTCCATAGCCATACACCGGTGCACGCAAGGACTTGATCGCATTCGGCATCGCCAGCAGGGGCTCGCGCGGTGAACGGAGAATCGTGCTCTTGTAACCTTCGGCCAGATATGGCGGATCGACGACTTCGTTTGTAGCGCTCGCTGCCAACAACGAGCGCTTCGGGATTGACTGCATGGCGTGCTCCGTAGAATTTCTGTTTATGATGCACGCCTTCGAGGCGCTGGCATCGGTGAATTCCTGCATATGGAACAGCTTTTCTCTATGAGAAAAGTATACAACAGCTGTCTCAAACCGCCGCGATGGCAGGTGCCGCTCATCTACTGTTGAGATTGCGGAATATCCACGTGACGGGATGATAACGGGTGCTTGACATGGCAAAGCTGCCGAAAAATTCGCCCATGCCGCGGCTAACGATCATGCTTCGACAATTTCACGCCGGGCGTGGTCTTGCCCATATCCGGGATCAGGAAGATGAACATATTGGCGATGACGATGGTGCCGGCCAGAAAATAGAAGGTCGACATCAGCCCGTATTTGTCGGCCAGATAGCCGCCGATGAGCGGCGAGATCGCCGAGCCCGCCGCCTGCACCGCAAACAGGATGCCGATGCTGGTGCCGCCCATGTTTTTCGGCGTCGATTCGAGCAGCCAGGCCTGCAACACCGGCCGGATTGCGTAGAGGAAAAATCCCAGCACGGCAATAAAAAAAACAAAGGCCGCACTGCGCCCGGCGAACGCCATGAACAGCAGCACCGCGGCTGTCATACCCATGCTGGTCATGATGATCTGGCGGCGCCCCATCCGGTCGGAGAGGTGACCGGAAATCGGCGAGGCGGCAAAGCCTGCCGCCTGCATCATGAACATGCACAGCCCGACCCAGAACGGGTTGTAGTGCATTTCATAGGCCAGGAATACCGGCAGGAAGGTCAGCAAGGCATTCTGCGTCATCGCCCGGAATGCCGAACTCGTCGACAGATAAATGAGGTTGCGATTTTTCAGCAGCTCTCTGAGGCCGGTGAAATATTCTTTCACGCTCTGCCCTGAAGCAGCCGCCTCGGCAGACTTGTCATTTTTTTTCTTGCGGCCCAGCGTGACTGAACCCAGAAACACCACGATCAAACCGGACATCAGCAGGCCCGGAAGGACATTCACCATCACAATCTCGCGCCAGGTGAGAAAGGTCAGCAGGGAACCGATTGCCAGCGGCGCGAGCGCATCGCCGATATTGCCGCCCATGCCGTGAATCGACAACACCAGGCCCTTGTTGTCGGGATATCGGTTGGCGAGCGTAGGTATCGCCGTGGGGTGCCACAAATTATTGCCGATACCGACCAGGGACATGCACAGCAGCAACATCACATAATTGTGCGTAAAACCGATCAGCAGATAGGGAAACCCAACCCAGAACAGGGACAGCGCCATCAGGAAGCCCTTGCGACCGACCGTATCCACCACCATGCCGCCCGGCACATTGGCGATCGCGCCAGCTGCGTACTGGCAGGTCATCACCAGGCCGATCTGGCTGTAGCTCAGCCCGAGTTCCTTGCCGATCAGCGGCAACAGCAAATAAAACGTGGCCGGGTACCAGTGCGTGAGACCGTGTGCGGCGGTGATGATCCAAACGTCGCGAAACGATTTTTTCGGTGTGGACTCGGGTGAAACGGTAATCGCAGTCATGTTCAGGCCCTCCTGATACAAAAAAATATGATCGACCGGCTCTCGCTGACATCGTAGCCCGCAGGACCGGCTGCCGAGAGGCGTTGCATTCGGCTATCTGCCGGCGGAATGCGCGCTCCTGTAGACAGCACGGCGGCTAATCGCGGATATCCTGCAAGAACCAATCGGTGGGTATTTCGCGTCCCTTCCCCAGCCTCATGGCCGCTTCATAGACGGCCCCGGCCACCGCGTAAAACTGGGCGCCCTGAATATTGCCGCGCTCCGAATAGGTAATTTGCGTATCGCTGCTTCTGCCCGCTGCGCGGCCGGCCAGCACATCGGCATAGCGAATTTCGGTTCCGCGTGACCCGACCGCGCGCGCCGCCTTGCCGCCCTTGATCTCGTTCCACAGCGGATTTTCCGGTTGTGCGATATAGCCCAAGTACTCATCCGCGGTTCCAAGAGCGGGCCGGCCAACCGGCGATGGCGAAACACCGAGGCGAAGTACAACGTCAAACCGCCCATCCGCCGCCACATCGGGACGTCCGCCAATTGAAATCACGTGCATCCCCGGCTCCAGCCATTCTCCGCGGATAACCGGGGCAACGGAGTCGGTACAGGCGGCGAGCAAATCTGCACCTGCATAGACCTCGCGCGCCTCACTGCAGACCATCACATCGATGCCGAATTTTGTGCGCATTTCGCCCGCAAAGCGCTCCCGATTGGCGGGCGTTGGACTGAATACCTTGATGCGGCGTATATCGCGGACTTGCAGCAAAGCCTCGACATGTGACCGGGCCATCTCTCCCGATCCCAACAGGCCAAGCGTGGCGCAATTCCTGCGCGCCATGATGTCGGTACCGAGGGCGCTGTCGGCGGCAACCCGCATATGCTGCAGATGGCCATCGTTGATAAAGGCCAGCGGCTCGGCGGTCTCGATCGATGTCAGCAGGATAAAGCCGCAATAAAGGCCCGGCCTTCTGGCAAATTTTTCCTGCGTGCGCGCCCCCCGGTATTCCCGTTCGACCAGCACATCGGACTTCATGCGGATGGCGAAATAGCCGCGCACCGATCCGCCTTCCATGCTGCCCCATTGGTAAATATGATCCGGCTCGCTGGTCGGGATGCGGATATCGATGCGCGGCCGGCATACCGCGTCCCCCCTGGCCAACTCGTCATAAGCGGTGCGCAGCGCTTCGCGCGTCATGCCCGGCGTCAGCAATTCCTTGACCTGATCGTTGTTGATGAGCAGCACGGTCAGTGGTTGCAATCGTCTGCGCGCTGACGCGGTTCGAGATCTTCCGCCCCGGGCGCAGGATCGTGCGGCTTGGGCAGCACGCGTTTCTGGAACAGCATGTTCATGAACATGTACATCGGCTTGCTCTTGATCACCAGGGCGCATGCCGGCGACTGCGGACCGGCATTGAAGTACTGGTGGATCGTGTCCGGCAGAATATAGCGCACGTCCCCCGCCTCCCACTCTTTCGATTCGCCCCAGGACATGATGTGCCTCCCATCGGTTACGCCGAAACCGGCACGAAAATCAATCTTCGTGATTCAAATTGGTGTCAAAGTGACGCGGTACAAAGCCTTCGCCCCCGGAGGTCGATTCGGTGGGACGCGGAATCACCTGCTTCTGGAACAACAGGTTCATGAACATCATCATTGGTTTCGGTTTCAGGACCAGTGCCCGCGCCGGCTTGACCGGGTCCGCGTTGAAATGCTGGTGTACACAGTTGTTGTGCACGATCGCAATATCGCCGGCCTTCCAGTCATAGCGGACGCCGTCGTGGATCTCGTAACCGACGCCGTCCAGGATGTAGAACGCGGCTTCATTGACATGGCCATGTTTCTGCGTGCGCCCGCCCGGTGCATATTCCTCTAGATGTACATGCAGCGTCTGCGTGTATCCATCGACCGGTTCGATAAAGTGCTTGCTGAAGGATTGCGGCCCGTCATTGAACAGCAGGTCTTTGCCCTTGATCACACGTGGCATGGAACGCAACCTGATCAGTTCATCCTTGAGGTTGTACGGACCGGCGATCCCGCGCAGAAAAACGCGGTCTTTCTTGCTGTTGTAATGCGATTCTTTTCCCATCGCGATTCCTTGGTTGGCTGACGCGATTACTTTGATTGTTTGGTGATGATTTCGTTGTACAGCTTGGTCCACTTTGCGTCGTCATCGAGCGAGGTTTTCACATCGATGAACTTGAGCGGAATTTTGGTGAGCGGCGTCTCGAGTTTTTTGCTGGTCGGCACAAAATCGCGCTGCATGAAAATCGGCTGCGCATCGGTCAGGCAGAATTCGTAAAACAGCACGGCCGCGTTGGGATGTGCGGATTTGCGCGCCACACCGATGCCGTTGGGACGGGCGATCGCATTCTTGCCGATCACGAACCATTCAATGGGAGCGCCCTTGTTTTTCAGTTGCTCGGCCTTGTAGTTGTAAACCGTCAGCGCAATCGGCACTTCACCCGACGCCACCAGATTGGTCAGCAGGGTGTGCCCCTTGCGTACCGACAGGCCATTGACGGCAACGATGTCGCGGAACAGTTTTAGACCGGCTTCCTCGCCAAGATCGGCAATTACGCCGGCAAACCAGTCGGCATCTTCGGCTTCAATGCCCAGCTTTCCCTTCCATTTAGGATCGAGAAGGTCATGATAGGTTTTTGGCAATTCGTCCTTCTTGATCAATTTCGGGTTGTAGGCGGCCGTAAAAATATTGACACGCGTGCTGACCCACTCCCCATGCGGCAGGATGGCTTGCGGAATAAGGTCGGCCAGCGCCGGCGATTTCACCTCCTGCAGCAGTTTCTCGCGGTGCAATGCTTCAAGTTCGGGGCCATTGGTTTCATAGACGTCGGCATCGAAACGGTTGCCGCGCGCCTCGGTAACGCCCCGCTGCAACACTTTCTCCGAGCTGGCGCGCCATACCTTGGCCTTGATGCCGTACTTTTTCTCGAAAGCCGTGGTCAGCGCTGCCATATCATCGGTGGGCGCAGACGAATAGATGGTAATTTCCCCTTCCTTTTTGGCGCCTTCAATCAACTTTTGCAACCGGTCTGCTCCGGCGTAAGTGGCGGCAGGCGCTGACGGCAATACATCTGCAGCCAGCACAGGCAAGGCAGCGGCGACGAAAAACGTTGCGAGCGCGCCCACAAGCCGGTGTCGCATCGAAATATAAATTGGAATCAAGCAAGACATATAAACCTCATGAAATTAGCGTTGCCACGAGCATCGATGCGCTCGCAGGGATTTTAAAAGGGGGGCGTTTACTGCGCCTCCTTGCTGACGGCTTTCCCTTTCAGAAACAGCTCAGACCACAACTTGTCCCACTTTTGTCCTTCGTCCAGCACGATTACCGGATCGATCATCTGGAAAGGAAAATCGTTGAGTCTGGTCGAGACCAATTTGCTGGCCGGTACGCGGTTGCGCGCCTTGATCAATTCCTGTCCCTCCTTGGACAACATGAAGTCGACAAACAGCATGGCGGCATGCGGGTGGGGTGCGCGCAACGAAACCCCGATGGCATTGGGACGCCCGAACGTGGGCAAAAGGGGTTTCCATTTGATCGGCGCGCCTTTTTCAACCAGGCGCTCGGCGTTATGGTTGTATACGGCAGCAGCAAGCGGAATCTCGCCCGAGGCCACCAGTTCGGCGATCAGGGTATGCCCGGTACGAATCTCGGGCCTGCCCTCGGCCAAGCGCCTGAAGTAGGCCAAACCCTTGACCTCCCCCATCCCCTTGACGACCGCCCCGAACCAGTCGGTATCGCCAGCCTCAAGGCCCAGCTTTCCCGCCCAGCGAGGATGCAGCAAATCCTCGTAAGTATTCGGCACATCCTCTGGCTTGACCAGATTGGTGTTGTAAGCAATTGTGAAAAAATTGAAGCGGTCGGGAATCCACTGCCGATGTGCGGGAATGGACTCGGCCGGAATATCCTTGATCCCGGGACTGAAAAAATCCGCAAGCAGTTTCTCGCGGTGCAGGATCTCCATTTCCGGGCCATTGGTCTCGTATACATCCGCGGAATATCTTCCTGCGCGCGTTTCGGTCAGGGAACGCTGCACCACTTTTTCGCTGCTGGCGCGCCAAAGAACCGCCTTCACGCCATATTTTTTTTCGAATGCCTCGACAATCGGCATCGAGTCCTTCAGATTCAGCGAGGTGTAAACCACCACGCTGCCTTCCTTCCTGGCGTTCTCCAGCAATTTTTTATCGCGGTCAGCGCCTTGATATTTGAAGACTTCGAGCGCTGACGGTTTGTCCTGCGCGTGCGCCATGCCGGACGACGTCACCAGCAGTGCGCAAATGAAACTGCCCAGCAATCTTGCGGACTTTCGATAGGCCATCATTTCGAATCTCTCTCTCCATAATTGCGCTCTCGCCTCGCTATCGGTCGGAGCGCAAATTTTTTACTCCCTGTTTCATTCAACTTCACCTGCCGGCGATCGCGGGAGGGCGCCGTGCAGCCAGGCGGAACGATGCAAAAGCCGGAATGAAAAGGCGCCGAACTGCGGCGCCTTTTCATTCCTTTCAGTTGAACCTGGACTCAGAACGCGTGCTGTATACCGATTGCAAATTGGGTAACGTCGGAACCGTTGGATGGATTACCGCTGGCCAAGGGGTTGTAACGGGCGGCAAAGCCGTTGAACACCTTGTCGTACATCGCAAAAATCGACGAGCGCTTGGAGAAGTTATAGCGACTGCCAACCGCCATCATGGTGCCTTTCAGGCCGTCAGTAGTACAAACCGCACCACCAACCAGGGAGCAGCTACCCTTGGCCGCCTGTACGAGGGAAGCCGCGAACTGCCAAGGCCCCAGATTGTGTTCAAGCGAAACGCTGAACGCATTGTGCTTGTAGTTGTTGAACCGGCCCACCAAGCCGCCCGTCTCCTTGTACTCCATGATCGCGTAATTGACTTCGACCGTGGTCTTCTCAAAGAAGGTATACGAGCCGGTCAGACGCAATGCCGTGTCTTTGGATCTCGCATTCAAATTGGCTGCATTCGACAGCGCAGCAGGTGCGTTGTTTGAGCCGCCAAACAGATCATGGTGGATCTCGTAGGCTGCCGCAACGAAGAACGGCGAGCCTTTGCCGCCACCATATTTGACGCCGGTAGAAACCAAGTCCGCATTGCGGTTGGTCGTTTTCGCCTCATCCGGCGAATAGCCCACGGCGAACTCGAAGCCCCCCAATACCGGCGAATCGTACTGCGCGGTGTTCGCGCGGCGCAAATGGAAGCTGCTTGAAGAACTGGTGCCGAAACCGCCCTTGGAAAGCACATTGCTGTTGGATACGAAGTTGCCGCTCGATACGCCCAGGAAACTCAATTGGTCGCCATAGGTTTTATAAACGGTGTCCATATTGCCCAGTTTGACGCTACCGAAACCGCCGCGAACGCCGACGAAGGTATCACGGGTGCCGAAGTTACCGCCACCGGCATCCACCGGAATCGTCGATTCAATCTGGAAGAAAGCTTCATAGCCGCCGCCCAAGCTTTCCTTGCCCCGGAAGCCCAAGCGCGAATTGGACGCCTGTACCTCGTTGTGCCTGACCAGTTCAACACCGGATGGCGCCCCGCTGAGCGTATTGCGCGGTCCGGTGGCGGCGGTAGCGCCACCGGAACTGATGACTGTGAATTGCGGATAAAGACGGCCATACATGACTACAGGAGCATCCTGAGCACTCGCCAGAATCGGCGCACCACAGGCACCAGCAACCAGCACTGCAAGCATTTTCTTGGTATTCACAGACTTCCTCCTTGGGGTTAATTTTTTTTAGAATCAACTTCAACAGCGGTAATAATCCGGCGACCGAATTCGATCACTGCAGATTCAATCGGATGCACGCAAATCATCGTTCCTTCAGACAGAACAGCGGTCTGCCTGACGCCCACTTGTATCGGAACGTAACAGAGGGTCTATACCCTGTCAAGCCATGTTCCGCCATATGAACTCAGGCCGCTTTTGGCGGCAAATCCGCAAGTTCTGCCTGATACGCCTCGACCATTTTTGGCGCCATATTGTGTCGCGCCAATGCGTCCGCAAACAGCTTCCTGACCACCGGGCTTTCGTCCGCGTAGTCGATCTGGTCACCGCCGATACGTTTGCTGATCCAAGCCTTGGGAACACCCTGCGCATTGCGTATCGACACTACCTCATGTTTGAAGGCGAGATACCGCGCCGGTGTGGTGCCGGTGTTGAAATGCTGATGGAACCACATATTCGGCGGGACGATCATCGACCCCAGTTCCCAGTCGTATCGCTGCGGCTCGCCGCCCTCCGGCCACATCAGACTGTAACCTTCACCCGACAGAATGATGACGTGCGCACCGGGTCCGTGGCAGTGGCCTTTCTTGTAGGTGCAGATCGGGAATTGCGAGATATGGCAGTTCATCGAGCCCTTGGCCAGATTAAAGCGGATATGTCCGCCGCCGGCGCCGCGTTCCTTGGCGCTGATCAGCGGCAGGTTGACCGCGTCGGCAACGAAATTGGTGTCCAGCAGCAGGCCCTTTTGCTCGCCCTTGGCGCTGAAATAATCGGGTTCGCCTGAAAAGCGGTTCTTGAAATCGTATTTGGTGTTAAACACGAAGTCGATATCTTCATAGAGATTGACTACCGGCGGCGCATTGGTAACCGCCACAAATCGCGCTGCATCCTTGCCCGAGCCGTTGAAATGCTGGTGCCAGGCATTGAGCGGAATGGCAAACAGCGCGCCCGCCTTCCATTCGAAAGTAATGCGCTGGCCGGCGTCGTTCCAGACCGTGGTCGAACCGCCGCCTTTGAGTACATAGATCATTTCCTCAAACAATTGTCGTTGCGGCGCCAGACTTTTGCCTGGCGGAATCTCGCAGACGTAGCAATCGTTCGAGGTGCGTGAGGCATCATGATTGAGGTAGACGCCGTTGCCGCCGCGGCGCGCCCAGGGCTTCAGCTCAACCGTGTGCAGGCTGGGCACATAGAAAGAACTGATGATGTCCAATCCCTCGTTTTTGACCCAGCGCGTGTACGGCGACTCTTTTTCGGTGGCGAATTTTTTCGCCAGTTCGTCGGAGACGATTGCATCTTTTGTCATTCTGCTGCTCCTGCCTAGATTTTGATCGGAGTTGAAAACTACGCGCCTACCAGCGTCTTTTTCTTCAGGTATTGCTCGATCTTCTCCGCCGTCAGCACAACCCCCGACTCGTACTCCGGCGCATTCTCGATCTGCTCCAGATCGTTCAGCCCGAACTTGTTGTAGATCCGGTTGATCGCCGAGATCAGCCTCACCGGCTTCTCCGGGTCGGCGTTGAAGTGCTGGTGGATCGTGTTCGGCGGGATGTAGATCACGTCCCCGGCCTCCCACTCGTAGCGCTTGACCTCGTCCTGCGCCTTCCAGTGGTAGGTGTCGGTGATCTCGACGTCGCAGTCCTGGTGCAGGTCGTAGCCCCGCCCTTCCAGCACATACAGGCATTCTTCGGCCAGGTGCCGGTGCTTGCCGGATTTGCTGCCCGGCGGAATGATCTGCATGTACGCGTCCACCGTCTCCATGCGCGTGTTCATGGCTTCGTTGATCAGGTGCTTGAGCAGCCCCTGCCTGGCCATCTCCCATGGCATGTTCTCCGGGTGCACCACCTTCGCGCGCTTGGCGTTGCGCACCGGCGCGCTCGCCGCGTCTTCCAGCAATCCTTGATACAAAGGACGGTTCTCCGTCCCCTTCTTCCATGCTTTCGATTCGCCCCAGGACATGTTGGTCTCCTTCAGTTCGTTCAATGCGGTTTCAAAATCGGATGGATGTTCGTGCCCGGCTTATTCGGGCAGGTGGTTGTAATCCTGTTCGCCTTCACGCGCCTCAAAGCCCACGCCGCCCGGCATCGGCTCGGTCGCGCGCGGCTCGACCTGGTGCTGGAACAGCATATTCATGAACATGTACATGGGCTTGGTCTTGATCACCAGAGCGCGCGCCGGCCTGACCGGGTCCGCGTTGAAATGCTGGTGGACGCAATTGTTGTGCACGATCGCAATATCGCCGGCCTTCCAGTCATAGCGGACGCCATCGTGGATTTCATAGCCGACGCCATCCAGGATGTAGAACGCGGCTTCATTGACATGGCCATGTTTCTGCGATTTTCCGCCGGGGCCGTACTCTTCCAGATGAATATGGAAAGTCTGGGTGACGCCGTCCTTCGGTTCGACATAGTGACGGCTGTAAGCCTGCGGGCCGTCGTTGAACTTGATGTCCTTGCCCTTGCGCACCCGCGGCATGGAGCGCAGGCGCTTCAATTCATCCGTCAGATTGTAGGGGCCGGCAATCGCGCGTACGAAAGTGCGGTCCTTCTTGCTGTGATAGTGCGATTCATTTCCCATGATGTTCCTTTCGGTTTGGCTGCATGATTCTTTTGACAATCAGTACGTCGAAAAGCTTCGCCCATTTCCGGATTCCCGGTGCCGCTAACGGCGATGAGGCCGCACAAAAAACCTGCTCGAAATCAGTCTCGCCCTGCTCCAATTCGATTTCACCGTTTCTGCGTGATGGTATCGATAAGCGCCGGCTGACCGGCCTTCACCTTGGCGATAGCCCGACTCAGCGCGGCCGCAATATCGTCGGGCCGGTCGATCGGCCCCTCCGCATACCAGCCCATGGCGCGTGCCAGGCCGGCAAAATCCGGCGCGGGATCATCCAGGTCCATGCCGATATGCGCACGCTCCAGCGGTGTGCCGCGTTGTCGGGCCATGCGAATCTGATGCTCCCAGTCGTTGTAGTAGGCGCGGTTGTTGTACATCACGCAAAGCATCGGAATCCGGTGCTTGGCCGCCACCCATAGCGATCCCGCATCGAACATGAGATCGCCGTCAGGTTGCATATCCACCACCAGCCGCCCCTGGTCGCGATGGGCCAGTGCCACCCCCATGGAAATGCCGATTTGCGTAGATGTTCCCAGTGATTTTCCGGCATGCCGATAGGGGCGATCGAAGTCCCACAATTTGCGCGTCCAATCCTCCAGGGTGCCGGCTGTAAGCACCCAGTCTTCATGCCTGATCACCTGCCACACCTCGGACGCGAGGCGTGGCAAGGTGATTGGCGAGGCATCCCGGTCAAGCTGCGCCTGCACCGTCCACTTGGCACGGAGCGCGTCATGACGCTTGCCGATGGCGGCGATTCGTTTTCTGATCTGCGGAGCCAGCTTTTCGGAGGCCGCGATCTTGCGTTTGCATAGCCTGGTCAGCAGCGGTATTGCCACTGCCGTGTCGGCCATCACCCGCAAGTCGGCATGCAGCAGACGCTGATAATCCATCGCCCAGCTGGACAATTCAAGATCGCCGAAGCCGATGTCGATCCAGCGGCAGGTCGACGGGACCAGGCTGCTCAGGGTGCGGGTGGCGCTCATCAGTTCCGTGGTCGGTTTTTCCCAATCGCGCGTATCCAGGCAGAGAACCAGATCGGCATCGCGAAACACTTCCTTGTCCATGCTCATATTGAGCGGATGGCAACCCGGAAAATTCAGGCGGCTGTTGACATCGTAGACAGCGGCGCCGACTGTTTCCGCAAACGCAACCAGATCGTGAAATCCCTGCGCATGACGTCCGACGTACTCGGCCAGTATCACCGGGCGCTTCGCCTTGAGCAGCATTTCGGCAACGCTTTCCAGCGCGGCCGGGTCCGGCGCCAGCGGCGTCGGCACGCTCATGGCGCTCCGGGGCGGCAGGGGCACTTCGTGTGTGAGCGGCGCCTCTTGCAGCCAGGCGTCGTAGCACATGTAAATCGGACCCTGCGGCTCGGTCATCATGACGCTGTAGGCGCGGGCAAACGACTCCGGCACGCCATCAACCACTGTCGGCTGATAGTCCCACTTGGTGTAATCGCGCACCGCCTGGCCCTGTACATTCGCGGTGTGCGTCCAGTCGATGCGCGGGCGCCGCTTGGTTTCGTCCATCGGACCGGTGGCACCGACGATAAAAATCGGCGCGCGGTCGATATAGGCGTAATACACCGCCATATTGGAATGCAGCAGGCCCACCAGGTTATGCACGATGGCCACCATCGGCTTGCCACTGGCTTTGGCGTAACCGTGCGCAATCTGCACGGCGGTTTCTTCATGCTGGCAAAGCATCATGTACGGATAATTGCGTCCGTAGTTGACGATGGAATCGTGCAGGCCGCGATAGCTTGCGCCCGGATTGAGTGCGGCGTAGGGCAGCTGATAACGATGCAGCAGGTCGACTATGACGTCGGAAGCCCAGCGCTGCGCGGCGGGCTTTTTGCCGGGGGGCTTTTTAACGGCGGTTTGAACCGCTGCTGCTTTACGCTTGGTCATCGATGCGGACAATTTATGCGTGCGTGGCTCAGGTTGCCGAAGGCTCGGGGATGGCGACACATTTGTCGGCATTGATGCGAACGTAGACCTTCTCCCCGATCGGGGTGCGCAGCGAAGGATGCGCCTTGGCCAGCAGCGTCCGGTCCCCCACCTTGACCTGATAGTCCATGTATTCGCCCAGAAACACTTTGGCGTCGACGATGCCCTGGAAGGTGTTGGGGCCGGTGTAAGCGTGTTCGGCCAGCTCCACATCCTCGGGACGCAGCGACAGCACGACCTTGTCTCCACTGCGCAGCACGTCCGCGCTGCTCGCCGCCAGCCTGCCGATCGGCGACTCGACCATGTACCGGCCCGGCTGGGTTTCCACCGAGGCAATCGTCGCCTCGAGAAAGTTCGTGGTGCCGACGAAATCGGCAACGAATTTATTGCGCGGGCGCTCATAGATATCGCGCGGCGAGCCGATCTGCATGATGCGGCCTTCGCTCATCACCGCAATTTCATGCGACAGGGCCAGAGCCTCGCTCTGGTCATGCGTCACATAGATCGTCGTCACCTGCAATTCCCGCTGCAGGCGTTTCAGTTCGAAACGCATGCGCTCGCGCAGCTTGGCGTCGAGGTTGGACAGGGGTTCATCGAGCAACAGCAGGGACGGCTCCATCACCAGGGCTCGGGCCAGCGCCAGCCGCTGCTGTTGTCCTCCGGACAACTTGGTCGCTTCGCGATCGGCAAGGTGTCCCAGGTCAACCGCGGTCAGCACCCGCATGACCTTGTCCTGGATTTCCTTTTTGCTGTATTTTTTGGCGCCTACTTCCAGCGGGAAGGCCGCATTCTGGAACACATTCATATGCGGCCAAATCGCGTAGGACTGGAACACCATGCCGAAGCTGCGCTTGTTGGGCGCAATGAAAATATTGCCTGCGGATGAATAGACGACGCGATGGCCGAGCGCAATCTCGCCCGATTTCGGCTTCTCGAGGCCGGCGATCGAGCGCAGCGTGGTTGTCTTGCCGCAGCCCGAAGGGCCCAGCAAGGTAAACAATTTGCCATCGGGTACCTCGAAGGTGACGTCCTGCGCCGCCTTGACGATCTGTCCGCGATCGTTTGGATACTCCGTGAAAAGCGCCTTTACGCTAAGCATGCTCCACCTTTCATTATTTTCATCTTTATTCTTCTGCCTTCATTCTTCTTTGACGCCAAATTTCCTGCCAATTGCCTGGGCCACCAGTACCAGACAGAACAGGGCCAGGATAAACATCACCCCGAGGGCCGAGAGCTCGACATACTGGCCGTTCTCCCACAGCTCCCAGATGACGATCGACACCACCTCGGTTCCCGGGCTGTACAGCAGAATCGACGTCGACAATTCGCGTATCGACACGATGACGATATAAATCCAGCCGGCAACCAGGCCCGGTTTCATCAGCGGCAAAATGATCCGGTAGAACATGGTGAACCAGGAGGCCCCGCTCATCGCGGCCGACTCTTCCAGTTCCTTGTGGATCTGCAGCATGGTGGTGGTGTTGTAGCGCAGCCCGTAGGGCAGGAAACGCGTGATATAGGCAATGAACATGATCCAGATCGTGCCGTAAATGCCGATGTCGAAATTCAGATAGAAAATCATGATCGACAGGCCCAGCACCAAGCCCGGAAACACCATCGGCAGCGAGGCGATGTTGTCCAGCAACCAGCGGCCAGGCGTCTTGGTCTTGATCACGATCCAGCAGATCACCGAGGTGACCAGCATGATGATGGTGGCGCTGCCAAGCGACAGCAGCAGGCTGTTGACCACGGACTTGATCAGCGTGGGATAGCTGAGCACGAAGCGATAGGGATCTAGCGTCAGGTTCTGCAATGCCGCCATCGACGGCACGCTGTAGAACTTCTGGAATGAGGACCACAGCAGCACCAGGAAAGGCATGGCCACGATCAGCAGGAAATAGCAGATGCAGAACGCCGCTGCGACCCAGCGCCACGGCCCCAGGTCGATGGCGCGGGGGCGGAAGCCCTTGCCGGTCATGGTCGAATACTTGCTGCCCTGGTTGGAGAGCTTCGACTGGTAGTACACGCCGAAGGTGGTGATCAGCAACAGGGTGACCGCATAGGCGGAGGCGAGGCCGATCTGGCTGGGATACTCGTGGATCGCCTGGTAGATCGAGGAAGTAAAGACCTGGATGCCCACGGGCAGGCCAAGCAGTGCCGGCACTTCGAAGGATTCGATCGAGCGTACAAACAGGATCAGCACGGTGGCAAAGATGGCCGGCATCACCAGTTTCAGGGTGATGCGGGTGACGATCTGGAACATGCTGGCGCCGCTCATCATCGCCGATTCTTCCAGCGAAGGATCCATGGAGCGAAACGCCGCCGTCATCAACAGAAAGGCCATCGGCGAGTAGTGCAGGCCATCCACCCAGATCATGCCCCACAGCGAGTACACATTGAAAAACACATAGTCGGTGTTGAACCAGCTTTGCAGCAGCAGGTTGACCAGGCCGATCTTGGGGCTGCCGAGCAGGATCCAGGCGACGGTGAAGAGGATGCCGGGAATGATCAAAGGGATGATCGACAGGGCAAAGAACAACGATTTGAACGGCGTATTGGTGCGCTCGTTAAGCCAGGCAAGGAAGGTGCCGAGCGTGAATGAAAAGATCGAAGTGCCGATCGCAAACTGAACGGAAGTGAAAAACAGTTTCAGCGTTTCCCAGCTGCCGTAAGCAGTCACGTAGTTCTGCAGGGTAAATTCGGCCGCCTTGGTACTGGTCTGTGGCGTGAAAAAGCTCTGCCAAAGCAGGAACAGCAGCGGTACCGCCGCCAAAAAAACCACGAACAAGACGCAGACACCGACCACCAGCCACTTCACGTCGAAGCGTTCCTGCCAGCCCGGCCCCTCCTGCGCGGGCAACGCTTCCAGCGGCCCTGTGCTGATCGACATGCTGTCTACTCCTCCAATAAATCGTATGATTTGTGCCGATTTTTTATGTTCCGTTATATGGAACATCGGTCTATATAGCAATACGGTCGAATCTAACGCCCCTTCATGCCGCTGTCAAGAAAGGCTTGATGATTTCAGGCAAGTTTGGCGTGGTGGTAGTCCCAAACCTTCTTGACGAGATTGGGTTTCCACAGATTGCCGCCGATTAGCGCAATCTCTTCGCGGCTGAGCACATGCGGTTCTCCCAGTTGCGCGGCAAGAAATTGACGTTCGGCGGTTTCTTCCAGGTAGCAGCCCAGAACAAAGGCCTCCATCACATTACCTGCCGCGACCACCGCGCCATGCGCGCGCAACACGCAGACGCGATGCTCGCCAAGCGCGGCCGCCAGGGCCTCGCCCAGGGGCTTGGTGTTGATCGATGCGGTCTTGTCGAAGTACTGGATCTCGCCCAGTACCGCCGCCTGCATGATCACCGGCAGAATCCGCTTGCCGGCCATGGTGAACAGTGTCGAATACAAAGGATGCGTATGCACCACGGACTGGACATCGGGACGTCGCCGGTAGATTTCGGCATGAATATGAAATTCCATCGGCGGAACATCCGTCCCCCCGACCGGTTTTCCGTTCATGTCGATGGTAATGATGTCCGCCGCGGTCAGCGCGCTGCGCACCGACTTGCCGGCGTTGATCAGCATGAAATCGGTGCCGGGCAGGCGTGCGCTGAAGTGGCCGTTGAAATCGATGACGCCGGCGCGCTCCATCATCAGGATGGCGTCGGCAAGCGATTGTTTGAGCTGCTGGGTGGATTGCTCCGTGTGCATGGCCGACTCCTTGGGTTCAACTCAGCGCGCGCTGAATACCTGCTGATACAGATGACTCCATTTTTCGCCCTGTTTGACGAGCTCCGCGGGATCGACGAACTTCCAGTCGATCCCGGGCGGCAACCCGCGCTCGGCGCGCCCCGCCGGAATCAGATCCATGGCCGGCAACATGCGCTGCGCATCGGACAGCATGAAATCGATGAACAGCACGGCGGCATAAGGGTGCGGAGCGCGGCGCGACAGCGCCAATCCACTGATGCGCGCAACAGCCGGCGCGACTGCCACCCAATCGACCGGCGCCGATTTTTCCCGGCGCAGTTTGTCGATGAAGTAGTTATAGGTTGCGATAGTCGCGGTAACTTCGCCGGAGGCGGTCAGGCTGGCGAGCAGGGGGTGGCCCTTGCGCAGTTGTACGCCATTGGCGCGCACGATCTCGCTGAACAATTTTCCGGCGTTTTCCTCGCCCAAGGCGCGGCCCACGGTAAAGAACCAGTCGATATTGTCGGCCTCGGCCGCCAGACGGTCTTTCCAGCGCGGGTCGAGCAGATCGGCGTAGGTCTTCGGCAGCTCGTCGCGGCGGACTTTCTGCGAGTTGTAGGCGAACACAAACAGATTGGCGCGATTGCCGATCCATTCACGATGGGCAGGCTGCGCCTCGGCGATCATTTGCGCGGCATGGGGCGTGTCGATGGCCTGAACGAGCTGTTCCAGATGCAGGGACTCCAGTTCGAAGCCGTTGCTCTCGATCACATCCACTTCGAAGCGCCCGCCCCTGGCCTCGGTAACGGTACGACGCAATACACTTTCCGAATTTGCGCGCCAGATGTTTACCTTGATGCCGTATTTTTTCTCGAACTCTGCCGCCAGAACGCTGATCTGCTCCTGTCCCATCGTGGCATAAAGGTTGAGCACGCCCTCTGCGCGCGCCTTGACCAGCAACTGAACATTGCGATCGGCCCCTTGCAGCGTGGCGGCCGTTTTCACCTCATGGGTCGGCTCAACGGCCATCGCGGAAAACACCGCAAGAATGGCGGCAAAGGCGCCCGCCAGCATTGCCAGCCTGCGCCATGCCCTGTTCATTATTCGATTTTGACCGCAGCGGTCATTCATGATCATGGCCGTGTCCGTGTTCGCCGGGGTGATGATGGTGATGACCATGGCTGTGTCCATGGGCATGACGGCGCAGCGCGCGCGGATCTTCATTGAACACCAGCGATTTCACCGTCACCGGAACGGTGAACGACGGCATGCGGATGCGGCCCAGATCGATATAGTCAAAATCCCATAGCGTCACGCCGTCGATGACCAGCAGTTCGCTGCCGATATCGAGTTCCTCGCGCAGCAGCCTGCCCAGCGTCTGCGCAATATCGCCATCGAGCACCACAAACAGCGGCGCGCCGCGCGCCAGGGTCTTTTCCATGCCGCCGACGATGCCCTGGGCAAAGGCGTGGATGCGCTCGTAGGATGGCGCGCCGCGCCAGCGAAACGCCAGCGCCACATCGGCTTCGCCTTCAGTCAGGTCGAATGCCTTGAAGTGGTGTTTGATCGCCGTCGCCACCTCTGCCGGCACCACGACAGGCCCAAATTCGCAGGATGGCGTCAGCACCTGCAGGTTGCGGCGCGGCAGCAGCTCGGCCGGATTCGAAATATAGGTCGTATTGCCGCTCAGCTGGACGCTGTATTCCGAGGCGCCCAGGGCTGTGGCGCGAATGCACTCGCCCGCCGGCAGCAATTCCCAGGGGAAGCCGCCCGACGCCAGTTTCTGCCGCACGGCGATGCCCAGCAGCTTGCCCAGATCGCCGAAGTCGCGCGGCTCGCGGTCATAGACATACTCGGCGACACCGCCCGAAAACATCACGCCGGAAACCGCGCCCAGGTGCGGCAGACGGTCAGTCAGGTAAAGCTGCGCGATGGCATCGGGCAATTCATCGCCGTATATCGCAACCAATAATGCATTGGCCATGCCGTCAGCCACCTTTGCCAGTTGCTCGCGAGTCACCAGATCGCCGAGGTTCCAGTCAAAGCCGGCCAGTCCGGCGTGATACTTTCCGGCCGGATCGAGGCGCGTGATGCGGTTGTCCTTGTCCACAACCAGCAGCCTGCCGCCGATATGCACTGCGGCCGTATGCAACACCTTGCCGCGTTCGACCATGGCCAGCTTGGTCGTGCCGCCGCCGATGTCGATATTCAGGATTCGCTTGCCACTGTCGTGGGAGGCCCTGGCGGCGCCGGAGCCATAAGCCGCCAGCATTGCCTCCATATGATGCCCGGCCGTCGCGCAGACAAATTCGCCGCCCTGCTCGGCAATCACGCCGGCGATACCCTCGGCATTTTCGCGGCGCAGTGCCTCGCCAGTCAGGATCACCACGCCGGCGTCGATATCGTCCGGGTGCAGCTTCGCGGCGCCATAGGCCTGATCGATGATCTCGCCCAGCGCGCGCTCATCGATGCGGGTCTCGCTTTGATAGGGCGTCAACGCTACCGGCGATTGATAGATGGTTTCGCGCGACTCGACAATGTAACGGCTGGACAGGTCCTCGCCACGGCGACGCAGGGCAAGCCGAGAAAACACCACCTGGGTGCCGGACGAACCGATATCGATACCGACGCTCAGCAGGCTGACATTATCCGCAATCCAGATCGGGTTGTTTTCAATCGAACCGTCCACGGCGAAGTCGTCGTGATCATGATCCGCGCCTTCCTCATCATCATGGGAATGATAGAAGTCCTCCCCATACTGATGGTCGCTGATGGTATGCGATTTCCGGTCCGGTTTTTTGCTGCTGTCGCTCATGCCGAGACTCCAGTCACCGTCAGATTTTGAACGCCTCAAGCGCCTCGGGCGCGAACAGATCCTCGGGATTCAATTTGCGCTTCGACAGCCCCTGCTCGAAGGAATAGCGCAGGAAGGTATCCAGCGTGGCATGATTTTTTTCCAATCCATAGGGCCAGAAATCCTCGCCCATTTCGGCACGCGCATCCTCGATATGCGCCGTCAGCCAGGGCAGCATCGCCTTCAGCGCGGCGGTCTCGTAGAGGTCCTTGTAGGTTTCCGCCTGCGCCTCGCAGAATGCCTTGTACAGCGACTGCGCCACCCAGCGGTTCTGCTCGTAGACATCGCGCCGAATCACGATGGCGTGCATGATCGGGAAGATTTTCGTCTTGCGGTAATAGGCCTTTTCAACGTCGACATAGTTGTCGAACAGGCGCTTTACCTTGCCGCCGCTGTTGAGATACGACGACGGCATGCGCGCGGTGTAAAGAGCGTCGATTTCGCCGCTGGCCAGCATCGCCGACAGCGTCTGCTGCGGACCGATGCGCTCGACCTTGATATTGGCGGGCAAATTGAGTTTGAGCTTTTCTGGGCGCCCAGGCTCCTCTTCACCGCCGGTGAAATAAGTCACGCTGTCGACCGGAACCTGGTATTCGTCCTGCAGGATGCCGCGTATCCAGGCCGGCGCCGTCATCTGATATTCGGGATTGCCGATGCGCTTGCCGATCAGGTCCTTGGGCGACCTGATGCCCGAAGCAGCATTCACGTAAATGCAGGAATGGCGGAAAAAACGCGAAGGAAAAATCGGGATGGCAATGAACGGCCGCGCTTCGGAAAACAGCGAAACCGCATAGGAGGACAGGGACATTTCCGCCACTTCGAACTCCTTATGGCGCAGCATGCGAAAAAAGGTTTCCTCGACCGGCATATTGAGGTAATTGAGATCGATGCCATCGGGTTGAACGCGGCCATCCATCAGCGCGCGGGTACGGTCGTAATTCCAGCAACCAAATGACAATCTCAGTTTGGACATCTGTTTTCCTTGTGCAGCCGGATGGCCGGCTGCCGACAATCGGTCAATAAAACTGGTCAAAGTGCATTTGCGACAGAGGCACCTTGTTTTGCATCAGCAGGCGCTGGATGGCCTGCGTCATGGCCGGCGGACCGGCGAAGTAATATTCAAAATCGGCGGGCGTCCCACCGATCGTCGATAGCACATTCTCGTGCACGAAACCGCCGTGTCCGCTCCAGCCGTCGCCAGTTTCAGGCATCGACAGCGATGGGTAATAAAACAGCCGCTGCCCATAGCCCGGCAGTTCGCGCAATTCCGTCTCGCCGCAGAGATCGCGCCGTGTGCGGCCGCCATAGAAAAAATGCAGTTTGCGCGCGGCCATGGCAGGCGTGCCCATCATTGCCCGGGCTATCGACAGCATTGGCGAGATTCCCGACCCACCGGAAATGCAGACGACGTCGCGCGAGCTGTCCACGCGTAGAAAACCGCTGCCGAATGGCCCGTCGATTTCCAGACGAGCGCCCATCTGCAGGCGATCGAACAGCACCGTGGTGCCCTGCCCGTCCTGCATGCGCTTGATCTGGAACTGCCAGATCGCGCCGCCTTCATTGACCACATTGCTCATCGAATAAGCACGCTGCCCCTTGACGCCGGGCAGGGACAGCAGCGCATATTGGCCCGGCAGAAACAGTGGCGCGTCCCTGGTCTGCAAATGAAATTCGCGGATGTCGTGGGTAATATCGCGAATTGCGATCAGCGTGGCGGCAAAACGCTGCGGCCGGTGGCGCGGGGCATATTGCTCCGCGAGGCGCACCTTGATCGTGCAATCGCCCAGCGGATGGGCCTGACAGCCCAGCACCCGGTTCTTGCCGCGATCACGCTCCGACAGGGCCGGCGCTTCCGGCCAGGCGGAAGCGATGGCGCCGGCGATCATTTCAACCTTGCAGGTGCCGCAGGAACCGACATTGCACTCATAGGGCATGCCGAGGCCGGCCCGCAGCGCGGCGCGCGCAATCGTATCTTCGGCTTGGCATTCAAACGCGATATTGCTATCGACAATTGTAATCAAGGGCATGAGCGAAACCGCAATCGGCGATGATCAGGCAAAGCGCTGCAGGCGCATCGCATGTCGCGGCGAGTACCCGAGACGCGCCGAAATCGCCTCGGCGGCTGCCACCACCTTGGGTGCGTGCGACAGCACGACCTTTTTGGTCATGCGCTGGATCGGGCCGGCGATGCTGATGGCCGCCACCACTTCGCCGTTATGGTCGCGGATCGGTGCAGCAATGGCGCGCAGACCGATTTCGGTTTCCTCGTCGTCAAGCGCATAGCCGCGTGCGCGCACCTGCGCCAGATCGGCGATCAACTGGGCGACATCGGTCATTGTTTTCGGGGTCATTGCGGCCAGCCCATCGACCGCCATCGATTCGATCGTGTCGTTGCTGAGGTAAGCCAGCATGGCCTTGCCATCCGCGCTGCAGTGGGCGGGAACGCGCGCGCCGAGAACCGACTTCATGCGAATGGCCTGTCGGCTTTCGAATTTGTACAGGAACAGCACGCTGGCGTGATCCAGCACGGTGAGATGCGCCGTCTCCTCGGTTTTCTCGGCCAGATCCTTGAGCACCAGCTGGGCCTCGTTGAAAACATTCATCTTGCGACGGACGCGGGCGCCGAGTTCAAACAGCGCGAGACCGAGACGATACTTGCCAGTCTCCTTGTCCTGTTCAAGCATATCGTCCTTGATCAGGGTGGAGGCGAGGCGGTGAACCGTGCTCTTGGCAAGGCCGAGGCGTTTGGCCAGGCTGCTGACACCAAGCTCGTACTCATCGTCGGTAAAGGCCTTTAGCAGCCGGATGGAGTTGGCCACCGATGAGAGCCTGGAGGATGATTTGGACGCCTTGGCTGCGCGCGTCAATTTTTCCTGGATTCCGGGTTTGGAGATTTGTTCCATATAAGAGAATACCTATCCTTTATGCAGAACGCAGACTAACATGCAGCCATTGGCGAAACAAGCCGGCTGCGCCTCAAGCGGATTGACCTGCGACAAGCTTGTTTGCCGAGCGCAGAGCCAGCGCAAAAAATGTCGGGATGCAAACCGCCAAACCGACCCCGATCAGCAAGCTGGCACCGTCGATAAAGGCCGCCGCCGCCGGTGAAAAATACTTGACGATGCCGAGCGCCGCGATGGCAATGCTGAGCGCCCCGATCACAAAACTCATGGTGCGGGAAATGGCGATCGCCTGCGCATCGGCGCGCTGGATCAGCCGCCCGATCCACAAACCGTTGAGGCCGTCGGCGACCATCATGCCGATCATGAACACCAGCCCCAGCGCCACCGCAAATACCCAGCCGGCCATTTTCGAAGCCGTCAGGGAAAACAGCGCCGCCTGGCTGACAGTGTCGAAGGAAAGCGCAAAGGCGGCGCCAACGGTCGCAATCAGGACAGGATGACTGGTGCGGGAAAGGCGCACCAGCCAGCGTCCCTTGAGGCCCACAATGCTTACCGGCTGATCGCGGGGCGAGCGGAACACCGCTTGCAAATTAACCGCACCCAGGGCGAACAGGAACGTTATGGAAATCCACGCCCCCAGATGCTCCAGCCACACCGGCGGCGTCCATTCGGTGGCAAATGCGGCCACCAGCGCCGCGACCATGGTGACTATCAGCCCGTGTCCGATCGAAAACAGCACGCCCGACCAGCGCGATACGCGCGGCCGCAGTTCGGCATTGAAACGGGTCAGCCCATCGATCGTGGCAATGTGGTCCGGGTCCATGCCGTGCTGCAAACCCAGCATGAGCACAACCATGATCAGCGCAACTCCATCATGCGGCAAAACGTTCATTCGGCGGATTCCTGATTTCTGATTCGATGAAAAGACAAGCGGCCCGTGCATGCCGTCCAGTCACCACACCGCTACTTTTTCACAAACAGTTCGTTCCACATTTTTTCCCATTTTTCCGACTCATCAAGCACACCGGCCGGGTTGATCATGGTGTATTTCATGCTGCTGAATTCGGATTTGATTTTGGTACTCGTCGGCGAGCGTCCCATCCCTTCCAGCAGGCTCTGTCCCTCCGGCGACAGCACGAAGTCGGCAAACAACAGGGCGGCATGCGGATGCTGCGCATGCTTCGCCACACCGATCGCCTGCGGCCGCGCGATCACCGGGTCCAGCGCCACCCAATCGATGGGGCCGCCGCGTTTTTTCAGGGTGATCGCATTGGATTGGTAAATGGTCAGGCCGACCGGCACTTCGCCGGCAGACACCAGTTCGGCCAGCAGGATATGGCCCTTGCGCACATCGGGACGCATTTCAGCCAGGCGGCGCATGAAATTGGTGCCGCGCTCACTGCCCATGGCGACAAGCATCGCCGACATCCAGTCGCCATCGGTAGCCTCCAAGCCAATCTTGCCCTTCCACCTGGGGTCAAGGAACCCCTCATAGGACCTCGGCAAGTCCTCACGTTTGACCACATTGCTGTTGTAGGCAACGCCGTAAACGGTCATGCGGTCCGATGCCCATTGTCGATGCGCCGGCACGGCAAACGGCGGCAGGTCCGCAAAATAAGGACTGTGAAAAGCGCCCAACAGATTTTCGCGCGACAGCGCCTCGAGTTCGGGCGCATTGGTTTCGACGACGTCGAACGTGTAGCGTTTGGCACGGCCTTCGGTGACCGCGCGCTGTACAATTTTTTCGCTCACCGCCCGCCAGATTTCGACCTTGATGCCGTATTTTTTTTCGAACGCCTGGCCCAGCGGCGTGGATTCGGTGGGTGCCAGCGAGGTATACAGCATCAGACTGCCTTCGCGTTTCGCCTCCTGGAGCAAACGCGGTTCGCGATCGGCCCCCTTGTACAGATACACCGTCTCGTTCTTCGCCGTTACCGGCTGCGCATTCACGCCGGCAAGGGGCGTTCCCAGGGCGATTGCGCACAGACAGGCAACTGCGGACGGCAGGGTCTTCATCCCGAACTTCTCCTCGTATCTCTTCTGCCCCGATGGACGCCCAGGGCGCACAGCAGGTGAAAAGTTTTTTATTTGAAACTTTATTTGAAACGTTACTTGACGCTTCATTTGACGCGTATCGCATCGTATGTTAAACCCTTTCTTGCTGTCAATGGAACGTAATTCCTCTATACGGAACATGTAATGCGGATTTCGGCCATAGCGCTCCGGCAGCTGGTTCTGGTTACCGTAGTTTGCAGATAATGCCGGCCGACACAGATCGGCCGCCTGAAGGCCGCGCCCCGGCGCCGCATCGATAACGATCATGGAGAAATCAGCATGCCGCACGACAAAGACCGCACCCACTGGCACGAACCCGCCGGCAATAAAAAAGCCGGCTTCGGCGAGTTCAAGAAACAACCCACGCCCTATGACGCATGGATGGAATCAGAGGGCATCCCGGTATTCCGCGATATCGGCATCAGCAAGGTGCAGAACCTGCCGCTATTTCCCTGGAAGCGTACCGGCGGCAAGGGTCACTTCATCCAGCTCTACGGCACCGAAACCAAATGGGGCTGCTATGTCGTCGAGATTCCGCCGGCTGGTGCGCTGAATGCCGAGAAGCATATGTATGAGGAAATTTTCCTGGTGGTGGAAGGCCGCGGCACCACCGAGGTATGGCAGGAAGGCGACACCAAGAAACATGTGTTCGAGTGGCAGAAGGGTTCGATGTTCTCGATTCCGATGAACGCCTGGCATCGCCTGGTCAATGCCACCTCCGGCGGCGCCCTGCTGCTGGCCGGCACCACCGCGCCCAATGTGCTTAACATGATCAACAATGTGCAGGCGGTGTTTGAAAACCCCTTCGTGTTCCGCGACCGCTTCAGCGGCGCCGATGATTTCTTCAAGGCCAAGGACGATATCGAACCCGATCCGGTGCGCGGCCTCGCCATGCGCAGGACCAATTTCATCCCTGACGTGATCAACTGCGATCTGCCGCTGGACAATCGCCGCTCGGTGGGCTGGCGGCGCGTCGAGCCGTTCATGACCAACAACCAGTTCTACTACTGGATCGGGCAGCATGAACAGGGGCGCTACTCCAAGGCGCATGCGCATACCTCGGCGGCCATCCTGATTTGCCTCAAAGGTAACGGTTATACCTACAGTTGGCCGGAACGCTGCGGCGAAACGCCGTGGAAAGATGGTCACCAGGCTGAAGTGCGGCGTCTCGACTATGAGCCGATCGGTCTGGTCACTGCCGCTCCCGGCGGCGCACGCTGGTATCACCAGCATTTCAGCGCCGGCGCCGATCCCCTGCGCCTCACCGCCTGGTTCGGACCGCATAACCCGGGGCGCGATCCGGGGGCGCCGGGCGCCAAGCATACCGATTACACCGCCATCGACGTGAACCAGGGCGGCACCGCCATTCCTTACTGGATGGAAGACCCGTATTTGCGCGCGGAGTATGAAGCCAAACTGAAGGAAAACGGCGTCGCCAATCGCATGGACCCCTCCTGGTATGAAAAGCCCGCCGACGCCGACACCAAGAAGACCGTGGTTTGAGCGGGATCGCGATGGCTGGCGAACTGCGCGCTGATCCGGGTGTGGGCGCCGCGGACGATGAACGTACCGCCGGCACCCATGGCGAGACCATCGGCGGGCGCGTATTCTTCAGCAACATCCGCCGCAGCCTCGAGGTCGAGGACGAGATCCTGCTGATCAGCGTCGGCGTCGATATCGGCTCCTCAACTTCGCATCTGGTGTTCTCGCGTCTGCTGCTGGAACGTCTCGACAATCGCTACGTGGTGTCGAAGCGCGAAATCGTGCACGAGTCCGAAGTGTTGCTGACACCTTACGCGGCCGACCAGACCATCGATGCGGCAGCCCTGGGCGCCTTCATTGACCGGCAATACGATCTGGCCGGGGTCGATCCGCGCGCCATCGACACCGGCGCCCTGATTTTGACCGGGGTCGCGGTACGCCGCAGCAATGCGCGCGCCATCGCCGAGCTGTTCGCCGCGCAGGCGGGGAAGTTCGTGTCGGTCAGCGCCGGCGATGCGCTGGAAACCACCCTTGCCGCCTTTGGTTCAGGCGCGGCGGCCCGCTCGATTCGCGAGGCCTCGCGGGTAATGAATATCGACATCGGCGGCGGCACCTCGAAAATCGCGGTTTGCGAAGCCGGCGCCGTGGTCGAGATGACCGCCATCGACATCGGTGCGCGCATCCTTTCCTTCGATCGCGATGGCCGCATCACCCGCATTGAGGAAGCCGCCAGGCGTTTCGCCGCCGACATCGGCACCACGCTGGAAATCGGCGCGCCGGTCGATGCCGATGTCCTAGACCGCATGGCCGAACGCATGGCGGATCGCCTGTTCGAAGCGGTCAGTGCAGCTTCGCTGCGCACCGGCACCGCCGAATTGCTGCGCCTAGAGGCGCTGCAGAATGCGCGCGCACCGGACGTCATCACTTTTTCCGGCGGCGTCTCCGAATACATTTACGCCCGGCAGGCCGAAGCCTTCGGCGATCTCGGCCCACGTCTGGCCCGGGCCATTCTGGCAAGGGTGGACGCGTGGGGGCCGCGTCTCGAGCAACCCGACCAGGGCATTCGCGCCACCGTGGTTGGCGCCTCGCAGTACACCATCCAGGTCAGTGGCAGCACGATTTTCGTGGCGCCGATGGATACCCTCCCGCTACGCAATGTGCCGGTGATCACACCGGCGCTGCCGCTGGCCGCCGAGGAACTCGATGTCGACGCCATTGCGACTGCGGTGCGCACCGCCCTGCGCCGCCTCGACCTGCATGAGGGCGAACAGACGGTGGCGCTCTGCTATCACTGGCAGGGCTCGGCGAGCTTTGCGCGCCTCGACGCCTTTGCGCACGGCATCCGCGATGGCATGTTCCGATTGCTGGCGCGCAGACTGCCGCTGATTCTGGTTGGCGATGGCGATATCGGCGGCTTGGTCGGCATCCACTTTCGCGAAGTGCTCGCGTTCGAAACGCCCATCGTTTCGATCGACGGCATTACGCTGAAGGAGTTCGATTTCATCGACATCGGCGCCATGCTCGAACTGTCCGGCGCGGTGCCGGTGGTGATCAAATCGCTGGTGTTTCCGGGCTCGACGGCATTGGGACGTGTTTCAACATAAAACGGCATAATGCCGGCTGCATAAACGCAGGCAGGTAGCATGTACAGTACTGCCATGCCCACCCCGTTCATCCCCGTCGCCTTGCCCCTGTATCCGCCGATCGAGCCCTACGCCAGCGGGTTTCTGGCGGTCGATGGCGGCCACGCGCTTTACTGGGAGCAATGCGGCAATCCACAAGGCCTGCCGGTGCTCTTCCTGCATGGCGGGCCGGGCGGCGGTTGCAGCGCGAACAGCCGCCGCTTCTTCGACCCGGCGCGCTATCGCATCATCCTCTTCGATCAGCGCGGCTGCGGGCGCTCCACGCCGTCCGGCTCGCTTGCCGCGAACACCACCGCGCATCTGCTCGCCGATATCGAGGCATTGCGCCGGGCCCTGGACGTTGAACGCTGGCTGCTGTTCGGCGGTTCCTGGGGCGCCACCCTGGCGCTGGCCTATGCGCAGCAGTATCCGCAATATGTAAACGCCATGGTGTTGCGCGCGGTGTTCACGGCACGGCAATCCGAACTCGACTGGCTGTACCGCCAGGGCGCCTCGCATATTTTCCCCGAAGCCTGGGCGCGTTTTGCGGCCTTCATTCCGGAAGTTGAAAGAGCCAATCTTGTCGCGGCTTATCATGCGCGCTTGACCAGTGGCGATGCGGCCATCGAAACTGCCGCCGCACGCGTCTGGTGTGTATGGGAAGATGCCCTGGCGACCTTCTTGCCAAGCCCCTTGCTGTCCGACGAAGCCGCGCTGCGCGCCCTGGCGCGCATAGAAACCCACTATTTCATGCATCGGGCTTTTCTTGACGAAGGGCAGCTGATCGCCAATGCGCAGCGCTTGCGCGACATTCCCGGCGTGATCGTGCAGGGACGCTATGACGTCGTGACACCGCCAACCACGGCCTGGGACCTGCATCGCGCCTGGCCGGGCTCGAAGCTGCAGATCGTGCCCGATGCTGGCCATGCCTCCAGCGAACCGGGCATCATGCGCGAACTCATCGTCGCCACCAATGCGCTCTATGCGTCGCTGAACAGCCGCTAGCCTGCCGCCTTGAACGCCGCCTTCAAAGCATCCGCCGTAAACGGCACGCGCCGAATGCGCACCCCGGTCGCATCGAAGATCGCATTGCCGATCGCCGCCGCCACCGGACGCGTCGCCGGCTCGCCCGCGCCGGTGGACTTCATGCCGGGCACATTGTTCACCAGCACCACCTCGACCACATCGGGCACATCGCTCATGTCCAGGATCGGATAGCTGGCCCAGTCGATACTGGTCACCTTGTATTCATCGAACTGCACCGCCTCGAACATGGCGCGGCTCATCGCCTGCATCAGATTGGCCTCGACGGTGCCGGTGAGACTCATGGGGTTGATCACCAGACCACTGTCATGGGCTGCCACGAAACGGGTCACGCGCAGCCTGCCGGTGTCCATATTGATTTCCACTTCGGCGACGATCGCCACCACGGTACCGCCGCGCGGCGCGTAGGCGATGCCGCGGCCCCTGGCAATTGAAGCGTTCGCTCGCGACTGCCCGGAAGGCCGCGTCTGCCAACCAGCCTTGTCGGCGGCCGCTTGCAGAACTTGCCGGTGGCGCGCGTCGGATAAATATTTCAAACGGAATTCGACCGCGTCCATCCTCGCCGCATGCGCCAGTTCGTCGATGAAACATTCGCTGGCGAAGCAGGTGGCCATGCCGTCGGGATCGCGCAAATGCGCGGTGCGCAGGCCAGTGTTGAGCGATGCCGTCCAGTCGAGCAAATGAGCGGCACGACGCTTGTTGGCGAATTTATAGGCCTCCGAGGGCAGCTGAAACAAATTGCTGCTGTTGGCCTTGTGGCCGCCGATCAGTTGCGCGGACAGGGTATCGCCGAAGCCGTCGGTGCCGGAGGGCCGCACCCGTCCCGAATAGCCATGCGATTCGAAGTGATAGAGAATGACCTCGCCTGTTGCATCGAGTCCGCCGCGCATATGAATCGCCGAGGGTGGCCCCTTCGGGTCCCAGCCGGTGGCGTCGGCGCGCATGTATTGCAGACGCACCGGTTTGCCGATTTCCCTGGAGATCAGGGCCGCATCCATGGCCGCATCGTCGGCGTCGTTCATGCCATAGGAGCCGGGGCCGGGCAGCCAGGTGATACGCACCTGCTCGATGGCCATGCCGGCCATTTCCGCCACGGCCTTGCGCAAAGGGTAAGGCTTTTGCCCGCCCATCCACACGCTGGCCTGATCGCGCCCCACATCCGCCACCGCGCAGGCGGGGCCCATGCAGGCATGCGACTGGAAAGGATATTCGTAGAACACATCCAGCCTCTTCGCCGCGCCGGCAAAGGCGGCATCCACGTCGCCAATTTCAAGATTTTTCTCGGAGGCGCCCGGCTTGCTCTCACGCAGCGTGCGGTAAAGCTCATCGTAATTTTTCGAGAACATCGGCGCCGGGTTCGACCATCGCACCTTCAATATTTGCGCCGCGCGGACGGCCTGTTCTTCGCGCCGGCACACCACGGCGACAAAATCGCCGCGCACCACCACCCTGACCAGGCCCGGCAGTTTTTGTTTCGCATCATGGTCCAGATACTTTGCGCCGGCCTGCGGCGGCCGGATCACGCGCGCGTGCAGCATGCCCGGTAATTTGAAATCGACCATATAGGCGTACTGCGCCCTGACCTTCTGTTCGATATCCCTGCGCGGCAAGGGCATGCCGACCAATTTGTACTTGCTCGCGTCTTTAGGTTTGATCTTGCCGCTCAGCTTCACATCGAAGCGTTCGCCATCCACCAGTTCGACATACGTCAAACAGCGCTCCGGCGCACCGATCATGCTCACCGCGCCATCAGCCGTCATCAATTGTTCAATGGGAACATCGAGTCTCGCGGACGCCATCGTCAACAACGCGGCGCGTGCTTCGGCGGCGGCATTGCGCAGCGCGCCGCCGCCGTCGATGATGCCGTTCGACGAGCCAGTGCCGCGCTGGTCGGGCGTGGTGGCGGTGTCGCCCATATGAATGGTCACCGCATCGAAGGGAACATCGAGTTCTTCGGCGACAATCTGCGCGAACGAAGTGCCGATGCCCATCCCCGCATCGATCTTGCCGACGGCGGCGGTCACGCGTCCATCGGCGCCGATCACCAGCCATGAATCGAGCGCATCCGCCGCGATCCTGCCGGGCCACGGCCCTGCGGCCGCATGGCCCGACGCCACCTCGGCCGCGCCGGCCGGCATCGTAAACGACACCACCATGCCGCCCATGGCGGCGAGAAATTCGCGGCGCGAGACGGCATGCATCGGCGCGCTCATGTCGTTTCCTTCGCCATTTTTTCCGCCGCCGATCTGACCGCGCGCAGGATATTCATATGCGCGCCGCAGCGGCATTTGAGCCCCGACAAGGCCCCGCGAATGTCGGCCTCGTTGGCGCCGGGATTGCGCTCGAGGAAGGCGGCCGCCGTCATGATCCAGCCATTGCTGCAATAGCCGCACTGCGCCGCCTGGTGTTCGATGAATGCCGTCTGCACCGGGTGCAGGGTGTCCGCGCTTTTTTTATGCTGCTGCGAAAAGCGCGCGGCGAGCCCGTCGAGGGTGGTGATATTCTTGCCGATCGCGGCGGACAGCGGCGTCACGCAGGAACGAATCGCCTCGCCGTCGAGGTGCACGGTGCAGGCGCCGCACTGCGCGAGCCCGCAGCCGAAGCGCGGGCCGCACTGCTGGAGATCGTTGCGCAGCACATACAGCAGGGGCGTATTCGCCGGCGCATCGACGCCGACTTGCCTGCCGTTGACATGCAGCATGGTCGCATTGGCCATTCGTTTCTCCTCGCGGGGCGATGTTGGCGTTGTCATCGACGTTCTTGTAGCACCCGACCCCCTGCCCGTCAATTGAACCGGTCCGCGTTCCTTGCGCCAGAACAAGACCTCACCACATCGCTTCGCCGCGCGCCAGACGCGCCACCATCTCTTGCTGGAATTCGGGCGGACCGAAACCGATCTTCTCGCCTTTGATGCTGTAGAAAAACGGCCGGCCGCTGCGCATCGCGAACGCTTCCATCCAGGCGATCATCGCCACATCCGGATCGCGTCCGGCGCTGAGCAGGAGATAGGCAGGCTCGGAACGCCAGCGAATGCGGATGATGATGACGCCAACCTTGTCCGGGCGGAATTCCTCGGGGAAGGGGCTGTCGTCGGCCAGCCAGCCGCAGACGAAATTGCGGCAAGGGCTGACCGGACGCTCCTCGTAGATCGTGCACTTTTTATCAACCAGAAAATGGCAATGCAGGCCCGCGTGCATCTCATAGCCGCGGATGGTGCCGGCGGCCCAGCCCTCGCAGCAGGCGGTGCAGCTGCCGCATTGGCGCTGCGTCGCCGGAGCGGCATCCACTCGTGCCAAATTCGGCGCCGATGCCGGCGCCGACATGGAAACCGCCTGCACGGGAATTACCGCGCCGCAGCACTTCTTGAATTTCTTGCCGCTGCCGCAGGGACAGGGATCGTTTCTGCCGGTATTCATCGTGGCATTACATCATGAAGGCGCGCGACCAAACAGGGTTTGCAAGATCATCGCGCCGCAACGCCCGGCATGCGAAAATATGCGGATCGCCATTTGGCGCGGCTCTCCAGACATTTTTGCCCCAAAATGCGCGCCAATGCTGGAGTTTGCATTTCAACAAATTCAACGTTTGAAGGCGAGAATCTGCGCCGTATATTGCTCGCCATCGTGATAGCGGCCTTCTTTCAGCAGGCGCACGCCGTCGCGCGCGATCGCGAATTCCATCCCCTTCAGTTCGGCACAAAGCAGCGCTGCCCCGGGATAGCGGCTGTCTGCGCCCGCACCCGCTTCCGCCTTGGTCTCGAGCACAAATGCACCGCCGGGCCGCAGGCAAGCGGCGATACGCGCATACAGCGCGCGCCGGATCGCCGCGTCGGGTTGCCCGAAGATCATCGTCACCACATTCCACTGCGCCGCGCCGGGTTCGAAGCCGGCGAGGTCGCAGCATTGCGTTTGCAGCGCCACCCCGCGTTGTGCGGCCAATGCTTCCGCCTTGCGCAAGGCCACCGCCGAAAAATCCAGCGCCATCGCCCGCCAGCCGCGCTGCGCCAGATACGCGGCATTGCGTCCTTCGCCTTCGCACAGGCACAGGGCATCGCCGCGCGGAAGGCGATCCACCACCGACTGCAAAAAATCGTTGGCCTCGGTGCCATAAGCGAAACCCTCCTCCGCAAAGCGCGCGTCCCAATACGCGGGCCGGTTACGATCAGCGCCATCGCGGATGCGGGAAGTCATCGAAGACGCCGTCAATGCGCCGCGGGCGCCATCCCCCCGGCCAGGTCGACGCGCGGCGGCATCGTCAGGAAAGCCTGCAGCACATGCCAGAAGCGCTCGCGATTCACCCCCAGGAATGCGGTATGCGCGAGGCCGGCAATTTTGGTCATCTGCTTGTCGGGGTTAGGCAGCTTCGCAAAGAAACCCATCAGGTCTTCATCGGTGGCAATGCCATCGTGCTCGGAGCGCAGGATCAATACCGGGCACGGGATTTTTTCCGGATCGACCAGGGGCAGTTTGGTGACCATATCGATATAGGTACCGTTCGGCACGGTGTTGCCGTACTTGAGTTCGGCTTCGGCAACGACATCGCCCATCATCGGCTCGGCGGCGCCGGGATGATCGCGGGTAAATACCGATGAATAGAACTTGGCATCGACCTTGCGCACATTGCTCTTCAGCAATTCCGGCAGCCGCTTCGCGCGATCGGCGAGTGTGGGCGCGCCCTTGCCGGTCCACACAAAGGCATCGATGGCCAACTTCTCGACATTCTCCGGATGGGCATTGGTGAAGCGCGCGGCGCGCAAGGCGCCCGAGGACTGGCCGAAGAACACCGCTTTCGATTTGCCGGTGACTTTTTTCACCACGCCCATCGCCGCTGTCAGGTCTTCCACGCCGCTCTGGATATCCGAAAGGCCGCTGGTGCGATCGGAATGACCGTACCCCTCGTGGTCCATGGTCCACACATCGAAACCGAGCCGGGCAAAATGATCCATGAAGGAATAATCGACGCGATCCGGCACCGTCAGGTCGTACATGGTCTTGCTCGAATACGATGAGCCATGCACCAGGAACAGCAACGGCTTGTCTTTCACGCCATCGTCAACCTGCTTGCGGTACACCCATAGTTTGACGCTGCCTTTATGGGTCCAGTATTCCTCGGCGACAATTTTGCCGCCGGTGCCGGCGGCAGCGTTCGCCCCCAGGGCAAAGGTCACGCCGAGCAGCAGCGCAATCGTCAGTAGCCAGCCATTGCGGCCGGTATGCAGTGCAAATTTCATCTCTTTTCTCCGTATTTTGACAAATGCATGGTCATCACTATTGCCGGCGCCACCAGTCGATGGTTCCGGTCCCGCACCGACTAAACTTCACCCGACTTCCTTTGCCGGCGGCTCGTTGATACGCTCGTCGATCCGATACTTTCCAACGGTCTTTTCCAATCGCCGCATGTTGGTGCTCTTGGCAGCGGCTATTCCAGGAATTCGCCTTTGGCATTGATGATCGAAATTTCGACGTAGTCAAAGCCGGTGTGATCCGTCGGGCTATAGCTGAGTTGCAGGCCACCGACATCGTAGTTGCGGATGCTGTTCAACGCCTCAATGAGTTTGGGGCGCGTGACCGGACCTTTGCTGGCGGCGCGACGCAGTCCTTCAACCATGACCTTGGCGGACACGAACCCTTCGACCGCAGTATACGAAAGTTCGACGCCGGCATCCCTGGCCAGCTTCTGGAATTCGACCAGAAACGCATGGCTGGAACGGCGCGGGTTCGGGAACACCTGGGTCACCATCACGCCGCGGGCATTTTCCCCCAGCGACTTGACGAAGGACTTTGACGAGTTATTCGACAGCGTAATGAATTGTGTGACCGAACCCGCCGCGCGCGCGCCGGCGATCAGATCGCTGGCCTGCGCACCGGTGGCAATGACGAGCACCGCCTGAACATTCGATTTGATGATCGTCTCGATGATGGGCGCAAACTTCGGCGTCGTGCGGTCGTAGGCCAGTTTCCATGTCGGATTGATATTGGCTTCCTGCAAGCCGCGGTCGGCACCGGCCAGCCCATCCTTGCCGAAAGTGTCGTCAACGTACACGACGCCGATTCGGGTCAGGCCCACGATCGACAGATGCTTGATCGCGCGTTCGGCTTCGGCCTGGAATTTGCTGCGTACATTGAATACCACCCGCTTGACCGGGTTGTGCATGATCATGGCGCCGCTGGACGGGGCAACCACCGCCACACTGACCTGGTCGGCAAGCGGCTCGACGAGCTGCGTACCACGCGACAGAAACAGCGCGAGCACACCGGAATTGATCAGCTTCTTGGCGTTTTCGCCGGCGACCTTGGGGTCGTAACCGTCGTCGATGGAGTCAAGGATTATTTTCTGTCCATTGATGCCGCCTTTGGCGTTAACCGCGTCGATCCACAATTTGGCGCCGTCGGTGAGTTCCTTGACATTGCCCGCTTGCGGTCCGGTGAAGCCAACCGTCTGGCCGAGGTGAAGGTCTTCGGCGTTGCCAAGCGTGCTCATCCCCAATATTGCGGCGCAGGCCGTTGCAATCATTACGGCCCTGCAATCAAATTTCCCCATAATTTCCTTTGCGTTTCTGATTTTTATTTTCTCTGCCAAAAATTGGGCAGGACTAAATTGGCTCCGCCACATCCCGAAGACACAGTCATTTGCCAAAATTTACAATGTCTCCACATGCACGCCGGCGGCAAGATTAAGCCAAGTGACCGCAACTTGAAAGCCGTTCCATCGGCGGGAACCGCACCTTGCCAACACCTTGCATGCCGCGCGGCGATGTTAAGCTCCGCCATCCGGATACGGCGCTGCGCATGACCTTATATCTTTTCGTTTCACTGGCGATGCTCAACCTGATCGCGCTCAAAGGCAGCCGCATGCTGCTCTCGCTGTACGCGATCGACCTCGGCGCCGGACCGTTTGCGATCGGCGTGCTGGTGGCGATGTATGCGATTTTTCCCTTGCTGCTGGCGCTGACGGCCGGCAAGACGGCCGATCGCATCGGCCCCAAATGGCCGTTGATCATCGGCTCGTTCGGCTTGTCTGCCGGTCTCGCGGTTCCCGCTTTTTTCCCGGGCCTGTCGGCGCTGTATTGGTCGCCGGCCCTGATCGGCCTGTTCTGGATTTTCTTTCATGTGTCCATGCATCAGCTGGTGGGCGCGCTGGGCGACGGCGTGGCGCGGGTACGCAATTTCGCCACCTTCAGCCTGGGCGCTTCGATTGCCGGCATGATCGGGCCGGTGCTGGTCGGCTTCGTTCTTGAGCACTTCGGTCCCAACCTGACGTATGCGGCGCTAGCGGCGATTGCCTGCGTTCCTGCCATCGTGCTGCTGTTGCCGCGCCTGATGCCCGCACATCATCGGCATGAGGCTACGCAGGCCCCGGACCGCTCGGTGCGCGATCTGCTCGCCAATCCGGATATGCGCCGCAATCTGCTGATCAGCGGCCTGGTGCTGACCGGCATCGACCTCTACGGCTTCTATCTGCCGATCCTCGGCCGCGCGTTCGGTCTTTCCGCCAGCGCCATCGGCGTCATTGTCGCCATGCCGGCAGTCGCCGCGTTCGCGGTCCGCCTGTGGATGCCGCATCTGGTGCGGCGGTTTACGGAGGAAGGCGTGCTGACCGGTTCGCTGGCGCTGGCGGCACTCTGTTATTTTGCGTTTCCCCTGTTTCGCGAACCTCTGGTGCTTGGCCTGTTCGCCTTCGTGATGGGGCTGGGCCTCGGCTGCGGGCAGCCGCTGACCATCACCCTGTCCTACAACTATTCGCCGCCGGGCCGCGCCGGCGAAGCCCTGGGGCTGCGACTGACCGTCAACAAACTCACGCAGATCCTGGTGCCGATTGCCTTCGGCTCGCTGGGCGCCTGGTTCGGACTCTATCCCGTGTTCTGGTCCAGCGCCGCAATGCTGGCGGGCGGCAGCCTGATCAATGCCAGGCGCGACAAAAGCGTCCGAGCGCCATGATGCGATCGGCGGCTTGCCCGATCGGGCGCCGCGGACAGATAATCCGGCGAGGATTGCTTTAACATAGGGCGCAGGGTTAAATGCTCAGGTCCGGCGGCGTATTCCGGGTTGTCATTTTCAGGTGTCACTCATGATGTTGTCATGTTGTCGATATGATCGTCGCATCCGCTTCCAGACATCGATTCTGAGGCGATGACTTCGCTATCCACAAGTGCGTCGATCCGCACACGGCTGATCATCCTGGTGCTGGCGATAACGCTGCCGCTGATGGTCATGTTCGTCTGGTATCTCGGCATGCAGGCGCGCGAGGCGCGCGAGGCGGCCACCGCCAAGGTCAAGCTGATTGCCGACACCTCGGCCTCGACGATCGGCCTCTACCTGCGCGAAAAGGAAGCGGTGCTGTCGCGCATCGCCGCGCGTCCCCAGATCAAGGCACTGGATCCAAAATCCTGCGATCTGCTGATCAGCGAGTATGTTCGCCTGCAGCCGGACTTCACCAATATCCTGGTGCGCGACCTGAAGGCGAACACCATCTGCTCTTTCATCCCCAACCCGGTCAAGCCGGAACTGGCCGCCAATTTCCCCTGGTTCAAGGAGGGCCTGCGCCGCAACGGCTTTGCCATCGGCGATGCCTTCATGGGCCGCGCCGCCGGTCGCTGGGTATCGGTGCTGACCTATCCCATCTACAACGACGGCGGCAATGTCAGCGGCTTGCTGGCCATGCCGATCGATCTGCTCAAGCTGAATGCCACGTTGTTCGCGGGCACCTCTCCCAAGGCAATCGTCGCGGTGGTGGATCGCAATAAACATCTCCTGCTGCGCACCGTCGATCCTGCCGTATGGGTCGGCAAGCCGCTGCACGCCGAAGCCGTCGCGGCCATCGGCAACCGGGACGAGGGTATCGCCACCGCGCTCGGGGTCGACGGCGTGCGGCGCCTGTTCGCCTTTGCGACGGTGCCCGACACCGGCTGGCGCGTCATTGCCGGCATGCCGGAACAGGAAGTATTCGCGCCCGCCCGCGAGATGATCATGCGCAGCGCGGGCATTGCCCTCATCGCCCTGCTGTTGGCCCTGGGCATGGCCTGGTGGATCGCAATCACCATCATCAGGCCGATTCGCGAACTGGCCGCGGCCGCCGCAAAAGTCGCGGCCGGCGATACCGGCGCGCGCGCCGCGCTCAGCGGTCCGGCGGAGATCGAAGCGGTGGGCAGGCAATTCAACCGCATGCTCGATGTCCGCCACTATAACGATAACCTGCTGATCGAAAGCGAAGAGCGCTGGAAGTTCGCGCTGGAGGGCTCGGGCGACGGCGTCTGGGACTGGCATGTACCCACCGGCAAGGCGGTATTTTCACGCCGCTGGAAGGAAATGCTGGGATTCACCGAACCCGAGATCGGCAACGATATCCAGGAGGCGCGGCAGCGCATCTTCCCGGAAGACCGAGAGAAGGTCGCCGCCGCGCGGAATGCGCATCTGCAGGGACTCAGCGACACCTATGTGGTCGAACATCGCATGGTGTGCAAGGACGGCACGCCGAAATGGGTATTGTCCCGCGGCGTGGTGGTCAGCCGCGACGCCGCGCATCAGGCGTTGCGCATGGTCGGCACCATTACCGATTTGACCGAGCGCAAACGCATCGAAGCCGCCGCCGAAGCGTCGCGCCAGCAAGTCGAACACATCCTCGACAGCGTCAGCGACGCCTTCGCGGCCCTCGACACCCAGTGGCGTTACATCTATGTCAATGAACGCGCCGCGCAAATTTTCGGGCGCCGGCGCGAAGACCTGATCGGCAAGCATATCTGGACCGAGTTCCCCGAGGGCGTGGACCAGCCCCTCTATCACGCCTATCAGAGGGCAATGAACGAACGGACGCATATTTCTCTCGAGGAGTACTACCCGTCTTACGATCGCTGGTTCGAGAACCGCATCTATCCATCGCGCGACGGCATCTCGATATTCTTCCACGACATCAGCGAGCGCAAGCGCGCCGAGGCCGCCCTCGAGGTCAGCGAGGTGCGTTACCGCTCGGTGATCGCGGCGATGAGCGAGGGCGTGGTGCTGCGCGATGCCAACGGTCTGATCATCGACTGCAATGCCAGCGCCGAACGGATCATGGGCAGCACGCTGGCGCAAATCCGCGGCAAGCGCTTTCTCAACCCGGCCTGGCAGGCGTTCCGCGAAGACGGCTCGCCGCTGCCGGACAGCGAGCGCCCCACCCAGGCCACGCTCAACACCCGGCGCGCGCATTCGAACCAGGTGATCGGCTTCCGGCGGGCCGACGGCACCATGTTGTGGCTGTCGATGACCACCCAGCCGCTGTTCGGTTCGGGCGGCGACAGGCTAACCGGCGTGGTCAACACCTTTACCGATATCACCGACCGCCGCCGCGACGAGGGCCTGCGCGCCGCCAAGGAGGCAGCCGAGATCGCCAGCCTGTCCAAGTCGGCATTCCTGGCGCGCATGAGTCACGAACTGCGCACGCCGCTCAACTCCATACTCGGCTTTGCGCAACTGCTGCAATACGACCCCGCCGTGCATGAAGACGAAAAATCGCAGAAGAAAGTCGGCCACATCCTGGAAGCCGGCCATCACCTGATGGCGATGGTCGATGAAATCCTCGATCTGTCGCGCATCGAGGCCGGCGCCATGTCGATGTCGTCGAAACCGGCCGATATCGACAACCTGATCCAGGAATGCATCGCGCTCAGTGTGCCGCAGGCCACTGCGCGCAACATCCTGTTCGACTATGCGGGCGCGCCCGGCAGCGCCTGGGTCCGCGGCGATCGCACCCGCCTGCGCCAAATCTTCGTCAACCTCCTGTCCAATGCGGTCAAGTACAACCGCCATGCCGGCTCGGTCTACATCAGCCTGGGCGGCGACGATGCGCACGTGGAAATTGCGGTGCGCGACACCGGCCCCGGCCTCACCCAGGCGCAGATCGAGGCGCTCTACCAGCCCTTCAACCGCCTGGGGGCCGAAGGCGGCAGTACCGAAGGCACCGGCATCGGCCTGGTGATCGTCAAGCAGCTGGTCGAAGCCATGTCCGGCAGCATCGAGGTCCGCAGCACCCCCGGCAAGGGCACGACCTTCACCCTGGTGTTCCCGCGCGTGGCAGCTGGCGTCGAAGCCAGGAACGAGTCGCTTCCGCCGATGCCGGCGCCCCCGGTCGTCAACACCCGGCAGGCGATGGTGCTGTATGTGGAGGACAACCCGGCCAATGTGGAGCTGGTGCGCGACAGCCTGGCAATGAACCCGAACATCCGCCTCGAGGTCGCCACCGATGGCAACAGCGGTCTCGCCGCCGCCAAACGCCTGCGCCCCGACCTGATCCTGCTCGACATCAATCTGCCCGGCATGGACGGCTTCAGCATCCTGCGCCATCTGCGCGAGGAACCGCTGCTGGCCGCGGTGCCGTGCATCGCCCTGTCGGCGAATGCGATGCCCAAGGAGATCCAGCGAGCCCGCACGGCGGGCTTCGCCGATTACATTACCAAGCCCTTCGACGTGCGCGCCCTGCTGGCCACCATCGACGCGCATTTGCAGAAAAACCCTTCCACCCTGCCATGAGAGATGTCGTAATGAATCTGCGCAGCCTGCTGGCCGCTTTGTCCATCCCCGCCCTGATTGTCAACGTCGCGCTGGCCATCCAGTATGCCGGCGCTGCTGAACTCCCGGCGAACAGCCGCGCGGAAATTGAATATCTCCTCGCCCGACTCGGCAAATCGGATTGCGAATTCAATCGCAACGGCAGCTGGTACAGCGCCGTCGAAGCGCGCGAGCATCTGACGATGAAGTTCGACTATCTCACCAGAAAGAACCTGCTCGGGAGCAGCGAAGACTTCATTGAACTGGGCGCTTCCAAAAGCAGCATGAGCGGCCAGGCGTATCAGGTGAAATGCGCCAATGGCAAGCCGGTCGACAGCGCCCAGTGGCTGAACGAAGCATTGCGGCAGTATCGGTCGCAGCCCAATAAACGCTGACGCACTTGCACCGATGCAAGCGAGCGATTCGCAAATTGCAAATCGTGGACCGCGCTGCATTCGTCGGCGCAGACAGGAAGACATCCGCCGCAGGACATCTCCCGTCCTCTATGTGGGCTAACGCACGGTGTTGACACGGCACCGCGCCTTCATGGGTACGCTCGCCACCGCGCCGCCGGCGCGCATCGAAAAAAGCTTTCGCGACTGGTTCGCCGCCAGCGAACGCTACCCGCGCCAGCTGCATGAAATGGAACAGAACGACTATATGGTGATGAAGCGCAAAGAGCACTCGCGGCAGCAGACGGCGATAATGGCAGTGGCAGCAACACCTGGAATGAACTGAACCGTCGGCCGCTAAAAATCGCAGATCGCCATTTGGTGCGCCTTCCGGGGCAAAAATGCTTCAAAAGCCGTACCAATGCTTGAGTTTGGCTTTTTAAAAAACCGCTCCTCAATCGCTCCCGCTCTTGTCGACCTGCACCGCCGTCACCACGCTGGCGTGATTGCCCCAGGCATTGCGGATGTACGACACCACCTGCGCCACTTCTTCATTGTTGAGCGTATGCGCGAATGGCGGCATGCCGTAGGGGCGCGGATTATTGACCGTCGATGGCGCGAAGCCGCCGTCGAGCACGCTGCGAATGGCATTCAACGGCGAGGCCAGCCGCACGCTGCGATTATCGGCCAGCGGCGGATAGGCGCCGGGCGCGCCCTGCCCCTGCTCGCCATGGCAATCCTTGCAGTGCTGCTCGTAAATTTTTCCGCCCTTGTCGATGCGCAGGCGCGCTTCCTTGCTCAGCGGCGGCGCGCCGGAAGCGCCGTATTCCGGCAGCGATTTCAGGTACAGCGCCATGCTGCGCAGGTCTTCGGGCGTCAGATGTTGCAGGCTTTGCGCGATCACCTCCGCCATCGGGCCGGCGGCCGCGCCCTGGTTGTAGAGACTGGTGGACAGCAGGCGCGCGATCTCGTCCACCGACAGGGCGCCGCTGCCGGCTTCGCTGCGCGAATTCAACGCCGGCGCATACCAACTGCGGCCCGCCACCTGGCCGCCGCCCAACGCCGCGCCGCCGGCCGCGCCGAGCGCATTGCGCGTGACATGGCAGGCATTGCAATGGCCGAGCCCCTGCACCAGGTAGGCGCCGCGATTCCATTCGGCGCTCTCGCTTTCAGCGGGCTCATACACGCCCGGTTTGAAGTAGAGGCCGCGCCAGATGTACAGCAGCGAACGCATGTTGTAGGGAAAATCGAGACGGTTCGCAGCCACCGCATTTTTCGCCGGCGGCAAAGTTTGCAGATAGGCGTAGATCGCATCGGCGTCGGCGCGTGTCACTTTCGTGTATTCGGTATAGGGAAACGCCGGATACAGCAAACGGCCTTCACGTCCTTTACCTTCATGCATGGCGCGCCAGAAATCGTCGGCGCTCCAGTCGCCGATACCGGTGTCGCGATCCGGCGTGATATTGGGCGTGATGAAGGTGCCGAACGGCGTCGGCAGTTCGCGCCCGCCAGCGTAAGCCCGTCCGCCCTGGGTGCTGTGACAGCCCAGGCAATTGCCGGCGCGCGCCAGATACGCACCGCGCAATTGTTTTTCCGGCAGATTCTGCGCGTTCAGGGTCGATGGCGGAACGGCTTGCTCGGCATTGCCGCGCAGCGCCAGGGCCAGCAGGGCCGCGAGCAGCAGCGCCACCATCAGCGCGAATACGATCAGCGCGCGCTTCATGGCCTGGCTTTCGGCATGATCTTGCCTGCGGCCTTGCCGGTGACTTTGACCGTGGCGGTAACACTGCCGCAGCGCAGCGGCAACTCTTCGGGCAGGGCGTCCGCCGCATGCGCATCGGACGACAGCGGCTGCGCAGCCAGCCACGCGGCGATCGCGCCCACCTCGGTGGTGTCGAGCTGTCTGGCGATGCCGCCCATGCAATCCGGTTCGGATGCGCGGCGCGTACCGGTTTTCCACGCGCCGAACTGCGCGCTGATGTAATCGGCCGGCAGACCCAGCAGGCCGGGAATATGCGGCACCACGCCCGTCAGGGTCTTGCCGTGGCAGGCGATGCAGGCGGGAATTTTTCGGGCGGGGTCCCCTTGGGTGAGAAGAGGCGGCGGCGTGGCGCCCGGCTTCACGCCAGCCCCGTCGCGCGGCGCCACATAGCGCGGCGGCTGCGCCGCGAAATAGGCCGCGATCTCCGCCAGATACTCATCGGAAAGATTTTCCACCAGCAAATTCATCGGCCGGCTGTGGCGGCGCGCCTGCTTGAAATTCAATAACTGGTTGTACAGATAACCCTGCGGTTTCCCCGACAGCCGCGGGTAATACGCATCCTTGCCCACCCTGCCCCCGGGCGAATGGCAAGCCAGGCAGGGCTTGACGCGCTCGGCGATGGTGTCCGGCGCCGGCGGGGTGGCGCCGGCCCATACGGCATGGGAAACAAGGGAAACAACAAGCAAAAGAAAATATTTCATGGCATGTCCGGATTCACGCACAAAGCGTACTCCGGCTATCTTGTTTTTGGGGAATTTTGCATTTTGCACGATGCGGCGAATTGGCACCCAATACGAGCCTGTTCGGGCCATGCCCGCACAAAATGCGGAACGTTAAACCAAGCGCGTGCCGCCGGTAATTTCCCGGTCGGATTTGCAGGAACAAAATCAGTTGCGGGACATCCCTTAATCATGGGATAACACAGAATTGCAAATCAGCAATCACGATATTTTCGGTGCGGTGGCGTACGGACGTCAGTGCGGCCGCGTATGTAAGCTGCCATATCACCGGATTCTGACCAGGCCCCATCACCCGGCGCCTGCGATTACACAGGAGGAAATGTCATGCGCAATAAACTCATTTTACTGGGAATGCTGTTGTTCCCGGCGATGCCGGCGCCGGCAGCAGTCAGTGTCAGCATCGGCATCGGGCTTCCCAATGTCAGCATCGGCATCAACCTGCCGGTCTATCCCAATCTGGTGCCGGTGCCAGGTTATCCGGTCTATTACGCACCGCAGCTCGATTCCAACTATTTTTTCTACGACGGCATGTATTGGGTTTTCCAGGGCGACAGCTGGTATGCGAGCTCCTGGTACAACGGCCCCTGGGGGATCGTGTCGCCGGAGGCGGTGCCGCTATATGTGTTGCGCGTTCCCGTTCGCTATTACCGGCAGGCGCCGCAGTACTTTCGCGGCTGGCGGGGGGATGCGCCGCCACGCTGGGGAGAGCATTGGGGTCGCGACTGGTCGCAGCGCCACGACGGCTGGGATCGCTGGAACCGCAATACGGTACCGGCCCGTCCGCCGCTGCCTACCTATCAGAAAAAATATTCCGGCGATCGCTATCCGCGCGTAGAACAACAGCAGGCATTGCATGGCCAGAACTACCGTTATCAGCCACGCGACCCGGTCGTACGCCAGCATTACGAAGCCCAGCGCGCGCAACCCGTTCGCGCCCCGCAAGGCCCGCAGGAGAGACATGAGCGCGGTCCGCAGGACAACCGGCGCGATGAACCCTCGCCTTCCTACAGCCAGGGTGGGCCACGTGGGCCGCAACCGCAGGGCGCACCATCCTACCCGCATCAAGGCCAACCGCAGGGTGAACCGCAACGCGGACAACCGGCGAATGCGCCGCGCGGCGCGGAACGCGAGCCGCAAAGCAGGGGACCAGCGCAGGAACAGAATCGCGGACAGCGGCCCGGCCAGGGCAATGACCGGGATCGTGATAAGGGCGGCGATAGAGGCGATAAGGGCGACAGGGGCGACAAAGGCGATAGGGGCCGATAAGCGCGATAAAGGCAACAGGCGCGAACAGGATCGCGGGAAGTCATGCCGCGCATGGCGTGAACGCGACAGTTAATCGCGCACTTCGGCCCGTAGCGCAGCTGAATGCAAGCGGCACAAGGACAGGTTTGCGTCGAGACCAAATCGCAAGCACTGCGCGGAAACGCTGCGCTCAAGCTCACTTCAGGGCGATAAAGAACGTCGCCCCCTGACCGAGCTTGCCTTCAGTCCGAATACGCCCTGACTGGGTGGCCATTAGGCAAAAAGGCGGCGGATGCGCCGACGATGCTGGTGTTTTTTGCTGATAGATTCGCATGTTGGGCTCCCGCTGCCTGCGCAATGGCAGCCATCAACGATATGCCGGAAAAAAATGTTCCCGCACTGGGGACATTGTTCTTGTATGCAGGACTTTCGCATTTACAGGATGCATCATTGCATTGATAATCGGCCGTGATCCCGAAGGTGACGCTCCAAGCTG
>WNFL01122600.1_pt3 | contig 78402 bp, 71 predicted proteins | sample 5400361 | NCBI WGS metagenome assembly WNFL01 (sample SAMN13153351, study PRJNA577476) | soil metagenome | isolation source: 40 cm soil on Douglas fir-dominated hillslope | place: USA:California | collected 2013-09-17 | reverse complement strand
GAACTATCGTGTCAACCGCAAAATCCCTCCCTTCGAGCCCCGTAAAGGGGTGGAATGGAAAATCTCTCAGCTGGAAGTGGACCGCGTCCAGGAGTTTCGCAAGTGTATCGAATGCTTTCTCTGCCAAGACGTCTGTCACGTGCTCCGCGAGCACGACAAGAAGGAGCAGTTCGCCGGCCCACGTTTCTTTGTTCGGGTCGCCGGCCTCGAAATGCATCCGCTCGACGGACTCAACCGCGCGGAGTTGCTCAAAGATCAGCTTGGCTTGGGCTACTGCAATGTCACGAAGTGCTGCACGGAGGTTTGTCCCGAAGAGATTCGAATCACCGACAATGCGATCATCCCTCTCAAGGAGCGCGTGGTGGACGAGTTTTACGATCCCTTAACGATGCTGTTTCGGAAGATTCGCGGAAGTTAGCGCAGGTTTCCAGCTGTGAGTGGCGAGATTGAACGACGGGCCAGGAAAGAGGAGGTCCCATGGGTCATCAACTGAAATCCATCTCCAAGGCTGGCATCCCAGAGGCCATTGCCAAAGTCGAGCTGTACCGTTATCTCAACGAGCCCGAAGAGGCCGAGTCCATTTGCCGCGACATCCTCGCCATCGATCCCGGGCATCAGCTTGCTCGCCGCATGCTCGGTCTTGCCATCACCGACCAGTTTATCGGCGCCACGAGCGATCGCTATCTCGAGGTCCAGGCCATCTTTCAGGGGCTGAACGATCCCTACGAGAGGCTTTACTACACTGGGTTGCTGCACGAACGCCACGCCAAGACCCAGCTCCTCGTCGGCTATGCGCCGCATACTCTCTTGGCGTTAGTGGAAGAAGCCATGCGCTGCTTCGCGGAAGCGGAGAAGATCCGGCCCGCGGGAAATGACGATAGCATTCTCCGCTGGAATCGTTGTGTCCGATTGCTGGAAAGCCGGCCCGACTTTCACTTCGAACGTGGGCCTGCAGCCTTGGATACCGAGGACATGCCACCCATCAGCTCGCCAGCGCGCCGCGCCGGGGGCCACCACTGAAGCTTGAGGCGATTTCCTAGGCGGTGACGACGCGCTGAAACCGCCGCGCCAGTTTTTCGTGCTCTTCGCTAATTTGGCGTGGCAGGCGCTTGCCAAACTTGCCGAGAAATTGCTTCGATTCTTCCATCTCCGCATCCCAATCTTCCGGATTGACGCGCAGCAGTTCGTTCAGAGCCTCGTCTGAAACCTTTATCCCGTCCAGTGTCAGCCCGTTCTTTGCCGGAACATAGCCGATCGGTGTTTCCTGGGCCGCGCCGCGGCCTTCCACGCGCTCCAGAATCCATTTCAGCACGCGCACGTTTTCGCCGTATCCGGGCCACAGGAATTTTCCATCCGCGCCCTTGCGGAACCAGTTCACATGAAAAATCTTTGGCGGCTTCGGAATTTTCTTTCCCATCTCCAGCCAGTGCGCAAAATAATTCGCCATGTTGTAGCCGCAGAACGGCAGCATCGCCATCGGGTCGCGCCGCGTGACGCCCACGTCTCCTGTCGCCGCGGCGGTCGTCTCGCTCGCCATCGTCGCGCCCACGAAAACCCCGTGCTGCCAGTTAAACGACTCGTAGACCAGCGGCGCGACTCGCGCTCTGCGCCCGCCAAAGATAAAAGCTGAAATTGGGACCCCTTCGGGCGCTTCCCACTTCGGCGAAATGCTCGGCGACTGCCGGGCTGGCACGGTGTATCGCGCGTTCGGATGCGCCGCTGCCCCTTTGGATGGATCCCACGCTTCGCCTTTCCAGTCGATCAATCCCGAGGGCGCATCGCTGCCGATTCCTTCCCACCACGGTTCCCGCTCCGAAGTCATCGCTACATTGGTGAAAAGAGTGTTCTTGTGCAGCGCTTCCATAACGTTCTGATTCGTTTTCATTCCCGTGCCGGGAGCCACGCCAAAAAAACCCGCCTCCGGATTGATGGCATGCAAGTATCCGTCTTCTCCAATCTTCATCCAGGCGATATCGTCTCCAACGGTCCAGACGCGGTACCCTTGGCCCTCGAGCGCGGACACCATCATTGCCAGATTTGTTTTGCCGCACGCGCTTGGAAACGCGGCGCCCATGTACGTCACTTTGCCGCCTGGTGATTCCAGCCCCAGGATCAGCATGTGCTCGGCCATCCAGCCCTCTTCGCGCGCCATCACGCTCGCAATACGCAGCGCAAAACACTTTTTACCCAGCAGCGCATTGCCGCCGTAGCCTGACCCCACGCTCCAGATCAATTTCTCCTGCGGAAAGTGCACGATGTACCGCCGCAGGGGATCCAGATCACCCAGCGAATGCAGCCCGGGAACAAACTCGCTTGATGCCCCCACCCGTTCCATCGCCACCTTGCCCATGCGCGACATAATCTTCATGCTCGCCACCACGTAGGGGCTGTCAGTCACTTCCACGCCAACTTTGCTGATCGGCGAGCCCACGGGCCCCATCACGTACGGAACCACGTACATCGTCCGGCCGCGCATTGCTCCGTCCAGTAGCGCACCCACCTTATGTTTCGCTGCTCCAGGATCCATCCAGTTGTTGGTGGGTCCGGCTTCTTCCTTTTCGGGGGAGCAGATGAACGTCAGATGCTCGGTCCGCGCCACGTCATTCGGGCTGCTTCGGTGCAGGTGACAATTCGGGAAGGTCTTCTCGTTCAGCGTGAGCGAATCTCCGCTGCTCAGCATCTCCGCGATCATCCGCTGATACTCCGCTTCGGACCCGTCGCAATACACCACGCGTGCCGGCTTTGTTAGCTTCGCCGCTTGATCAACCCAGGTTTCTAGTGGAGTTGCCACGCTGATCCCCCTGCTGGCCCATTATTTCACGACCGTGCGGTCCAAAGCGCGGCGTCCCGGACCGATGCTTCCAGTAACACGCTGGATGATGCCCTCGACGGGTCGAGGTCGCGGAGCGATTGGACTCGGCCACGCCAACAGGCCGTGCAAAGGCGGGAACTTCCGGCCAGGCTGGCAGGCTACTTTTTTTTCTACCCGCCACAGTCTATGTTACCCCTCGCCGCCCACGCAAGCCGCCGCCCCATGCTTCAGCCCCTTTGGGCGACGTCTTGCTATTCCTTGCTTCTTCGCTTCCTTGCTTCTCTCCTGCGGTAAACTCGTTTCCCATGTCAGCCAACGCCGAATCCGATGCCCTGCACGTCGTTCTTGTCACACCGCGCAATCCTCTCAATATCGGTGCCGCTGCTCGCGCCATGAGCAACTTTGGCTTCTTTCATCTTCGAGTCGTGAACCCGTATGAGCTGGCTTTTCGCGAGGCGCGTTCCGCCGTTGGCGCCGAGCCGCTGCTGGCCCGCGCCGAAGAGTTCAAAACCGTCGCCGAAGCCATTGAGGACTGCCCACTGGTCGTCGGAACCACCTCCGTCGGCCAGCGTCAATTGCAGCACCCCGTTCGCCGCCTGGATCAGGCCGCCCGCTTCATTCGCAAGCATCTTGCCAGCAGCCGCGTTGCCCTTCTATTCGGGTCGGAGAAGCGCGGTCTCTCGAATGAAGACCTCAGCCACTGCCAATGGCTCCTGCGCATTCCCACCCGCGAAGAGCATCGCTCCATGAATCTCGGTCAGGCCGTAGCCGTCTGCCTCTACGAGCTCGCACGCGATCTACGAGCCTCCTTAAAACCAGAGAAGCATGTTCCCGCTACAGCCGGTGATCTCGAGCGTCTCACTTCGCTCTTGCTCGACGCCCTCCGTTCCAGTGGCTATTTGAAATCGAGTCCGCGCGGCTCCCAGAAGCGGCGCTCCGCAGCGCCGACCGAAGAAAAAATCCGCCGCCTGGTCCGCCGCCTGCGCCTCTCCGCCGCCGATGCCGACCTCACTCTCGGGATCCTCCGCCAAATCTTCTGGAAACTCGGATCCACCAAGCCTCCATCTGAGGAAAGCTGAGCGGAGATTTGTGAGCTCCAGTTCATGATTTTAGGAAAGAGCCGTGTGGTCAGGTCTAGCGCAGAATTGAATTCGAGAATGCGTTTCTAAGGAACCGTGCTGGAAACCAATTGCCAGTTCTTCGTCTCCGTAAACATCTCCCCGGTGCCGCTGACGAAAGCGCCGCGCGCCAGGTTGTCGTTTTGCAGTTGAAACATCATCCATGCCGTAGGGTAGCCTAGATATCCATACACACCGAGGAAACAAGGCACCGTTGCGGGCGTGCAGTTGGGCACGCCCTGGAGGTCGCAGTGTGTCGGGCCGATCAGCGTGCCTTTCACCTTAACGATGCCGGCAGGCACAGCGCTGTAATAGGCAGCGATAGACTGCAGCCCCGTGGCGGATGCCGGCTGCGTTGGCGGCGAAATCGGAATGTCTAGCGAGCCGTCCACCAAAAAGATCGACCCTTGTGTGAGGTGCGAGGTATCCGCGCAGTTCAGCGGATTGGAGCAGAAGGCTTGCCCGGGCAGTTCGATCGGCATAACGGTCTTGATCGTGCCGGCCGATTTGATCAGAGCGTTGATCGCCCCGGTGGCGCCTTGCGAATGTCCGAACGAACCAACCTGGCTGACATTCAACTTGTGAAAGAAGATGCTCGCGGAGTTGCTGTTCGCGGCAATCAGGAAATTCGCGCCCTCCAGGATTGTTTGCCCTAAACCGGAGTTTTTGTCCTGCGCGGCGACGATCACGAATCCCCAGGACGCCATGTGCTTCAGAAAAAATGTGTAATTGCCGGAGAGCGAATTGGTGCCATTGCCCCAGGTAAGGATGGGGTGTTGGAAGCCGTTCTGCCCCAGGTTGGTCGGGTAATAGAGATCGAATTTATCGCCGGAGGAGTCGCAGCATTCGGCGCCGATCGCGACGGTAACGGCCCATGGGCCCGTGCCGTAGTACTTCAATTCAATGGGTTTCGTCGGATAGTTCGGCGGCTTGCACGAAATCAGCACCATGCTCGCGATAAGCAGCAGCGATGTGGAAATGCGCCGACTAAGCCTCGCGGACTCTCTTGACTGCCCCTTCGCTTGCCTTGTCGAATGCATGATGGTCTCCGGTCAGCCCGTTATGGTTCCCCCTCTGGCAATGGGAAGGGTCTTCCAGGCGACTCTTCTTCGAGTGTGGCTCACAGGATAGTGCCGCTCGAAACGCGTTCGTTGCACACAAAGTGTCTGCGACACCCCTCCAAACTCTTCAATTTTCGACCCTCCATTCCAGTCACAAACACTTCCACCCATCCAAACTCACCCTGGTTTACCTGTTCACTGCTTGTGTGCACTTTTGTACAGTTTTCCAGCGTCCCGCCTCGGAAAATGGTATTGTTAGAAGTGCCTATCACGTTCTGTACACCGGGCACTCACGCAGTAAACGATCGCCGGAGAACACATGGAATTGACCGTAACGCAACAAGAGCGCCCCTGGGACCGGCCCTTCTGGAAACCCGTCCATGGCAAAGAGGGCGTCTTCGCCTATCTCGTCCTCATACACACTCTTTCCGTTGTCGGCCTGATCCTCTTCCCGGTGCCAAGCCTCAAGGTTGTAGGCATGACCCTGCTCAGCATTGCCCTTGGGGGTCTTGGCACCACGGTCTGCTATCACCGCATGCTCGCGCACAAAACGCTCAAGACCAACCGCTTTGTCGAGCAGTTTTTGATCTTCTGGGCGGTCTTTAACGGCTCCGGTCATCCTGCAAGTTGGGTCGCCTATCATCGCCTCCACCACTCGGTTACTGATACGCCCGAGGACATCTCCAGCCCCAAGCAGGGCGGCTTCTGGTGGGCGCATCTTCGCTGGCTCTATCAGACTCAGCCTGCCGACAAGAAGCGCTGGGCTCCGGAACTCACCACTGGTATGTACAAAATCTGGGGATGGGCCGAAACGCCGGTCATTGTCTTCTCGATCTGCATCGGTCTGATTCTTGGCTTCGGCTGGATGGGTTTCTTCTGGATGGGCGCGATCCGCCTGGTCTACTCGCTTCACATGCAATGCCTGGTGAACAGCCTCACGCATCTCAATCACGTCGAAGAGGGCGATTCCAGCATGAACGTCTGGTGGCTGGGGCCGTTCCAATTAACGGCTTGGGGCGAGAACTGGCACCAAAATCATCACACTCACGCCGGTTCTGCCCGACTCGGCCTTCGCTGGTATCAGACCGACATCGGCTGGTATTTCATCTGGATGCTCGAGGCCGTTGGCCTGGCCCATTCCGTGAAGCGCCCACGCGCGTCGTAGCCTGTAGCGCGCCACCTGGCTGGCCTTGCCCTAAACTGTTGCGGTGGGGCGCGCTCCGCCTGTTCCGCTCATGTACGCACAAAAATTCAATGTCAACGTTGTGATTCGTGGCGAAACCCGGCCTTGCCCGCTCGATTGGCTCGACCAATTCTGCATGCGCAACTTCACCAACTCCGCTGACTTTGACGACACGCTTCCTGTCTCCGAGGGAAGGGTGGAAGCCAGCTTCCGCCTCACTCCGGAACGCTTTGCGGAGGGTCTAGGCGCCTGGCTCACCCAGCGCGGCAAGGGCGAAGGTCAGCCTGTGACTGTACAGGTCACTCGCGAATAAAGCGTTGGAATATTTTCGGCGCGATGAGTATCAACTGGGGAAGTCGCGTCAAGCCGCGGAATCCCGTTTTTCGCCGCGCAATAGAGCGCGAATTTCCGGTAGCGCCGCCAGCGCCGCCGCTTCGCCGGCCGCGACCATCTCCGGCGTCTTGGTGAAATCGTCCCACACAAAATTCTTTACATCGGGTTCGATGATAATGTCCGCCTGCGTGCGCCAGGCTAGGTCGCCATGCCGCTGGATGATGTTGAAGGATCTACTAAGTACGTCCGTAAACGTGCGAGGCTCTTCAATGTTTCCGGATTCCAGGTAAACGGCGATCACGACGTCCGCGCCTAGGAGCAGCGCGCCTTCCACGGGCACCGGTGCGGTCAGAAATCCGTCGACCAGCGTTCGACCCTCAAATTGAATGGGGACAAAAAGGCCCGGATAAGCGCAGGAAGCGCGCAGCGGAGGTGCGATGGGACCATGGGAATAGTAGACGGAAACACCTGCCGTAATGTCTGTAGTGGCGATGGCCAGCGGCGTCCGTAGTTCCTCAAACGTTTTTACCGAGGTAAAGCGCGCAATATATTTTTCCATGCGCCGGTTGGTGGCCAGTCCGAGCCAGGACGGCGTCCAGCGGCCGAAATCCGCGAAGCTCGTGTTTTCTCCAACCTCGGTCATTACATCCAGTGATGCTCCCGCGCAATATCCAACCGCGATCAAGGCGCCCACGCTCGTACCGGCTACACAATCGATGGGAATTCCCGCTTCCCGCAGAACGCGGAGCACACCGATGTGCGCGATACCGCGCGCAAAGCCGCCGGCGAGAGCCAATCCCACCCGTGGGCGCTCTTTGGGTTCATCCTGATCGCCGTACGCGAAGGCACGAAACTTATCCTTCGCTGTTCGAAACCAGCCAAGCGGCCCCGCGGCTTTGCTTTCTTCCGTCATTTCCTTAGTTTAGCTCTATCGCTGCGAATCAGCCCGTCGTTTGACCCGCGCATGCCGGTTTTGTAACCTGTCCCCTCCACTTATGAGGGCCTCGTAAATCCAGTAAAAAGGCGTGCCATGAATCATCGCATCGAAAAAGCGGTCGTGCTGGGGGCGGGAACGATGGGCTCGCGGATCGCCGCGCATTTCGCGAACGCCGGGCTTCCTTGCATTCTGCTGGACATGGTCCCGCCCAATTTGCCCGCGGATGCGCCGAGCGCCGAGCGCAACAAAATCGTGAGCGCTGGATTGGACGCCGCGAAGAAGTCGAAGCCCGCCGCGTTTTTTACCGCCGCGATCGCCGAGAAAATTGCCATCGGAAACTTCGACGACGATCTGGCGCGATGCGCCGAGGCCGATTGGATCATCGAAGTGGTCGCGGAGAATCTGGAAATCAAACGGAAATTGCTCGCCCGCGTCGCCCAATTCCGCAAACCCGGTGCCATTGTTACTACCAACACGTCTGGACTGCCGGTACGCTTGATTGCCGAGGGCATGAGCGAAGAATTTCAGCGGCACTGGGCCGGGACGCATTTCTTCAATCCGCCGCGGTATTTGAAGTTGGTTGAAGTGATTCCCGGGCCGAAGACGTTGAAAGACGTGGTCGATACGTTGAGCGAGTTTTGCGACCGGCGCCTCGGAAAAGGCGTGGTGATTGCCAAAGACACGCCGAACTTCATCGCCAACCGCATCGGAACGTTTTCCATGCTCAACACTTTGCGCCTGATGGGCACGCTGGGCATGACCGTCGAAGAAGTGGACGCTTGCACCGGACCAGCGGTGGGCTGGCCCAAGTCCGCGACGTTTCGCACCGCAGACATTGTGGGCCTCGATGTGCTCGTACACGTTGTGAAAAACATCTACGAAACAGCCCCCAACGACGAATCGCGCGAAATGTATAAAGTTCCAGCTCTGGTACAAGAAATGGCCAGGCGCGGCTGGCTCGGTGACAAGACCGGCCAGGGTTTTTACAAAAAAGTGAAAGGCGAAGGCGACAAAGAGATTCTGACTCTCGATGTAAACACTATGGAGTACCGCGCGCGACAGAAAGCCAGATTCGCTTCTCTCGAAATGGGCAAGGCAATCGAGGACACGCGGGAGCGCCTGCGCGCGCTGGTCGGGCCCTTGATGGAAGGGCAGAAGGGCGACAAAGCCCAGCAGTTTTTGTGGGCCGCGCTTTCCGAAATGTGTTTGTACGCAGCCCGCCGCGTGCCGGAAATTTCCGACAACGTCGTGGATGTTGATCGCGCGCTGTGCTGGGGCTTCGCCTGGGAACTCGGCCCATTCGAGATCATGGATGCAATTGGTGTGAAGGCGTTTTCCGGTCAGGTTCAGAAGGAAGGACGCGCGCTGCCTCCGGTCATCGAAAAGGTGCTCGCGAGCGGGCGAAAGGGATTCTACGAATCGGAGAAAGGCACGACGACCGTTTTCGATATCGGCAGCGGCGCGTCGAAAAAAGTCGAAGAGCCTAAGGGCGTCATCATCCTCAAATCGCTCAAAGATGCCGGTCGCGAGGTCGAACGCAATTCCGCCGCGAGCCTGATCGACCTCGGTGACGGCGTGGTGTGCTGCGAATTTCACGCCAAGATGAACGCCATTGGCGCCGACTTGATCGCCATGCTGCACAAGGGCCTGAAGCGGCTGGAGACGGATTTCGACGCCATGGTCATCGCCAACCAGGCGGTGAATTTTTCCGTCGGCGCGAACCTGATGCTGGTTCTGGTGGGAGCCCAGGAGCAGGAGTGGGACGAATTGCATATGGCCGTGAAGCAATTCCAGAACATCAACCTGGCGATCAAATACGCGCCCAAGCCAGTTGTCGCCGCGCCGCAGGGTCTGGCGCTGGGTGGCGGTTGCGAAGTGAGCCTGCACGCGGCAAAAATTCAAGCAGCGGCCGAAGCGTACATTGGCTTGGTGGAAACGGGAGTTGGCTTGATTCCAGGCGGCGGCGGCACGAAAGAAATGCTAATTCGCGCCAATGAACACGCGAGTGGGACAGGCTTCAGCCTGTCCTCTTCTCCCGAGTCAGACCTCGATCTATTCCACGCGCTGAAGCCGGTCTTCGAAGCCATAGCCATTGCCAAGGTCGGCACCAGCGCCGAGGAATGCCGCGACCTCGGGTATCTGCGCCGCGAAGATGGTGCCTCTATGAACCGCGATAGGTTGGTCGCCGACGCCAAAGAAGCCGCGCTGGCGCTGGTTCGCGGAGGCTACAAACCCCTCGCGGCAAGCTGGCAGGAAGGCGCGCAGAATACGCAAATCAAAGTGCTCGGCGAACAATTTCTCGCGGGAGCGAAACTCGCCATTCACATGATGCTCCGCGGCGGATACGCCTCAGAATACGACGCGCACGTGGGCCGCAAGCTCGCGAATATCCTTGCGGGCGGCCCGCTGACCTCGCCTCAGTTGGTAAGCGAACAATACGTCTTAGATCTTGAGCGCGAAGCCTTCGTCTCCCTCTGTGGTGAAAAGAAAACGCAGGAACGCATCGCCCACACGCTAAAAACCGGCAAACCCTTGCGGAACTAGGGGAGCCGCATTCGTTAATCGTATAAAAACGTATTGCTATAACGGTTCTCTATGAGCTACTCTGTGTATTCGCAGGAGGCGGATCGTGCAGAGGCTCTTGGCGCCGCGGGAAGCAGCAAACATCCTGGGTATCAGCTATCCCACCTTGAAGCAGTGGATCTATCACGGAAAAATCAAGTCGGTGAAAACGCCCGGTGGGCACCACCGCGTCCCAGAGAGTGAAATCGACCGTCTGTTTCCAAAAAAGTTGAACCGCGGGGACATCGAATCGAGGCGCGGCAACCTACGGAAGATCAGCGGACGAAACCAACTGATCGGGCGCGTTGTCGCCATCAAATTCAGCGGCCTGCTGGCCCAGGTCACTCTGGCCATCGGAGAACAGCACATCACCTCCATCATCACGGCGGATGCGGCGAAGGAACTTCGATTGAAGCTCGGCGAGCGGGCCGCCGCGCTGATCAAATCAACCGAGGTGATGATCCTGAGAGTCTGACTCGTGAACCGTGAAACGACAATTTGGCGCGGGTGGTTCCGCGTCCTTCCACTCATCCTTTCCGTTTTCCTTGCCCCGCATGACGTGCGAGCTCAAGGAAGGGAAATCGGCATAGCGGCAGCGGCAGACTTGAAGTTTGCCATGGAGGAATTATCGGAACAGTTTCAGAGACAAACTAGAACAAAGGTGAATGCGACTTACGGATCAAGCGGCAACTTCTTCTCGCAAATGCAGAATGGCGCGCCTTTTGATCTGTTTTTCTCAGCAGACATTGAGTATCCGAGAAGGTTGGAGGCTGCGGGACTAGCGGAGCCGGGGACTCTGTACGAATACGCCGTTGGGCGAATCGTGATCTGGACGCCTTTGGATGCAAAAGTGGATGTCACCAAGCAAGGCTGGAGAACCCTGCTGGATGCGAGTGTGCAAAAAATCGCGATTGCCAATCCGGAGCATGCGCCGTACGGCAGAGCCGCCGTGGCGGCGCTGCAAAACGCCCGCATTTATGACCGAGTGAAGGCCAAGCTGGTCTATGGAGAGAATATTTCGCAGGCGGCGCAATTTGTGCAATCCGGAAACGCCCAGACAGGAATTATCGCGCTGTCTCTCGCGATCTCCCCACCGATGCGCGACGGGAAGCGCTGGGAAATCCCGGCGGACATGCACCCGGCGCTTGAACAGGGCGCGGTTGTCTTGAAGAGTGCCACTAATAAGAAAGCAGCGCGGGCGTTTCTGGAATTTGTGAAGAGTGCGGCCGGGCGGGCCATTCTGGCGAAGTATGGCTTCGAATTTCCAGACAAGGCGAAGGATCTGGAGAAAAGATAACCCACGGTGCTGAGACATATACGGCAAACGCTGACAGGGGAAGCTAACAAAGAACAGGCAAGAAGCGAAGCGGAGAAGCGAATGGAATCATTGTGGCTATCGATGAAATTGGCAACGTGCGTTTCCGCGATATTGCTGGTGATCGGGATGCCCGTGGCCTATTGGCTTGCGTATTCAACCTGGCGCTGGAAATTCCTTCTCGAATCGGTGGTAGCCTTGCCGCTTGTGCTGCCACCGACGGTGCTGGGATTTTATGCCCTCGTCGCCATGGGGCCGCGCGGTCCGCTGGGAAAATTGTGGATCGCGTTCTTCGGACACGGGCTGGCCTTCACGTTCGGTGGACTGATTCTCGCTTCCGTCTTGTACAGCTTTCCATTTGCAGTCCAGCCGCTGATCGTTTCCTTTGAAGGAGTCGACCGAAGACTGCTGGACGCTTCGGCGGTGCTGGGTTCAGGCGGGTTGCGGACATTCTGGCGAGTAATTCTGCCGCTGTCGCTGCCAGGAGTCGTCACCGCGGCCGTGTTGAGTTTCGCGCATACTCTCGGAGAATTCGGCGTCGTCTTGATGGTCGGCGGAAATTTGGCAGGTATCACTCGCACGGTCTCGATCGACATTTACGATCGCGTGCAGTCTCTTGAATACGGCGCTGCAAACCGCATGGCGCTGGTGCTTCTCGCAATTTCCTTTGCCGTGTTGTCCTTTGTCTATGCCGTCAACCGCCGCGTGTGGACGCCGTGGGCGGCGAAGTAAACGCCGGCATGCTCATCGCGCGAATCCGCAAGGAGCGGCACGGTGCCGGCGCTTCCCCGTTTGTGCTTGACGTTTCCATCGAAGTCCCTCCCGGCATCACCATCCTTTTTGGGGCTTCGGGAGCCGGCAAGTCCACACTCCTGGATTGCATTGCGGGGCTGGCGCGGCCGGACGAAGGACAAATCGCTTCTGGTGGCGATGTCCTCTTTGATTCCGCTGTTCGAATCAATGTCCCCATTTCGAAACGGCGAATTGCCTACGTCTTTCAGACCCTCGCGCTTTTCCCGCATCTGAGCGCGGAACAAAACGTTGCCTATGGATTGAAGGATTTGCCGGAGAAGGAAAAACGCGAGCGGGCAGAAGCAATCCTCAAAGTTTTTCACGTCGACAAACTAAGGAATCAAAAGCCCGGCGCGATTTCTGGAGGCGAGAGGCAGAGAATCGCGCTGGCCAGATCATTGGTCACTGAGCCGCGCGTCCTCCTGCTCGACGAGCCGTTGACGGGATTGGATGCGGAATTGAAAGCGTCGATTGTGGACGATTTGCGCGCATGGAACACCGCGAAGGGAATCCCGATTCTTTACGTGACGCACAGCCGCGATGAAGTCGACGCTCTCGGCGAGCGCGTAATCGCGCTCGATAATGGGCGCGTCGTAAGCGCCGGCGCGCCGATGGAAGTTCTAAACGCGCCGCGCCGGAAAAAGCTGGCGCAAGCCGCGGGATTCGAGAATTTGCTGAAAGCCACGGTGCTCGATCTCCGCGAGGCGGATGGTGTCATGCGCGTTCGCCTGGGAGATAGCGCGTGCGAAATCGAGGTGCCGCTTGGCTATGCCGCAGCCGGAAGCCGCGTGCAGGTAGCAATCCGTGCCGGAGACATTTTGCTGGCAACGGAACGGCCCCACGGATTGAGCGCCCGCAATGTGATGGAGGGGCGCATCACTTCGCTTGAGCAGCGCGGCGCGGTGGTAGTCGCGCGCGTCGATTGCGGCGTCACATTTATTGTTCATATCACGCCCGGCGCCGTGCGGGCGCTGGAGCTATCCGCCGGGCGCCGCGTCTGGCTGGTATTGAAAACTCACTCCTGCCATTTGGTGGACTAAATAAGAAGTTTTAGATTAGAAAGCCCTTCAAGACTTCGGTCTCGCACGAGGGGGCGCTGCGGATTTGGGCGCTGCGGGTACCGAGAATTTAATTTCGTCAGCCTCAAGACTCTTGTCTTTGGGTGTGGCGTGGATCACCACCAAGTCACCGGCAGCGAGATCGCTGGCCTTGGCCGGCTTGTCTTCATTGTTGGATCTAGATAGAAATACGGTCGAAGCCGCGATTTTCACTTCCACCGACTTTCCGTCCGCGGTTTTCACCACCAGGGAATCGGCGCTGATTTTCTCGACCGTGCCCCTCACGTGAACTTTAGTGCCATGAGCGAACGCAATGCTCGTAACAAGTACGATCAATAAAGCCAACGAGCCTAAGCGAAGTTTCATCAGCCTCTCCCATGGGAATGCAGGCCGGCAAGCTACGGCCCCATTCTCAGTGATGATCTTGTGATTCCGATTTCCGGGATGGCGTTGCTCCATTCAAGAAATCATTCTCCTGCTGCTCTTCCTCCCGGTCATCCGGGCCTTTTGGATTATAGCGCTCCATTTCGATGCGTTCCTCAGCACTGAGATGGGAAAGATGCCGGATAAAGTGAACCAGCTTCCAGCTGTCCTCGCTGCCCCCATGCTCACCGCCACTGGCAAACGCCGGCATACCCGTAAATCGCACGCCATTCTCGATGATCCAGAAAAGCTCGCCGTCGCTAAGATTCTGCGTTTGCCCCAGACGCAGGTCCGGTGGCTTGGGGTAGAGGCCATTGCCGATCATAGTCTGTCCGCTCCCATCGTTAGCATGACAGATGGCGCAATGATCCGCGAAGTGAAGCCGCGCGTCGCGCATGTCCTCTGCCGAGGCAAGCACAGGATTTTGCGCCAACCGCGCACTCGAAGGGATCGCCATGTGGCGCGCTTTGCGAGCGACCATCGCCTCCAGCGCGGTCGGTTTCGCGCGCGCGCTGAGGCCGTCGTGCAGAAAGGAAACAGCCACAGCTACAACTATGCCGAGAAGCGCTACAGCGGCGGCAATCACCAGAGTTCTGCGGTTCATATCCTTGCGAGTATGTTAATGGATGAGAGCCGAAGCGGCCAGCGGCGAATCGTTCGGTCGCGATTATCTCATCCTTCCAAAATTCAGCTCCGATTCGGAGAGGTGTCGCGTCACAAGGCGAAATGGCGAGGCATCTTCGATCTTCTATGACGTAAACCTCTGGTGTTTTATTCCCATCGAAGCAGACGTAAGCATATCGGGCATTTTCGGAAGAGCGCTCCCAGGAAAAAAAGACCGTGCGGATGTAACCCCGCGAGCCCCTACCTCTGGTAGGATACTTTGGAAATGGAGACGCCCCCCAGGGACGCAATCAATCTGACGGTGTTCCAAGCCTGCCCATCTGAAGTTCGCGAGATTCTCCACGCTGCAGTGTCCGGCGCAGAGCTGACCTTCGAGCAGGGACTAGTCCTTGCGACAGCGGAAGGTTCAGCGCTGGAGGCGTTGGTGTCCGTTGCGGATCAACTACGCCAGGAGACCGTAGGAGACGCAATCACTTATGTCGTAAATCGCAACATCAACTTCACGAACATCTGTTTCGTGGGATGCAGTTTCTGCGGCTTTGGCCGCGGACCCGGCGCCGCCGATGCGTACTCGCTCTCTTTCGAGGAAGTGGTTCGTCGCGCGTGTGAAGCCTGGGAACGTGGCGCCACGGAAGTCTGTGTTCAGGGCGGGCTGCCGCGCGACCTCGACGGATTTTTCTACCGCGATCTTCTTCGCGCCATCAAGCATGCGATTCCACAGATGCACGTGCATGCCTTCTCGCCGATGGAGATCGATTACGGCGTGACGAAAACGGGGATGCTCCTCCGCGACTATCTGCAAATGATGAAAGACGAAGGCCTCGGCAGCATTCCCGGCACGGCGGCGGAGATTCTTGATGACCGCGTGCGGAAGGAACTGAGCCCCAACAAATTGCCCGCCGCGCGATGGGTGGAAATCATTACCACCGCTCACGAACTGGGCATTCCCACGACTTCGACAATGATGTACGGGCACGTGGAAGAGCCCGCCGATTGGGTGCGCCACATTCTTCTGTTGCGCGCGATCCAAAAACGTACCGGCGGATTTACAGAATTTGTCCCGCTGGGATTCATTCACGAAAAGACGCGCCTTTACCGCCATGGTGGAGCAAGGCCCGGAGCAAAACGCGAAGAACATCTGCGCGTGCACGCGCTTGCACGTGTGTTGCTTCACGGGGCAATCAAGAACTTGCAAGTCTCCTGGGTGAAGCTGGGTTTCGAAACTTCGCTCGCGTGTTTGCAGGCGGGAGCAAACGATTTCAGCGGCACGCTCATGGAAGAGAGCATTTCAAAAGCTGCCGGCGCAACTTTCGGAGAATACGTTTCGCCGGAAGAATTTCGTGCCAGGATTCGCTCGATTGGACGAGTCCCAGTGGAACGGTCCACGACTTACAAAATTCGGCGCATATTTGACGAGCCGGAACACGATGCGCTGGCAACGCCGGCTCAATTTCCAGTGGTTCGAGCCGGAAGCCAAGTGACCTACACGGAAGGCGCCTACTGAGCGATTCTCATGCGAGCCCTCCTCCTACCGGTTAAAGACCTGCACAACGCGAAGAAGAGGTTGACAGGCGTCCTGACGCCCGAGGAAAGATTCGCGCTAGCGGAAGTCATGCTCGCGGACACCATTCGCGCCGTCAGAGGTGTCCGCCGCGCCGACAAGATCTTTGTCATAACTAATTACGAGCCCGCCATACATTTGGCGGAAGAGAATGGCTGGGAGATTTTGCTCGAAGAACAGCAAATCTCGGAGAGCGATTCCGTTGACGCGGCATCTAGGATCTGCGAACTGCGCGGCGTGACCGGACTGCTGCGAATACCGCTTGACGTGCCATTAGTGCAAGCGAGTGATATCGACGACTTGCTGTCCGTCGAATGTGAGGAGCCGGCGCTGGTCATCGTGCCGTCGCGCGATGGGATGGGCACCAACGCGATTCTGCGGATGCCTCCGGCGCTGTTTCCATCGCATTTCGGCATGGGAAGCTTTGCGAAGCACGTTGGCGAAGCGGAACGCATCGGCGCCCGCGTGATTTTCCGCCGGAATCCGCGACTCGAAATGGATGTGGATGACGAAGCCGATTTGCGGGCGCTGCTGAAAAATGATTTGACCGGCACGGAAACGGGCCGCTGGCTTCGCGAGAGTGGAGTCGAAGCGCGCCTCCGGCAACACCGCAAGGCGGAGGCGATGGGCGCGTAATGAAGAAAAAAGTATGCGCGAGCCTCGACGAAGCCGTGGCGGATATTCCCGATGGCGCGCAAATCATGGTCGGGGGATTCGGTGGTGCGGGCTTTCCGAATAACCTGATTCAAGCGTTGGCGCGGAAAGGCACGAAGAACATCACCGCCGTCAGCAACAATTGCGGGACGCGCGATGGCGAGCTTGGAATCATGTTCAAGAACAATCAGATCAAGCACGTGATTGCCGCTTTTCCCGGGCCTCACGCCAATTATTTTCTGGAGCGCTTCGCCGCCAAGGAAGTGACTCTGGAACTCGTGCCGCAAGGCATTTTGTGCGAACGCATGCGCGCCGCTGCTGCTGGTCTGCAAGGTTTCTACACCACGGTGGGCGTGGGCACGGAAGTTGCCGAAGGAAAGGAAGAACGCTTCCTCGAAGGACGCCGCTGCATTCTGGAATTGCCGATTCACGCGGACTATGCCTTGATCAAAGCACAACAGGCGGACGAATTGGGCAACTTGACCTATCGGCTAGCCGCCAGAAATTTCAATCCCATCATGGCCATGGCCGCAAAGACCACCATCGCCGAAGTCGAAGAAATCGTTCCCGTCGGTGCCATCCATCCCGAACATGTCGTCACACCCGCGATCTTCGTTCATCGCATCGTGCAAGCAAAAGGAATCCGATATGCCGCGTAACGATATCGCGAAGCCGCGATTGACGCGCGAGCAAATCGCGCAACGCGCCGCGCTCGAATTGCCGGATGACGCCTACGTAAATCTCGGCTGGGGAATTCCCAATCTCATCTCCAGCTATTTGCCGAAAGGAATCACCGTTTATTTCCACAGCGAAAACGGAATTCTGGGAATGGGCCCCCGCGCAAAACCCGGCGAAGAAGATTTCGACCAAGTTGACGCCATGAAGGTGCCCGTGACGCTGATTCCCGGCGCGTCTTTTTTCCATCAGGCCGACGCCCATCTGATGACCCGCGGCGGCCATCTCGATGTCGCCGTACTCGGGGGATTTCAAGTTTCAGAGAAGGGCGATCTGGCGAATTGGAAAATTCCCGGTTCGAAAGGCCCCGGCGGAATCGGCGGCGCGATGGACATCGCTGCCGGCGCCAAGACCTTGATCGTCTGTATGGAGCACACCACCAAGGACGGCGCGCCGAAAATCGTGAAGCAGTGTACTTATCCGCTGACCTCTTTGGCCTGCGTCGACACCATCATCACCGATCTCGCAGTTATCGACGTGAAGCCGGAAGGTTTGCTTCTGCGGGAAGTTCCTCGCGGCTGGACCGTCGAGGAAGTGCAGGCCTTGACCGGCGCGCATTTGATTGCAGGGCAGAAAATTCCGGAAATGAGTTTTGCTTGATTTGATAAGGAGGCCGATATGAGCCAGTTAATTCCAGAAAGCTACGCGGATTTGCTCGAGAAGCCCGCGTTTGGAAATCTCGGGACGCTGATGAACGATGGAAGCCCGCAGGTGACGCCCATATGGGTGGATTACGACGGAAAATTCGTGCGCTTCAATTCAGCGAAGGGCCGCGTGAAAGATAAAAATGTCCGGCGCGATCCCCGCGTTTCGATTTCGCTTCAGGATCCCGCGAATCCCTACCGCTACCTGGAAATTCGCGGCAAGGTCGTGGAAATCACCGAAAACGGCGCCGACGACCACATCAACAAGCTCTCGCAAAAATATCTCGGCAAGCCCGTCTATCCTTTCCGCCGGCCCGGCGAAGTCCGCGTCACCTACAAAGTTGAACCGCAAAGAGTCAGCTCCATGGGCTAGCGCAACGACGACCGACTCACGCTTCCAAAATAATCTCTACATTCTTCGCCGGACCGCGGAGCGTGCCAACTTCCAATTCATAGCCGCGCGGCGACGCGGGCGGCGATGTGTTCCTCGTTTGTGCGGAAGACGAAAACAAGACTGTCGGTAAGCGGCACTCCGGCGCTGGGAACCGTGAGCAGATAGGACCACTCGAAACGCTCGGGCAGTTCAGCGGCGAGACCCCTGGCATACGGAATAATGCGCGCGACGCGAGCCTCGACCTCCTTGACGTCTTTCACGGGGCGCAGATCCACACCATGTTTCCAATAGATCAAGAGCTGCAGTTGACTCATCATCTCCCGGGTTAAATAGGTGCGCGGAGCAATCTGGCGCAGGCCGGGCGAGCAAGGTTCATCGCGAATGGCAAAGGATACGTCGAGAGTTTCCGGAAACTCACTGACAACTTCCGTGCCGCGGCGGAAGACTGTGCCGTGCTCATCGTCGATGCGTTTCAAATTATTAAAAAAATCTTGTCCATTTACCTCGCCGGAAACGCGGAAGCACGCGCCGCTCGGAAGCGCACCATCGGTGGCAAAAATACCCCCGCCGTCGTAATTCCAGATGTTCTTGTCGCGCTTGAATTGGCCTGTGGATGCACTCGGAACAAGCAAAAGGAAAAAGAGAAATGACAAGCTAGCCGTTTTGCGTTGCAAGGAGCGCATGTCCGATAAGCCCGCGGAATTAATTCTTCTCCTTCTTTGAGGCGGCAAGGAGAAAATGGAAACCGTCGTGCGTGTGAATGGCTTTGCTTTCTCCTTCCGGCTTGACGGCACCCTGGCCGGATCGCACCGCCTGGATCGCGGCAACGAGCCTTGGGAGCACCGACGGCTCGGCGACCGGGATGTTATGCGCGCCCAGCACGAGTTTCAACTCGGGCGCAAGCGCCGCAAGCCGCTTCACAGAATTCACATAGGCGTCGAGATCCGTTTCCGGACGGAACAGCCAGATGGGCGCGGGATAGTAGGTGTCACCTGTAAAGAGCAGGCCGTTGGCGCGGTCGAGGAGACAGATGGCATCCGGCGTGTGCCCGGGCGTGGATAGAACTTCGAGCGTGCGGCCGCCGAGATTGACTTTGAAGCCGTCGTTGATGAAGTGCGAGATTCTCCACGGCTTCGTGACATACGTTTTTGGGTTGAATCCCTTCGGCAAATCTCCGCAAAGCTGATCCGGAGCAATTTCCGCCTGCGCGTCCTCGCGCGAACCTTTCCCGTTCTTCCGCGTGAAATCGGCGTCCATGCCGTAGATGAAAGTGAACTGCCAGTTACCCCCAACATGGTCGTCGTGCGTGTGCGAATTGAGAACCACCACCGGACGCGACGTCAATTTCGTCGTGACTTTGCGGATGTCGCTGATGCCCATGCCGGTGTCGAAGAGCATGGCCTGCTTGTTGCCTACGATCAAATAGGAAATGACTTCTTCCGCTTGATGCGGTTCGTAGATGGCAAAAACTCCCGGCACAACCTTGTAGACTTCAAACCATGGGTCGTCGGGCAGAACGCGCTGGAGCGATTTGTATTCCGGGCGGGGAAGAGGGCGGCACCATTCAGGAACCTGAGCCGGCGCTTGCGCGTGAACCACAGCGCCTGCAAGGGAGAGGCCCAAGATGAATCCCAGATTTACTGCTGCCTTCGCGAATTTCTCCATCCCAGTGATCAAGCGCTATTTTCCTTCCACCGAAAATGCCAGCAAGACGTTTCCCGGAGCGCTACCTGCAAAAGCATACCCGGAGTTGACGTACAATATTCCCCCGGCGATGACCGGCCCGGGTCCGTCCAGCGACCCTCCATGCGCTTTTACCTGATTCACCGTTTTGAAATCCGCCATCGTGTCCACGTCCCAGAGAATCCCGCCATCGTCCGTCGAGTAGGCCCTCAAATGCCCGTCGAGGCCGCCTGAGAAGACCACTCCTGGGATCGCCGTGACCGCTGCCGACTGCGCGGGGCTGCATCCGGGCTTTTCGCCGCAACCGGGATGAGGCGTTTGCCAGGCAATCTCGCCCGTCTCCAGCTTTAGGGCGAAAAGTCCTCCGCCTGCTTTGGGGTCCAAAGCAAAGGGAGTTCCCGCAAAAGAATCTTGCGCGCCCGGCGTGCCGACCGGCACGGGCTGCATGCGCACATCGGACAGGGCCGCATAAACATTTTTCCCGTCCGCAGCGGAGCCCCATTGCACGCCGCCCACGCTGCTGCCATGGCCGACGCGCCGCTGCCAAAGAATCTCGCCTTGTTTGTCGGGATCCAAGGCGTACACAATGCCCGACTTCTGACCAGCGACCAGGGCGCGGCGCCCGCCGCCGAGATCGGCGAGAATTGCGGAGGAACCGAAATCGAAGTCCGGGCCCTTCGCTTCCGGACAATTGTCCTGCGCCTCGACGGGAGCGGCGCAATCGACGTTGAAGGCATCTCCCACCGTTAGCTGGCGCGACCACACCAGCTTTCCGGTTTCGAGATCGAACGCCAGGAAGGAATCCGAGGTGGCGGTCGGCGGGTCCGAGTAATTGTCCCCTGTCATTGCGTAGACCACGCGCTTCTTCAGGTCCACGGTTGGCGATGACCACACTCCCGCTCCGGACGGGCCCCAAGACCGCACGCCAAGTTTGTTCTTGCGCGTTGGCTTGGGTTCGCCGGGGACGGTGTACGTTTTCCAGACAGTTTTGCCAGTCGTTGCGTCCAGGGCAGAGACGCTTCCGCGAAACCGGCAACATTCGTAATGGGGATCGGCGCCGATGAATTCTTCAATCGAGGACGCCGGCACATACAGCCTGTCGCCTGCGAGCGTGGGAGCGCCGGTAATGACTGCGGCGGGATGCTCGTCCACATGGGTCTTCCAGAGAAGCTTTCCGGTCGCGGCGTTGACGGCGTACGCGTTGGCATGCTGGTCGCCGAAATAAGCAACCCAATTGCCTGCGCTCTGCCCGATGCTAATGGCGGCGCGCACGGGAAAATCGGCGTCAAACACCCAATGGATGCAGCCGGTCTCCGCGCCAAGCGAATAAACTCTGCGCTCGGCGCTTCCCACAAAGACGCGGCCGCCCGCGACGGTGGGTTGAGCAAACGCGCGCGCGACTCCCGCAAAGCCGAAGGCCCACTTGAGCTTCAGCTTGGGCACTTGCGCCGCAGACAGCTGCGCCATTTCGGCGGGCTGAAAACGATGCTGTTCCACGTTTCCGCCCCAGCCGTTCCAGTGAGGTTTTCCAAGTGGATCGGTAAACGCGGCTACATTTGCCGGACAAAATGCTTCGGCGGGAATTTGTTCTTTGCCGGGCGGCCTGCCCGTCAGATATTGAGCGATAGAGTCGATCTGCGTGGATGACAATCCCGCGCCCTGCATGCCCATGACTCCTTTGAGCAGGGCGAACCGCACATTCTCCGGCGCCATCTGTTTGAGGGCCGCGCGGTTGGGAGCCTTGGGGACTCCTCCTTCATGGCAGCCTGCGCACCGCTGCTTGTAGAGCGCCTCACCTTCTTTGTTTGCGACCTGCTCTTGCAGTTGCTGTGGTTCCTTTTGTAGGGGCGCAGCATGCTGCGCCCCTACTAGACAGGCGGCCGCTGCGAACGAGGTCGCGATAATAAAGGAGCGGGGTTTCACTTGGCAGCTCCGGAGACGAAGATGGATTTGGGGAGCATCATGTGGACGCCTTTGTTGCCGTCGACTAGCTCGGTGATGTGGAGGTCGGCAGCGACGCTGGATAGCATGTAGGCGTCATCGCGCGAGAGATGCTTTTCGGTCACGAGGAAATCGATCATTTCGCGGACGGCGAGCGTGGCACAGGCGTTCAGGTCATCGTTGAGGCCCATGGTTATGAAGTGGGTCGGGGTTTCGGCGCGCGGCCACTTCAGATGCATGTCCTTGCGCACGACGAATTGAAACGTGCCGATAAGCGAAGTTTCCAGCGCGGTGATGTCTACTTCGCCGTCGCCCTGGCCGGCATGGCCGTCGCCAACTTCAAAGAGCGCGCCGGGCGCGTGCACGGGAATGTAGAGCGTCGAGCCGGCGACGAGGTCCTTGTTATCGAGATTGCCCGCCATAATCCACGGCGGAGCGCTGTTGAAGCGGCCCGCGCTTTCAGGCGGCGCGTCGCCCATGCTGCCGAAAAAGGGATGCAGCGGAATCTCGATACCCGGCGCGAATTTCGCGACCATGCGCTTTTCATCCAGCGGAATGATTTTGATTTTCGAGTAGGGATAATCGTCGGGCAGAAAGCCGCGCCCTGCCCCGAAAGCGTTGTAGGCGTAAGGAATGGCAAGTTTAATGGCGAGAATTTTTACTTCGAGCACGTCGCCAATTCCAGCGCCTTCGATGTAAATCGGCCCTGTCAAAATGTGCCCGCCGGGTCCTTTGTCCTTCACCTGATCGGTGATTTCGCGCAACGATTGCTCGACCTGATCCGGCGGCAAGCCAGCATCTTCCAGCCGCTTAGGGCTGTTCGTGATCAGCGTCTGAATCTCCACCGTGTCGCCCGACTTGACGCGCAAGACCGGCGCCGCCTTCGCATCGTAGTAGCCCCAAGCCACCGTCTTCGGCGTCGGCTTTAGCGCATACTGCGCGTTCGTTTGCGGAGCCAACAAGATTGATGCAATAGGTAAAGATCCAACAATCAGAAATGCTGCACGACGAATCATGATCACCTCAAGGACCTAAGCAAACTGGCCGCGAGCATGGCGACAACGAGGCTGGCTGGCAGAGTCAACAGAGAGATTCTGAATAAAGTACTGATTGACTCACGGAAACTTGTCCCAGAGTAGCCGGCGGCTTCCGCGTCGAACACTCGTCTTGCGGGCGGAAGGAGCCAAGCGACACAGTTGGCAATCGCGAACCCAAAGGCGATCGTCCCTAACGCTGGAGCGAATAACATCAGAAAACTTGGAACAAAGCTTGAAAAGCTGATGCCCTCCTGCCAGAAATTACGGAATTGGTGACCAGGGTATAGCCACACGTGAAAAGTCCAAACCAATCGGAAAAGCAGGTACCACGTGCCAAGCCAACCCGCTAGACCGAGTGGAATGAGGATTAGATTCCAGGGGCTCTTGCGACGCTGCGCCCGCGACCGGGCTGCCGCATAAAACTCAAAAACCCGCTGAAGTAGGCTATTTGCCACGCTCGTTTGATGTCTCTCTTTCTGACGACCTTATCATGGATGGGTCATGTCCTCGGGCTTGACGAGGGCGTCGAATTCTTCGGCGGTGACGTAGCCGAGTTTGATGGCGGCTTCGCGGAGGCTGATGTGGGAGTGGTGGGCGGCTTTGGCGACTTGAGCGGCCTGGTCGTAGCCGATCTTGGGAGCCAGCGCGGTGACGAGCATCAGCGAGTTGTGGACGTAGTGCTCGATCTGCGTGCGATTGGCTTCAATCCCCTGGACGCAGTGGGCTACGAAGCTGTTGCAGGCGTCGGCGAGGAGTTCGACGGAGTGGAGATAATTGAAAATCATGACGGGTTTGAAAACGTTGAGCTCGAAATTGCCTTGCGAGCCGGCGATGCCGATGGCGGCGTCGTTGCCCATGACTTGCACAGAGACCATGGTGAGGGCTTCGGCCTGCGTGGGATTCACCTTGCCCGGCATGATGGAGGAGCCGGGCTCGTTTTCGGGAAGGGTGAGTTCGCCGAGGCCGCAGCGCGGGCCGGAGGCGAGCCAGCGAATGTCGTTGGCGATTTTCATGAGCGAGGCGGCGAGCGTTTTTAGCGCGCCGGAGGCAAAGACGATTTCGTCGTGTGCGGCGAGCGCGGCGAATTTATTGGGATGCGAGCGAAACGGCAAGCCGGTGAGATCGGCAATTTTGCGGGCGGCGCGCTCGGCAAATTCGGGATGGGCGTTGAGGCCGGTGCCGACGGCGGTGCCGCCGATGGCGAGATCGTAGAGGCCGTCGAGCGCGACGGCGACGCGTCCGCCATCGCGATCGAGCATATTGACGTAGCCGGAAAATTCCTGGCCGAGGGTGAGCGGCGTGGCGTCCTGCAAATGGGTGCGGCCGATTTTGACGATGTCCGCGAATTCCCTGGCCTTGGCGTCGAGCGCGTCGCGAAGCGTTTTGATGGCGGGCAGGAGGCGGCGCGCGGTTTCCGTAGCGGCGGCGATGTGCATGGCGGCGGGAAAGGTGTCGTTGGAGGACTGCGACATGTTGACGTCGTCGTTGGGATGGATGGGCTTCTTGCTGCCCATGACGCCACCGGCAATTTCGATGGCGCGATTGGAGATGACTTCGTTGACGTTCATGTTGGTTTGCGTGCCGCTGCCGGTTTGCCACACGCGAAGAGGGAAGTGCTCGTTGAGTTTGCCTTCGATCACTTCGTCGGCGGCCCGGGAGATGAGGCTGCACTTTTCGTGCGAGAGCTTTCCGAGATCCTGGTTGACGAGGGCGGCGGCTTTTTTGAGGATGCCGAAGGCACGGATGAGCTCGGGCGGCATGACGTCCTTGCCGATGGCGAAGTGGATGAGCGACCGGGCGGTCTGCGCGCCGTAGTAGCGGTCGGCGGGAACTTCGACCTTGCCCATGGAGTCCGACTCGGTGCGAGTCGGTGTGGAGGCTGCTGTCTTGGCGGCTTCAGACATAAATAGGCTCCTTGAGGGCGTTCGAGTTGAGTGTAGCAGCAAGGGAGAACGGCAGGGCAGAGGGATAGGCGCAGGGAGTTACTCTGGAGGAATGGGTGGTTAACCATAACCGGGACTCCTCCCCCCGGGGTTTTTGTATGTGCTGCATCTAAAGGGGTTAGCCTTGCTGTAAGTCTTTTGTTTGCAACACTTACGGCGGAATCCACAAGTGTTGCAGCTAAAGAAGTTAGGCGCGAGAGCTGTTGGCCAGAGAGTAACTTCGCAAAGCCCAATGATTCTGAAGGAGTTAGAGGAACCGCTTGGCGGGCGCCCATGATCGAAGGACACGAACGTACTATGTCCCAAATTCAAACGTATTATAGCATATCGATACTGTTCGTCAAGTAATTACTGGTAAGTGGTTTATCTCCTTCAAGATAGCGACCTTATAGAGTGAAGTGGCACCGAGATAGCGCAAGGGTGTTGGGAAGAGCAGCTGAGCGAGAACGTGGAACGCTTGCCGCTAAGTCGCTTCGGCTGATGGAGACTTGGCCGGGGTTAATCGGTGACGATGCAATAAGAACGGCGCTGGCCGGTATCGAAACCGAGTTTCAGGCGGGGCAACATGCGGCTGGCATAGGCAGCGTGGTCGCTTTGCGGAACCGTCTGGAGCAGCTGCTCGTAGAAGGCGATGGCTCGCTGCCGGGCAGCTTCGGCGCCGTCTTGATACTTCGCGGGATCCCCGTCTGAATATGCTTCCCCAAGTTCTTCCCCAAATTCATTCACATAGTCTTCGCTTTTGGGGGCCTTGCTGAGCGACCACCAGGTTTCATAGGCTTGTGCCACGGCTAGCTGCACGTCCAGGCGGTAAGGACTGTTGGGGTATTTTTCCAGGAATGGAATCCCTTGCTGAATGACCGCGCGGAACTGGTCGCTGCCAGCGGCGCAGTCCACGCCCGTATCCCAGCCATGACTCAGGAGCAGCAAGAAGGCGCGCTGGCCCCAATCCGTCTCACTGTAGTCGGTCCAGACCCGCCGCAAAAGAGTGCCGGTGTAAGTCCAGGGGTTTTCATCGGGACTCATCGCTGATTCTTCGTAGGATGCACCGAGGCCGGCGAGCTGCGTTCGCCACTCTGCCCAGTGTTGCGTTTGGGACTTGTCGCTGGTCATCACCAAGGGCAGACGCCAGGCCAGTTGGTCCGCGGCCAAGAGCAACACAGGCTGCCGGTCGCGGGGAGAAGTCTTGGCGCTTGTCAACAATCGCACCAGAGCATCGTGGAACTCGTCAGCCTTCCAGTAGGTGTTCGTTTGCGGCACAGCGATTATGGCGGCGCGAGGTCATGTTTGTCCCGTGGCCTGCGCGGACTTGATCTGGCTTTGTATTTGCTGCTGGATAGCCTCTCGTATCTTCTGTTGGTTGGCCTCACGCGTCTGCGGATCAGGGTCCGGCCGATCTTTCATGAGCATTGTGGCCACATTGGGGAAATCCGGGCGCAACTTGTCAGCTAACAGCGCATCCATACCAGCGCCCGTTTGATAATACTGGTATAAGGAATTGCTTGTCCCAACCAGTTTCAGGCGCTCGTCTTCTTTCAGCGCTTCCAGCAGAGCCCGATGACGCCCTTGCAGCCGCAAGCGGCCTTCTTTGCGTTGTGGGTCAAACTCGCTGAGATTGAGCTCGATTTCGACATCCGGCGCCTGCCAGCGCATGTATTGGGGCCAGGGGACTGGCCGAACGCGCGCCATCTTCGGGCTCCGGTCTTCTCCGGGGCCGAAGCGGGCGGCGAGCCGGTTCTGCAAAGAGTTCTGAACTGCCGTTAAGGCTTCCGCGGGAAGCGCGCCCGTGGTCACGTCAAACTGTTCGAGGCGAGAGATCAATGGCTCCTGTAGGCCAAAGACGTAGAACGACCAGTGAGCGGCTTCCAATCGAGGGCCGGCTGAGCAACGCTGGGCCCATTGCCTGTCGGCGGTTCCGCCCCACATCTCTCCACGGAAAGGTTTGCAGGGAATGTCGGGGTGAAGGCTCGGCCAGGCTTCAAAGGGCGCGCCCCAGGTAGTTTTCTCGAAATCGCTCCAAAGTTTCTGCGCCTGTTCATCCGCCGAGAGTGTGGCTTGCTGCGCCGGCATTGCGGAGGGTACTTGAGTCGCGGGCGGAGAGACTTTGGCGGTCAAGGCGGGAGGCGGTGCACTTGTTGACGCGAATGCGCGGTCGAATTTGGCGCGGGCGGTTTTTATCAGGTAGGGGCTGGCGGCCACGAGAAAAATCACGAAGCCGATCCCTGAAAAGACTAGAATGCGATTGCGAGCAAGCGGCGGAGCCGGACGAACCGGTCCGGCCGAAACCGGCACATCATTGCGCCGCTCTGGGGACGGTTGCGCGGGCTGCTCCTGGTTCATGCGCGAATACCTCGGGACGAGAGTCCAGATTAAACGGCCAATTTGCAGCGGACAATGGTACCCGCGGGACTTTGTTTCAGCGGCGTCAACCTGGTCATCGGCCGGGGCGGGGCTCGCCTAAATCAAAAGCGTACGAGGGGAGGCCGACGGTGCTAGAATCCGGTTGCGAATCGGCCTCCGGGCAAACAACGAGGAGGATCCCCCCTAACAGCCAGAGTGTCATGAGCGCGCGGAATGCCGAAGGCCGGACGGAATGGGAGAGGAGAATTTCGATGAGGAAGCATGCGGTGGCACTGGCATCTTTTCTGATTCTCCTGGTGGCGGCGGTGATTGGATCCTGTGCGAGGCCCTACCACGCGAAAACCGAGAAGTACTACTTTGTGGCAACGAATATTAATTTGCCGTACTGGCAGGAAGCGGAGGCGGGATTTCTGGACGCGGCCAAAGCGCTGGGCGTGAGGGCCGAACTAGTCGGTCCGGCGACGTATGACCCCGGCGCCGAGGCAAGCATGTTCCGGGACATCGTGGACAAGCAGCCTCCGCCTGCGGGGATCTGTCTTTCGGCGGCGCGAACGGATTTTTTCCGGGCGGACATAGACAAGGCCATAGCGGCAGGCATTCCGGTGATTTGCGTGGATGCGGACGTGCCGGAGTCAAAACGAGTGATGTACATCGGAACGGATAACGTGAGGGCCGGGAGAGAGAGCGTGAAGCGGATAGCGGCGCTGGCCTCAAGAGGAAACATTGTGGTGATCACCATACCGGGCCAGCGCAATCTGGACGATCGCTTGGCCGGGGTTGCGGATGCGTTGAAGAATTATCCGTCATTGAAGTTGATGCCACTCGTGGACGACAAAGGAGACTGGCGGAGCGCATTTGACCAGATTTCGGACATGATCCTGAAGAAGCAAAAAATAGACGGAATCATCTGCCTGGAAGCGACCGGGGGGCCCGGGGCGGCGGACGCGCTGAACCGGTTCGATATGGCAGGTAAGATTCCCATCGTGGCGTTCGACAAGGATCCGAAGACATTGGAGTTGATCGAGAAAGGGGCCATCTCATCAACAATTGCCCAGAAGCCTTACGTGATGAGCTACTACGGCCTAAAATTTCTGGACGACCTGCACCATAACGCGGTGAAAGAGTTCAAGGACTGGCGCACGGCGCCGGCGCCACCTTCACCGAGCTGGGTGGATACCGGAACAGCCGTGGTAGATAAAAGCAATCTGGCCACGTTCCGCGAGGCCATGGCGGCGCTGCCTAAACCACAGTAACCCCGCCGTTTCCTCGGTTTGCGAATGGTATAGCGCAGATCGCATAACAGGGACGTACATGCATATCGTACGGCAACCTCGTCGTCTTCGCAGTTAAGTGTGGGCAACGGTACGAATGGGACATCAGGGCAGCGGTGTTCACCGCGGTCATGTATAATTTTTGCCAGGGGAATCTACTTCTTTCATGGCTGAAGAAATAAGGGTGATGGGGGCGAGTGCGAAAACACGGCTGCGGAGACAGCTACGTTTCCTGCGGACGCGCGCGCGCGAGCTGAAAATGATCGGGAAGGCGCTCGTGTCGACAAAACATCCCATCCTGGTGCACATCATCCCCATGCGGCAGTGCAACCTGGCGTGCACGTACTGCAATGAATTTGACGATTTCTCGAAGCCGGTGCCGCTGGAGGAAATGAAGAAGCGGCTGGACATTTTGGCGGACATGGGGACTTCGATCATTACGATTAGCGGGGGCGAGCCGCTGATGCATCCGGACTTGGACGAAGTGATCCGGCACATCCGGCGGCGCGGCATGATCGCGGGATTAATCACCAACGGTTTCTATCTGAATAAGGAACGCATCGAACGATTGAACGAAGCGGGGCTGGAGCACGTGCAAATCAGCATTGATAACGTGGCGCCGGACGAAGTCTCCAAGAAGAGTTTAAAGACGCTGGATGGCCGGCTGGTGATGCTGTCGCAGTACGCGGTATTCCAGGTGAACATCAACTCGGTGCTGGGCAGCGGCGTGAAAGATCCCGAGGATGCACTGAAGATTGCGCACCGGGCCGTGGAGCTGGGCTTCACCAGCACGGTGGGAATTATTCACGATAATAACGGGCAGTTGAAAGCGCTGGGGCCGCACGAGCAGGATATTTTTGAAGAAGTGATGGCGCTGGGGAAGCGGTCCTTTTCGCGGTTCAACGAATTTCAGCATAACGTGGCGCGGGGAAAAGAACACAACTGGCGGTGCCGCTCAGGGTCGCGATATTTGTACATTTGCGAGGATGGGCTGGTGCATTGGTGCTCGCAGCAGCGCGGGTATCCGGGGATTCCGCTGGCGCAGTACACGCCGGAGATGCGCCACCGGGAGTACTCGACCAAGAAGTTTTGCGCGCCGCGATGCACCGTTTCGTGCGTGCAGCAGGTGGGGATACTGGATAACTGGCGCGATCCGCAAGATCTGAAACCTTTGCCAATGACGCCGCCAGCAACCCCACAAGAAGAGCTGGTGCAGATCGGGCAGGCGCGCGGCGACTCCTGATTTCCCGCGACAATACAGTAAGTGTAGCCATCTTTGTATTTTCAGTCCGTGCACATTTCCTAACCGAGGGGATTGACGGTCACCCCCGGCTTGCCAACAATAAATACATGCCAAGTCCAGCGATTGAAATTGAAAATTTGACCAAGGAATATCCTTTCGGGTTTCTTCACCTAAAGAAAAAAACATCGCTCGAAGGGCTGAACATGCAAGTAGAGGCGGGCGAAGTATTCGGCTTTATCGGACCGAACGGCGCCGGCAAATCGACGACCATCAAGCTGCTGATGGGGCTGATCTTCCCCACGGCGGGGAGCGCGCGAATCCTGGGCAAACCGATCACCGACGTGGAAATGCACCGAGACATTGGTTACCTTCCCGAGCAGCCCTACTTCTACGACTACCTTACTGCAGCGGAAGTACTCGATTATTTTGCGCGGTTTCACGACCTGACCGCGGCCGACAGAAAGGATCGCGTACAGCGGATGCTGAAGAAGGTGGGGCTGGAAACCGCGCGCAAGATACAGCTTCGCAAGTATTCGAAGGGAATGCTGCAACGCGTGGGGCTGGCGCAGGCCATCCTGCACGATCCGAAAGTCGTGATTCTGGACGAGCCGATGTCGGGGCTGGACCCGGTCGGCAGGCGCGAACTGCGCGACATTATTCTCGAGCTGAAGCGGGAAGGCAAGACGGTGATGTTCTCCACGCACATCCTCTCGGACGCGGAGATGTTGTGCGACCGCGTGGGCGTGATTGTTGGAGGGAAGCTGCGGGGTGTCGGCGCGCCGGGCGCACTCGTGGACATGAAAACCCAGGGGATGGAGATTCTCTTTGAGCTCACGGGAACGAGCACTGCGCCGCTTTTGTCCAAGGCCACACGCACGGGCGACCGCTACCGGCTGCAGGTTGCGGAGGAAGAACTGTACGCGGCCATCGAACAACTGCGAGGGGCAGGGGCACGCATCCTATCGGTATCCCAAGTAAAAGGGACGCTCGAGGAATTTTTCATGAATATGGTGGAGGCGGACCGCGCGCAAGCAGCGGCGGTGGAGGTGAGCGGGAAATGAGGCGTGCCGGCATAGTGGCATTGAATACATTTCGCGAAGCAGTACGCGACCGCGTGCTTTATAGCCTGGTGTTTTTCGCTCTGCTGATGATGGCGGCAGCGATTCTCGTGGGACAGATTTCGATCGGGATCGAAGATACGGTCATCGTGACGCTCGGTCTGAGCGCCATTTCGATGATCGGGCTGCTGATTGCAGTCTTCATCGGTGTCGCGTTGGTGTCCAAGGAAATGGACAAATACACGCTGTACGCGCTGCTGGCCAAGCCGGTCCAGCGATGGGAGTTCTTGCTCGGCAAATTCGGCGGACTGGTGCTGACGCTGGCAGTGAACACAGCGGCGATGGCGCTGGGACTGCTGGTGGTGATGCTCTATGTGAAGCACTCGCTGCAGGGAAGCGACGCGGTGGTGCTGGTGGCCGTGTATTTCATTTTGCTGAAGCTTGCTCTGGTGGTAGCGCTGGCACTGCTGTTTTCCTGCTTCACGACGCCGCTACTGGCGATTTTGTTCACCGTGGGATTGTACATTGTAGGCTTGTACGTGCAGGAACTGCGGGATATGCCGTTGGAGGTGATGAGCCCGGCCATGTCCAGCTTCACGAAATGGCTCTCCTACCTCCTTCCAAATTTTGAGAATTTCAACGTGATGGCCATGGCCGCGCACGGACGCGCGGTTCCCGGCGCATTGATCCTGCAGAACACGCTGTACGCTGTGGTTTATTGCACGATCGTGTTGACGGCGGCGGCCGCCGTCTTTTCGCGGCGCAATCTGAAATGAAATTGCGGAATCCCATCGCGTGGCTGCTCTTACTGGTCCTGCCGCTTGGATTTGCGGGCGTTTGGCGGCTGCAGCATGACATTGACGCGCAGCGCACTTCCTTGAGCGAGGAGCGCGACCCTGTGCTGCTGCAGTCTGGAAAGCTCGTAAAGGCGATGAGCCTGGAGTACGCGCCGCTGCTGGCGGACATTTACTGGACACGCGTGGTGCAGTTCTATGGAAATAAACGCATGCGAGGCCAGGCAAATCTCGAGCTGCTCTGGCCGCTTCTCGATATCACGACGACGCTCGATCCGAATCTGGTGGTTGCCTACCGGTTTGGAGCGATATTCCTAAGTCAATCGGCTCCATCGGGAGCGGGCAGGCCGGACCTGGCAGTGCAGCTGATCCAACGCGGCATCCAAGTGAATCCCGACTACTGGCGCCTTTACGAAGACCTGGGTTTTGTCTACTACTTCGACCTGAAGGATTACCCGAAGGCCTCGGAAGCTTTTCTGGAAGGGAGCAAGAAGCCGGGCGCGCTCGTGTGGATGAAAATCATGGCTGCCAGAATTGCCGCGGAGGGAGAGTCGTACACGACCTCGTTGTTCCTGTGGAAAGACATCTACGATTCGACAACCGATCCCCAGGTCAAGGCGAATGCTCTGCGGCATCTGGAATTGCTCCAGGTGAAAGAAGACTGCAGTCAGCTCGACGCGGTTGCCGATGAATACGCGAAGCGGTACGGCAAACGGCCGGCGCGCGTGAGCGATTTGGTGCAGGCCGGCTTGATTCGCGGAATTCCCCGCGATCCCAAGGGTTTCGCCTACGTTCTCGGACAGGATGGAAAGGCAGAGCTCAATTTGGACAGCCCGCTACTCGAACGAGAGTTGCTATTCGATCGGTACAAGAAAGTCACGCCTTGAAATTCAAAACCACGGTCCCGAATCCGTCCTGAAGAACTGCGAGTAAGATTAAGACGAATCGCAAGAGCGGCGACGGGCCCCCGGGATCCAGGCACGCCCGCAATCCACACAAAGGTCACGTTTTCTCACTCGGAGGTGCAGAGCAGCGTCATCCGGGGATCAACAACAATTTTGCGGGGAGGAGTCGGAACGACGAAATGAAATGATGTTTCCGGCCCGGCGGTCACAACCGTGCCGAGAAGCACGCCGTGTCCCGCGCCACCGGAATAGAGCGGAACGCTGGCGATGAACGAGCGTGGGACATTGGTCTGAAAGAGCTTTCCGCGAATCTGATGACCCTTTTCCGTGTGGTGAACCGTAAATTCCACGCGGTAGTGTGGAATGCCCGTACCACGTACCCACTCTTCGAAGAACCATTCCATGGAACGCCCGCCTTCGAGGTCCATGGAGGGCGTCATGACGGCTTCGACTTCGTGCTGCAAGTCATCGGTGGAAAGCGCGCGGTAGGCGTACTTGGTCACCAGAGTTTGCAGGAGGGCGACAAAGCGCTCATCGGGGTTCCTGGCGCCGGGCTGACGCAACATTTCCCGGAGCATGTGAATGACCCAGGTGCCCTTGCCGTAGATGATCTCTTCATAGGCATTGGGAGACTTCGAGGAATTGAGGCGCGTGCCCAGGGCGAGCGCGCCGACGTCACCCGCTGCTTCATCGGCGCCCGGTAGTTTATCAACGAGCTGCTGGCGGTAGCGCGCGAGCCAGACGTGCAGGGTGTGGTCCGGGTTCTTCTTGGTGTCGGCGAAGAGCACGGCGAGATAATTCGCGATGGCTTCGTCAATCCATTGGTCGCGGTAGCTCGACCAAGCGACGACGTTGCCCCACCATTGATGTGCGACTTCGTGATAAGGAACCAGCTCGGTGAAGTGTTCCCGGCCGGTAGTGCTCAGACCTGCGCGTTGCTGGGCTTCGGAAGGCAAAAAGGAATAAGTGGAAACGTAGAGGAGGCCGGGCCAGCCCTGCCCAAAGGTCCCGGGAATCTGCGAGACGCTGAGGTTGTGGAAAGGAAACGGGCCGCTGAACGCTTCGTAAAAACGGATTGAGGAATCGATCTCTTTGCCAAGTTGCTTGAGCGCATCGGCCGGGCTGGGAGAGGGAGGAGGAGGAGGAACGACCGAGTGTCCGGTGGGGACAGAACCGAATCGTCTGGAAGTGAGAGCGAGGGGATCCACGAGCTGTATCGACAGGCGTTTGCGCAGATCCTCCTCAAGTTCACGATTGGCGTAGACATCAATGGTGCGGGCTTCGGAGGCCACGGACGCCGAGGCATATTCGCCGAGGTTGAATCCCGCGACGGACATGGGTCTTTCCGTCTTCCAATGCCCGGCGCGGAATTCCCCTTCCTCATGCTCTTCGACTTTGGAACCAGTGGCAATCAAGCGAAGCTTGCGCGGCCAACGCAGAAGGAAGTCATAGTCCGAAAACTCCGCGCTATCCCCAAAGTGCGGGTACCAGCTTTCCCTCGCGCCGACAAACAGGACGCCGTTTCCCGCGTCCTGGATGACCTTGCCTCGGTAATGAAAATGAAGCGTGAGTTCCTGATGGCGCGCAGGAGCTTGGGGGAGAACCACCTCCAAATAATCATTGCCGCGCGTGCTGCGCTCCTGGAGGTTCATGCCTTCATTTTGAAAAAAGGGGAGAGGTTCACCTTGCTCGCCAGTGACGGTGTCAACCGCCAGGGCTCGGGAAAGCTGGAAAGCAAGAACCCGTTCCGCACCGGTCTCCGCACGTAAACGAACGGCGGCGGTTGCATCCAGAGCGTTGCCGGAGGAAATCGTAGTCTCAATGGAGTAGTGCAATGCATGAAAGGCCACTGGAGGTGCGAGGGTGCCTGGAACTCGATGGGAGGTCCAAACATCGTGAAGGAAAACGTCGCCGGCTTTATGGACTTGTCCGAGAAAGAATTGCTCGTCGCGCTGTGTGTCCAACACCACATCGAACGGGCCGGTGATCGTGCCTTCCATTTCGGCGTAAAAGCAGGGCTTAGGATTGGAGGAAAGGCGATCATAGAGAATTCGCAGAGTATAGCCGGGATTGAGCTGAGTAACGGCGGCATCCCATCGCACTCCGACGGAAGTATCCGTCTGGACCGGAAGATTCGCGGCCTGGAATTGGCGAAGAAGTTCTCCGGCAGTATCGTCCGTGAAGCGGAGATAGCCGTTGATGAATTCCTGATCGAGGACGGGAGCGCCGAGAAAACGCCCCATCTGCTGCTTTTCGACCGGTTCGCGGGGAGCCGCCAGAATATGGCCGCGCCCAGAAAAAACGACGCCCGTAATCTGCCCATCCAGCGGAGAGAAGAACGCAAATGCACCCTCTTCAAATGAGAAAACCGCATCCCCGCGGCGCAGCTGGATGTGATTGGAGGGAGCAACGCGGTAGACATTGGAAGGGTCGATGCGCAGCGCCTTGATCGCATCATACAATTCATGAGGCGATCTTTCCGCGCTCGCAGAAGCCGCCGGTGCCGCGAGACACCACAACCCAAAAAGGACTACCCCCGCCCTCATGCAAGAAGTGTAGTCATATTCGGCATGAGGGAACAAGGCGGACCAGGCAGATTCGCGGCGGCGGATTAAAATGAAAAGATACGGCGCATGACCTTAGCTTCCCCAATTCGTGCGTTCTTACTTGGCGTGGCGCTGCTTTTGATTGGCGGCCGGGCGGCTGCGGATACGATTGTGCTCAAAAACGGCCGCCGCATCATCGCTCTGAGCGCTGTGGAAGAAGGCGACAAGATAAAGTACCTGACCTCCGCCGGCGAATTGAGCCTGCCGAAATCCATTGTCGATCATGTTGAGAAAGGTGGCGCGGTGCCGATGGCCGGCTCTCCCGGGGCTGATGCGGTTAACTTGACCATGGCGCCCGCGCCGATGGAATCGAGCAAAGCGAGCGCCGATGTCGAACTGGGTGCGGTCCACGACGGAGCGATCGACCGAGGATACATTGCAAAACTGGAAAGCGCGGCCCGCTCGGGCGAGCGTCAGGCCAACTGGAGCGCGGCTCTGGGGCATCATTTGGCGGCGAATTTCGAATTGGCCCACGGTGACATGGAGCATGCCCTCGTCGATGCGCGCACGGCATTGACCTATGCGCCGGAAGAGCCGGTGTTTCTCTTGAACGTGGGCTACCTTCTTCTCCGGCGGAGCGAGTTTAAGGAGTCCCTGGAATACCTGGAACGCGCGCGGCGATTTGCGCCGGACAACGCCGACGTGCCAAAACTGGAGGGCTGGGCCTACTACGGTTTGAACAAACTGGACCAGGCGGTTGCGGAATGGAAGAGCGCGCTGGCGATGCGGCCGGACAAGGAAGTCCAAGTAGCGCTGGACAGAGCACTAGCCGATAAGAAGGAAGAAGAAAGTTACAAGGAAAACGAGAGCAGCCACTTCAAGCTGCGCTACAGCGGCGCGGCTGCGCCGGCGCTCGCGCGGGACGTGTTGCGAACACTGGAGAAGCACTTTTCGCTGATCGAGTCCGAATTGAACTTTACGCCGCCGGAATCGATCGGCGTGATTCTCTACACCCAGGACGCCTTCAGCGATATTACCAAGGCGCCGGCTTGGGCGGGAGCGGTGAACGACGGGCGCATCCGCGTGCCGGTGCAAGGCCTGGAGAGCGTGGACTCGGAATTGTCGCGCGTCCTGAAACATGAGTTGACGCATAGTTTCATTGCGCAGAAAACGCGCAGCGCTTGCATGGGTCTGAAAGCAAGCTGCGCAAATCGCGCGCCAACCTGGATTCAGGAAGGATTGGCGCAATGGATGGAGGGCCAGCGCAGCGGAGGAGATGCCCCGGTTCTTGTGCAAATTTACAGCGCTGGTCATGCGATACCTCTTAGCCACCTTGAAGGTTCGTGGATGAGCATGAGCGGAGATGCGGCGCGCTACGCATACTCCTGGGGGCTGGCGAATATCGAATACATTGTGCAGGCCGATGGGATGGGCGATATCGAACGGATCCTCGACCGCATCGGGGCGGGAATGGCTACCGAGGCGGCGCTGAAAGAAGTGCTGCACAGCGATTACGACGATTTGATGCAATCGACGGCGGAATACCTGAAGAAGACCTACGGGCGGTGATCCACTTCGTGAACGCTTCTTCTCCTCACAACATCATTGCTTGCTGTCCGTGGTTTTGCGCTTCTAGAGCGAGGCTAGCAGCGCGGCCAGGAGCGCCGCGCGTTGGGGCATCGTGTTTATCAGAATGTGCTCGCGAAAGGAATGAGCGCCGTCGCCGACCGCACCGAGACCGTCCAGAGTAGGGATGTCGAGCGCGGCGGTGAAATTTCCGTCCGAGCCGCCGCCTGCGGTGCATTCGCCTAGAGTGAGATTCATTTGATTTGCCAGGGATTTGGCGCGGGCGAACAGAGTTGCGCTCATTTTTTGTTCGAGCGGAGGGCGGCCGAAGCCGCCGGTGATCTCAAGGCGGGCGCCCCGATGAAATGGCCGGAGCGCGTGTAGCCGGCGTTCGAGGCTGCTCATGTCGGAACCGCGAAGCGCGCGCAGATCCAGGACAGCGCGCGCTCTCTCCGGAATGACATTTGTGCGTGTGCCGCCTTCGATGATGCCTGCGTTGATCGTGACGCCACGGCGGAGATCGTTCCATTTTTCGATACGCGCGAGTTGCTGCGCCAATTCGTGGATGGCGTTGATCCCTTCTTGTGGCGCGAGGCCCGCATGCGATGCGCGGCCATGCACAATCAATTCGGCCTCGCCAACTCCTTTGCGGGCCGTCTTGAGCAGGCCGCGCGGTCCGAAGGAAGGTTCGAGGACGAAGACGGCGTCGCTGCGGCGGGCTTCCGCTTCAAAGAATTTGCGCGAAGCCTCGCTGCCGATTTCTTCGTCGGAAGTCCAGAGGAAGACAACGCGTTTGCGAAGCGATATTTTCCATTGTCGAAGAGTTTGCAGCGCGAAAAGCGCTTGAACGATTCCGGCCTTCATGTCGAAGGTTCCCGGACCGAAAGCTTTGCCGCCTGCTACTCGAAAAGGCATGCGAGCGAGTGTTCCGGTGGAGTAGACCGTATCGTAATGGCCCAGGACCAGTAGTTGGCCCGCAGGTCGGTCTTTGCTTGGTGCGTGAGTGATGCGCAGAAGATCGCCGCGATGCTTCTGTGCAATCCGTTCCATGCTCGCACCGCACTTGTTCCATTCTTCTGCGATGACGCCACAGCACCGATCGGCCGCTGCCTTTTCCAGGCTGGGAGATTCCGCCGTCACAAACCGGCGCAAGGTCGCAAGCATCAGCGGCAGGCGCGGCTTCAAGAGTTGCAAGAACTTCCTGGGCAGATGAGAATCCGGCATGGCGCAGAGATGCTATCAATAGCGCGGCGGACAGAGCAATCGGACAAAAGACCATAGGTACAAGTTAAGAGCGCGTATCGCGCAAGGCAGGGTTCGCATATAATCGTAGGTTTGCCGGGGAAGTGTCAGGCGCCGCTGGTAGGGGTGCGCGGCGAGACGGAGAGCGCGAATGTTACTGGACGTGGTTGCGATACAGAAAATACTGCCGCACCGCTATCCCTTTCTGATGGTGGACGGCATCCTCGAGATGGAGCGGCTAAAGCGCATCGTGGGTGTGAAAAACGTAACGATCAACGAGTCTCATTTTCAGGGACACTTTCCGGGAGCGCCGGTGATGCCAGGCGTTCTGATCATCGAGTCCATGGCGCAAACCGGCGGACTCTTGCTGCTGACGGAAGTTCCTGATCGCGAAAACAAGCTGCTCTACTTCGTGGCCGTCGACGGCGCGCGATTTCGTCGGCCCGTGGTACCCGGCGACCAATTGAAGGTAGAGATGAATGTACTCTCGTGGCGCGGCGACTTCTGCAAGCTGGAAGGAAAGGCCACGGTAAATGGGCAATTGGCCGCGGAAGCGACGCTGATGTGCAAGATGGTGGACCGCGACCAGGTGGCCAAGGCTCAAGCGCCCGCGAAATGACGAAGCACGAAATTCACCCGCAGGCTATTGTGTCGGCGAGCGCCAAGCTTGGCGCCGGCGTGCAGATTGGCCCACACGCGGTGGTTGGCGAGAACGTGGAATTGGGTGACGGCTGCGTGCTGCACGCGCATACTACCGTGGGGGGCCCTTCGAAGTTCGGCAAGAACAATGTGTTTTATTCGTTCAGTGCAATTGGCGGCGACCCGCAGGATTATACCTTTCGCGACGAGCGCACCGAGCTGGTCGTGGGCGACGGCAATATTTTCCGCGAATACGTCACCGTAAGCCGTGGAACGGAAAAGGGCGGAGGCAAGACCTCCCTGGGTGACAATAATTTTTTCCTCGCCTATTCGCACGTTGGACATGACTGCGTGATTGGCAGCAACACGTTGTTTGTGAATGGTGCAACTCTCGCGGGTCATGTCACCGTGGAAGATTTCGCGACGATTGGCGCGTTTTGTCCGGTGCATCAATTTTGCCGCATCGGCCGTTACGCTTACGTTGGCGCATCGACGGTGATTACCCAGGACGTGCCGCCGTTTTCCAAAATCGTCACCGAGCGCGAGACGAAAAGCTTTGGCATCAATGCCATCGGCCTGGAGCGTAAAGGATTTTCAGCCGCGCGCTTGCAGGTTTTGAAGCGCGCTTATCGTTTGCTCGTGCGTTCGAAGCTGAATACCTCGCAGGCGCTTATCGAAATGCGGAAATCGCTGAGTGATTCCGCGGACGTGCAGGAATTGATCAAGTTTATCGAAAGCGCCGAGCGCGGAATCGTGAAGTAATGCCTGACTGCTGATTTCATGGCCGACGCGAACACCAACACGACAGGGTGGGGACTCATTGCCGGAAACGGACGCTTTCCGTTCCTGGTGCTGGAAGGCGCGCGCAGCCAGGGAATCGACATGGCGGTGATTGCGTTGAAAGAAGAGGCGTCTGCGGAGCTGGAGAGAATTGCCACGCGGCTGCACTGGGTAAGCCTCGGTGAGTTAAGCAAGACCATCGACTTGATGCATAAGGAAGGCGTGAAACAGGCGGTGATGGCCGGGCAGGTGAAGCACAACAAGATTTTCAGCTCTATTCGGCCGGACTGGAAACTGGCGAAGCTGCTGTTTTCGCTGCCGCGAAAGAATACCGACGCGCTGATCGGCGCAGTCGCCCGCGTTTTGGAAGGCGAGGGGATCCGCCTGGTGGACTCGACGCTGTTCCTGAAGCCGCTGGTGCCTGATCCTGGCGTGCTCACGCGGCGCGGCCCGAACGAACACGAAGCGGAAGACATGGCTTATGGGCTCGGCGTGGCCAGGACTATTGCCAGCATGGATATCGGCCAAACGGTGGTTATAAGTGATTGCGCTTGCGTGGCCGTGGAGGCGATGGAGGGCACCGATGAGACCATTGCTCGCGCCGCCCGCATTACTGGGGGTAAGCCGCTGGTTGTCGTGAAAGTCAGCAAGCCGGGCCAGGATATGCGCTTTGATGTACCCGTGGTCGGTTTGTCCACCATCGAACAGATGAGGGGTGCGGGTGCGACCGCTCTGGCGGTGGACGCGGAGCGGACGCTTCTTTTTGACCGGGCAAAACTGATCGAGTTGGCGGATGAGGCGGGAATCGCGATTCAAGCTTTCCCTCAGCTCTCCGTCCCGGAACCGAAAGAAGCTTCGAAGGGAATGAAGAAAGAATGAGCGCGGCGGCGGGAGAGTTCAAGAGGATTCGTGTCGCCGTCGTGGGCACCGGCGAATTCGGGCGAAATCACGCGCGAGTCTACAGGGAACTCGATGGCGTAGAGCTCGTTGGCGTTTTCGACAAGAATCCCGAGAGTGCCGCCGCTGTCGCCGCAGAGTTCCAGACGCTAGTCTTAACGAGACTAGAGGAATTGCACGGGCGCGTGGACGCCGCCAGCGTGGCTGTTCCGACGGTCGCGCATGCGGAGGTGGGTGGCCGGCTTCTGGAAATGGGACTCGACGTGCTTGTGGAGAAGCCTATGGCCGTGAATCTCGCGGAGGCCGATGCGCTGCTCCATGCGGCAAAGAAAAACGGACGGATTCTGCAGGTGGGCCACGTCGAACGCTTCAATCCTGCCGTGGTTGCGGTTGAGCCGATCCTGAACCGTCCGCTGTTTTTCGAAGTGCACCGATTGGGCGTCTTTACGCCGCGCAGTCTGGACGTGGATGTGATCTACGATTTAATGATTCACGACCTGGACATTCTGCTGGCGCTCGTCGGCGAGCCGGTGACGGAGGTCAAGGCCGTCGGTATTCCGGTGCTGACAGATAAAGTGGACATCGCGCACGCGCGCCTGGAATTTGCGGGAGGAGCCGTAGCCAATATCACCGCCAGCCGTGTTTCCACCGAACGCGTGCGCAAGATGCGCTTCTTCCAGCAGCACGAATACATTTCGCTGGATTATGCGCGGCGCGACGCGCTGCGCATCGGCGTGAAGAAGCCCGGTCCGCAGCCGGAGTTTGGATTTGAGAAGCTGAATGCGCCGGCCGTCGAGCCTTTGCACGCCGAACTCGAAGCGTTTGTCAACGCCTCGCGTTCGCGCAAGGAGCCGCCCACAAATGGAGCAGCGGGACGCGCGGCCCTCGAATTGGCAAGCCGCGTTATGGCAAGCATCCAAGAGCACGCCGCGCGCGTCCAAATAGGCTCATTCGCCATACAAGACAAAACAACATGATTTCGCGAATTCTGGTTCCGATCGGCGCTCGTCCACCTGCGGCGGTGGATGCGCCAACGCAGCGCCGCCGCCCCACGACGATGGATGAACGCACCCTGGTGCCGGCCATGCTGCCCATCGTGCAGTTGGACGGAAACTCGACGATTCCCGCGAATCTGCCGCTCGAGTCCATCGCCGCGCGCGTGGTCGTGCCTCGCGACGTGAATCGCGAAGCCTACGGCGTCAAGGAAGACCTTTCCACGCCCGTGCAACCGACCGACCTGGACGAACGTATCGCCGTGCCTGTTGGCTCCGCGCCGCCGGAAATGAGCGAGCATCCTTTGCATGTCGCCGAAGACCTCGTCGGCCCCGACATTTTCAGTACCGGGGAAGTCCAACTGATCGCTCCCGAGCAGGCAGAAGAGAAGGCCAAGTGGCAACTCACGACGCGTTTGTCTTCCATCGCCTTTCACATTCTGCTGTTCGTTGCGCTGTTGTTCCAATCGAAGCTCTTTCCGGCGCATGTGCCGACCCAAGCCGAAATAGAACTCGCGCAAAGGCAATTGACGCCATTGCTTCCGCCGTGGAGGCTGGAATCGTTAAAGCCATCGGCTCCTCCGGCTCAACCTGCGCCTAAAGTTCACGTCAGTCCGCGCGTGTTGCGGGAAGTGGCCCCGCCTATTATTCCAACGCCTGCGCCACAGCCGGAGCGTCCGGTGAAAGAGTTGCCGAACGCGCCGATACCCAAGCAAGACGTCCCGCAAACAGTTCCCCAGACACAAGCCGACGCGCCTACCGCAAAAGCCCCGCTAAAGCTTGAAACGCCTGATGCTCCGATTCCTCATCCTAACCTTGCATTGCCAAAGGAGACTTCTGCCAGCAAGAGCATTCAAGACTCCTTGCGAGCGGCGACTAGGCCCTCCGGTCCGCAGCCAATCGGGGGAGGCGGCCAGCTTCCAGGCGGTGGTGGGCGGGGGGGCGGAAGTGGCGGCGGGACGGCCTACGGCGGCTTGGAGATGCTCACGCCTGATCAAGGCGTGGATTTCAACAGCTACCTCCAGCGCGTTTATTTTACGGTGAAGCGCAACTGGTTTGCCGTCATGCCTACGTCCGTCGAGCTTGGCGAGAAAGGCATCGTCTTTCTCACGTTCAGGATCAAGCGCGATGGAAGCGTGCCGTCCGATGAACCGACCATCGAGCGCAACTCCGGGAAAGAGCCACTAGACCGGGCCGCTTTTTCCTCGGTGCGCGCGTCAAGTCCATTTGAGCCTTTGCCTTCACAATTCAAGGGGCCGTACATCGAATTGCGTTATCGGTACTACTACAACATGCTGCCGAACGACTTCAACCAATAACAATGAAACTCCCGCGCCAACAGGTTCTGGGCAGTATTCTCCTCGCACTTTTCTTGCTCATTTTTCTTTTTGTTCGCGCGCGGCATCTCCTTTTTCGATGAGCGAAACTAAAGCGCTCTTGCCACTCGTCGCCATCGTTGGTCCGACGGCATCGGGTAAGTCAGCGCTCGGCGTGAAGCTCGCGGAGCAGTTCGGCGGCGAAGTTGTGGCGTGTGATTCGACGCAGCTCTATCGCGGCTTTGATATTGGCACCGCCAAGCCCACCTCCGCTGAGCGTCGCGGTATACCGCATCATCTGATTGACGTTCTTGGGCCAAGGGATGACGCAACCGCGGGCGGCTACCGCCAGTTGGCTCTGCAAGTTCTAGAAGAACTGCGGCGGCGCAAGCGAGTGCCGGTATTTACCGTTGGGACTGGATTGTATTTGCGCGCCCTGCTCGAAGGCCTTGCCGACGTTCCGAAGCGCTCGGAAGAATTGCGCGAACGGCTCCGTGCGAGCATGGAAGAACATTCTCCTGGCCATCTCCATCGCCTCCTGAAGCGGCTCGACCCGGAAGCGGCCAGGAAAATCGCGCCCACGGATGAGCAGAAACTCATCCGCGCTGTCGAAGTGTGTATTCTGGCGCGCAAGCCGATATCGGAAGTGCACACGGGCGGCCGCGTCCCGCTGGAAGGATGGCGCGTTCTAAAAATTGGGTTGATGCCCCCGCGCGAAATGCTCAACGAGCGCATCCACGCCAGGACGGACGCCATGCTCGAACGCGGATGGATGCGTGAAGTGCAAGCGCTGCGTGAGAGTGGCCCTAGCGAGGATTCGAAGCCGTTTGATTTCATCGGCTACCGCGAATTGCACGCGGTCCTCCGTGGGGAGGTTGCATTGGAAAGGGCGCGGGGAGCAATTCAGCAGGCCACGCGGCGCTACGCCAAACGCCAACTCACGTGGTTCAGAAAAGAGCCGGGCGTGCGCTGGTTTTCAGGATTTGGCGATGATCTAGCAGTGCAAGCCGCCGTTCTCGAATGGATTCAAACAGAAGGCCTGAAACCGGCGAAACCTTTCGGATGAGCTCGCCCTGTGCCGGCGGCGCTATTTTGGCGTAGGTGCAACTTCTGATTTGGCTTTGTCTTGGATGGAAAGCAACTCCACTTCAAAAATGAGGGTCGCGCCAGGGCCGATGCCCGAGCGCGGGTCCGCGCCGCGATCCCCATAAGCGAGGTCCGAGGGAATAAAGAGTTGCCACTTCGATCCCACGGGCATGAGCTGCAGAGCTTCCGTCCAGCCCTTGATGACGCCAGCCACAGAAAATGACGCTGGCTGGCCACGCTTGTAAGAGCTGTCGAATTCTGTACCGTCCAGAAGGGTGCCCCGGTAGTTGCAAGAGACTGTGTCGGTCGCTGCAGGTTTTGGTCCCGTACCTGCGGTCAAGATTTTGTATTGCAGGCCGCTCGGGAGCGTGACGACGCCTTCCTTGGCCTTATTCGCCTCCAGAAAGTATGTGCCTGCTTTCTTATTCAGATCCGCTGCCTCTTTCATTTTTTCCATCTGTTTGTTGCGCAGGTCAGTCTGCAATTGTGTGAGCGCGGCTTTGGCCTCATCATCTGTCAACAGCAACTTGCCTCCCGCGAGAGCGTCCTTCAAGCCCCGCAACACAATGGCGGTGTCCACATCCACGGACTGATTGTGCAAGTTCATCCCCAGGTTAGCTCCCAGAGCGTAGCTGACTTTGTCTTTCTGCGTTTTGAGCGTTAGGACAGGTTGTGTTCTCGGCTTAGCCAATTGTCCTGTCTTGGACGCAGGCGCCTTCTGTGCACCGGCAGCCGGAGCCGGTGCAGCCTTCGCTGCTGGTGCTTGTTGTGTGTTTGCTGCCGGTGTTTGCTGCGCCTGGGCATTTCCCATCAGCGTTATCCCAGCTGCCAATAAATTTACCGCGGTGAGCGTCAATTTTCGCATAGACCTATCTTCCCACGGGTCTATGTGCGTCGCAAAGCGCCTCTGATCCACACAAAACCTAGCAGGTCGGAGATGGCTCGCCGGGCCGCAGAGAGAAGCGTATAATTGATTTCAGGGGTGAGCCCCGCAAAGAATGCAGCAAGTCCGCACGATGAATCCCGGCCGATCTCAGTGACGAAAACACAACATCAGGTCTCGACAGCAGAACGCGCCTTGCTTGTAGGTGTTGGATGGAAGCGCGCGCCTCGCTTTCCCGGCATGCCGGCTGGCGAGCAAGGCCGCGAATCGCTTTCGGAGCTCGTGGAACTGGCGCGCAGCGCGGGCGCGGAGATTGCTGGAACCGTTTTCCAGATGCGTGACTCTGCGGATCCAGGAACGCTGGTTGGCCGCGGCAAGCTGGACGAAATTCGCGCGGAGGCCACGGCGCACAAAGCGCCGCTGATCATTTTCGACAGCAATCTTTCTCCGATGCAGCAGCGCAACATTGAAGAAGCAACAGATCGCCGCGTAATCGACCGCACACAGTTGATTCTCGATATTTTCGCGCGTCATGCGCGGAGCCGCGAAGGTCAGCTACAGGTCGAACTGGCGCAATTGAATTACATGCTGCCCCGCCTGACCGGAAAAGGAACCGCGATGTCGCGCCTCGGCGGCAAAAGCGGTGGTGGCGGCGCGGGTGGAGCGGGCGGCGGAGCGGGACGCATCGGCGTGCGCGGACCCGGTGAAAAGAAACTGGAAACTGACCGCCGCCGGATTCGCGATCGCGTCCGCAAAATCGAGGCCAGTATTGATGAAGTCCGCAAACAGCGGGCGCTACGGCGCGAGGCCCGCAATGCCGTTCCTCTCGGGACGATCGCGCTAGTGGGTTACACGAACGCGGGCAAATCCACGTTGTTTAATGCCCTCAGCCGCGCCGATGTGCTGGTTTCTTCGAGAATGTTCGCGACGCTCGATCCAACGATCCGCGCGCTGCGCCTTCCCTCGAACCGCCGCGTCCTGGTTTCCGATACCGTCGGGTTTATCCGCGATCTGCCAAATGGTTTGCTGACGGCGTTTCGTGCGACTCTCGAGGAAGTGCAGGAAGCCGCTTTGATACTGCATGTGAGCGACGTTTCCAATCCGCACCACGACGAACTCGACGAGGAAGTCGATAAAATTTTACGAGAACTTGGTGTTGATGGCCGTCCCAGGCTGCGCGTGCTGAATAAGATGGACCAGCTGGCTCTTGAAGAGCGAAAGGCCATCATCAACGGCGCCCGCAGAAGCACTGCCGCCGCGCCTGTGCTAGTGTCCGCTCTGACGGGCGAAGGGATCGGGGAGTTGCTGCGCCGCATGGACGTTGAGATGCCCACCGATCCTGTTGTAACGCTTTCGATTCGTTTGCCGCTGGCGGAAGGCCGTACCCTGGCCATGATTCACGCGCTGGGACGGGTCCTTCACTCGGAAATCGACGATTCCCACATGCGGCTCGATGCGGAAGTGCCTGCGTCCATCGCCCGGCGGCTCCGGCTCAAAGAATTTGCGGTGGAGGAAACTTTTCCGCGCGTGCTCTCGTAACATTCAATGAGACTGGCGGTTCTGCGGTCATCCTGGTTATTGACTTTTCTCGCGGTCGCCACAAGCGAGGTTGTCATGGCTGCATTTTTATTGTGGATCATTCTGTTTGTCCTGTGCTGGCCGCTCGCGCTCCTTGCTCTTGTGCTATATCCAATCGTATGGCTCCTGACACTACCTTTTCGGATTGTTGGAATCGCCGTTCATGGGGTTCTCGGCCTCTTTAGTGCCGTCTTCATGCTTCCTATCAGACTCCTTCGCGGTCCGCGGGCCATCTGAGCGGCGCTCCGCGCTTTTCAACCTAGTAACTCTGAAGTAACGCCGCGTAAAACCTCTGTTTTTACCAACTTGCGGTCCCTCCCGGAGGCTCCTTTCCTTCAGGATGGGTAGCCGACCCTCTGTGGAAAACGTTGTGGAAACTGCAGCTCCCCCTTTTGGATGGGCCTGCGCGTTTTCCTGACTTGCCCAGAAAAATGAAAAACGGAATCCTTGTACTCTATTGAAAATAAAATAGTTACTTGCATTGTTAGGGCGTCCTCCATCCTGGCGTTAACCCCCTCATTCCCATGTCGGCGTTTTCACATTTGCACAGATTTGCAGCAGCCTCGATCCGGAAGAGTGCGGTCTTCTTTGTTTGTGCCTTTAAGAGAGAGTTAATCTGGGAGTTACTGCCAATGGCCAAAAGCGTAATAATTTCAAGCTCTTCGGCGTGCTCCCGGAACTGCCTCTGACGTGTTGACGCGTCCCTACACCGAGTCTATAGTGAAACTGCGGTGGCTGATGCCACGGGCGGCTCCCTCCGCCGCCATGGACTCATGAATCTTCCTAATTCATTGACGCTGTTGCGGATCTTTTTCGTTCCCGTCCTCATAGTGATCCTCCTCACTCGCAGTCCCAACTTCGAGTTCTGGGGATTTTCCGTGCACTTCGAGGTCTGGGGCGTGTTCATCCTGCTGCTGGCGGCTGCGACCGATTGGGCGGATGGCTATCTGGCTCGGCGCCGGCTGCAGGTAACGACCCTTGGCATTCTTCTCGACCCCATTGCCGACAAGCTCCTGATTTCCGCGGCGTTCGTTTCGCTGGTGAGCATGCAGCTGGTTTCCGCGTGGATGGTGGTAATCATCATCGGCAGGGAATTCACGGTCCTCGGCTTGCGCAATATCGCTTCGGCAGAGGGATTCACCATCGAAGCCTCCACGCTTGGAAAAACAAAAATGGTTTTGCAGGTTTGCGCTGTTGCGGTGCTTATCGCCGGAGCCGGGGTAGGTCACCCTTGGCTCAAGCTGCTGGGGCAGGTCTTGCTTTGGCTCGTCGTCATCAGCGCGCTGGTCTCCGCCGCACAGTATTTTCGGCGCTTCTGGAGCCACGTTGACGACAGCATCAAGCAGCGCCGCCGTCTCCGGATGCTCGAAGCTCGCAAGAAGTCCGAGGATGTCGTCCCTCTCTGAAGCGGATCGGCGCGCCGCCCTGCAACTGGCCAGGACGGCCGTTGTTGAGGCCGTATCCCACCGCAAGCTCCCCGATATGTTCCCTATTGAAGGAGTCTTCGCTGAGCGCCACGGCGTCTTCGTAACACTTCATGTGGCCAAACGTTTGCAGGGTTGCATCGGCGTGATCGAAGCGAACGAGCCGCTCGGAGAGGCCATTGTTCGCTGTGCTGCCAGCGCGGCTTTGGAAGATCCGCGATTCGCGCCCATGAAAACAGAGCAGCTCGGCGAACTTAGCATTGAAATCTCGTTGCTTTCACCCCTGCAGCCTATCGCCCCTGAATCCATCGAAATTGGCCATCACGGGCTGCTCGTCCGTCTGCACGCTCAGGGCGGGCTTCTTCTTCCCCAAGTCGCGATTGAACATCGGCTGTCGCGCCAGCAGTTTCTCGAGGAGACCTGCCGCAAGGCCGGGCTGCATCGAGAGGCTTGGCGCGATCCCGAGGCTCGCCTCTTTGGATTTACATGTGAGGTTTTTTCCGAGAGTTCACTTCGCGAGGGGACCTGAATCATCTAAGCCAGATAGAAGAAATCGAATTAACACCATCGGGAAAAGCAAAAGGCCCGCGCGGGAGAAACCGCAGCAGGCCTGAGCCATGGAGCGAGATACCGTACTTCTATTCGACTTCGACGTAGTCGCCCGCGAAGACTTCACTGGAATTGAATGTGATCACCATGGTCGATGAATTGCGGCTAACGTTTATGACGATTCCCTCGCCGAGCACTTCGCGCGGCAAGTCATTCCATTGGTAGCGCGCGGGGGCGCTCCCGAAGCCGTACATCGTGTACTGAAAACCCCTTTCTTGCGGCACGGTCTCCGCCATCGAACCTTGATAGCGGAAGATTCGGAAGTAATCGCCGATCTTGACCCCTTGGTTGGTGCCGAGGTTTACAAAGACCGAGTTGAGTTTACCGTAGACTTGTCCGTAGTCTTTTCCGGCCACCAGCATGGCCACCGGCTTGCCGCTCACTGGCGCGAAGTGATTGAAGCCGGCAGGATCCTTGTACGGGGGTGCCGGACGATCCTGATAAGGTACGAGGATATCTCCGCGTTGCATGTAATCGCACGAGAAGATGACCTGAGCGACGGAAACTTTGGGCTGGACGTTGACCACCCTCACCTGCCCCGCGTCCATATAAAGCGAGCCCATGGCTCTTAGGAGCTTCGTCTGCCACTTGAACCATGGCACATCCGTCGGATCCTTGTCCGGCCGCACCACCGAGAACCGGTCGCCGACGCGAACACCCTTGTCCTGGCCCCGATTGATGTGCACATACTCGCCCCGCGAAAAGACGATCTTGTAGTTCGATTGCTCTCCGGAGACGATCCGGATTCCATCCGGCACTTTCTGATCCGTAACGAATCCCGAGCAATTTACCGCGCTGTAGTCGATTGGCGGATTTTGCGGAGCCGCCTGAGGCGCGTTTTGTGCTGAACTTACCGCGGCTCCCAGGAAGATCGATAGAGACAACACAGCTATGCTAGCGCGCATTCCAAACTCCTTCGAAAACACGCCCGACGGGCCGTGCATGGACTTTTCTAAGCGAAAGTATCAGGGCCTACCCCATGCGTCAACTAAATGGCCGAGGTTGCTTTACACTTTTGATACGGGTGTGGTCGGCAGTTACGGCATACTAGCAGCTGTATTTTCAACAGGTTGGCGGCATAAGGCAGGCATGGGCCCCTTTGGCACCGGATTACGGCGGATTTGTGCGGTTGTGGCGGCTGGGGCGGCGGCGGAAATGTCGAGGCTCGTCCGCGCCGCTTTAAGGCATACCAGCACCGTCGAGCTTCGTCTCGATTGGCTACACAGTGACGTGGAACGCGCACGGTTCCTCCGTTGGCTGGGCAAGCGCCGGTCTCGGGGCGCTACATTCCTCGCCACCTGTCGCCGTCGCGAAGGCGGAGGCAAATTTGCCGGGGGCGTTGACCGCGAACTCTACTGGCTCATTCAGGCTCGCGAAGCCGGTTGCCAATGGTGCGATCTCGAAGTAGAAACCTTGCGCAAGCTTCCCGGCCAGTCCGTTCGGGAATACCCCGTGCCGCCGCGCGTCATGCTTTCCGTGCACGACTTCGAGCGCACGCCTGATTTGCCTCGAACCGTGAACCCGCCGGCTCACGGCGGAGTCGATGCCGTAAAAATCGCAGCCGAAGCGCGGAGCATCCGCGACAGTGTGCGGCTCCTGCGTTTGGCGCATAACTCGAAGAATTTTGTCGCTGTTCCCATGGGCGAAGCTGGTCTGCCGGCGCGAATCCTTGCCTTACGCGAAGGAAGCGCGCTGGCTTACGCGCCTGTCGCCGGGGCTACCGCCCCCGGCCAGATTTCCCTGGATGAGATGAAGCATCTCTATCGCGCGCACACTCTCACACGCACCACCCGAGTGTACGGGGTGATTGGCGATCCCATCGGTCATTCTCTTTCTCCACTCTTGCACAACACGGGGTTCGTCGCGCGCCGCATGGATGCCGTGTATCTCCCATTTCTAGTGCGCCAGCTCGGTGATTTTCTTGCCGCTATTCCGGAGTTCGGTGTCCGCGGCTTCAGCGTCACCATCCCGCACAAGCAAGCCATCCTCAAACATTTGAAGGAATGTGAGCCCCTGGCCGAGGAGATCGGTGCAGTGAACACCGTTGTGGTCCGAACCGACGGCTCCCTTTACGGCCGCAACACGGATTACGTGGGCGTGCTCCGCGCGCTGGAGAAGAAACTCCCAATCAAAGGGAGCCGCGCCGTGATCTTCGGCGCCGGTGGCTCGGCGCGCGCTGCCGCATTCGCGCTCGCTCGCGCTGGCGCCATTGTCGGAATTTGCGCCCGGCGCGAAAAAGCCGCCAAAGAGCTGGCCCGTTCCGTCGGTGGAGAAGTAGTCCCGCGCCGCGCTTTACGCAGGGAATTCTTTGATGTCATCCTCAACACTACGCCGGTCGGCATGCACCCTCACGAAGGAATTTCGCCCCTCGCGCCCGGCGAGTTGCATTGCCGCATCGTCATGGACCTGATCTACCGCCCCCAGAGGACGCAACTCTTGAAACTTGCCGCGAAAAAGGGAATCGCCACCGTCTCCGGCGTCGAGATGTTTCTCGCCCAGGGCGTCGCCCAGTGGGAAATCTGGATGCAAAAGCGCGCGCCCGAAGCCGCGATGCGCCGCGCCGTGCTCGCCGCTCTCCGCGCTGAGGAGAACTCCCGCGCTCGCTAGCCGCGGAAGCGCGTTACCATTGACAATATCAAGGATCGCAAAGTGAAACCCGACTTCTCCCAATACGGATTCGTCCATCAAGAAAACTTAATCATGGCGTGTATTGGCGGCTCGCAAGCGCACGGTGCAAAACTGGGCGCGACGGACGATACCGACTGGTACGGACTTTACATTCCGCCACCGACCAAAGTTCTTGGGCTCGAACGTGAGGAACATTTTGTTTTCACCACCGGAGGCAAACTCGGCGGCAACGGGCCACAAGATGTGGACGTCTGCCTATACACCCTGATGAAGTGGGCGGGACTAGCCGCCAAGGGCAATCCATCGGCTTTGCATTTCTTGTTCGCACTACTTGAGTTCACGACCAAGACGTGGGACCACTTTTCCGCTCGGGCTGAATTTTTCCTGGCGAAGGGTCATGTGAAGCCATTCCTCGGATTCGCAGACGACCAGATGAAACGATTGCTTGGGCAGAAGGGGCAGAAGAACGTTCACAGTGCTGAACTCGAAGATAAACATGGATACGACACGAAGTACGCCATGCATGTAATCCGTCTGTACGGAGAAGCGAAAGAGTTGATGGAGCAGGGACGTATCACGCTGCCGAGACCGAACCGGGACGAGTTGATCGAAATCCGTAGGGGCAAGTACTCTCTTACCGAAATTCGAGAGCTCGGCGCGCAACTCGAATCAGAAGCGCTAGCTGCTCACGCAACTTCAACGCTTCCAGATAAAGTGGACCGAGATGGGATTAGTCGGTTACTCACCGATGCTCACCTTCGATTCTGGAACTCATCAGGAGTTTAAGAAATGCCTTCGGCTTCTGGCGAATAATCTAGGCCCGTCCCAAGTAATGTAATAATAGGTCTCTTTTTCTGTGAACCAAAAGCTGTCGATCGAAGATTCCGACTTGGTCGGAACTGTGAACCTATTCCCATGATCCAGCCGGACTTCCGCGAATTTCAGCGCCTCGCCAAACAGGGCAACCTCATCCCGGTCTATGATGTTTTTTCTGCGGATTTGCTGACTCCCGTCAGCGCTTATCTGCGCATTGCCCAGGGTGCGCGCTACTCCTTCCTTCTCGAAAGCGTGGAGGGCGGAGAAAAAATCGCCCGCTACACGTTTGCCGGCGCGCACCCCGAGGAAATCTTCCGTTACGCCAACGGCGCGTGCGTTCTGGAGGGCCGCGCCCGCGTCGTTTGGGAGGAGCGCGATCCCATTTCGTTTCTGCGCGAGCGTATCGAACGGTTTCGTCCCGTGCGGCTTCCTGGATTGCCGCCGCTGGTCGCCGGCGCCATCGGCTACTTCAGCTACGACATGGTGCGGCTCATCGAGCGCATCCCCAAGCGTCTCCGCGACGAAATCGGCCTCTACGACGCCATGCTGATGTTCTACCACGGCCTCGTCGCTTTCGATCACGTCCAGCACCGCTTGTGGATCGTTCGCAATGTTTTCACCGAGGGCGGCGGCAGCCTGCGCGCGAAATACAACGCCGCCGTGCGCGAAATCAAGGAGACCCGCCGGCTGCTCGATGAGCCAGTGGCCGCCGAGCGCCCGAAGAAGCCGTCCAAAGCGAAGCATCGCGCGCCGCTGAAAGTAACTTCCAATTTTCGCCGCCCCGAATACTTGGCTGCCGTGCGGAAAGCCAAGCAGTACATTCGGGCCGGGGATATTTTTCAAGTCGTGCTCAGCCAGCGTTTTTCCGCGAAGACGAAAGCTGAGCCTTTCGAGGTCTATCGCGAGCTTCGTGCGCTAAATCCCTCACCCTATCTCTTCTATCTGCAACTCAACGATGTCTCCGTCGTCGGCAGCTCACCGGAAATGCTCGTTAAGGTCCAGGGACGCGATGTCTTCTACCGCCCCATCGCCGGCACCCGTTGGCGCGGCAAGGACGAAGCCGAAGACCAGCACCTCGAGCGCGAAATGCTAGCTAGCGAAAAAGAGCGCGCCGAGCACATCATGCTGGTCGATCTTGGCCGCAACGATCTCGGGCGCGTCTGCGACTACGGCACGGTGAAGCCTGAAAAGTTGCTAACTGTCGAGCGCTATTCACACGTCATGCATCTCGTTTCCAGCCTGCGCGGCCGTCTGCGTGAAGACGTGGATTGCTTCGACGCGCTGATGGCTTGTTTTCCAGCCGGCACGGTGTCGGGCGCGCCCAAAGTTCGCGCCATGGAAATCATCGAAGAGCTCGAGCGCACGCGCCGCGGAATTTATGCCGGAGGCATCCTCTACCTCGATTTCGCAGGCAACCTCGATTCCTGTATCGCACTTCGTACTATGGTGATGAAAAATGGGATCGCCTATGTGCAAGCCGGCGGCGGCATAGTTGCGGATTCCACGCCGGAGGGTGAATATCAGGAGAGCGTGAACAAGTCGAAAGCATTGCTCACAGCGCTGGAAAGAGCGCACCGGCGTTAGTGGGACAGACTTTAGTCTGTCCGCCTTAGCCTAAACTAGATTGAGCCGCCTTGTCGGCCTACAAGTCGGAAGAGCTGTTCTAGAATCGGAGGCAGGCACTTCACTATGATTCTCCTGCTAGACAACTACGATTCCTTCACCTATAACCTCGCCCAATATCTCGGCGAATTACGTTGCCAGGTCGAAGTGCACCGCAACGACAAAATCACGGTGGAGGAAATTATCCGCCGCAAGCCCGAGCGCATCGTGATTTCGCCCGGCCCTTGCACGCCGCAGGAAGCGGGTATTTCCGTCGAGTTGGTCGAGCGCCTTGCTGGAAAATTTCCCATCCTCGGTGTTTGCCTCGGCCATCAGGCCATTGGCGCAGCGTTCGGCGGCAAAATCATCCGCGCCCCGAAACTTTTTCATGGCAAAACCAGCCAGATCCATCACGATGGCAAGAATATCTTCCGCAAGCTGCCGAATCCTTTCACTGCCACGCGCTACCATTCCCTGATCGTCGAAAGAAAATCCCTGCCGCGCGAGCTCGCCATCACCGCCGAAACCGACGACGGCATCATCATGGGCTTTCGTCACCGCCACCGCAAAATCGAAGGGGTGCAATTCCACCCCGAATCCGTCCTCACCGATTCCGGCAAGCAACTCTTACAAAATTTCTTGTCTCTCTGACATCGGCGCGAAGTTCTTCTCTATGATACTTTGTGGACTCCGTGCTCTCTGTGTTGAGTCTTTTCTCTTCACCAATTCAAATCCGCCAATATCGCCCCATAAATCTCCATCCCACGCCAGAAATGCCCCAGCCGCAAATTCTCGTCCGAGCTGTGTTGATGATTGTCTGCGTTGACGATGGGCACTCCGATCATCGGCAGGCCCAGCTCTTCAAATATGTACATGGGAGCAGTTCCGCCGAGAGTAGGCATTTTCACCGTCGGGCCTGCAGCCCCTTCGACGACCTCAACCACTTTCTTTGAAACTGGCAGGTCCATCGGCGTGCGCGAGGCCCGATAGCCGCCTTCGTTCGCGATCTTTGCGATCAGAGCATGCGTGCGGCGCTCCTCGATGGTCGGTTCGCGGTCGATCACGTAGTAGCCCTGTTTGCGGATGAATATTCTGCGGGTCTTCTCCCCTGACCAGTCGCGCATCGAGCGAAGCCTCCGCTTTTTCCGGTACCACATTCTGCGCCTGCTCCCCGACGTACGCGCTCCGCAATCCGCGAATATTCAGCGACGGCTGCATGATCAGCTCCACCAATTTCTTTCCACCGCCCTCCGGCTTCGCAATCCCCAGCTCACGCTCCAGATCCCCATCGTTGTATGGCAGCTCCGCGAGCGCTTTTTTCTCGGCGTCGCCCAGTGGCGTAACGTCATCGTAATAACCGTCAATCAGCACTCGTCCATCTGCGTCCTTCATCGACGCCAGCAGTCGCGACAACTCCATCGCCGGATTTGGCGCCCAGTTTCCATAATGCCCGCTGTGCAGTGCGCGCACCGGCCCATACACCGTGACGTCGAGCCCGATGTCCCCTCGGTTTCCAAAGAAAACCAGTGGCTGCCCGCTTTGATGGACGGGCCCATCGGCGGTGATGAGCAGGTCCGCCCCCAACAGGTTTTTGTGCAGCTCCAGCGTTCGCTGCAGATTCGTGGATCCCGCCTCTTCCTCGCCTTCGAAGATCACTTTCAAGTTCACGCCCAACGGAATTTTCTTCGCCCGCAGCGCATCGAGCGCCGCCAGCAGCGCCACGATCGGTGACTTGTCATCGGAAGACGACCGCGCGTAGATGCGCCAATTGTCGTTGTAGATCGCCCGATGTTGCGCGCTGTTTTCCGGGAAAGGAATCCGCTTTCCACCCGCTTCGATGGCCGCATCGCGAAGCACCGGCTCAAATGGTTTTCCATCCGTCCACGCGGCAGGATCCACCGGCTGCCCGTCGTAATGGGCGTAGAAAATCACCGTGCGCTTCGCTTCCGGCGTAATCAGTTTGCCGAAAACCACCGGCCCGCGCCCGCTGATCGGCAGAAGGTGTGTTTCGATCCCGCGTGCCTCCAGCATCTCCACCAGATGCGCGGCATTCTTTTGAATATTTGGCGTGTCGCTAGCGATGTTGGGAATCGCAAGGAATTCGCTCAGCTCGCGGATGATGCGGTCCTCGTTATCCATCCTGTAGTCGCGGACTTCCTGTACGACCTGCGCGGGCGACGGAGAAGTCGCCTTCTGCGCGAGAGCCGGACCTGAGAAAAAGGCAATCAATAGAATGACTGCGATGTTTTTCAAATGGTCTCTCCTAAACTCATCAATCCTGATTGTGAATCTAACTCTTGCTAGTGAACGCAGCCAAACTCGCCAGTTTCTCGCTTGCCGCTCCCGAGGAAATCACGAAACTCGCGAGACCAGCCGCTTCGCGAAAATTGTCAGCCACGCCCGCAGCAACAAGCGCAGCTGCCGCATTGACCACCACGATATCGCGCGCCGGCCCAGCCTCGCCTTCCAGAATGCGACGGATAATCGCCGCATTCTCGGCGGCCGTTCCTCCGCGAATGGATTCAATTGGTGCGCGCGCAACGCCGAACTCCTCCGGCGTCACTGTAAAGCGCCGGACCACGCCACCTCGCACTTCGGCGACCATCGTCTCCCCAGAGAGCGAAATTTCGTCTAGCCCCCCGGCGCCGTGTACCACAAACGCTCGCTCGACGCCAAGCTCAGCCAGCGTCGCGGCCACCAGGTCAATCACATCCTCTGAAAAAACGCCCAGCACTTGCGATTGCGCTCCCGCCGGATTCGTCAGCGGCCCCAGCAAATTAAACACCGTCCGCGCGCCAATTTGTTTTCGCGCCGGAGCCGCATGCCGCGTCGCCGTGTGTGCGGCTTGCGCGAACAGAAATCCAATGCCAATCTTGCGGATGGCAAGCCCGTACCGTTCGAACGGCAGGTCGATCCGTACTCCCAGCGCTTCCAGTACGTCCGCCGAGCCGCTCTGCGAGCTGGCCGCGCGATTCCCATGCTTCGCAACGCGCGCTCCCGCCGCCGCTGCAACGATCGCCGCCGCCGTCGAAATGTTAAACGTGTTCGAAGCGTCGCCCCCGGTCCCGCACGTGTCCACCATGTTCGCGGGAATTGCTTCGCCCTCCGCAAACACGCGCGTAGCGTGCCGTCGCATCATGCGCGCAAATCCCGCGAGTTCCTGCACCTCGACGAGCCGCCGGTTCAGCGCCTCCAGCATACGCACGATCTCCGGCGTCTTGACGCGTCCTGAAAGCAGCTCTTCCATCGCCGCTTCCGCTTCCGTGCGTGTAAGGACGTGCCCGCCCTCGATTCGCTCAATCAACGAAATTGTCATCCGCATGCCGCCGCAAGATGGCATCTAGGTTCGCGACGATGCGCATTTTTCTTCATCAATTTTCGCGTCAATTCGCGCGTCCTTGCTCCCTTTCCGCCTTCCGGGTAAACTTCTATGTTTCCATTGCCGTCAAAATTCTAACACTAGCAGACTGCTTCAAACTCGAACGGAAAACGGAACCTCGATGAAGATTCATGAATATCAGGCCAAGGCGATCCTCGCTCGCTACGGCGTGACTACTCCCCGCGGCGAAGTCGCTTTCACCAGGGATGAGGCCCGCGAGGCTGCCCACCGCCTGCGCTCGAACGTCAATGTCATCGTTGTTAAAGCGCAGATTCACGCCGGCGGCCGCGGCAAAGCCGGTGGTGTCAAGCTGGCGCGCTCCTCGGATGAAGCCGCCGAACTCGCCAGCCACATTCTCGGCATGAAGCTGGTCACTCCGCAAACCGGCCCCACTGGCCGCATTGTCAAGCGCCTGCTCATCGAAGAAGGTCTCGACATTAAGCGCGAACTCTATCTTGGCCTGCTCGTCGATCGCGCCACGGGCCACGTCGTCTTCATGGCCAGCGCTGCTGGCGGTATGGAGATCGAGGAAGTCGCCAAGAACAATCCCGGTGCCATTCTGCGCGAGTACATTCATCCGGCCGTCGGCTTGCAGCCGTACCAGGCCCGCAAAATCGCCTTCGGCCTCGGCTTGCCTAGCGAAGTCGCGAATTCCGCAATCCCATTCCTCCAGGCTCTCTATCGCGCTTTCGTTGACACGGACGCCTCACTGCTCGAAATCAATCCTTGCGTGGTCACCGGCGACGGCAAACTCGTCGCCCTCGACGCCAAGATGACCTTTGACGACAACGCGCTCTTCCGTCACAAGGATCTCCGCGAACTTCGCGACCTCGATGAAGAAGATCCCCTCGAAGTCGAAGCCTCCAAGTACGGCCTCAACTACATCAAGCTCGATGGCAGCGTCGCTTGCATGGTCAACGGCGCCGGTCTCGCCATGGCCACCATGGACATCATCAAGTATGCCGGCGGGTCTCCCGCAAACTTTCTCGACGTTGGCGGCGGCGCTTCCGCCGAGCAGGTGAAGAACGCCTTCCGCATTCTCATGAGCGATCCGGCGGTCAAAGCCGTGTTCATTAATATTTTCGGCGGCATCCTTCGTTGCGATGTGCTCGCCACTGGTGTCGTCGCCGCTGCCAAGGATTTACATTTGCAAGTTCCCGTCGTCGTCCGGATGGAAGGCACCAACGTCGAAGCGGGCCAGCAGATTCTCCGCGAAAGCGGCCTCAACTTCACCATCGCCGAAGGCATGAAGGATGGCGCTCAAAAGGTCGTTGCTCTCGCCGGAGGTGCGCGATGAGTGTCCTCGTCAACGAAAAAACGCGCCTCATCGTGCAAGGTTTCACCGGCCGCGAAGGCACTTTTCACGCGCAACAAATGCTTGAGTACGGCACCAATGTGGTGGGCGGCGTTACTCCCGGCAAAGGCGGCACCAAGCACCTTGAACGCCCCGTCTTCAACACCGTTGCCGACGCCGCGAAAGCCACCGGCGCAAACGCTTCCGTCATTTTTGTTCCTCCGCCCTACGCCGCCGACGCCATCCTCGAAGCCGCCGATGCGCAACTCCCGCTCGTCGTCTGCATCACCGAGGGCATCCCTGCCCTCGACATGGTGCGCATCGCGACCGTCGTCGACTTCAAGAAAACCCGCCTCATCGGCCCGAACTGCCCCGGCATCATTTCTCCCGGCAAATGCAAAATCGGCATCATGCCCGGCCGCATTCACAAGCAAGGAAATGTCGGCGTCGTCAGCCGCAGCGGCACGCTCACCTACGAAGCGGTCCATCAACTCACGCAACTCGGCATCGGCCAATCTACCTGCATCGGTATTGGCGGCGATCCCATCATCGGCACGACGTTCCTCGACGCCATCCAGCTTTTCAACGACGACCCCGAAACCTACGCCATTATTTTGATTGGCGAAATCGGCGGCAACGCCGAAGAGCGCGCCGCGGAATGGATCAAGGTCAACATGAAGAAGCCTGTCGTGGGTTTCATCGCCGGCCAAACCGCGCCCCCAGGCCGACGCATGGGCCACGCCGGCGCGATCATCAGCGGCGGTCAAGGCACCGCCAAGGACAAATACACCGCGATGGCCGCTGCCGGCATCCGCACCGTGGAATCTCCCGCGGACCTCGGCTCGACTCTCGCCGCAGCATTGAAATGAAGTTTCTGTAGCTCGGGCCCTCAGGCCCGAGGCTTTTTCCTGATTTTGTAGCGCCGGGCTTCAGCCCGGCATCTTTGATTGATATTTCGGAGGAACTTTCTAGTGGCTCTGGAGCGCACTTTCGCAATCATCAAGCCCGACGCCGTCAGTCGCGGTCAGCAAGGCGAAATCCTCGCCAGGATTCACAAAGCCGGCTTCAAAATCATCGCCATCAAATCCATGCGCCTTACCAAGGAAGAAGCCGGCGGCTTCTACGCCGTCCACCGCGAGCGCCCTTTCTTTGGCGAGCTGACCGACTTCATGAGTTCTGGCAAAATCTTCGCTCTCGTCCTCGAAGCTGAAGGCGCCATTCTCAAATGGCGAGACACTATGGGCGCGACCGACCCCAAGAAAGCCGCTCCCGGCACCATCCGCCGCGATCTCGGCACCAGCATGGGCAACAATTGCACTCACGGCTCCGATGCCCCGGAAACCGCCGCCTTCGAAATCAGCTATTTCTTCTCCGGCCTCGAACTGATCTGACGCGGGCGATTGACTCACGTAGGGGCACGATACATCGTGCCCCTCTTTCTTTTCGCTACCTCGTTACTTCTCTACTTCATTTCTTCTACAATCCTTTTTATGGACCGCCTCCGCGAACTCGGCCGCACTCTCCTTGTTCTCGGCGTTCTCATCGTCTTTGTCGGCGCCCTACTTTACTTCGGCGGCAAGCTTCCGTTCCGTCTTGGCCGTCTCCCCGGCGATATCGTCCACCGCGGCGAACAGAGCACTTTCTACTTTCCCATCGTCACCTGCCTGGTCCTCAGCGCCGGACTTTCTCTGCTTCTCTGGCTCTTTTCCCTCTTCCGCCGCTAATTATCGGCAGGCCCAACCGAGTTTCCGGCACGAGGTTTTCTGTCGCCAACGGATATCACTTGTCCGCCGCTCCAGTCAGTTTTCGGAATGTCAGGCAGCACTCTTCCGCCCAATCTTGTGATTCTGCAAGATTTGGATGGCATCTCTCTGCGGCCAACAACTTGCCTTCCTACCATCCGAATGGGGGCCCCGTTCTATCTCACTCAGTAACGGAGGAACTATGCATCTACGTAACTTGGGGATCCTCGGGCTGCTTTTCTTGATTCCGGCCGGAAAGTGTACCGCACAGGTCCGCGGCGATGATTATCATGGTCACGCATACGCCTATGTCGCTCCTGGCGGCTTCACTGCCGGTGGGTCAACCGCCGCAGCCCTCGGCCTCGGCGTCGGAGGTGAAGCTATGCTGTACAAGGGTCTGGCAGCCGGTGCCGATATCGGCTGGCAGGGCCCGACGCAAAGCTTCAGAAATGGCGTCGGTCTGGCCTCTTTCAACGGCGCATATCATTTTGTAAGTTCGCAGCGCGAACGGCGACTCGTTCCGTTTGTTACTGCGGGTTACACGCGTGCCTTTGCCAACCAGAACGGCGCGAACCTTGCCAATTACGGCGCGGGCTTCCAATACTGGTTCAAGGAGAATTGGGCCTTTCGCGTTGAGGGTCGCGACCATATCAACACCAGCGGTCCGGTGGCACACGCTTGGCAGATTCGCCTCGCCATCGTATTCCGCTGAACTGTTCAACCTGCTCTCGCCCGGGTGAGCCACTCCACCGGATTGTCTCCCCGGGCCCCACAGCCTAATGGCCAACGCGATTATGTAAGCGTCGCCCGATCGCGATTGCGGCAATGCCTGCGCCGCTAGTCTCTCGGGTTTTTGGAGAAGCCCTCAAACCTCATTTTTCGACCTTGAACTCCGCCCGGATAAACGCCTTGATCCCTTCCTCGCCCGTCAATCGTAAGCAAACCAGCTTCCCCTCGCGCTCCAAATCAATATGAAAATCAAAGAACGGGCAGCACTTGCTCTCTGCCGCCACCCAGTCCGCCAGTTCCGCCACCGAGACGTCCGCCGGGCTGTACTGGAATTCGTACCCTTTCTCCGTCTCTACGATCTCCTTCCGCGCCGCCATCAATTTCTCGCTCAATTGTTTGTGCCGCGCCCGCTCTGCGGGCGTCAGTACCTTGATGTTGCAATAGAACTTGCTCTGCACTACCGTCACCTGCCTTTCCGGCTGTACGACGATCATTGAACCTTGCGCCCTTAGCCCCATCGTTCCGCCACCTCCAATCCATAGTGCCAGTGTCACCATCGCGGCACTCTTCTTGCTCGCCCTGACAACTCGTTCTTTCCCGTTCTTCATGGCTTTCCTCCAATTAGGATTTGCCACGTCCCATCCCGAAATGCTAGAACTTAAAGTCAGCTTTAAGTCAAGGAGCATTATGAAGCCGCGAGCAATGTTCAGAGCCTGTCATTCCGAGCGAAGCAGGCCGACGATTTTTCTTTGCCCTTCGCTCCTGCGAAGGGTCGGCCTGCGTAGTCGAGAAATCTCTCTTCGGCTGCTATTCGTCGAGCAACCATGTGACGAATGGCGGTCTTGAATCGATCTTGTCAGGAGAAACCATGAAAATTGGCCAACTTGCCCGCGCCGCCGGGCTCAACGCCTCCGCCATCCGCTACTACGAAAAGCGCGGCCTCCTCGCTGCGCCCCAGCGTCTCGGCGGCCAGCGCCTTTACGCAAGCGATGCCCTTTCGCGCCTACTGTTAATCCGCTTCGCCACTGAAATGGGTTTTACCCTCGCCGAAATCAAGCTCTTCCTGAACGGCCTGCGCGACAGCACCCCTGTCGGCCCGCGCTGGAAAAAACTCGCCACGCGCAAGCTCCGCGAAGTCGAGCTAACCATCGCTCGCTCCCTTCAACTCAAATCCCTCCTTGAGGGCCTCCTCGACTGTCACTGCCCATCGCTCCGGTTCTGCGTCAATTGTCTCCGCCTCAGCCCCAAACTCCGCAACTTGAAAAAACATCCGGCTCTGCGCAAGGTGTTTCCTCAAACAAATTGATCGCGCAACCATTTGTTTTCAAAAAACTTGTGATATATCATGGTATATGCCAAGTACAAGGGACACGCCAATTCCAGGGGAGGCTCGCCGTGCGCAAAATCGTCAAACTCTTCAAAAACGGCCGCAGTCAGGCTGTCCGCTTGCCTTCGGATTTCCGCTTCTCCTCCCGTGAAGTCTTCATCCGCAAGGATCCCGAAACCGGCGACGTCATTCTTTCTCGCAAGCCCGGCTCCTGGGACGACCTTTTCGCTCTCGCCGACTCTGTCGAAGTTCCCGCAGACTTCCTCGCTTCACGCGATCGCCGCCCCCCCAAAAAACGCCGCCTCTTCTGATCGGAACATCGCATGCTCCGTTTCATGCTCGATACCAACAGCGTGAGCTACGCCCTCAGAGGGAATCCGCCTTCTGTTCGCGAACATTTGCGCCGCGTTCCCATGGCCCAGGTCTGCGTTTCTTCCATCACCGAAGCCGAACTTCTCTTTGGTCTCGCCCTGAAGCCCCAAGCTACAAAACTTGCCGAGCTCGTCAACCAATTTCTCATGGGCGTCAGCGTTCTGCCCTGGGACTCCGCCGCCGCGAAAGCCTACTCCGACCTCTGCTCCGCCTCCTGGAAGAGAGGCCACCCCCTCGCCGCCATGGACATGCTTGTCGCCGCCCACGCCTTCGCCTCCGGCCTCACCCTCGTTACCAGCGACCGCTCCTTCCGCTCCCTCCGTCCCCGCCTCCGCCTCGCCGACTGGTCCAAGCCCCTCTGATTTGGACCAGACTTTCGCCGCCATGCCTCCAGCACCCGCAAGCTCCGAAGTCGATCGGATTAAGCACCGGTAATTTCCATCGTCAAAACAGCCAGGTTGCAAAAACGCACGCGCAACCTGCAAGCTGATGAGCATGCCGGAACTGCCGGATATCGCCGCCTACATCAGTGCCCTCGAACCACGCATCCTCGCGCAGCCGGTCGTTCGAGTGCGCCTTGCGAGCCCTTTTTTGCTTCGAACCGCACAACCGCCAATCAAAAGTGTGGAGGGCCGCGTCGTCCGCGAACTGCGGCGAATCGGCAAGCGCATCGCCATTGGAGTCGAAGGCAATCTTTGGCTGGTGCTGCACTTGATGATTGCAGGTCGGTTGCACTGGCGGCTGCCAGGGGCAAGGCTGGCCGGCCGCCACAGTCTGGCAGCCTTCGATTTTCCCAACGGCTCTCTCGTGCTTACTGAAGCCGGCACAAAGCACCGCGCATCGTTGCACGTGCTGGCTGGTGAGGAGGGCCTGCGTTCCGTGGACCCGGGAGGAATTGACATTTTCGCGAGCGATCTCGTCTCGTTTCGCGACGCGCTTACCTTCGAAAACCGGACACTCAAGAGAGCGCTTACCGATCCGCGCCTGGTCAGCGGCATCGGCAACGCGTATTCGGATGAAATCTTGCATGCAGCACAACTGTCGCCCGTCACCCTCACGCGCAAGCTGGAGCCGCACGAGTGGGAAAGGCTGTTCGCGGCGGCGCGCTATACCCTCGGACTCTGGATAGACCGGCTGCGCGCAGAGGCCGAAGCTGGCTTTCCCGAAAAGGTGACCGCGTTTCGCAGAGAAATGGCAGTTCACGGACGCTATGGACAGCCTTGCCCAAGGTGCGGAGAAAAGATTCAGCGGATTCGTTATGCGGACAACGAAACAAACTACTGTGCCCGCTGCCAGACTGGTGGGAAGGTTCTCGCGGATCGCGCCTTGTCCCGGCTATTGGGATCGGACTGGCCACGCACCCTCGAAGAACTCGAAGCTCTCAAGCGCCGCTGACAGTGAGAACCTTGCCGCAATGTCTCCCGAACTGTCCTGAAATTGGAAAGTGCCTCGTTACTCGAAATGCTGCTACCGGCTGGGGATCAATTCGACGAAAGCGGCCTGAGCGAGTGTGTGGGGAACTGGGCTTTTCAACTACGGCGCGTCCCAGTCAAGGGCGTAGATTTCCCGCGTGCCGGCGTAGCGCACGACCAAAGGTGAATCGTCCGGAGCTAATCCGAACCAATTCCCTAGCAATCCCGTTCGCCGAAAACCCTTCATACTTACTAATCGCTCTAATTTGTGGTCGTTGATCCGCACGCGCGACAAGGCCGGGTCGTCCCCAGAATAGGCGTCAAAATAGACGTACTTCCCGTCCCGAGACCAACTGGGATAGCTCACCAGCATCTTGACCAATTCCACCCACTTTTGAGTCGTGAAATCAAACAGCAAAAGCTCGCTGCTATCTGCCTTTAGCGCACATATATACCGTCCGCTCTGCGACCACCGGGGAGCGAACAGCCCCTCAGATCCGGGAAGTTCGGAAACTTGGTGCGTTCTCAGATCAAACAGTTGGATGGTTATTGTTCCAGAGGTTCCAGATTCCATCCACGGCGCGCGGCCGAACACTAGACTATTTCCGTCCGATGACCAGTTGGGGTCGACTTCATAGCGTTCGCCCGGCATCAACTGCTGAGCGCTGCCGCCTTCGGCTGACACGAGGAAAATTTTCCAGGGCTTGCCGGCCGCCACGGACATGAACGCAATCCGTTTCCCGTCCGGCGACCAGCGTGGCAACAACGCTCGCATGGGCGGGAAAGTGAGCTGAAGTCTCTGGCTGCCATCCACCTTGCTCCGCCAAAGAACACCATCGGGAAACGTGACGTAAGCGGCCCACTCCCCGTCCCCGGAAAAGGCCAAATCATCCGCCGAAATCCCCGAAAGATAGGGCACAAACTGCCGCGCCTTCGAGTCGTACTTCACCAGTTCGTCGCGCGGTTTTGAGCCGATGACGAATAGCCTCTTGCCGTCTTTGCCCGGGATGGCCGCCCAGGTGTTCATCGGCCCCGCAGTCAGCTGTGTTGGCTGTGGGGTTTTCCTCTGAGAGAACGCGGATTTTTCGCGAATAGCCCAGACATTGGCGGTAAGCCCGCACGTATCACCGTGTGAGGAACTAAAAAGGAAGTACTTTCCGTCGGGTGTCCAGATGCCGTAGCGCTCTGAGGAAGGAGCGCTCCAACCAGGAAGTAAGGGATGAAGATTGGTTCCGTCGGATTTGACCTCCCATAAAGACACCGAGTTACTTTTGGGATCAAACAACGTAAAGCGCAACACGCGTCCGTCGGGCGACCACCGGATTTGGCTTGCCTGTCCGCCAACGGCGACTAGTTTCCGTGATTCGGTCCCATCACTCTTTGCGAGATACAAATCCTCACCGTTGGCATAGACAATCCCCTGTCCGTCTGGTGACCAAGCGCCATCATGGGCGAGCACATCCCCAAGACGGCGAGAGGAACCGCCTAGCGCAGGCAGTATCCAAAGGGGGTATTCCGTTTCCGTTCCAGCAGCGCTGCCAACTAGAAGCTCGGACCCGGTCGAAGAGATGTCCACAGGGAAAACGTTTTGGAAAGGAGTAGGGATTGTAACCGTCTCGCCGCCGGTTAGAGATACCTGGGCAAGAACGCCGCGCCCACCCGCATCCTCCGGAAAGTAGAGCCGAGCCCCATCGGTTACGAGAGGGCCGGTTTTGTCGCGGCCGTCACTCGTAATCTGGACGGTACGCAAGACCCTCGGCGGCGGGAAAGGGCGCGTAAGCAAATAGAGGAGAATCGCGGCCGCGATGGCAATGACACTTGCGAGAAGTGCCGCCCACCGGCGCCATTTCTGGACTGGCGGTTCCCCCGCCCATGCTATGGTCACGCTTTCTGCTGACCGTCCCGAATCCGTATCACGTTTCAGGCGTTTCAGATCGGCCCGCAGCTCGGACGCGACCTGGTAGCGTAACTCTCGATCTTTCTCTAGGAGCTTATTGATGATCTCTTCGAGCTTGGGCGGAACCTCGGGGTTGATCCGTACTGGGGGCACAGGTGGGCGTTCCAGAATGGCGTGGAAGATTAATCCCGAAGTGTTCCCCCGGAACGGCAATTGCCCGGTTGCCATTTGATACAGGACCGCACCGAAGGAAAACAAATCGGTTCGTGCGTCCAAGTCCTTGCCCTTGACCTGTTCCGGCGACATGTAAGCCACTGTGCCGACTGCCGTGCCAGGGCTGGTAAGATGCTCCTCGACGTCGAAGGTCGCGGCGGTTTGCTCCGTTCCTGTCACAGGCTTGGGAGAGAGCTTGGCCAAGCCAAAGTCCAGGATTTTGGCGTGGCCGCGGTCCGTGACAAAGAGGTTCGCAGGTTTAATGTCGCGATGAACGATTCCTTTGGCGTGAGCGGCATCAAGCGCGTCGGCGATCTCGATTCCTAGCGAGAGCGGAGTTTCCAGTTCCATGGGACGCTCGGCGATGCGGTGCTTCAGCGTCGCGCCTTCCAGAAACTCCATGGCAATTTCCCGTCCTGCTCACCGATGTCATGGATCGTGCAGATGTTTGGATGATTGAGGGCCGACGCGGCCTGCGCCTCGCGGTGAAACCGGGCGAGGGCATGCGGATCACGGGCTACATCCTCCGGCAGAAACTTGAGCGCGACGAAACGGTGGAGACGAGTATCCTGAGCCTTGTAGACGATCCCCATCCCGCCGCCGCCGAGTTTCTCGATGACATGGTAATGCGAGATGGTCTGGCCGATCATGGCAGAAGAGGGCAACTCTTGGCTCGCATCTTAGGAGCGCTACAATGGCCAAGTCAATTACTCTGTTATTTTCTGGAGCAGGATTGGTTTCCGCGTCGCTCACTCCTTACCCCAAGAGGCCAGCTAGTCCATTTGCGCGTTGCCCATTTCACCAGCCAGTCCATCATCCCAAAGCAAACAAAGCACTTACAAGTAACTATTGACAAACTATCCGGATGCGCTATAATGGTTATTGAGTTTGTCGCCGCCAACTCGCCCCGCCCGCCAGGTAGTCCTTCAAGCTCCTTCAAAATCATTCCGCCCCGCGAATTCACCTGCTCCTGAACAGCTCGCTTGCGTAAGTCCTTTAACTGCAACACTTATAGATTTCCCCGCAAGTGTTGCAAATAAAAGACTTACGGCATGGCTAACTCCTTTAGATGCAACACTTACAAAAAACACGGCGGTGGGGGGGAGTGCTGCCTTCCCCCCTTCATCAACCGCCATGCCTCCCCTTTCTTTTCATGCACTTACGAATTGCAAATTTAGCAACCCCTTTCTTTTGATATTCATGCAAATTGGTGGGGGGTGTACCCAGGGGTGTACCCCCCCATGAGTGCCTTATGACTCGGCAACTCACCTTCAACCTCATGCCCGAGCGCAAGACTTTCACGGTCAGCGAGCTGACCGGCAAGATCCGTGACCTCCTTGCTAAAAACTTCACTGACATCAGTGTTCAGGGCGAAATCTCCAACTGCCGCGAAGCCCAGTCCGGCCACGTCTATTTCACCTTAAAGGACGACCGCGCCCAGGTCCGCTGCGTTTACTTCAAGCAACAACAGCGCGGCATCAAGTTCCGCCCCGAGGACGGCTTGCAAGTTACCGTGCGCGGCAGCATCAGTGTCTACGAGCAGCGCGGCGAATATCAGATTTACGTCGAGAAAATTGATCTGGTGGGGCAAGGCGCGTTGCAGCTCGCCTTCGAGCAGTTGAAAAAACGTCTCGAAGCCGAAGGCCTCTTTGATGCCGCGCGCAAAAAACCGTTGCCGCTTCTTCCCAGCCGCATCGGCGTCATCAGTTCGCCAAAGGGCGCTGCCGTCCGCGACGTCGTGCGCATCCTCACGCGCCGCTTTCCCAATGTCCATCTCATGCTCTTTCCCGTGCGCGTGCAGGGCGAAGGCTCCGCCGAAGAAATCGTCAAAGCGCTGAAATTTTTCAATAAAGGGAAACTCGTCGACGTCGTCATTCTCGCGCGCGGCGGCGGCTCTCTGGAAGACTTGTGGTCCTTCAATGAAGAAATCGTCGCCCGCGCTATTTTCGCCTCCGAAATCCCCGTGATCTCCGGCGTCGGCCACGAAACCGATTTCACTATCGCCGATTTCGTCGCCGATGTCCGCGCCTCCACGCCTTCCGCCGCCGCCGAGCTTGTCGTTCAAACGCGCCGCGAATTTGACAAGCACATCGCCGAACTACGCGGCGCTCTCGCCGAACAAATGCGCTATCGCATCTTGGTGCTCAGCCGTCGCATCCACGAGCTCTCCGCGCGGCGCGGATTCCGCCGCCCGCTCGATCTTCTCCGCCAGCAGCGCCAGCGCGCCGATGAAATGACTTCGCGCCTTGCCCTCGGCCTCCGGGCGCGCCTCGAGCAATCGCGCAAACGCTTCACCGCCGCGCATCTGCGCATCGCTTCCTTCGATTTTCGCGTGAAGATCGCCGCCTTCCGCCTGCGCCTCGAAAAACGCACCACCGAACTTGGCATCCGCATCGAGCGCGTGCTCCGCGCCAAGCGTGAACGCTGGCAGCGCCTGGCCCTGCAACTCCAGGAACGCGGTCCCTTGAAAGTCCTAGAACGCGGCTACGCCATCGCCACCGACGCCGCCGGTAACCTCCTCAGCGACGCCGCCCAAGTTGCCCTCGGCGACACCGTAGCCATCCAACTCCACCGGGGCCGCCTGTCCACGGAAGTAAAGAAAACGGAGTCCTGACACGTATGCTTTCACAGTGGATGAACAAGCTCTTTGGTCCACCGCGGTCAATCGAACCGGAGGCTGCAGTCACTCAAACCTTGACTGAGGTCTTGAGCAACGAGTGCCCGAGATGCAGGCGGCCATTGGGAGGACATCTTTATCAAATGTATGCAATGACCACAGCTACCCCAGAGCTCCAAGAACAACTACACAATTTCTTCCATAAAGCCAAGCATTATGACTGGGAAGCCCTATCTCATTTTCAGGATTTTGACCCACTCAAGAATTCAGCCCAAGTCTATGCGCTTCAGTGTCCGGATCAAAATATCAGGATGCTTTTCGTTCGTGATCCGTCTGAATTGTTTGACGGCGATTCTCTAGAGAGTTGGGAGCCATTGCAACAAGAAGTGGCCCAAACATGGCAGACATTTCTCGCCAAGGACAAATGGGTAGCATTCACTTAGGGGTTGAAAAAATGGCTAGCAAATCCGGGTCAATCTTCGTCGCTGGCGGAGGAAACTTTGAGGACGGCGAGGAAGGCTTCTTGTGGGATGTCCACCTGGCCGACACGCTTCATGCGGCGCTTGCCTTCTTTTTGTTTTTCGAGGAGTTTGCGTTTGCGGGAAATGTCGCCGCCGTAACACTTGGCAAGAACATTCTTGCGAATCGCCGCGACGGTTTCGCGCGCGATCACACGGCTGCCAATTGCCGCCTGGATCGGAACTTCAAACATTTGCCGCGGAATCAGTTTTCGCAAGCGCGTCACGAGATCGCGCCCGCGCTCTGTTGCAAAATCACGATGGATGATCAGCGCCAGCGCATCGACCGGTTCGCCGGCGACCAGCACATCCAGTTTGATGAGGGCGGATTCCCGGTAGTCGGCAAGATGGTAGTCGAGCGAGGCGTAGCCGCGTGAAGTGGATTTTAGACGGTCGTAAAAATCAAGCACGATTTCGTTCAGCGGCAATTCGTAGGTGAGCATGACGCGCGTCGGCGACAAATATTCGAAATTTTTCTGCGTGCCGCGTTTTTCCTGGCAGAGCTGCAGGATTCCGCCGACGGAATCTTCGTTGGTGATGATCATCGCTTTGATGATCGGCTCTTCGATTTTTTCGATGTCGCTGGGATTCGGGAATTTCGAAGGGCTGTCGACTTCAATCACTTCGCCGGTCACGCGCGTGATGCGGTAGCGCACGCTTGGCGCCGTCGTAATTAGATTGAGGCCGAACTCGCGCTCCAGCCGCTCCTGCACGATTTCCATGTGCAGCAGGCCGAGGAAGCCGCAGCGAAAACCGAAGCCGAGCGCCACTGAATTTTCCGGCTCGTAGAAAAACGCGGCGTCGTTCAGTTGCAATTTTCCAAGCGCGTCGCGCAGCGGTTCGTAGTCGTCGGCGAGCACCGGAAACAATCCGGCGAAAACCATCGGCTTGATGGCTTCGAATCCCGGGAGCGCCGGAGCCGGACGCGCCACTTCGATCACCGTGTCGCCCATGCGCGCGTCGGCCACGCGCTTGATATTCGCGACGATGAAGCCAACGTCGCCAGCTTCGAGTTCCTCGAGAGCGACGGGTTTCGGAGTGAGCGTGCCGAGCTGCTCGACTTCGTAGGTTTCATCTCCGGCGACGAGCTTGATTTTCACGTGATTCTTAACGCGGCCTTCCATCACGCGCACCAGCACCACGGCGCCGCGGTAAATGTCGAACCACGAATCGAAAATCAGCGCCTGTAGCGGATTGTCCGCGTTGCCTTTCGGCGGCGGCACGCGCGCAACAATGGCCTCGAGAACTTCTTCGACGCCGAGGCCGCTTTTTGCGCTGATGAGCAGCGCATCATCCGCGGGAATCGCAAGAACGGTTTCGATTTGTTCTTTTGCGAAATCCGGCTGCGCGGCGGGCAAGTCAATTTTATTGATCACCGGAATGATCGTGAGATTATGGCTGGAGGCGAGAAAAGTATTCGCAACGGTTTGCGCTTCGACGCCTTGCGATGCGTCGACAACGAGGAGAGCGCCTTCGCAGGCGGAGAGGGCGCGCGAAACTTCGTAGGAAAAATCCACGTGGCCCGGCGTATCAATTAAATTCAACCGGTAGGTATTTCCATCTTTCGCTTTGTAGTGCAGGCGAATGCTTTTTGCTTTGATGGTGATGCCGCGCTCGCGCTCGAGGTCCATGGAGTCGAGGACTTGTTCGTGCATTTCGCGCTGGGTCAGCGCGCCAGTCATTTCAAGCAGGCGGTCGGCGAGCGTGGACTTGCCGTGGTCGATGTGCGCGATGATGCAGAAATTTCGAATGAACTTCGGGTCCATTTTTCTCGCTTACCAATGTTCTCAATTGCGGGCAGGATGCGAATGGCCCGCGCGGTTTCCGGCGGGCCTGCTGCTTTCGAGCGAGCGACACACGCAGCGCAAAAACCGTGCCGTATGAAACAACCAGTTTGCCACAAATTGTATCTCCGCGCAGCGATGAGCCGTAACCTCAGCGGACGATTTGGGCTAGTAGAGATGTGTTTTCTTCAGCAGGGCGATAAATCGCGGGTCCGTGCGCACGAAATCCAGTTTGGCATCGTCTCTCAGGAAAAGCGTTGTGGTTCCGCGCTGTTCTCATCCTTTTCCAGGGATTCGAGGGTGTGCTCGCGATCGCCGATTCCCGCGCGCAACTGAAATTTGCTCCTACAGAGACAGCGGCGTGGCTTGACGGGCGGAGTTTCCCGCCATAGAGTCACGGCAATCGTTACGCGCCTTGGCCGGCTTGCGGCTGAGGAGACCCTTCGATCGGGGCAAACTCATACTGAGGTGATCGTGGCCAACGAGACAGCCGCCGCTGTTGCGCCCTTCGAAGCCAAAACAATTCACAAACTGCGGATGAGGATTATCCCGTTCGTTTTTGTTCTCTACATTATTTCGTTCCTCGACCGGATCAACATCGGATTTGCCGCGCTGACGATGAACAAGGAGCTGGCCATTTCCAGCAAGCAGTTTGGGCTGGTGGCGGGGATTTTCTTTTTTGGGTATTTCCTGTTTGAAATTCCCAGCAACTTGCTGCTGCACAAGTTAGGAGCGCGGATCTGGATCGCGCGGATCCTGATTACCTGGGGAATTTTGGCCACGCTAACTGGCCTGGTTAATTCAGTCCAGCAACTCTACGCGGTGCGTTTCTTGCTGGGGTTGGCGGAAGCGGGCTATTTTCCCGGAATCGCTTTGTACCTGACGTACTGGTTTCGGCAACGGGATCAGGCGCAGGCCATTGCGCTGTTCCTGGCGGGCATTCCTGTTACCAGCATATTGGGTGCTCCGGTTTCCGGATTTATCCTGGTCCACGCGCATTGGTTGAGCGTCAGCAGTTGGCGGTGGCTCCTGATTCTGGAGGGAATTCCGGCCGTAGTTGGCGGCGTGTTCACCTACTTTCTGCTGCCAAGCCGTCCGGCCGAGGCTAAATTTCTCAGCCAGGACGAAAAAGACTGGATCACTGCGGACCTGGCGCGGGAGGAACAGGAGAAACTGGCGAGTCACAAAATCTCGGCGGTGCAGGCGCTGTTGAACAAGCGCGTTTGGCATTTGGGATTCATCGGATTCACTTTGAACACCGGCATGTACTCGATGAACTTTTGGATGCCGCAACTGGTGAAGTCGCTGACGAGCGGAATCTCCAACAGTTTGATCGGACTACTGGTGATGATTCCGCATCTCGTGGGCCTGCCCGTCATGGTGATGGTGTCGCGGAGTTCCGATCGCAAGCGAGAACGACGATTTCATGCGGCGATTCCCGCCATCGCTGCTGGAATCGCGCTGGCGTCGCTGGGGGCAACCCATTCCATTTTTCCAACGATCCTGCTTCTTTCCATAGCCGCGCTTGGCATCTATAGCGTCTATGGTCCCTTCTATTCGCTGCCAGGGGATTTCCTGACGGGCTTTGCGGCGGCGTCCGGGATTGCCCTGGTGAGTTCGCTCGCGAATCTGGGGGGATTTGCCGGACCGTACGCAACGGGATGGATCAGCCAGAAGACCGGCAGCTTGTATGGCGGACTTGCGGTTGCGGGCGTTTCTTTGTTCGCGTCGGCGACGCTGATGTTGCTGCTTCCAAAAAGGCTGCGCGGGAATGCGAGTGAGAGCGGGTGAGCGACCTAGAGTTCAGGCTGCGGGTTTGTGGGACCAGGCGCCCACGAGGGCCAGCCAGGTGAGGACCGAGTTTGATGCGGCGACCTCGGCGTGGATTCGTTCTGCAAGAGTGTTGAGGTCACCGACTGGTTCGAGTGGAAGATTGAACTGATGAATTAGCGGAAGCAAGCTCCGAAGAATGTCTGGAATCCAACCAGTGATTTCTTGATCCCTCCCAATCGGCATCTCCAGACTCATGGCCGGCGCAGGGAGCCCCGCGTCTCGAAAAGTTTGGTAAAGAGCAAAGCCCATGTCGGTGTTTGCACCGGAACGACGGAAGGCCTCGTGGGAAAGTGAAGAGCAAGCCGACCAAAGAGGGAGTTGCGCCCCAAGGAGAAGGAACGGCGCCCAGGACACTTCCTGGAAGGCAAGGACTCCACCAGGACGTATCAGCCGAAACAAGGAGCGCACAACGGCAACTGGATCAGGAAGAAACTGCAGAATCAAGCGGCCAACCACGGCGTCGAAAAGCTTGTTCCCCGGGATTTGAGAGACATCGGATTGAGTAAAGCTGACGTTGCGCAGAGCAGCCTCAGCCACGCGAACCCGGGCCCGGGCGATGGTGCTTGCGTCACGCTCTACGCCGACCACTTCTCCGGATGGGCCAACGAGCTTGGCGGCGAGCATGGCGACGTCTCCGACGCCGGAGCCGATGTCCAAGACCCGCTGACCCGGGCCAACGCCTGCACCACGGAAGAATCGCTCGGTGAAGGGGCAAGGCGCGCAGCCTGCCGAATGAGACGCTCGTGCTCGGCGGCGGTGCTTCCGAGGGTGTAAGACAGGCCAGGATTGGTGGTAGTCATGATAGCCGCGGATTGTACCACCGCGAGTGTTCACGATTGTGGCGAGTGGTAGGGAGCGCTTTTGCGTGCCGTGATGCATAACGCATCAGCGCGAGACGCGTGTTTTGCTGCTCCTTGCCGGGGGTATATAGTTAATGAGGGTGGTCGCACCGATCGCATCAGGCGGACCGGCCCCGTCATCTATTTGAAGATTGTTTGGCATCAGTTTGATACCGGATCGACAGCTTTCAGTCACCGCAAAGGCAACCTGAACGGATGGCCGCAGACGTAAGCAAACATTTGGATCGCGCCAAGCGCTTCCTAGAGAAGAACCGCGTCGAGGACGCTATCGAGGCATATTTGGCGGTGCTCGATGAGGCGCCGCAGCATCAGGAAGCGACACAGGCGCTTGGCGATCTCTACGCGCGGATGGATCAGCCGGACCGCGCGGCCGTATATTACGGCTTGTTGTTTGATTTGCTGGTGGAGCCCAAGGATGAGACCAAAGCTCTCGCCATCTATAACCGGTTTCTGAAGGTGGGGCGTGGACAGCAACCGCCGGAGCGCATCGCCCGATACGCCTTCCTGCAGCAAAAACAAAACCATCCCGACGAAGCCGTCGAGCAATATACGAAGGCGGCAGAGCTATTTACGACGGCGAACCGCGAGGAGGATGCGCTCTTTTGCTGGGAGCGGATCGCCCAGCTCGACCCGGAAAATCTTTCGCGGCAGCTTCGTCTTGCGGAAGCGGCCGAACGCATCGGCAAGAACGCCCTTGCCGCACGGGCGTTTCTGCGCGCCGGGCAGCTGGCTTCGGCGAGCGGCGCCTCGGACGACGCGCTGCACGTACTGGGCCGCGCGTACAAACTCGCGCCGCAGGAGCGCAGCGTCGGACTGCTGTATGCCCATGCAAACCTGCAAGCCGGGAATGCGGTCCGCGCTGCGGCGTTGCTAGAACCCTTTGCTGCCTCGGAAAATGACCCAGCATTTCTCGCCACATATAGCGACGCGCTGATGCGGTCGGGGAATCTGGAGAAATCGCGGGAGTTGCTGGAGCGGCTGCTCCGCGAAAAAAACGAGGGCGTGACTCAACTTTTTGAACTCGCGGACCGTTATGGCGCCGCAGGCCAGGACCAAAAAGCCACGGAGATCCTCACAACGCTCAAGCGGCGAATGTTTGCCGACAAACGGCAAAATGAATTCGTGGCGTTAATGGATGGCTTGGGGGCCAAACACCCGCACTCGCAGGCGGTTCTAGAATTTTGGGCCTCCATCCACAGCGAATTAAATCGCGAATCGCAGTATTTCGAAGTGCTTATCAAGCTCTTCGATGTGTATCTCACATCGGGAAATGTTAAGAGGGCGGCGGAGTCCCTCGAGCGGCTCGTGGACATCGATGCGTACGACTACCGCAATCAGGAGCGGATGGAACTGTTGCGCGGCAAAGTGGACGAGGCCCAGTTGAAACGGATTGCAAGCCGGCTGATGAAATCAGGCACGCCGACGCCGGGCCATGCTTCCCACACTCATAGCGCGCAAGGTCCCGCGGCTCCACCTCCCGGCAGCGAAGAGGGCCGGCAATTGCAGGCACTGGAAGATTTGATCGTGCAGACGGAGATTTTTCTGCAGTACTCGCTGCAGAACAAGGCGCTCGAGCGTTTGCAAAGGATTGCGGCGATGTTTCCCGGAGAGGAAGAGCGAAACGCGCGCTTGTCCAATCTCTACCAGATGGCAAACTGGTGGCCGCAGGGAGCGCCTAAGCCGAAGGCGGCGCCTGTTGCCGCGCAGCCGACGGCAGCCGCTCCAGCGACGCCGGCTGCTGAGGCGCCGTCGCCCATAAGCACTAAGACGGGAGTGTATTCTGCGGAGACGCTGCGCGATCTTTCCAAGATTTCCGAGGTCAACCAAAAGATATTTCGGCAGCAGACGCCGCGGGCAATGCTCAACACAGCGGTCAGCGAAGTGGGTGGGTATCTGCGGGGGACGCGCGCGCTGGCTGTTGTGGGCGCGCCGGGGAGGCCGCCGGAAATGGCCGCGGAATTTTGCGCGCCTGGCGTGAAGCCGGCGCCCGGTGCGCAGGTTGTGCTCCTCCTCGCGCACATCGAGAAGGCGGAGCCGGACGAGTTGGGCGGACTCGTGGTGAATGCGACGGAAGGATCGATCCTGAGCGATCTGGGACTGGCGACGGCGCTGGGCGTGATGATTTCGGACAAAGAGACGCAAATGCCTGCGGGAATGCTGATCGTCGGGCACGCCGATGAACACAAGTGGCGGCCGAATGAGGCTTACTTCCTGCAGGCGATTGGCGATCAGATGCTGATGAGTGTCAGCCACACGCGGCTGCGCTCGCTGGTACGGCGCATGGGCGTTTCTGATGAACGATCCGGCCTGCTGAGCCGCAGCTCATACCAGAGTTGTTTGCTTACGGAAGCGGATCGCGCACGGACGCAGGGGACGCCGCTGGCGCTGACCATTTTGCAGATTGATCGCGGGGCTGAAATTCTGCGCCAGCAAGGGGAATCGCCGCTGGAAAGATTTCTCGAGCAACTGGCGCGGTCGTTGCAATCGATCGTGCGGCAGAACGACGTGGCGGTGAAATACACGTCTTGGTCGCTGGCGTTCATTTTGCCGGATACGACGCTGGCGGGGGCGCAGAATCTGGCGGATAAATTGCGGCGGGCGGCTTCGGGATTGCGGCCGCCGTGGGACTCGACGCAAATTACGCTGAGCGCGGGAATTGTCGAGGCCGTGCCGAAGCATGAATTCGACAGCGAAGACATTGTGACGGATTTGATTAACCGCGCGGAGTCTTCGATTGAAGAGGCGCGGAAGCGTGGCGGGGATACGGTGGTGGCGCTGGAAACGCCAAAATTGTGACTAGTCTAGTCTAGGCGCCGCGCGTCATTCAGGGGATTGGGCGCCAAGCGGGTCGAAGCAATGCCGCGTTGAGGGATGAGATCCTTTCCGGCAGGGCCGGAACCTGCGGTCGCTTCGCTCAGGATGACAATCGTTCCAATTGGAAATCTCAGCTAAGACAACATAGGAGAGAAAGAATGTTTCCGACGGATGTGGTGATTGTGGCGGGGGCGCGGACGCCGATGGCACGGTACACGGGGGCGTTTTCGGATGTGAGCGCTATTGAACTGGCGGCGCATGCTTCGAAAGAGGCGATTCGACGGTCAGGCGTGGACCCAGGTGAGCTTGATCACGCGATTTTTGGGAATGTGATGCAGACGAGCGCGGACGCGCTCTACGGAGCGCGGCACGTAGGTTTGAAGGCGGGGCTGAAGATCGAAACGCCGGCGGTAACGGTAAACCGGTTGTGCGGGTCGGGGATCGAGGCGATCGCGCAGGCGGCGCAGCGGCTGCTGCTTGGCGAAGCGAGCATGGTGCTGGCAGGTGGAATGGAAAACATGACGCAGGCGCCGTTTGTGATTCGCGGGGCGCGGAGTGGGTTGAAGTTAGGCGGCGGCACGCTGGAAGATTCATTGATGGCGGGGCTGACGGATACGTATTGCGGATTGCCGATGGCGCTGACGGCGGAGAAACTCGCCGAACAACAGGGCATCACGCGGAAAGATGCCGATGCCTACGCGCTGCGCAGCCAGCAGGCCGCGGACGCGGCTTACAAGGCATGCCGGATCAAGGAAGAGTTGGTGCCGGTGGAAGTGAAGCAGGGAAAGAAAACGATTGTGGTGAGCGAAGATGATCACCGGCGGCCAGAAACGACGATGGAGACGCTGGAGAAATTGCCGCCTTCGTTCAAAAAGGATGGGATTGTGACGGCGGGGAATGCCTGTGGGATTGTGGATGGCGGGGCGGCGGTGGTGATGACGAGGGAGAAAATTGCGAGAGAACGGGGATTGAAGCCCGTCGGTCGCGTCGTGTCGTGGGCAGTGGCGGGAGTGGATCCGAGCATCATGGGGATTGGGCCGGTGCCGTCTTCGCAGAAAGCGCTGAAGCTCGCGGGGCTCACGCTGGAGCAGATGGATCGCGTGGAAGTGAATGAAGCGTTTGCCGCGCAGTACCTTGCGGTGGAAAAAGTGCTGGGGCTGAAGCGCGAGAAGACGAATGTCAACGGCGGAGCGATCGCGCTTGGGCATCCGCTGGGTGCTTCCGGTACGCGGCTGGTGATTACGATTTTGAATGAGTTGCGGCGGAATGGATTGCGCTATGGGCTGGCAACTGCCTGCATCGGCGGGGGACAGGGGATTGCGATCATTGTCGAAGCGCTGAACAACTAGCCACACCATTTCTGTTACACTTTCGCATTCAGGGTACGCGGTCTCTTGCCAGCCATATTGCCAATTGGCCGGCGAAATCATCTACGAGGAAAAAATGGCGATTCAGAGAGTTGGAGTCGTGGGGTGTGGGCTGATGGGTTCGGGAATCGCGCAGGTGGCGGCTGCGGCGGGATTCGAAACCGTGGTGCGCGAAATGAGCGCGGAGTTGGTGGACAAGGGGCTCAAGGGCATCGAGAAGAATCTGAATCGTTTGGCGGAGAAAGGAACGATCACCGAAGCTATGAAGGGGGAAATTCGGGGCCGGTTGAAGGGCACTACTTCCATCGATGATTTGAAGAATTGCGATTTGGTGATTGAGGCGATCATCGAGCAGTTGCCGGCGAAGCGGGAGCTTTTTGGTGCGCTGGATAAGATCTGTCCGGCAGCCACGATTTTTGCAAGCAACACGTCTTCGCTGACGATTACGGAAATCGCTACGGCTACGAAACGGCCGCAACGGTTCGTGGGGCTGCATTTTTTCAATCCCGTGCCGGTGATGAAGCTGGTCGAGGTGGTGCGAACGATTGCGACGGACCCCGCTGTATATGAAGAGATGGTTTCGTTTGGAGCGAAACTCGGCAAGACGCCCGTGCGCGCGCACGATAGCACGGGCTTCATCGTGAATCGGCTGCTGGTGCCGTATCTGCTGGATGCGATCCGGGCGCTGGAAGAGGGCGTCGGCTCCATCGAGGACATTGATAACTCGATGAAGCTGGGTTGCGGGCATCCGATGGGACCGCTGACGCTGCTCGATTTCGTGGGGCTAGACACGACGTATTACATTTCGCAGATTATGTTTGACGAGTTTAAGGAGCGGCGATTTGCGGCGCCGCCCCTGTTGAAGCGCATGGTGCTGGCGGGGTGGAACGGGCGCAAGGGGGGGCGCGGGTTTTATGATTACTCCGATCCGGGGAATCCGAAGGCGCTGAAGTTCTAGTCGGAAGAAGAAGAGCAAGATAACGCAGGACTGAGAAGGAAAAAGAGAAGATGGGTTACGAGAATATTTTATACGAGAAGAAAGACGGGATTGCGTACGTCACCTTCAACCGGCCGAAAGTGCTGAATGCGCTGAATCGCAAGACAGTCGAGGAGTTGCAGCACGCGTTGCTGGATGCGCGCGATGACCAGGCTGTGCGTGTTTTGATCGTTACGGGGGCGGGAGAAAAAGCATTCGTGGCGG
>WNFL01351258.1_pt1 | contig 78458 bp, 53 predicted proteins | sample 5400361 | NCBI WGS metagenome assembly WNFL01 (sample SAMN13153351, study PRJNA577476) | soil metagenome | isolation source: 40 cm soil on Douglas fir-dominated hillslope | place: USA:California | collected 2013-09-17 | reverse complement strand
TTCGAGCACTTCTTGAAAACGACCACCTTCACAAGTTCCTTTCTTGACCGTTATGGCTATACTGCCATTTATCCGATGTTTATTTGATTAGCCCATAAGCTTGTAATAACAGGCTTTCACCGTCCCGAAAATGGGGTCGCCAAAGGTGGCATTGTTGCAGGCGATGCTGTTGGTGGCCGTCTTGTAGTTGAAGGCTCCGTTCGCGCCATAAGCCACGGAGGCCGTGCCGCTGAACGAGCAGGTGCCGTTTTCGTTGGCACAGAAGGTGTAACCGGACGGGCCGCCACTGCTGACGGCCTGGTAGTAACAGGCTTTCACCGTCCCGAAAATGGGGTCGCCAAAAGTGGCGTTGTTGCAGGCGATGCTGCCGGTAGCCGTCTTATAATTGAAGGCTCCGTTCGCGCCGTAGGCCACGGAGGCCGTGCCGCTGAACGAGCGCAGGTGCCGTTTTCGTTGGCGCAGAAGGTGTAACCGGACGGGCCGGCATAGGCAGGTGCTGCACTGACTGAAGTCACGAACACCAGGTTCAACAGAAGGACCAATGTAATTGAGATGATCATATTGCGCTTCATGGGGGAGTCTCCTAAAAGTGGATAGAGATTGAACAACCATAAAAACCAATGATGGTTGTTTGTCAGGAAGGCCTTTCAAACTCACCAGAGATGAAAGGCAACATACGATGTCTTTTGCCTGGCGTCTTCACCTCCTTGTCACGGTGTCAAGTCTCTACAAACTACTCCGAAAAACCCGACCCGCTCTAATATACAAAATCCACTATTTGTCTATATGACCCCGCAAATAATTAAAACGACCAGGCGGGCCAAAGAGAAGGGCTAATAGCGGGGTAACTAGCGGGCCAATTTATCTGTATCGCAAGCCGAGTGACTTGACCGCCCATTTATTTTCATAGACCGGATTTCGGACGAGGTTGTGAATTTAAAGTCTCGAGCCTCAACCGTATTTTCCGACAGTTGAGACTCGAGACAAAAAGAAACAAACTATGTATCGAAACCCTGGTGCTTACTGGTAAATTTCAACCTCCACATAATGGTTGTAGACGTTGGCGCTGCTACCATTAGACCACAGCCGCACATAGCGCGCCGAGACCGCGGTAAAGGTGATCGTCTTGCCCGCGCTCGTCTCCGCATATTCGGCATTGGTTCCGGTCCCCTGTCCGGCGCTGTTGTTCGTGTCGTTGTTGAACACCGTCGTCTTCGTGCTAAAGTCTGAAAAAGTGGACACCTGCACGATCACGTCATGGTACGTCCGCCCATCCCCAAAGTAGTGCCAGATGTTTATCTTGCTCAGGCTGTAATTCTGCCCCAGGTCAATCACGATTGAGCGCAGACCCGTGTCCAGGCCGCCAAAGTTATTGGTATTCTTGTCTGCGTCTGTGATGAACCCCGGATTAATAAGCGAGCTGCCGGTGGCAATCTTCCCCAAGGCCAGGTTGGTACCAGTGCCCGGCGTGTTGGTCTTCGTCGGGGTCGCCGTTGGGCTGGTAGGCGTATTGGTGCGGGTAGACGTCCTGGTCGGCGTCAGCGTTGGCCCGACGGGCGTGTTCGTGCGCGTCGGGGTGGCGCTGGGCGGCACGGGTGTGTTTGTCCGTGTGGCCGTAGGCCCGACGGCGGTGTTCGTCGCTGTTGCGCCGGTACAGGCGCCCAGGGTGAGCCATGGTTGGCCACTGCCGGCAGGACCGGAATGCAACGCCGGGTTGTCACCGTTGGTAGGATAGTTAGCCTGGTAGTTTATGCCATTGTAGGTGACACGTGCCCCAGTCTGGTAGGTGATGTTTGATATCCAATCAGGATAACAACTTGGAGCGGGTGTGGGTGAAAGCGTCCGCGTGGGTGTCGGGCAGCCTACGCACTGGGTGCTGGTAGGTGGCGGTGCGCCAACACCAAAGGTGGCCCAATCTACATTTAAATAGCGGGGGGTATTGGGACTTTCAACTGCACCGCCCATGCTCGGCGGCGTCCAGTTGCTGGTATGCCATACGTTAAAAAAGTAGTAGGCGTCCCGTTGGGTGATGCGCGACGAGGGGCCCTGGTAATCCCACAGAGTGATCTTTTGCCCATTCGACGGATTGTAAATGTACCAGGTCAGCCGGTTCGAGGCCCAGGTAAAGCCGTATGTGTAATAGGCGGTAGACGAGTTGAAGCCTGCGATGGGGGTGATACTGGATGGCGAGCCTTCGGTGCCGCTCCCGGTCAGGTCCTGGGTGCAGACTCCATAGCCTTCCGAATAGCAGGTGCGGCGAATGGTACCGGTTGCCAGATCGAGCTCGCGGTAGATGCGTTTCATCGCCAGAGGGGATTCCTGGAAGTCGGTCCACTGGGTAAGCCAGATCACATTCGGTTCGGCGCATAAGATCTCAAAGTCAATCTCGCTGTTATCTGATATGCCATTACCGTTCTGATCTGTCCCATTATTCAAGTAGGTGAAGAAGCCGCTGATGATGCCGGTATTGGGCTGGGTAGAGCAATTGGCCGTCTTCATGCGCGCTTCATAGGTGCCAAAACTGTAAAGCGTAGTGGATTGCAGGTTGGGAGCACTATTCGGACCGGCACCGGCATTGGCCGGCAGGGCAAGCTGTACGATCTTGCCATCGCTGGCGCCGCCATCAGAGAAGCCCGAAGTGATGGTGCTTCCGCCTTGCTGCAAGAAGCTGAAATAGGAAGAGCTACTACTTGCAAAATTTTCGGTAAATGCCGGCGCGGCGAAGGCCACGCCGATCTGTAACACTGTCACAAGAACCAGACTGAGGATTAGCATGCCTGCGGTTCTGATCGAAACCTTTCTGGAACGTAGAACTGTAAGGGTGTTCAATATAGCGATCATGCTCTTTCTCCTTTATGAATTAGGAAGCAATGTGAAACACGGCAGACGCCAAGAGAAAACATCTCAAACCCGCCCTATAACGAGTATCCCTCACATTCATCTACTACAGGCGATTTCACCTCCTTACTATTTATATGGCTCAAGCATTCATCCCTCAGCCCGGAACCCGGCTGCCCGAAGAAATAAAGTCCGATTCCGTGGATATGATTGCATGTAAGATGATTAAAGCGATCAGGATCGGGGGAGGGAAGGTGTAATATCGGGGTAACTATCGGGGGAATATCCACCGGCGCTGCAAGTCGCAAGTTCAGCCACCCTGTTTATTTTATCCCCCTAACCTGTAATTTAAAGTCTCGAGCCTCAACCATTTCCGCCAATGGTTGGGACTCGAGACAAGAGGAGAGGAAACGACACTTGTTCGTTACCTACGGGGTGATTAAAGCGGTTATGAAGCTCGGATGAAAGGTCCAAGAGCGGGGTAACTAACGGGGCAATTAGTCGATGCCGCAAGTACCCGAACTTTCTAAGGATGTAGGTTGCAAGACCCTTGAAACAAACCTATTCAACTTACATCCTTATGTTCGCCGGGCACGCGTACCCGAACTTTCTAATTTCTGCCCCAGGTGCCTTGCTTTTGTAAGCAAGTCATAAACAGCCATTGACACCCCTCTGTTTAGACAGTATAAGGGCAACATGAAGATGAAACACACTTTACTTTTATCAGGCTTGCTGGTGATGATCACAGGCTGTGCTATTCCGGGGCTGACCCCGCTCCAGCCGACGGACACTCCCGGGCCTTCTCCCACCCCAACCACCGCGCCGACCCTGACACCGACGCCCACGCCACTGCCTACGCCTACGCCGCCCCCGGCAGTGCGCCTGAGCGCCGGCGACCGTGCGCTTGCGAACGGGGATTACCCGCACGCGCACGATGAATACCAGATTGCGCTCGCTTCCAGCAACGATGAAACCGTCCGCGCCGCGGCGTTATGGGGGCTTGGCAAAAGCGATTTTCTATATGAAAACTACCCGTCCGCACTCGATTCCCTGCGCAGCCTGGTACAGACCTATCCTCAGTCCGAACAAAGCGCCCATGCTTATTTCCTGCTGGGTGAGACTTACTTCGACCTGAAACGCTACCAGGAAGCGGCCGAGGCTTACGCTTCCTACCTGCAACTGCGCCCAGGCCTGATAGATGCTTACGCGCAAGAAAGGCGCGGGGACGCCCTGGCTGCAACGGCAAATTACACTGAAGCGCTGGACGCCTTTCAAGCTGCCCTGCAGGCGGACGGGCAATCCAGCCCGTCCGCCGTCAAAGTCAAGATCGCCGAAACCCATACGGACGGCGGCGACCCTACGGCTGCGCTTGCTATATACGATGAAATTTTCGCCGCCACTAGCAATGACTACCTCAAAGCGCAAATGGATTTTCTCTCCGGTCAGGCCCTGCTCGAACTCGGCCGCAAGGAAGAAGCCTACACACACTGGAATCACGCAGTGGAGAACTATCCCCGGTCCTACGACTCGTATTCAGCGCTGGTTGGCCTGGTAGATGCAAACCAATCCCCCGACGATTTCGACCGCGGCCTGGTGGATTACTTCGCCGGTCAGTACAGCGTAGCCCGCCTGGCATTTGATCGCTATATCGCCGCCAACCCAGGCCACGACGGCACCGTGCTCCATTACCTAGCGCTCACCCTGCGGGAATTGGGCGAATACGAAAAGGCGGTTGACACCTGGACCAACCTCATCAATGGGTATACCGGTAATCGTTACTGGGCCTCCGCCTGGGATGAAAGGGCCTACACCCAGTGGGTCTATCTGGAAGAGTACACCAATGCGGCACAAGGCCTGCAGGATTTTGCAAATAAGGTCGCCGGGTCGCCGTTCACCGTCACCTATCTGATGAGCGCAGCGCGCATCTACGAGCGCGCCGGAAAGCTGAACGAAGCAGCCGCAATCTGGGAAAGCCTGCCCGATAAATATCCCTCGGAGGGTTCTTTCGGCGAAGCGACCTTCCAGGCTGGGATCATCCGCTACCGGCAAGAAAATTATCCGCAAGCGCTGCAGGATTTTAAGCGCAGCCTTTCACTGGCAGCTGACTCATCCGAGCGCGCCCGCGCGCAGCTATGGATCGGCAAAACCTATCAGGCCTCAGGAGACAGCACCAGCGCCGAATCCGCCTGGCAGCAGGCGCAGATCATCGACACGGTTGGTTACTACGGCCTGCGCGCCCGTGACATCCTTGACGGACGCGAACCGTTTGCGCTCGCGCCCAACTACAACCTGAACTACGACATCGCTACAGAACGACAGGAAGCGGCATCGTGGCTGCGCGTTAAATTCAACCTGCCGACTAACACCGACCTCTCTGGCCCGGGCGCGCTGGCCTCCGATGCGCGTTTCCGGCGCGGGACGGAATTCTGGCAGCTCGGCATGTACGGCCAGGCCAGCCTGGAATTCGAAGCCTTGCGCGAAGACGTTAAAAACAACCCGGCAGATTCCTTCCGTTTGGGCAATTACCTGCTCGACCTTGGCGTCTATCGCAGCGCCATTTTTGCCATCCGTGAAGTTTTGACCCTGGCCGGAATGGACGAGCATGCCGAAAGTCTTAGCGCCCCTGTGTATTTCAAACATGTTCGCTATGGTTTATATTATGCAGACATCGTCTGGCCTGCCTCAACCGAAAATGGCATCGACCCGTTGTTTGTAACCAGCCTGATCCGCCAGGAAAGCCTGTTCGAAGGCTTTGCCAGCTCCTCTGCCAACGCATACGGTTTGATGCAGATCATCCCGACCACTGGCGAAAGCATTGCCAGTAAAATGAGGTGGCCGCCCAATTACAGTGAGAATGATTTATACAGTCCGTATATCAGCATTCGGATGGGCACTTATTATCTCAATGTCAATCGCCAGTTGTTCGATGGGGATTTATATGCTGCACTGGCGGCTTACAACGGCGGTCCTGGCAACGCCCAGGTTTGGAGAGACCTCTCTAAAGGCGACCCTGACCTTTTTCTGGAAGTTATCCGTTTTGGCGAAACACGCAATTACATCCGCGGCATCTACGAGATCTATGGAATCTATCGCTCGCTATACAGCCCAATGCAGTGAGAAGGCAGGGATTAGATATTAGAGAGTAGAAAAAACAGAAAACAAAAGACCCCGTTTTCAGGCAGGGTCTTAATCTATTCTCTATTCTCTACTATCTAGCACCTTACTCCAGATACGCAACCACCCGCCGGTGGACTTCATCCATATCCATGTCCAATACCGAGATAAGCTTGTCTCTCCCGCTCATGCCCGCAACGATATCCAGCTTTGCCGGTGCAACACCGAGAACTTCTGCCATAAAAGTGATCAAGGCTCTGTTCGCGTCTCCCTCTACAGGCAGAGCAGTCAGGCGCACCTTTACCGTCCCATCGCTTTGGATTTCGGTAATTTCATTACGGGTGGCGCGCGGCGTCACTCGAACTGCCAGCGCAGCCCCGCGTTTGCCATCGTGTAAGTGGAATTTACGAGAAGCCATGCTTCACCTCAGCTTGCCATCAAAAGAAGTTTTATGAGAAGGCCTGCGATTAATTGTACCAGAATAATCAGGATGAGAGGGCTAAAATCGAACATGCCCATCGGCGGCACCACTCTACGGATCGGGGCCAAGAGCGGTTCCACCAGGCGGTCAATTGCCGAGCGAAATGGGTTATAAGGATCCATAAAATACGAAAGGATCACTTTGACGATGATGAGAATCTGCAAAACTTGCGAAAAAATTCCGATCGACGTTGTTAAAATATATATCATTGCGACTCCTTTTCAGTTTACAGAACAATAACAAATTCCGTGCCGGCCCGGGCGCCTGACATTACCCTTTGGCCTGTCTCGACCCCAGGATGGCCGTCCCCACTCTGACGAGGGTCGCCCCGGCGGCAACCGCTACAGCAAAATCCACGCTGGTGCCCATCGACAGTTCTTTCCATTCCACGTGCGGGAAATATCTGTTTAGATAGGCCTGCAGGGAAAGCATCCGATTGAAAAATGGGCGCGAAGCTTCGGCTTCGTCTGCGAACGGAGGCATAGTCATCAGCCCGCGAATTTCCAGGTTTGGCAAGGATATTAGCTGCTCGAGTTCCGGCCTCCAGGCTTGCCATTGGCTTTCAGTCCATGCCGGATAACCAAACTTGCTCTCTTCCCCGCTGACGTTGACTTCCAATAAAACCGGCAGCCTGCGCCCGGCTTCCACGGCAAAACGATCGAGACGGCCGGCAAGTTTCAAGCTGTCCAGAGAATGCAGCATTTGAAAATGACCGGCCACGAGGTCTGCCTTGCGGCTCTGCACGTGACCGATCATGTGCCAGCGCAGCCCATCTACCTGGCCAATCGCGCCAATCTTCTCCAGCGCCTCTTCGGCATAATTCTCGCCCAGATCACGCGCCCCGGCGGCAATGGCCGCGACTACCGTTTCAAGCGGGTGCGTTTTCGTGACCACCACCAGCCGCACCGAATCGGGTTCGCGCCCGGCAGCCTGGGCCGCCGCCCGGATCTGGTCGCTGACCTGCAAATAGCGTTCACGTATCGTACTCACCAATGATGGATCGACGGACAAGTCGCTCGGGTTCATATCAAGCAAGCCCGATCAGCGCACCAAAACGTCCGGTCTTGCCCTTCTGGGCGCGGTGTGAATACCAGTCTTCGGGATGGCAGGCCGTGCATAATCCGGCCACTTGCACCTGCCCCACCCCGGCCTGTTCCAGAATCAGCCGGTTGGCGGACCATAGATCGAAATGGACACGCCCCTCGCGAGTATGGAGCAGCCCGTCCGAGTCGCCGTTGAAACTGGCATGCACCCGTTCAATCACATCCGGCCCGATCTCGTAATGGTCCGGGCCGATCGATGGGCCGATCGCTGCAAGAACATCGGCAGGTTGTGAGCCGTAGGTCGCCTGCATGGCCTTGATAGTCTCTCGTAAAATTTTCTTCACCGTTCCCTGCCAGCCGGCATGTACTACGCCGACCACATTCTTCTTCGGATCATGCAGCAGGATGGGCACACAATCGGCAAAGCGCATGAACAGGGTCACGCCCGGCTTATCGGTCAGAATGGCATCGGCCTTGAATTCCGGCGGACGGGAGAAATGTGGGGCGTCAGCGATAACCACTTCAGCGCTATGCACCTGCCAGACGTCAAAGATCGAGTACGGGTCACGTCCGAGAGCGCGAAACGAGCGAAAGCGGTTCTCCAGCACGCGTTCGGCCTCATCGCCAACCGTCCCACCGACGTTGAGGGAATGCCACGGTTCTGGGCTCAACCCGCCCTGGCGCGTGAATACGGCGTGAGTAATGCTCGCAGGAAAAGTATCAAAGCTGAAGTAGCGGACGCTGTCCGTAACACGGAAAGGCATGGCGAGTTGTGAATTAGAAATTGCGAATTAGGGATTAGGATTTGACTTTATCGACGACGATAAATTTTCGGAACAGCAATTCGCGCGTCTCGCGCATCGATTCTTCGACGTAAGGCAGCCCAAACCAGGCGGTGCAGAAGCCGAACAGGAAACCGGTGATCACACGCAGAGCTGGTGTACTTTCGCGATACGGCAGCAGGGTCGCCAGAAACGGCAGATTCAACTGGCTGAACAATTGCGAGAAGCCGTCCAGGCCAATCGGCACGATACCAGCCGCCAACCACACAGCCCAGTGCAGCGGTTTCAAGCGGCGACCGGTGAAGCCGTATAACAGGCCAAAGAATACGATCGCCAGGTAAATTGCAACATCCCGCTCGCAGATGGCCACTTTATAACCGAGCTGCTCATTCCCTGTAAAAGCGCGTGCGGCAAATAAGTTATTTTCGTCCAACCCGGTGGCCTGTCCAAAAGGTATTACACCCGGCACCCCGGCGGCTGCACGCGGATAATAGGGCTGTTCGCCAAACAGAAAGAACGATCGGAAGCCGAGTTGATGGCACAGAGGGCTGTAAGCACTGTAAATCACATTTGCGGGAAGTGTTGCGCCGGCCTTCATCAAAACAGGGGCCAGAAACGGCAAACCGATATACAGAAAAAACAATAAGTTGACCAGAGCCAGCCAGTGACGGGACATCCACAACGAGATTTTATCCGCGCCGTTTACGGTCTGTGCCTGCTCAACGCGACGCTGGTAATCAGCACCCGAGAGCTGGTCGAACTGGTCTTTCCTATCGCGGGCGGCTCCCAGGGTCATCACCAACTCGGCACGAGTGAAAGAGGTTTTTAGCTTGTAAGGCCCAACCTCCACGACAGGGATTTCAGCCGCATATTTCTCACGCAAAGCCGGATCGCTTTCGATGTCAATTTCCACCAACTGATGCGGGATCTGTGCCTGGATCGAGGCGAGATCCGCTTTTGCCTGGTCGCAGGGGAGACAATCTTTGCTTGCATAAAGGGTGACGGTAAGCACAATGTTTAACCTTATTTACAGATTAGGGAGCCAACTGTTCGGAAACATGATGGCAATCAAACTAAAGACGCCAAACATCAGCATCACACCGACGACCACCATCAAAACGCCCATTGCAATCTCGGTCCAGCGCATTACCCGGCTGTACTTGCGCAGGATGGTCGTCACCCAGGTAACCCCCAGCGCCGCCAGCAGGAAGGGAATTGCCAGACCGGCGGAATAGGCCGCACCCAGGCCAACAGCCTGGGCAAGCGAATCGCGGGTTACCGAAAGCATGATGATCGCTCCCAGCACCGGCCCCACACAGGGTGACCAGCCCGCCGAGAAGAATACACCCATGAGGCTCGAGGAAAGAAAACCCATTTTTTGGTCGGGCATTTGCTGTATACGGGTGTCATATTCCAGAAAAGGGATACGGAATACGCCGATCATGTGCAGTCCGAAGATGATGATGATAAGACCGCCGATACGCCCCAGCCAGATCTGGAAGTCATATAGCACGCGTCCCAGGCCAAAACCGATGATATTGAACATGATAAAAACAACGCTGAAGCCCAGCACAAAGAAAACGCCGTGCAAAAACGTAGTCATGCGCTGGTTCGCATGGGCTTCGCCCCCGGCTGCCCGGCCACTGAGATAACCGATATAAGCGGGCACAAGCGAAAGCACACACGGGGAAAGGAAAGACGCCACCCCTGCCACCAGTGCCAACCCGATAGTAATATTCGCAATCTGCATCCAGGTTCTCGCTTCGACTAAAAGGTTCGCTCTTCAACCATGACGTGCGTACCACCCGGCATCCCCACGGTGACATCGGCCTGGTCAAGGGAAAATGCAGGCGCGGTCCAGCGGAAAATCCACTTGGCATCCTCAGGCGTAACGTTCACGCATCCATGGGAACGCGGCTCACCAAACCCATTGTGCCAGAAGGCGGCGTGGATGGCGATGCCAGCGCCGTCAAACAGGTTGGTCCAACTGACAGCCGGGGTATCGTAGCCGGCGCCGGTTGAGCCGCCGCTCATATGAATGGACAATGCCTTGCGCCAGGTGAGATGATCGCCAGGGTTGGTTGACCAGGCATCCACCGGGTTACCCTGCGCGTCGAACTTGCCGCCCGTCGAACAACGGCAAAAATACACTTCCGTCTGGCCTTCAAAGCACGAGAGCGTCTGATAGGTGAGATTGACTACGACCTTCTTAGTATTGGGGTCCACATCCGGATTGATGGGAGAGACATCATCCTGGCCCAGCGGCCGGAAGGCGCGCCCATCGGCCCAGAAGATATCACCATAGCTGCCGCCGGTTACTCCCTGCGGACGGCCACCATCTTCATTGAAACGGTAAAGGATCAGGCCGTTATCGCCGGCCTTAACCTGGTCGATCCAGACGACCTGGGAATAGTACAGACGCGGGCTTTTCCCCAGGCCAATGATAGCCTGGGCCCAAGGTGAGCGTGCGGGCGGGTTGTCCATTGTTAGATCTACGTACGGAATGGTGACTTCAGCCCAAAACCCGGCCTTGCCAGCGGGCACAGCCTTGATCGGCTCGTTCGGCTGGTTGCGCACAGGCTGGACGTACGTGCCATACAAAAAACCATCCGGCGTTTCCACCCAATGCTGGTTGACTACGCTTAAATCCTTCGTCTGTGCATTGGCCACCCGCCGCCATTCCACGACCGTATCCTCGTAGACCTTGCCAACGGGGGTATAGTCCACGCGCGGCGCGGAGTATAAACCCAGCGTTTGCGTCAGGCGGCCCAGGTGTTCGGCCTTGGGGAAATCCTCCCAATGTCCCATTGGCACGATAGGCACGGGGGCACGTAGAATACCGCTGAACGGGCGCAGTGCCATAGCGCCCGCACCCAGCCCGGCCAATTTCAAAAAATCACGTCGTGTAAAAGACATAGATAATCACCGTATTCTTTTAAAAATTTTAATCAAGCATACCCGCAAAGCCAGCAATCGTCAATCAACACCTTAATGGACGGTGAGAGCGCGAGCCTTAATCAACCAGATACCCCTCGAGAGCCTTCAGGCAGTCCGCGCTGAGCTTATGCCCTACTTCACTTTCACAATACACCACTTGCGCTCCAGCCCCTTCCAAAAGGCGGATGCTGCGCCGGGCCTGCTCGACGGGTACCATTTCATCTTTTGTGCCGTGCGCCACGAAAACCTTTTTCCCGTTAAAGTGGCCCGGCGCAAGCACTTGCTCCGTACCCTCAGGCGCGAACCCCGCCAAAATGCCCATCTTCCGCACCCGGGCCGGGTGCAGCAGGCCGAGCATAAAAGTCATGGCCGCGCCCTGGCTGAAGCCGGTCACATCGACCTGCGAGGCATCCAGCCCATTCGCCTGGGCCCAGGCGTCCAACAATGCGACCAGCGCGTCTACAGATGGACGCAAAATATCCACTGTCGGCCAGTCGGGCGGTGTCACCCGCCCCTGGGAAGTTTTTGGCTCCAGAAGGCCTGCGGCTCTGCCACCCAGGCCTGATGCGCGCCATGAATAACCCTCATCGCTGACGGCATAAGGCGCGCGCGGAGCGACGATCCAGCAGTCGGCCGGGAAGTTGCGGGCAAAGACCCACATGGAATTCTCGTCGCCCTTCAAGCCGTGCAGCATAAGTAAAATCCGTTTGCCGTCCGCTTGCGGCTGGCGGATCCGCAGGGTCCAATTTTTGAAAGTGACCAGGGAAGTTTCAGGGTTCAATCTTTATTCACCTTCTTCACCACCCAATCCAGGCCAAACAGGAAGAACCAGATCAGGCCTATCGGGACGAGCGCGCCCAGCAGGCACAGCAATCCCATGATGGCGGCGCCGAAGCCATAGATCCACCAGACCAATCCCAGGCCGACAACGAACAGGAGCAGCAGCGCCCCTATCACAAGGCGGACAGTAGTCTGGGAAGCGTAACGACGCAAGTCTCTGGTCATGGTATTCACTCTTCTCGGCGGAAAAGCTATGGAATGGTCTTACAGACCCAGCCACCTACGCAACCGCGCCGGCCAGGCAACGACGCGGCGCAGGTAGGGCAACGCGGCTTCGGTAGCGCGTTCACCGCGGCTGGCAACTTCCACAGCGTTGATTCGATCGAGCAGATTAATACCTTCAACCTCCGGGCGGATCAGCACCTCGGGCGCATCTTGTCCCAGACGAAACTCTGAAATCTGGTGTTGACCGATATCGACTGCATCGGTAAAAACCCGGAAGGCCTGCATAATATTCAACTGCGCGATCTGGTTGGCAAGGGTAATGCGGGCACGAGGCCTGACTGAAAGCGGTGTGGCAGGCTGCTTGAGCGGCGACATCAACGAAACGGCCACAACGGGGAGGTCCGGGACCAGCGTCCGCGCCGCACGCACCGGGACAGGGTCCAGGGTACCGCCGTCAATCAGGGAATATTGATCCAGTTGCTTTGGAGGAAACAGGCCAGGATATGCGATGGAGCCAAGCAAGGCGCCGACCAGGTCGCCTTCCAGCAAGATGATCTCCCGGTTTGACCTGAGATCGACGGCGACTACCGCACAGGGTATTTTCAAATCATTGAAGGTGCGATTGCCAAGATAGGTTCTTAACAAGTGTTCAATTCTATGCATACCCAGCAGACCGGGGCCTTCGGAAAACGGCAGGGTATATAACCAGGGCTGGCCCATCTCAGTCGCAAAATGTTCGATTTCGTCGGGCGTATATCCTGACGCATACAAGACGCCCATAATGGCACCCACACTGGTGCCCGTCACTGCGCGGATGCGAAAGCCTTCGCGTTCGAGCACACGCAGCACACCAATGTGCGCCACACCGCGCATGCCACCGCCGCCAAGAGCAAGAGTGATGTCCATTATTCGCCTCTATGAGAATCTTATTATACTTATACTGGACTACAGCGCGGCAGACATTCTCGAAAGGCAACAGCCGCAATTTCTCTACGATCAACGCAAATCTTCCGTACCAAAGGTCAATTCGATTTTTGCCAATGCTACTTGACGCTCGCATCTCTTGATGATATGCTTATAGCTATAATTCAGCCATCGTCAAGCGGAGTTTCCCATATGGATATGAATATTATTGATCCTCACGGCCTGACCTACATTCTCGATATTTTGCTCGTAATTGGCGCCCTGCTGGCCTTGTATTATCGTCCGCGCATCGGCGGCCAACTGGCAGTCGGTTTGCGGCTGATCATGATCGGCGTGCTCATTCTGGGGCTGACGCATCTCTCGGACACGCTGCTCAAGGACTTTGTCTCAACCATCGATGCAACCACCCGGCCACTGCTGCACCGCGGACTGAACGTGATTGGCTTTCTCTTCATCTTCATCGGTTTCTTCCGCATGAAGAAGGCGATCGAGTCGTAAGCATGCAATCCGACGCGCACGTCGATGTTTACAAGGAAGCGCTGACCGCCATCGTCCAGCGCTTTGTCCGGCTGATGGGAGCACCGGCCCTGCGCCTGGCGCGCCGCGTTTATGGGTTGCACGTGGAAGACAACGGCAGCGTCAGCAGCTATCAGGGCGACGGCTGGGTGGCAATCCAGGGCCTGGTAATCGAGTATATGACCCTGCTCGGCCCTGAAGCCGTGGGGCTTACCCAGCGCGCCATCAATCCCACCGTACAACGCAACCCCGATGTAAAACTGCCCTCATTGCTGGAATAACGCATCGACGCTGCTCTCATTTTTATCTAATTCCAAAACAACGCCCCGCAAAGAAGCCGGGGCGTTGTTTTTTTCATACTCAAGGAGCGGTTTCGACGTCAGCTATATTCGATATATGCAGGTTGACGATCAATGGCCGAATGAATTCCGAATTTATATCTGACCCTCAACCTGTATTTCTTGACGCCTGCCTGCGTTGGTGATATGCTTGCGCCCAGTTTGACTATGAAAATACACGGCTTTCGCACCAACACCAACGAGACTACCCTCGCACGACTCTATCGGCGGGACGTTGGTGCATGGGAAAAGCCTCTCCATCGCAGCGCTACAAAACAGGCCATTCCTAAAACAACCAACGCCCCATAATCCGGGGCGTTTTTCTTAGCCCACCCCCACCGCCCTATCGGGCACCTGCCCCATTCTCCTGAACTGCGGAGAATCGGGGAGGGGTATATTAAGGAGAGAAAGCCATGACACCTGTTTCGAACACCACCCCCGTCTACGCCGTGCCGGACGCCAACCTTGTGCCGGTCAGCGCCTACCTGAAAGACATGCTGGCCATCCCGCCCTCGCGCATGTTCCTGATCAACAAATCGCTCAAGGTCTACCAGGAAAAAAATCCGGGCGTGCCCGTCTTCGACGCTTCACAGGGGGATGGCGGCGCCTCGCTGCCCGGCGTGCCAAAAGCAATCCTTGAACGCGCCGCGCAGATGCAGATCGAGCACGGCACATCTTACGACATGCCCTTCGGCACGGAAGCCTACCGCAAGGCGGTCGTCGAGCAGTACTGGAAACTGGACACCGGCCTGGGGTACGGCCCCGCCAACGTACTCGGCACCTGCGGCGGGCGCGACGCGCTGGTCAAAGGCTACCAGGCCATGCTGGCCCTCGGCCATGGGCGCGAAGGTGATGCAATCGTCGTCTCGCGCGTGCCGTGGATCTCCTACAACTGGGGACCTTATGGGATCGGCGCGAACGTCATGTGGGCGCCGGGCGACCCGGCCGAAGGCTGGGCCTACTCCGAGGACGGCATCCGCGCCACGGTGGAGTTCGCGGCCAAATCCGGGCGCAAGGTGGCGGGTCTGGTGATTACCAACCCCGATAACCCCACCGGCGCGACCACCTCCCCGGAGCGGCAGGTGCAGTTGGCCCGGGCCGCGCTCGAAGCGGGCATCCCGTTCGTGCTGTTCGATTGGATGTACCACTACGTCACCGACGAACAACCCATGGACCTGAATGCTTTCCTGAAACTATTCACGCCCGAGGAGCGCAAACACCTGATGTTCCTGGATGGCATCACCAAGAGCCTGGGCGGCTCGAACATACGCAACTGCCACCTGATCGCATCCGAGGAAGTGGTAAAGTTCACCGTCGCGCGCACCTCGCACAACGTCATCCCGCCCTTCTTCTCGCTGGCGGTGGCCATGGCCGCCTACGAGATGGGTTACGCCGAAGCCGCCAGGACCATCGTCGAACCGACCAACGCCAGCCGCAAGCTGCTGCAGGCGGCCCTGCAGCGCAACGAGTTCCAGCACATCATCGGCAAGGGCTACTATGCCTTTATCAATGTGGGCGAGTGTATCCGGGCCAAAGGCTGGGCCGACAGCGAGCCGCTCGGGCAGTACCTGGCCGAGAACTATGGCGTGGCCGTGGTGCCGGGCGCGTACTTCTCACCCTTCGGCAACGATTGGGTGCGCTTCTCGTATGCCACGCCGGTCGAGCGTACAGAAGGCGCCTTTGCGCGGCTGGTGGAGGGGTTGAATTCGCTCAAGAACTAGGAAAAACAAGAAACGAGTAATGAGAAACGAGAGCAGGTTTTCCTTTTCCCTTCTTACTCATTTCTCATTTCTTTTCTACCCATCTACCCATTCTCCCCTGCCAGGCGGGCAATCTGCAGGACGCAGCAGCGCAGCACGGCCTGCTTTTCGTTGGACATGGCGGTTTCTTCGATCATCGCGATGCGCTCCACGTCGTTGATGGCGCGGATAATACTGACCGGCACCTCGATGCTGCCTTCGGTGATGTTGCTCAGTTGCTCCACCGCGCCCACCAGGAACTGGCGCATTTCGTCATCCACACGGGCAGAGCGCAGGAAACCCGTCAGCGCCAAAGGTAATTTTTGGCCACTCGCGGACGGACGGCTTGATTGGCCTGAACGGGTGGCAGAGACGGAGTGCAGGGCCGTCGCCAGTTCGGTAAAACTTTGGACGCGCTGGTAGATGGAATCGCCCATCAATTCCCAAATGACGGAGCGCCAGTAGCGTACTTGTTCGGGCAGCAGAAGCAGCTGCGTGACCTGCTTCTGCCAGTCTGCGTCTATTTTGCCGTGGGCGTCTGTGAGCATCCGCTCGAGGTCGGTATTGAACAGGTTTTCCTGCATCAAAACTGCCAGGTCAGGGCGCAGGGTGGGCAGCAAGTCGGGGATGAAGACCCCGTTCTCGACAAAATCGCTCACGTTCAAGCCGTGCCGCCGCAGGAGTTCCTGTTGGAACAAGGGCAGGAAGCGCAGCATGGCGTCGTTGTCTTCGCGCAAAGCGACAAAGGCCGAGTTGCCGGCCGGGAAGGCGGTTTCGATGCGCTTGCTGAATTCTCCGCGCCAGTCCTGGTAAATGCGCAGGGTGTGCAGGATTTCGTAGACCGGCAGGCGCGGCAGCAGACGCTCGGCTATCAGGCTGTCGCGCTCGGCATCCGGGACGGTCTTTTGGGCATAGAACTCCAGGGCGCGGAACAAACCGGTGGTCAGCTGGTTGATGCCCAGCACGCTGGTTTGCGCCTGGTTATGGGCAATCGCCCGCAGCATGCTGCCCTGCTTCGAGAGCGGGATCATTTCGGCTACATTGGCCACGATTTGCTGTCCGCGGTCCAGACCCGAGGCAGAGCGCAGGCGCGAGGTCGGACGATCGCGCAGCTGCGGAATGGAGCGCCCGATAAAGTAGGAAATGATGTGAATGCCAAACACATCCTCCGGCCTGCCGTAGAGAATGTGACGAAAATGCTCGGTCACTTCCTGCAGGAAACCCTCGTAGAGCGCTTCCGGCATCCCAATCGTCAGGCGTTCCAACTCCTGCACGCCCCTGCTTTTCACGCCCAAGCGACTTTCGGTCAGGGTTTCGGCGGCCCTGAGCAGGTTCTGGCGATGCACTTGTTGCGATTCGCGCACGTGGTAAAGCAGGTTGGCCAGGTCGCGCACGGGCAAAAAGCGCAGGTGTTCCGACAAACTGCTCTGGAAGGTGCGCAAATCGCCGCCCAGGAAGACTCCCTGCAGGGGCGTGACGGCATACGCGGTGCTTTTCTGGGCCGCCTGCGGGAGGTTGCGGGCCAGGCGGCGGCGATGACTTTCGAGGTCGACAAAGGCCGGCTGGCCCGCAACAGGCGAGTAGTAACCGCCCTGGCGTTGCATCGGTTCGCCGCTGCCCAGCTTGACCCGGATCGCATCGGCGACGCCGTGTTCGGCCAGCCAGGTCTGGACTTCGTATTTGGCTTTGATGTATTGGAATGCGCCATTGGCCTGGCTGATCTGCTGGCTTAGATCGGAACCGGCGATGAAGACTTCTGCCAGTGTCTCGGCCAGGCGGCTCTGCGGGGTCTGCCCGGTGTGGCGGCTTTGGTTGGCATAATCCCAGACGCGGTCGAGATAGGCCGGGATGTGTGTCACCGCTTCGAGGTCTTCGAACAAAGGAATTAACCAGATGGAGGGAAGCTCGGTATCCAGGTGTTCGCGCCGGGCCTGCTCGGTCTGGGTGCTCATTTTTCGGTCGAGGGCAATCAGCGCTTCGGGTTTGGAAGACATGCTGATTTGCAGCCCGAGGGTCATGCCGGGATTGCCGTATTTCCCGGCGATGGCGTTGATTTCCTGCATGTTGAACGCGGTCGTATCGATGGCAAACTGGTCGCGCGCGGTAATCATGCCCTGGTGAATGCGTGGCGTAATCACAATGCGCTGCAAGATGTCCCGGTAGGCAACGGCTTCGCGCAGGAGCGGTTCCACCGCCCGGTTGGCCTGGATGTCGGGGATCAGCGCGTGCAGTTGCTTGCGCAATTTTTTATTCAGCCCAAAATAGATTTCCAGCATGGTCGTGCGCTGTTCGCGGAGCTCACGCATCTTCTGCTCATAGCGGTCATTGTGCTGCCACAAGACTCTGGCCGGGTCACGGCGCAGGTGTAATTGGGTAGCCAGGCGCTCGAGGGAAGTGGCATCCACCGAGAAGGGCAGGATGCCGCGATAGCGTTGTTCCAGCTGGTGAGTCAGGTGGGTGATGTTGTTCAGCAATTGGGTAAAACTGCGGCTGCGTTGCGGCAGGCGGTCCAGCTCAACCAGCAAATCCGGGGCGATCGGGATGTGTGGGTCAGCCCTGCGCAGCAGGTTGAGGATCTGCGCCATGCGCCGGACGTTTTCCATCACGGCGGCGGCCATCAGACGGTGGCCCTGACCGGAGGGACGGTTGCTCCCGTCCCAGTCGCTCCAAAAAGACAGGAAGGGACGCAGGGTTGTATCGGTAAAGAGTTCCGTATACCCCTCGCTGGCGGCCAGCGTATCCAGGTCCACCAGGATCTCATCCGCTTCGAGCTCGGAATTGATACTGACGTTCTGCCCCAGGAATTCCTGCAGCATTTCCTGCCCGGCCTTTTCGACCAGCGCGGGCGCGACCGGCTGTTTGGCAACCAGGGCGCGCAAGATGGAATCGAAGGTCATTTCCGCCTGCAGGGAATATCTTTGGGTCGGGTGCACGGTGCGGTCATAGTTGCGCAGGCGGAACAATTCCTGGCGGCGCGCAAGCGAGTCTTTCATGAACTCGCGCTCCAGGCGGCCCGCCAGCCAATCACCGCCGCCCATGGCCGCCCGCCGCATCAGCTCGTCGCTGATAAAGGCGCGCTCTTCGAGGCGGGTGCGGAAAATGTCCAGGCGTTCGGGCAGATAATCTTTGACGAAGTCACTGCGCAGGCGTTTGCCATCCACTACCGGCAGGCTGGCCAATTCCTGGAAAGCGCGGCCGTTCTCGAATTGTGCGGAAATTTGCCGGGTAAGGGTGTCCCAGTGCTGCAAGCGGGCCGTGACATCGCCGCCTTCACCGGACGGGAGCTGGAAAGTGAGCTGCTTGCGGTTGTAACGCCCGTCTTCCTCGGCAATCATGCGGTTCAGGTCGATCAACAGGCGCCGGGCTTTGACCTGCATGGTCGCGGCAGGGTCCACGCCGCCCAGGGTCAGGCGGAAGGTGCGGCGCCCGGTATCGAAGCCTTCTTCGGTGCGGGCAAAGGTCGCCAGCGGCAGCAGGCCAATCCCGCGCCGGGCCAGCGAGGAAGCCAGCCAATCCAGGGAGAGACCGTTGGGCAGGTGTTCGACGTGCAGGAGCGGGTACATGCTCCCGGTCGGAGGGATGATCGTCAGACCGTAGGGGTTGCGATCAGGGGGCAGGTTTTCGGCGGCAGAGATCAAGGCCTGGGTGCGCTCCTTGAAGAGCGCGTTGCGCATGCGCCAGTAGGTGCGCGCCCCTTCCAGCGGCCCGCGGTAGAACAAATAGCAGATGAAAATCGCAACCAGGTTCGGTTCGATCAGGTCGTTCAAGCGGCGAAAGCGTTCGCGCAATTCCGTTTCGCGGATTTCCACCACCGATAAGCGCGCGCCGGCCAGGCAGTCGGTCTTGGACATGGAGTGGACGGTGATCACGCGCTCGGTATCCACCTCGTCCAACACGCCGTCGCGCGCCAGGTCGGTGGCGATCTGACGGGCAGTTTTGATGACGGGCAGGCCGTCCACCGGGGCGACGTTCTGGTAGGCCAGGTCGTCGATGACGTAGATGTGGTGCTGCAGGCAGTACACCATCAGCCGGCTGACGTCTTCTTCGGCGAAAATGCGCCCGGTGGCGTTGTGCGGGTTGTTAATGGCCACGGCCCCGTGCTCCGGCCAGTGCGGGTCGGCCTGGCAGAGCTGGTTGATTCTGGCAATCATCGCATCCACATCCAGCGCCAGTTCCTGGGTCAGCGGGACGACGTGCACATTCGGGAAGCACTGTTCGTAAGACCAGCTCAGGTCCGAGAAAAGGACATCGGTAATGCCGCAGTGAAAACCCAGCAGGCCCAGGGCCGTGCGCGAGGAACCGCTGCTGACCTGGCAGGCTTCCTGGCGGTACTGGGGCTGGTGCCTGGCAAAAACGCTCAGGAAACTGCGCTGCAGGGTTTTTCGCCAGGCCGGTTCATGCGCAGTATGGATGAGCTCGTTAAGCAACGCCAGGCTGTCAATATCCGCAAACTCGTCGATCAGCCCGGTTTTCCAGCGCTCCTGCATGATTCTGGCAACCTGACCGGTTTTCTCATCGACAGCAGCCAGGGCGTGGCTCAGGGTCTGGGTGTTATCCTGCATCAGGCCGTCGAGGCGGCTTCCGACCCGCGAGGCCAGCCGCGAAAGGATCGTTTCGGCGGCGCTGCCTTCCGCCCACTCGTCCAGCCAGGCTTTGTCCGGGAAGATCTCCGGCGGCGTGTCCTTTTTGAGATCCGCCAGGTTTTCATCCAGCAGGAAGTTCAAAAATTCGACCTCGGAGGCCGAGGGCGTGCCTTTTAATTGGAACTGCACATTTTCGATGACACCCAAAAATTCCGCATTGCCGATCACAAAGACGGTGGAAAGCGAATCCAGGCGCGGCGCAAAAATGGCCGGCGTCAGCAGGCGGATGACGCGCTGCACCAGCTTGGCTTCGCGCGCCAGGGAGTGCTGGTTGAGCGCATTATTCGCCTCAATAAAGAACAGGGGATGTTCAATGCTCAACAGACGCAACTTGCGGCGCGTTTCTTCACTCAACGGGCCGCCTACCACCAGGAAGGTGGGCACCTGCGGCTGGTCGCTGAGCCACTGCTCCACCTCTATGCGCGCCACGCGTTCATCCCCGGACAGCTGTTCGATCAGCAGGTTCGGGATGGTGTTGAACGGCTCCGGAAATTCGTAGCGGTAGCACAAGACCCGCGCCGGCGTAATCTGCAAATAGTTGGAGATGGCAGAGAAGATCACGCGCAGCGTCTCGCTGATGCCCCCCGAAGCGAGGATGATTTCCCGTTTGCCGGATTTCTCACCCATGTCGTACTGCAAAGGTTCCGGCTGATTTTCCAGCCACTTGACAAAGGCTTTCACCAGCGGGTGCGGGGCCTTGCGGTTATAGCCGCCGCGCGGCATATAGGGCGAGCTTTTCTGGATGGTGCGGATCAAAAATTCCAGCTTCGGCTTGTCTGCGCCGTCCCACCCAAGATGTTCCAGCAGGGCCTCGGCATCGGCGTCCGCCAAATCCTGGCGGCGTACGTCAATCCCCAGCGCGATGCGCAGGAAAGCGGAAGAAAGCTGGACGTCCTGGAGCGGATTCCCAATATGGAAATTGACCCGTTCCTCGGGCGGAACCGGTGCGGCTGCCGTGGCCTCGCTGATCTCTGAAACCCGGGCAACCCGAATCTGCTTCAGGCGAAAAAAAGCCAGGGGATCCGTTTGCGTCATTTCTTCTTGGCTTCCAACGCCTTATTCATCATGTTCTGGAACAGGTTAAGCAGGTCGGAACCGGGCATGAGGTCTTGGGGAGAGAGCGAAATCACCGTGCGGGCATTCTTCAAGCCTTGGCTGGCTTCCGCCAGGCGGGCTGCCTGGGGCGTCAGCACCAGCAGCTCGGGGCTGTTCTTGAGAATTTCCAGTTCTTCTTTTTCAAAGGCCAGGCGCAGGCGATTGCGGGACAGTTCGTCTTCGAGCCGCTGTTGGGCCAGGGCGTTTTCCTGTTCGAGCATGGCCTTTTTAAGGGTCGCTTTTTTCAACTCCAGGGTATGTTCCATCTCCGCGATCTCTTCATCCGCCTTGTATTTGGTCTTCGCGGCGGATACGCGCGCCTGGTTGTTGAGGCGCTCGGTTTGTTCGAACAGGCGGGCTTGTTCCTGTTGGCGTAGCGCATCGGCAATCTCGGCATCGGCCGGGTCCATCGAGTGCACCGCCAGGGAGATCAATTCCACCCCGAACTGTTCCTTGAACTGGGCTGCACGCTCATTCAAATAGGCGACCAGACCAGACGAGGAAAGTGAACGAATTTCCGCCTGTTCGGTGTATTCCTTGACCAGGCTTTCCAGCCGGATGCTGGCCTCTTCGGCGGCGCGCGCGATAGCTTCACTATTCCAGCCGCCCACGCGAACCAGCATCTGGATGTTTTCCATGGCCGGGGCCACCGAACCGACCAGCTTGACGTTCACGCCCAGGTTGCCCGCGGCAGTCGCCTCGACGGTTAACTGGATGGGGGAAGGCGCGCGTTTGATCGGCAGGCTGAAATGGCGCGGATAGAGCAGGCCACCGCGCAAGACAATTTTTCCCTTCGATTCAGAGAGCACCAGCACGTCCGGCTGGCGTAGACGGAATTCAAAAACGATCAGCAGCACGACCAGCAATACCAAAACAGCAGCGACAATACCATAAACGATTTCCATAATGAGCATCTCCTTACCGGGCGATTTCCAAGATTCAATCCGCTGCATTATACCTGTGATTAGGCAAGTTAGAATGGTTCATTTCGCGTACTGCGGTATAAAAATGTTAGAATGGCGGGCAGGAGCTTTTTGTGATTAACTCTCCTTGCGCGTCTTTTAAAACCCAAAGAGCTTTAACCACGAAGGACACGACACTTGTACCTGCACTTGCAGTGCAGCTGCAAGTGCAGGTGAGAAACACGAAGGAAATCTCAGAAAAACAAGCTTCCTTGACCAAAAATAAAGTATTTGATCTTCTTCGTGCCACTTCGTGTCCTTCGTGGTGGATGGTTTTTCTTTTTCAACAAAGGAATCGATCTGATGACGTACAATCCCGAACAATTTGCCGAAAAATACAAACTGGCCCTCGAACTGGCCATGCAGCAAAAACCCGCCGGCGGGCTGAACGGCTTCGAGTTGGAGTTCAACCTGCTCGACGAGCACTTCCACCCGCTGCTGACGGTCGGCAGCGGCCCGGGGCGACAGTCCTTCGTGGACTACCTGCGCGCCGAGTGCGTCACGCCCTGGCTGCGTGAATTCTCGCAACTGGAAGTCTTCCACTGGATGGTCGAGTGGGCCACGCGGCCCTACTACACCCCGCGCGGCGCCGTCTATGAAGCGCGCCTGGTGGAAGCCGTGCTGGCCAACGCGCTGGCGCGCGCCGGGAGTAAGTTCGGCCAGCGCTTGTTCTACTGGCACGGCAACCTGCTGTTCTTCACCGCCATCGGCCACGACTCGATCCCCGGCAACTGGGGCCTGGCCAAGCGCCGCTACCTGGAGCGCTGCGTGGATCTGTACGGCGATACGCTCGCCACCGCCGGCATCCACGTCAACCTGTCGCTGCCGGACCCGCTCTTCACCTGGGACTTCATGCACCTGCCGGCCGCCGAACGCGGCGATGACCACCTGGACGACTATAAATCCGAGTTCTACATCACCTCGGCGCGCCTGCTGCGCGCCTTCGCCGCCTTGTTCATCGCCACCTCGGCCTCCACCCCACTGCAGGCCCAAGTGCGCGACGGGCGCCCGGTGGTTCTGCTGACCGAGAACGACTCCGTGCGCAACCTGACCTTCCCCAACCCGGCCGAGATCGACGTCCCCGACCTGTACCGCTCCTACCAGGATTACCTGCAGATCTCGTACGACCTGGTGCGGCGCGGGGTGCGCTTCGGCAACAACAACTGGACGCCGGTGCGCGCGCGTTCGTTTGCCGAACCGGTCGAGCGGCTGATCTCCACTACCGGCGACCAGCTCAACGATCTCTACGCCCGCGGCCTGTATTCCATCGGAGAGGCCGCTCCCGCCGAGGAGATGGCGCGCCAGATCGAAAAACAGAACCTGATGGCGCGTATCAACCTGCCGATGGGGCGCGTGGAGATCCGCACCGACGACGGCGGCCACCCGCTCGAGATCGACGTTGCCAATCTAACGCTCAAGCACCTGCTGCTGATGCGCTTCTACGCGGACCCGCAGTTTGCGCGCAGCTTCCGCTACGACCATGAGGACATCCAGCGCGCGCGCGGCAACGAGAACGCCGCCGCCCGCGACGGCCTGCGCGCCGAGATCGAGAACCCACTGACGGCCAAACCTGTCGCCATGCGCGCCTTCCTGAAATGGACCCTCGATGAACTGCGCCCGCTGGCCGAAGCGCTCGAGTTGTGGGCCGACCTGGCTCCGCTGGTAGAGATGGCAGACGGCGCGCCCAACACGGCCGAGAAGATCCGCGCGCGCCTGCGCACAAAACTGGACAGCAACGACGAAATCACGCCCGAGGTCATGCGCGAGCTGGCCGAAGAGCGCGAGGCCCAGGTGCGCGCCGACGTGGACCAGATCAGCGCAAATTTCAGCGGGCTCGGGACTGAATCCGCCAAACTGGGCGAGTTCATCCACCACGCCCGCGATGATGCCCGCCAGGCGCCGGAGCTGCCTGTGCGCTTCCGGCCTTCCGCCGGGGCGCTGCTTGAAACGGCTTATCCCGATAAGACCGCCGAGATCGTTGATCTGGCCCAATACCTGATCCGCATCCCGTCCGTCACCGCCTGCCCCGAAGAACGCCTGGACGAAGTCCATCGCGCCGGGTCTTTCATCTGCGACTACCTGCGCAATAACGGCCTGGATGTGCGCTACTTCGACGGGAAATATCCTGCCGTGCTGGCCACCTTCCCCGGCGAAAAACCCGGCTCTGTGCTGCTGACCGGCCACTTCGACGTGGTCGAACCCGAGCCGGACGACGGCCAGTTCACTCCGCGTATCGAAGGCAGCTATCTATGGGGCCGCGGCGCCGCGGATATGAAAACCGTGGTGGCCACATATATGGTCTGGATGAAGGACGCATTGGCCGTCCGTACGGGCACGGCGTCGCCGTGCCCCGACATCTCGCTGCTGCTGGTAGGCAACGAGGAGAACGGCGAGACCGAAGCCTGGGGCACGCCGCAGGTGCTGAAGCTGCTCAAAGATGAAAACGGCTACGAGCCGCAGCTCTTCATCGCCGGCGAGCGCACCGGCGAAAAAGGCGACGAACGCTTCGGTGAAATCTGCGTGGAGAACCGCGGCGTACTGCGCTTCGACGTGATCGCGCGCGGCGCGAAGGCCCACTCCGGCGTGGCCGGTTCCGGGGACTTAAGTGAGAGGCTCACCCAGGCCCGCGCCGACCTGAACGAGATCTTCGCCCGGCGCCTGACGCTGACAGCCCCGGACGGCTGGCAGTCGCAGGCCAAATTTCCCTTTATCCGGGTGGGCACGCCGGGCGTCTACAACGTCACGGCCGCCGAGGGCATCCTGGGCGTCGAGATCCGCCCCATCCCGGAGGAGGACACCGCCGCGCTGCGCGCGGAAGTGGAAGCCTACTGCGCCGCGAACGGGCTGGAAGTGCGCTTCTCGGTCATGGACAACGGCGTGGCCTGTGACCCGAAAAACCCGGCGCTGAAGGCGCTCATCGCAGCGGTAAAGAAGGCCTCGGGGACGGAGCCAAAGATCGGCAGGAAACTGCCCGGGACGAGCGCGCGCTTCGCACCCGGCGGCCAGGCCGTCGTCTGGGGCCAGTCCGGGCTGGGGCCGCACGCCAGGGACGAGCGGCATTTCATCCCCAGCATCGAGCCGTATTACCGGGCGCTGAATGAGCTGGCCGGATTGGTAAAATAATCGGAGTCATAAATGGAAATTAAAAAGCCGGGACTGGTATTTCCAGTCCCGGCTTTTTTGATCTGAAAATGATTTACATGAAGTTCGGCATCCTGGCCTACGGACCGATGATGGAGTTACTCCGTGACTCGAAGTCATCGAAGTACATTGTGCCGGAAGTGGTTGCATCCAGGCCGCCCACCGCTCCGAGAAGGACATTGGAGAGTGTGCGTCCGTCGTTATCGATCGTGTTAACCTCACCCTGCACGGCACCGTCGATAAACATTTTGGCGTAACCGTTGCTCAGGCCCGCGCCGCTTTTCTTCCAGGCGATCTCGATGGCATGCCAGTCATCCGTGATCGTGAAAGTCGGTGTGCTTATGAATGTGCCGCTGTCCGCCCGAATGCTGACGCGGACCCAGTAGAAACTGCCACTGTAGCCAAGCGTCACCATAAACTCGCGCCCGCTATCCGCATCGATACCACTGAAGATGTAATGAGTGGTCCCGCCAACCATGATGATTGAATGCGGGTTGAAGTAAAAACGCGCATGGTAGAGGTTATACGAGCTGGACAGTGTATCTTGCACGTAAATATCGGTCGTATCGTCCACGTTCGCTTCCATGCCATAACTGCTACCGTGGGCGGCCACGTGCCGGGCCTGCAGGTCGAGCGCATCGTTCACATTCGCATCCCAGGCGCTCAGGTTGCCCGTCTCGAAATCATCCCTGAAGATCAGGTCGGCTACCGGCGTAGTGGTGGGTGTCTTTGTGGGCGTCTTCGTCACTGTCGGCGTTTTGGTGGCCGTCGGCGTCAGCGTAAGCGTAGGCGTAGGGGTAAAGGTGCTGGTAAGTGTAGGAGTAGCGGTGCTGGTGGCAGTAGGCGTGTTCGTTGGAGTCAGGGTAACCGTTGCCGTGTCTGTAGGTGTAGGCGTCAGGGTAGCGATCAGCCCGGAGGTGTTGTAATCTTGGTTGCTCTGATAGCTGGTCACATCGAAGTAGGCTCTGTTGGCGGGTGTGAAGGTATAACCTTCTTTAAATGGTGTGACCTTGCCAAACCAACCATAGGATACGGTGAACGCGTAATTCCCGGCGCTATCTGCCACTGCCGTCTTGTCCATTCCATCCTCTCTATACTTCAAGATCGCCTCGGGTATACCAACATTGCCAGAGACGGAGTAGAAGAGCGTGGAAGGATAAACTTTGTAACTATTCGAATTACTTCCCTCCAAATGCACCTCCAAATACAGTTTCCCATCCGCATCACGCTCAACGGTGGCAAAAGTGAACGAACGCTGCTCAACATCCTTGAAGATGAGCGTGCTGATAAGGTCATCATCTTGCCAATCTTGCACGCGGAAGTCAAAGGTTCCACTGGCGCCATGGCTACTGATCTCGGCATCATAACCTGTCCCGTCCAGGGTCAACAAGGCCACCTGGCTGTGAGGGAGATCAAAGAAGCGGCTGCCGGGGATATTTTCCAAAATCTCCTCCACATTGGTAATGCTTGTGCCTGTTACATCGCCAGATATCATAATTTTTAGTTTCGCGTTGATCACCGACAATTCCAGGCATTCAGGAGCAGGCAAATCATTTTCCGAGGTAACATTCAAAAAATCAGGATCATGCGGCACGTTACCGGTGAGCAGGGCAGCCACATCGCTCACAAAATAATTTGGCAAATCTCCATGCCCTGCGCCTTTTACGTAGTGAACTCGCGCGGTATCGACAGCGGAGTTCGGTAAGAGATTACCCCAATCGGCGCTGTGCAGCGGCACTGTGTTATCACTGTTGGTTGGCATGATCAGAGTATAGAGAAGGTCATCGCGGTGCAGACTCTTGGACACACCCTCATAAAATGCGCCCAACCCACAGTAACCAGTGCCGACGATCAAGTCGCGCTCGATCGCGCGCGCGCCTGTTGAACTCCAACGGTCCGCGCCCGCCTCCTGAAAAGCGATCGCAGGATCGACGGACGAATCATTATAAGCGGTCTGGGCTGTGATGTTCTCCGCATAATCCAGGAGGTGCTCTCGTTTGAGCAGTTCGGCCATGGCAGCGGAGGAGCCAAAGGCGCCTTCGTCGGCGTCGTTGACAGGTACGCCGTTCGCATCGACATGCAAGTCGCGCGCGGCATAGAAATAGCCGGGGCTGTTCCCAAACAGGCCATCCGGATAAAGCTGGAAGTACAGCGGACTGGGCAAAAGTTGGTAGGGTGACGGCCAGTTCTGCACGATGCCTTTGAGTGTCGAGGTATTAAGCAAGGGTATGCCCATATTGGAGCCGTAGCGTAAACCCTGGAAAGCCCAGGGTAGGCCCAGATAGGGCGCGCCAAGCGTGATCAGGTGGTTGACCTTTGCAGCGTGCCCATCATCCCGGATATACTCGCGTATGATCACCCCTCCCTGGCTGTGGGCCACCAGGTTAACCCGGGTGGCGCCGGTCTGTTCCAGGACAGCATTAATGAATGTATCCAGGCGGTTGGCGCTGGTGTGCATATCCTGACGGAAATCCGTTGGGAACAGCCAAAAATCCTGCCCTGGCTGATATTCGATCACCCGATCAAAATCGGGGCCTCCGACCGTGCCAAGCTTGTAATACGCAACGCCATAATCTGTATGGATATTGGGGTTGTGAGACGCATCAACCAGATACTCGATGAAAGTCTTATAGTTATCTTTGCCTGCCACTTCAATTAGTAGCTTATTCGCAGTAATATGATCATTCGGATCAAGAGGATCAGTTCCATTTTCATTCAGTTTTAACGTATTGATGAAAGAATCAGCGGGATCCGCTGCCATCCCAACGTTGAGCCATACCAAATTGTCTGGATGTGCGGAGGCAGGGTCATTATTCCACAACTCCGTGCCGGCAAAGCCAGGCACATAGATGAGGGGGTCACGATCGGGGGGAAGCGGAGCGTCGGGGATCATATTGGTCAAAAAAGCCTGCGGGCCGGAAGTAGTGCCCGACATGGCATCGAACTCATACCCCGGCACCGGGTTTCCCCAGGATTGGTCGCTGGTACCGGTTATGTAGATAGCGCCATCTGAGCCCAAGGCGAATGCAGACGCGTACGGTCCTTGCAGCATTAAAGGGTTCAGGAAGGTGTTCCAGGTACGAAAGCCGCCGGAAGTGAATTTCGCGGCAAAGAGATTGGTTGCCCCTGCTTGAAACGCATCTACAGGAGAACCCCAGGAAGAAGTACTGGAACCACCGGCAATGAGATTTCCTGCGGGATCCAGCATCAGACTCGTTATTGAGGTATCCTCGGCAACGGCCCGGTCCCATTGAAACCCGCCATCACCGCTATTGAGCTCGGCGAGATAAGCCACCTTATCATTTGGATCGGGCGTTGTATATCGTGAACCCGTGATGTAAATGGAATTCGTCAACGGATTTAATACGATCCTGCCGGCCCCCTGAGCCAGACCCGGAGTTCCAAGGAAGGTATACCACTGCAATGTACCGGACGAGTTCAGCTTGACCACAATCGCATTCGGGTCCTGGTGACCCGTATATTCATGCACGGGAGCAGTCCGTACAAAACTTCCACCAGGTAGTCTCTGGGTCCACCATGTCGCTTGTCCGATGCTATCTTTATAAGAGCCGCCAGTCACATAAATATTTCCGCTGGCGTCAGTTGTCAGATCACCGCCACTCTGGCTCCCAGGCAATGGCAAAGGACTATACCATTGCAGGGCTCCGTTTGGATTCAGCTTGATGACATATATATCCGGAAAATCAACGGGTTGTTCCAAGGGTTGACTCGTGTAGGATGGCTGACCGGCTATGCCAACGTAAATATTGTTCTGGCCATCCAGCGCCAAAGAGCCGGCACTCCCAAATGTATTCCAGGCAAGCGTACCGTCCGGGTTGAACTTGGCAACGAAACCGTTCTGCCCGGTTGTGCCGCTAAATGGATTCACGGTCAGGGAGCCGCCCCAGGGTGAATTACAAAAACCGCTTACGTAAATGTCTCCAGCATCGTTCACCACAATATCGGTGATAAAACTGGTGCTAAGATCCCCACTTCCTCCCAAATAGGTATGCCATTCGAGGTGCTGCGCAGGATCAAATTTGGCAAGATAAAGATTATATTTGACAGAACCACCGGGTACAAAAGTAAATGGCATGATCGGGGTCAGCGCAGTGTTCCAGGCATGCGAGCTGAGACCGCCCACATAAACATTTCCGCCCGAATCGGTGGCGATGGCGCGACCATAATCTTTATCATAGCCGCCAAAAAAAGCATTCCAGCCTGTTGAAGACGGGCCCGTAGCCTGGGCTTTCGCCGCGGGCTGTGCCATGGCGGTCGACGACATGGCGGCACTCAACAGAAAAAGAGCGATCAGTAAAGCGAACGGGATGATTTTGATTTGTTGTTTCATGACAGGCCTCCGGTAATACGGATAAGAATAGGGTGTGTATGCCACAAATATTACCTTATGTTCGAGGGGGGTACCCCCGCTGCTGCGGTCAAAACAAGGGCTGAAACCAGGCAAAAAAATACGTTTCACTCAAAAGAGCGCAAGTAGTAGGATGTGCGGTTGAACAAAATTTTGCGCTTCTCTGCGAACGTAATGTGATGGCGAAACATGCGTCCCTCCACAGATAGAGCTTATTGTCCCCTAGAAAGTGGCATTTCGATTTTGCCCCCACTTTCCGGAAAATGAATTTAGTAACAAAGAGACTATACGCCTGAAATCCTGAAGGTCATTTAGCACTTTGGGCTTGAGAACCTACAGTTTGGGTATTTTTCGGCGAGCGAAATTACATCCCAAATTTGAGTTATATAAGGGTTTAATAAATAAAATCCCCACAGATTTTTATCTACGGGGATTTTTCTACGTTACGGTTCCAGCCTGAGATGCGCCTCGGCGCCATCCACAACCGATGGCTGGCTCCACAGCATTGGATAATACTGGATATTGCGCCACAGGTCGGCCATGTCGATATAATGCGCGGCATAGGCATGCCCGGATTCGCCGGTGGTGTGCACGCTCAGCGAGTTATCCAGGTTACCCAGATCGACGATCATGCGCATGGATGGCAGCCAGTTGACTTCGAAGGATTCGGTCGTATCGAAACCGGTGGCGTTGACGATGCTCTCGCCGCCGCTGGTCTGGAACGGGCCGCGGTTGAACAGCGCCTCGATCGGGGCCACGCCGGATTTTCCCAGGGTCAGGTTGCGGAAGGTGGCGGTGTGCACTTCGCCCCACAACGGCCATCTGGCCGGGTCGCCGCCGTATTTCGATTTCAACTCGTCCACGGCGGCGGCGAAAGAGGCGGCAAAGATCTCGTCGCGGGTTTCGACTTTATCGGGCGTATTCTTGTCATCCCACCAGGGGCTATCCGGTTTCCGGACCAGGTTGCGCACCACTTCGAACCAGCGGTCGCCGCCCTCCGGCCAGTATTCTTCGGGCAGTTCGTCGTCGAAGGTCTTTTGCAGCAGATGCGACCAGAAGGTCTCGAAAACGGTCGGCGACTGTGAGCTCATCGTTTCCTGGCCATCCCAACCGGCCAGGAACTGATCGCGGATGGCATCCAGTTTGGTGTCGTCGAGTTGGACCTTCATCAGCACCGGGATCAATACCCCGGCGTTCAGGTTCTGGTCATCACCCTGCATCTTCTGGAAGTAGGCAATATCGATCGGGCCGGGCGCCTGCTTGAGCAGGTCGGCCAGGCGTTGGGCGCGGAAACCGTAGTTCCAGTCGGTGCCGATCAGGTAGGGATAGCTGTTGGGCGCCACCTGATTGTTGGCCGACATGATATAGCCCTCGGGCGGGTTATAGACGTACGGCAGCTTGTCGAAAGGGATATAACCGGTCCATTCGTAATCGTCGGTCCAGCCCGGCACCGGCACACGGCCGTCACCGTGCTTGCGGATCGGGATGTTGCCGGGCATCTGGTAACCGATGTTACCGTCCACATCCGCGTAGAGGAGGTTCTGAGCCGGCACCACGAACTGGCGCGCGGCCTGGCGGAAGTCGGCGAAGTTTTTAGCCCGGTTGAAACCCCAGATGGCCTTGAAGACGTTGCCCGGCTCGAGCGCGGTCCACTTGAGGGCCACGGCGTAATGAGCGGGCAGGTCGATGCCGGCTTTGTCTTTGAACGGAGTGGCCGTTGGGTCGACCTGGTCCTTGAGTGCGCCGTAGGTGTCCGAGATGATTGGGCCATGGCGCGTGACACGTACGGTCACGTCCACCGGATCGCCTCCGCCGACGGCGAGCGTTTCGGTATGCACAGCCATATCCACCCACTCGCCGTTGACTTCATACTGGTTGGGATTATCAGGGTTGATCTTTTCGATATACAGATCCATGACATCCGGGCCGACGTTGGTAAAGCCCCAGGCGATACGCTCGTTATGGCCGATAAGCACACCGGGCACGCCGGCAAACGAAAAGCCGGCTACTTCATAGGAACACGCCGCCGATTTGGGCATGCAGTGCAGGTCGACCTGATACCAGATGGACGGCATCTGGATGGCCAAGTGCGGGTCATTGGCCAGCAGCGGCTTGCCGCTGGCGGTCAGCTTGCCGGAAACAGCCCAGTTGTTCGAACCAATGCCGGAACTGGCCCGGCCCAGCACGCCGTCGAGCGAAGCCAGACGCGCGCTCAGTGCAGTCAGCTGGGTAGTGTCAAGCGCGGAAGCGCCAGCCGGCGCTGCTGCCAAAGCAGTTGACGGGGGTGTCGTCCCCAGGTCGCCCATCTGCGGGGCGATCAGTGGGTGGTCGGACGGGTAAGGCGGGAAGAGTTCATCCAGTTGCGCAGGAGACAGGGTCTTCAACAAAATGGCGCGCTCGATCTCTTCACTCATGTTGCCGCGCAAGTCCCAGGCCATGGCCTTGGCCCAGGTCAGCGAGTTGACCGGCGTCCAGGGCTCAGGCTTGTAGGAGGGTGTGAGCAGGCCCAGGATACCGTATTCAAGACTGAGTTGCGTGCCGGAACGCTCGGCAAGATAGGCATTCACACCGGCGGCGTAGGCGTTCAGGATATCCTTCGAGTCGGGGTCGAGGCTCTGCCATTCCTGCTCGGCAAGCTGGCGCCAGCCCAGCGTGCGCAGGAAGGCATCCGTATCCACCTGGCTTTTGCCGAACATCTCGGAAAGACGCCCGGAGCCAATGTGACGCCAGAAATCCATCTGCCAGAAGCGGTCCTGGGCGTGGACGTAACCCTGGGCCATGAACAGGTCGTGCAGGCTGCCGGCATAGATATGCGGGACACCCATTTTGTCACGATAGATATCCACCGCGCCGTTCAGGCCGGTAATCTTGATCTCGCCGCTGGTCTGGGGGAAGGAGCTCGTGACGGCAGCATTGCCCAGCATCCCGCCAATAACAGCGATCAGCACAAGAACGATGACAAAGCCAATCAGAAACCGACGCAACTTGGGCGACATAGCCTCTCCATAAGGGGATAGCGAATAAACAATTATACGTTCAAAACACGGAGGGCTACAAGCACTGCCCGGTTTGGCAAAGAGGCATACTTTAAAAAGCCACCCCGCAAATGATCGCCGGGGTGAGTTCGAGTTGTTGTAAGCCGGGAACAGGAACGTATCGGATAACAGCGGCGCAGGCGGCCCCATCACCTGCACGAAACTGGTGATCTGGCCGTTGACCTTCCAGGCATCCCGAAGCGCGGCAATAATCGGCACACCGCCCGAACTCTGCACCAGCACCGGGCCGCATTACAGGGCGCTGGATGAGCTGGCAAGCATGTGGAATAAACAAAAGGCGCCCCGTAGAAATTTCTACGGGGCGCCTTTTGTCGTGCAGCTTATTTCAAGATGATATACAGGGCATGGATGATGCCGCCAACGCCAAACAGCACGATGGTGAGAACAAGGTTGATCCAGAAGTTATTGGTGATCTTGCCTTCATGCATATAAACAGCCAGCGGAGGGATAAAAAGGGCAACAATGATTTTTAAAACTTTGTTATCCATAGATCATTCTCCTTGTTGGTAGTTTGACAATGTCACATTGTCAAGGCAGTCAGGATCGGGCCGAGACCCGTTAGAAATATTATACAGTGTCTGTCAAGATTTTAAGCCCGGCTGCACTTACGACTTCGAAATTAGGAACTTACCCAGCCCGGATGGCATGTTTTCTCTTTCATTTTTTGTTATTTCAACGTATGGCGTAGTTTTTCGGCCACGGTACGCAAAATCTTGATGCGCGAAAACAGCTTGTCGTTGGCTTCCACCAGCGTCCAGGCGGCAGTTGGCGTGGATGTCTTGAGCAGCATCTCCTGGGTGGCCAGCATGTAATCCTCCCATTTGCCGCGGTTGCGCCAGTCTTCATCGGTGATTTTCCACGATTTGTAGTTGGTGCGCTCGCGCTCGCGGAAGCGCGCCAGCTGCTCATCCTTGCTGATGTGCAGCCAGAACTTCAGGATGATGGTGCCGAAATCGGTCAACTGGCGTTCGAAGTGGTTGATCTCGGTGTAGGCGCGTTTCCAGGCATCTTCAGAACAAAAACCTTCCAAGCGCTCAACCAGGACGCGGCCGTACCACGAGCGGTCAAGGATGGCGATCTGACCCTGCTCGGGCAAGCGCCGCCAGAAGCGGTACAGGTAATGGCGTTCCTTATCCTCACCGACCGGGGCCGAAATTGGCCAGACAACGTAACCGCGCGGATCGATTTTCTCGGTCAGGCGCTTGATGGCCCCTCCCTTCCCCGAGGCGTCCATGCCTTCGAAGACAATCACAACCGGACGCTTCTGTACATACACCTGGAAGGCCAGCTCATGAAGTTCCGCCTGCAGTATTTTGAGCTGCCTGCCGTACTCCTCACGCGACAGCTTTAAAGTTAGATCGAGGCGCTCAAGCATTGACCGCTCCCTTCATCTCTTCCGTCTTGCGCCGGCGCTTTGCCTGCTTGCCAAGCGAGGCGGGCAGATTAAGCCGGGTTTCCAGCGCTGCGATCATGGTTTCGAATACCTTGATGCGCATGTAGTAGCGGTCGTTGGACTCGACGATGGTCCAGGCGGCGTGGGGCGAATCGGTGCGGGCAATCATATCCTCCACCGCGGTGGCAAACTTCCTGTAATTCTTGTGCTGCAGCAGGTCTTCGTCGCTCACCTGCCAGGCACTCAGCTTGTCCTGGCGCAGGTTCCTGATACGCCGGGCCTGTTCCTTTTCGCTGACGTGCAGCCAGAACTTCAGGATGACAGTCCCATCGGCTGTGAGCATTTCCTCGAACTCAGCGATATCCTGGTACGCTGCGCGAAGTTCGTCTTTTTTGACGGTTTTATTGACACGGTCGATCAATACGCGCCGGTACCAGGATGTATCGAATGCGACCATCTGTCCGTGTGCCGGAATCTTGAGCCAGAAACGCCACATCCAGGGATAACGCATCTCGGCTGTGCGGGGTGGCGTGACGGGAACGACGCGGAAACCGCGCGGGTCGAGGCGCTCGGCCAGGATGCTGATCAGGCGCCCCTTGCCAGTGGCCGCCCAACCTTCAAAAACGACAACGACCGGTACTTTCGCATCAAAGACGGCATGCTCCAATTCGTAGAGTCTCTGCTGTAAAGGCGCCAGGCGTTTTTTATACTCGTCTTTGGGAATAGCCAGATCGAGATTGACATATTCGAGCACAGCAACTCCGGTTTCTGGTTGAGAAACGACAAAACCTGCAACGCCGAGCATCGGTTTACAACTCAGCATGGTTATTTTACATTCTTTTTTTAGTGAAAAGGAGAGTAAAAATATCCCTGTCCACCAGTTCACTGCGCAACGAACAGTATTTACGAAAAGATGGGCCCGGCAATTGCCGGGCCCATCTTTTCGTAAAGGAGCTCCTGCTTATGGCAGAGTGTATTTGATCGTCAACACCGGCCTGCTGCCGGCGGCATTACCACTCAGGAATTTCATGAAGTCCGCCACATGGTTATTGTTATCATCCAGTGCGAAATACAGGCGCACTTGCGTCGGACCGGTTTTATTGAGGCTGCTGCGCCCGGTGGCACCCAAGGTCGCAGTGTACCAGCCGCCAACCGGTATTTTACTGAAGGCAGCCACTTTTCCTGCCGTGGCGCCGGCACTGAAGTCGCCCAACTCCAGGGCCGAACTGCTGCCGAACACACCCTTGCGGATGTCCACCCATAGATTGCCGAGAATATTAAAGGGATTGCTGCCGGTGGGAAGGCCGCTCTGTTTGATCTTCAGCAAAGCCGACTTGATCACAGCAGTATCTGGCAGCGAGGCTGTGTTGAAAGATAGCACAGCCCGGTACTGGCGGTTGGCGGCGTTATCACCAAGTTGGAAGGTGCTGCCTGTGGCGTTCAGGGAGCCACCCACACTGCTGGTCTCGGCCGATTCAAGTACCCAGCCGTCTTCCGAACCGATTGATAGAAAGCTGATGCTAATCGGGGTAGGAGTCGCCGTAGGCGTTTTGGTTGGCGTCCGGGTAGGGGTAGCCGTTGCTGCCGGGCCGGTTGTAAATGACCACCAAACACCATTATTGGTATTCGCAAAAGTTTTGGGACTGCACGAGGCGCACAATATCGCCTGGACATGCCAGTAATAGGTTGTGTTCGGGGCCAGGCTGGTCAGCGTGGCACTGGTCGTAAAATCCTGCGTCCAGCCGGCAGGGCCGTCACACGTGCTGCCGGACGTCGTATCGTAACAATAACGATATATGTCGAAGGCAGAGGTATAGGCCTTCCAGGATAAATTAACGCTCGACGGGCTTATATTGGTAGCACCGTTCCAGGGGTAAATCTTACTAAATCCGGCAGGTGTAGTTGGCGTAGGGGTGCTTGTTTTTGTTGGCGTGCGCGTGATGGTTGGCGTACGCGTGACTGTTCGTGTACGCGTGATGGTTGGTGTCAGCGTTTTTGTCGAGGTTGCCGCCGACGTGAATGTACTGGTTGGGGTAGGTGTAATAGTCACCGTCGGCGTGAGTGTTCTAGTCGGGGTATCTGTATAGGTCGCCGTCTCTGTCGGCGTCAATGTGATGGTCGGCGTTTCCGTTTCTGTAGGTGTAAGCGTGATGGTTGGCGTCGCGGTCTCGGTCGGGGTGAGCGTCTCCGTTGGCGTGGCCGTGCTGGTTGGCGTCTCTGTCGGCGTGGCTGTTTCGGTCGGCGTATCGGTCACCGTTGGGGTGAGCGTCTCCGTTGGTGTAGCGGTGCTGGTTGCTGTCACTGTTGGTGTGGCCGTCACGGTAGGCGTGGCAGTTTCCGTCGAAGTGGCGGTGGCTGTGAGCGTGGGTGTAAGAGTAATCGTTGGCGTGACAGTCGGGGTGAGTGTCTCCGTCGGCGTGGCCGTCTCTGTTGCCGTCGGCGTCGGGGTTTCTGTCGCAGTCGGTGTGGCTGTCGGCGTGGCAGTCTCCGTTGGCGTCGCCGTCGGCGTGATCGTCGGCGTATCGGTCGGTGTCGGTGTGGGCGTCAGCGTGACGGTCGGCGTCAGCGTAATGGTCGGGGTGAGTGTCTCCGTCGGCGTCAGTGTAACCGTTGGCGTGGAGGTCGGCGTCGGCGTGACGGTAGGAACACTGGAATCGTAGTCCTGGGCAGTTTTCTTTGAAGTTACATTGGTATATGACCGGCTGGAGGGGCTGAAGACATAGCCCGCCTTCGAAGGCGTGATCGTCCCCGACCAACCGGAAGGGACTCGAATGGTGTAAGCCCCAGTGGAAGGATCACTGGTGACGGTCCTGGTGCTGCCATCGTAATACGTCAGAACCACGTTGTCGACGCTGACTCCTGTGATATTTCCAGAAATAGCGTAGGTAATGGCAAGCGCAGTGTAATCCTGCCCGGTCTGGTCTGTTGACACAGAAGAGTAAGTTATGTTGGAAGGAAAAAAGAGATAGCCTGTCAGCGATGGCGTAACAGTTCCCGACCAATTAAACGGCACAGTGAATGAATAATCGCCGTTGGAAGCAGACGTAGCTGGGAACCCACCGTCACCGGTATAGCTGAGGGTTACCCCACCCACCTCCGTGTTGCCAGAAATAGTACACGTGACACTACACGCTTGCGCGTGGACGACCATTGGGCCAATTGCTGCACCGGCGCAAAGACCGGCAATGAGCAAAATGGTGAGAAGGAAATGCCGGGCTGGTTGTTTTGTAAAACCTTTTTTGTGGGAAAATAAAAATGTATGCATCACGACCTCCACAACGGAACAATCAAAAGAACACTGCCGATCAATTTTCTCTAATGCGAATGTTGATTCCCATCACAGAAATGGATATCGCGGCAGTGTGGTGACACATGTATCAACTCTCTATCGCAATCATGAGAATTAATATAACATTGATATGATATTATACGCAACAAACGGATGAAATCGTCTATTACAACTGCAAAATCGGGGCAAAACAGGTTAACAGTTATGAAATTTTGGCAGGCAACCCGTGAACAGGGAGCATAACCTGGATTACGTCAGGTGAGCGCCCGGTCTTTGATCGCGAGTTTTGCGCCGAATTTTCCCCACAGTTTTTGCAGCAGCAGCCCGGTACGCCAGAAAGCCACGGCCGCCATGCCGTGCGCCAGTACGGCAAAGAGTGGCGGCGCTTCATTAGTGTAGTAGATCCAGCACTCGCGGGTGGTGCCCCAGACTTCGAGAAAATACCCCAGTCCCGCTCCGGCGGCGAAAATCAGGAAGGCCATACGGTGGTCGGTAGGAGTCAAAACCATCAGCGCGCAGATCATCAATGCGCCGATGGTGTAGGGTTTATCAAACGTCGGGGCGACGAACCACAGCATCAGGATATAGAATCCGCCGAAGGTGAGCCAATAAAAGGCTTTAAACACGAAGGCCACAAAGGACTCAAAATGGCCGGCGCCATTGCCCATCCCCTGCGCTGGCGACCAGCACAGCGAAATCCTGGTGATAAAAAAATCGAAAAGCCGGGTGATGCGATCGATGCTCAGGCTGGCGATCGGCCAGGCAGGGATGATCCACAACGGCGGGCGTTCCGCCGTGTAGTAATGCCATAAATTCGTCTGCGTGCCCCAGCTTTCGATGACCAACCCGCCGAACACGCCGACGAAGACGATCAGCCCATCCACTTTCAGGTCGGCGCGGGCCATAATGGTCAGCGACATAAATATGAAGATACCCAGCAGCAGCCAGTCTACATAGTAATACCAGGGAAACCGGCCGTCCATATACGACAGGTATTCTTCGATCAGCGGCCACCAGACGTAGATGATCAGGATGCAAACTAAAATGAAGGCGCTCAACAGGTAGTAGCTGTGGCGCGTCCAGCACAGGATTTGGCGCAGTTTGGTCATGCGCGCATTATACTTGTCAATCAGGTGACTTAGGTGACAGTCACTTCACCCGCTCCGCGTTGCTACGGGGGTCGCTTCGCGAAAGTGACTGTCACCTGACTTGACGGAACTCTTTCTTCGGTTACAATTAATCAACCCGCCGGGGCGATGGCGGAATCGGCAGACGCAGCGGACTTAAAATCCGCCGGTAGAGATACTGTGTGGGTTCGACCCCCACTCGCCCCACAATTATTGACGGTAGGGGCGACCCGTCACGATCCAACGAAGCATCTGACGGATCAAAACGGGTCGCCCCTACCCATCCTAAAGGTGAAAGAATGTACTTCGACCGAGCCATGCTCGAAGACCTCGAAGACAGGGCGCTGGCCCCTTACGGAATGCGCAGCAAGAATACCAAGGGCCGCGCCTATCTCGACAATGAGCCCGACTACCGTACCGTCTTCCAGCGCGACCGAGACCGCATTCTGCACACCACAGCTTTCCGCCGCCTGGAATACAAGACGCAGGTCTTCATCAATTTCGAAGGCGATTATTTCAGGACACGCCTGACTCACACCCTGGAAGTAGCCCAGATCGGACGCACCCTGGCCCGCGCCCTGGGCGCCAACGAGGACCTGGTCGAGGCGATCTGCCTGGCCCATGACCTGGGTCATTCCCCCTTCGGTCACTCCGGTGAAACGGCGCTCGCGCGGCTGATGAAGGATTTCGGCGGGTTCGAGCACAACAAACAGTCCCTGCGCATCGTCACCGAACTGGAACAGCGCTACCCGGAATTCCCCGGCCTGAACCTGAGCTGGGAAGTGCGCGAGGGCATGGTCAAGCATGAATCGGAATACGACCGGGCCGAGGTGCGCGATTATGACCCGAACCTGCGCGGCAACCTGGAGGCCCAGATCGCCAACGTGGCAGACGAGTTGGCTTACACCACCCACGACCTGGACGATGGTTTCCGCTCCGGCATGATCACCCCGCAAATGCTGGAGGGCATCGCCGTGTGGGAGATCCTGAAAGAAACCTTCAACTGGGCCGGCCCCGCGCTGGACGAACTGGAACGCCATCGCATGATCCGCCACCTGGTCGGCCTGCTCGTGACCGACATGATCCATGCTACCGACGGGCGCCTGAAGGACAGCGGAGTTAAATCGGTATTGGACGTACAGAAGCTAAGCCACAATGTGATCGGTTTCAGTGAAGACATGCAGCGCCGCAACCGCGAGTTGAAAGATTTTCTGTATCAGAGACTCTACCGGCATTACCGCGTGGTGCGTATGGCCGTCAAAGCTGAAAACATCATCAAAGACCTGTTCGAAGCCTATCAACATGAGCCCGCCATCCTGCCCGACCACGTCCAAAAAATCATCCCGGTGCGCGGGCTGGAACGCACGCTGTGCGATTATGTGGCCGGCATGACAGATCGCTACGCCAGCGAAGAACACCAACGATTGTTCGATCCTTTTTTGAAGGCATGACCCGTGTTGAAGTTGAAAGTTTCAGGTTGATGACTTCAACGCTCAACCTGAAACTTTTGATTTATTGATTGCAGGAGAAAGAACATGTCCGAACCAATTTATCTGACTGCCGAAGGCGCAGAAAAGCTGGAAGCCGAACTCAAAGACTTAAAGGGGCCGCAGCGCGAGGCGCTGGCAGCGCGCTTGCGCGATGCCATCCAAATGGGCGACCTGTCTGAGAATGCCGATTATCACAAGGCCAAGGAAGACCAGGCCTTCCTCGAGGGCCACATCCAGGAACTGGAATATACGCTCAACAATGCCCAGATCGTGGATGGGACTGCCCGCAAGGATATTGTCTCGGTCGGGATGCGCGTCACGGTGCAGGAAGATGACTTTGACGCCGAGACGTTCTACATCGTTGGCGCGAAGGAAGCCGACCCGCGCAACGGGAAAATCTCGCACGAATCACCTTTTGGCCGCGCACTGATGGACCACAAAGTCGGTGACGTGGTCGAGGCGCAAACACCGGGCGGAACAACCCGCTTGAAAATTCTGAAGATCGAGTGAGCATAACACCGCCGGGCAAACCATGGTTTGCCCGGCGGTGTTATGCTTCAAAAAAAGGCGCCGGCCGCCGCGAAGTCATGGAAAACAGAATACCTGCACAAAATATCCTAAAAATTCTTAGGCGGGGACTGTTTGCTTATTGCTTTTTTGTCCCGACTCCCATATAATCGTGACACAAAAAACAGCCGACCAGGTCAGCAGCTTCCTTGAGAGATCGTCGACATGGCATCGTGCTCACACGATAAACTGCTCAAGCTGTCTTGTGTTGCGTTACAGGACTATCTTGTCATAATTCTAATAAGAACGGATATTTGAGGTGGTGTGATGAGGTTACCGAACCATATTGGCATTATTCCGGATGGGAATAGAAGGTGGGCAGATTCCAAAGGTATCCCGAGAGTGAAAGGCTGGGACAAAGGTATTGATCCGGGCTTGAGCCTTTTTAAACTGATCCAGGAGGCGGGTATCAAGGAAGTTACCTATTATGGCTACACAATGGAAAATGCCAGGAGACCGCTGATCCAGCGAAAAGCGATTATCGACGCCTGCCTGCAGGCCGTGGACATCCTTTCAAAAGAGGATGCGGCTTTACTGGTGGTCGGAAAAAGCGATACGCCCGCATTCCCAAAACAACTGCTACCCTATACCAACGAACGAAAAACCTTTGGCAAAGGCGGGATCAAGGTCAATTTCCTGGTGAATTACGGATGGGAGTGGGATCTGAACTGCTTGAGGAATTCCGACCCCAAACAACCGGGGATTATCAATAACCTGAGGTCCTGCGAAATTTCCAAGATCGACCTGATCATCCGCTGGGGAGGCTGGAGCCGGTTAAGTGGTTTCCTGCCCGTACAATCCATCTACGCCGATATTTATGTCGTGGATGAGCTCTGGCCGGATTTCAAGCCACAGCATTTGGCCCAGGCTCTGCAATGGTACTCGAAACAGGACATTACGCTCGGCGGCTAGGACAGCGGGTCCAGAGATGACATATGCGACAATCCCGAGCCCGCCCCGGCCTGGGATTGTCTTTTTTGGGCGGAGTTTTCATTTTCATATTTGTGGCTCTCCCGTTCCTGGCGGGATTTATCCACAGATTTCGCACGCGTACCTGCGTTGAGCCGAAGGCCCCCTGTGGGCGGTGCAGGCAGATTACGCGGATTTGGTTTTTAAAAATCGGCGAAATCAGCGTAATCTGTGGACGGATTTCGTTCTTTCCCGTTAAAAACGGTAGAGCCATATTTGTTTACATGGGAGCGAGCGATGGCACAGATCAAAATCTTTGGACTGAAAGAACACCTGAACCCGATCAAAAACCGCCTCTCGGACGTTATCCACGTCTGCGTTGTGGAGGCTCTGCAATTCCCGGCGGATAAACGCGCACATCGCTTTTTCCCGCTCGAGGCGGATGATTTCTATTACCCGGCCGGCCGCAGCGTGAAATACACCATCCTGGAGATTTCGATGTTCGAGGGCCGGACGGTGGAAACCAAAAAGCACTTGATACGCTTGTTATTCGAGCGCATCGCCGCGGAGCTGCAAATTCCGCCCGGTGACCTTGAGATTACGATCTTCGAAACGCCGAAACACAACTGGGGCTTCCGTGGCCAGCCGGGCGATGAAATCCAGTTGAATTATCAGGTGGAAGTCTAAACCCAATCATCAAGGAGCTATGTCCCATGCCAACAGACCCCTCTTTTCGTATGACCGTCGAAGACGTATTCTTTATCCGTGGCCGCGGCACGGTGGTAACCGGCAAGATCGAGCAGGGCGTGCTCAAGGTGGGAGATGAAGTCCAGCTCAAACGCGCGGACTCGGTCAAAAAAATCGTCGTGACCGGGATCGAGGTATTCCACAAACAGATGAATGAGGCCGGCACCGGCGAGAATGTGGGCGTGTTACTGAAGGATATCGTCAAGGACGATGTGCAGCGTGGGGATGTATTAACCGGACCGGACGCACCAGGCACAGAGTTCAGTTGGAATTTTTGACGAGCCCTGCAATCTTTAATCAGCAGAGCACGCCAATAACTTTCAGCGGCGCTCAACCACTGCCTTTCTCCTTCGTGAATTCGATACGGAGCTTCTTAATAAAAATGGGGGTTCGTTCACTCCGCTCTTCTGACCGCGACCATGGTCAGATCATCCGCAATGGGGGCATCGGAGATAAACGCCGTGACGGCGCTGTCGACCTCATCCAGAATCTGCGCCGCCGATCCGGCTTTCGACTCCACCAGCACCTGTAAAAGGCGCTCCTCGCCGTAAATCTCACCCGCGGGCGAGAAGGCTTCGGTGACGCCGTCGGTGTAGAGTACCAGCGCCTCGCCGGGGAACAGGTCGATGCTGCGCTCGGCGATTTCGGCATGTTCCGTGACCCCCAGCGCAATGCCGGTGCGGGTCAGGCGCTGCATGCGCAAGCCTCTATGGGAGGTCTTAGCCTTTCGTGAGGCTTTCCCCCTCACCCCCAACCCCTCTACCCTGAAGGGCACGCGTTCCTCCGGGCGAGGGGAGTGAATTGAAAGCGGCGGGTTGTGGCCGGCGTTGGCATATGTCAGACGGCCAGTGATAGTATCGAGCACGGCATACACCGCCGTAACGAACATGCCCTGCTCGCAATCGGGATACAACAGGTCGTTGACCTGTCGCAGGGCCTCAGCCGGGGAATCGGTCTGTAGAACGGCGGCGCGCATCAGGGTGCGGGTCAGCGCCATGAACAGCGCGGCGGGCATGCCTTTATCGGCCACATCCGCAATGAACAGCCCCAGGCGATGCTCCGGCAGTTCGAAGATATCGTAAAAATCGCCGCCCACCTGGCGGGCCGTGCGCCAGCGCGCTGCCAGGTCCCAGCCGGGCGGCACGGGCAGCGTTTCAGGGACGAAGGCCTGCTGGATTTGGCGGGCAAGCTGGACTTCCATTTCCAGGCGCTCGCGCGTGACGCTTTCCTTCTGGAACAGGTCGTTCTGGACGGCAAGCGCGATCTGCTGGGCCACTCCGGTCAGGATTTCCATGCGGCGGCCGCGGAAGCGCCGCCCGCCCGTGCTCTCTTCGATCAGCAGCACGCCAAAGGTTTCGCCTTTGACCATCAGTGGCAGGGCAGCCAGCAGAGGCTCGTCGCTGTACGTGACGGCTTCCAGCTCTTCGACAGTACACGGCCGGACGTCGAGCCAGTTCTGCGGGCCGAGGTGCGCATCGTGGCACAGGACAGTTTGCCCGCGTTCGAGCACTGCAGCCAGCAGCGGGAATTCAGCCGGAGCCAGCGCGCGCCAGATGCGCTCACGGTTTTCGGCTGGGATGCCGTAAGCCTGCTGCGGGCGCAGCAGGCCGGCGACGGCATCCCAGCTGTAGATGGCAACACGCCGCACACCGACCAAAATCGGCACGGTGCGCACGATCGTAGCAAGAATTTCATCCAGGTCAGAGAGACTTACCACCGCCTGCGCAACCTGCAGCAGGGCCGCCGAAGCGTAGGCCTGTTCCTGGGCGGAATCATACAGGCGCGCGTTTTCGATGGCCACGGCCGCGTAGCTCGCGAAGGTGGTAGCCATATCCTGCGCTTCGTGGCCATAGCGCCCGGGTGTGTGGTGGGCCAGCGTCAGCACACCCACCGACTGATCGCCGATGCGCAGCGGGGCGGAAATGGCCGAATGGTCCACCTCCAGGCCGGCCGAGAGCGCCGATGGGCCTTGCGGGTCGCTTACCTTGCGGACCAGCGGCTGGCGCGCCAGCAGGGCGGTTGCCAGGTAGTCCGAAGCCTCGGGGAGATTGCGGCGCGTCCGTTCCAGGTCGGCGGCATTGGCACCGTGCACGGCGGCGCAGTACATATCTTCTTCGTCGATCAGCCAGATAGCCGAAATATCCGATGGCAGGTTGCGCTCCAGTTCGGTCAGGATCGCTTCGAGCACCTGGTCGATGCTGGCGTTGGCCGAAAGCAGCACCGCCACCTCGCGCAGGCTGTCGCCCACCTGGCGGCGCCACTGCTCAGAGCGATACAGGTCGGCATTGCGGATGGCTCCCGCGATCGCGTCGGCCAGGGTTTCGAAGAGCATCAGGTCCTGGCCGGTAAACGCGTCGAGCTGGTCGGACTGCACGTCCAGCACGCCGTAGACGCGTCCATTGAATATCAGCGGCATGGTCAATTCGGAACGCGTGTTGGCCGGCGGCAGGGGTGCCGGCCGGTAGCGCGGCTCTTTTTCCACGTCATTGGCCAGCACGGGCAGGCCGTTGCGCGCCACCCAGGGCACGATCCCTTCCGCATCATCCAGGTTAAGCATGTAACCTTCCAGGGCGATGGAACGCGCGCCCGAACCGGCTTCATAATGGATCTGGCGCCGGTTGGGATGGACGGTGAACAGGTGCACGTAGGGATATTCGAACTGGTGATGAATGATTCCGGCCACCGCCTGCATCAGGTCGCGCAGGTTCAAAATGGAGGTGATCTGCTTGCTGACTTCTGAAACCACCCGTAACTGGTCCGCCTGGTGGCGTATGTCACTGTACATCTGCGCGCCTTCGACCGCAACCGCAACGTTATCGGCCAGCGCGCGCAGGACGAGCAGGTCGCGCGGGTGGAAGGCGTCGATCTCGCTGGACTGCACATCCAGTACACCTACCACCCGCTCTTCGATTTTCAGCGGAATGACAATTTCGGATTTCGTCTCGGGCAGGTTGTCCAGGTGGCGGAAGCGCGGCTCGGAGCGCACGTCATTGACCAGCACCTGCTCGCCGCCCGCCGCCGCAGCGCCGATCAGCCCCTGGCCCAGTTCCACCGAGAATGACGGCGGTTCGGCGCGTTTCTTGCGACGCATGGCGCCGCCCGCGCCGGATCGAAAGGTGAGCGCGGTCCGGCCGCGTTCGAGCGTGAAAATGGCCACGTAATAATATTTAAAGGTCGACTGGATCAAACGCGTCACCTTGCGGGCCAGCTCGTCGATATCCGGCTCGTTGGCGATCTGCGCGCTGACCGTGCGTACCAGACTGAGCTGCCCGAGCCGCCAGCGCTCCACGCTGCTGGAATGCCAGGCAAGCAGGGCGATGGAGGCCATGCGGGCCAGGCCCTCCAAAAGGTCGAGCTCGCGGCGCGAAAACTTCTTACCGTTTAAACGGTGGACCTCGATCACCCCCAGGCCGATCTGCTCGTGCCTGAGCGGGATCGCCAGCGAGAGCCTGTCCTCGACCTGCTTCTGGACAGTCTTCCCGGTCTCGTGCGCCACTCCGATGAACTCTGTCGGCGGCGTCAGCGGGAAGATGCTCCCGGCCCAGTCCGGCAGGCGGAAAAAAGGCTCGTTCAGCCACAAGACCACCTCGCCGTCGGCAACCAGGCGCGCGGCGGTTTCGACAAGCAGGTCACGCTGGGCGCTAAAACTTGTTGTCGCAAGGATGCGCTCCCCCAGTCCGAAGAGCAGGCCGCGCCAGTTGGAGCGTTGTGTCTTGAGCGCTTTGCGCGCCGCAGGCAGATGCTTGAGCATTGTGAGCACGTTGCCGCTTTCGGGCGAATACTGGAAATGCACCTCATCCATCAGCTTGCGCATGAAGAACAGGCCCAGGCCGCCGACGAGGCGATCTTCCAGTTTGGCGCTGACGTCCGGCGCGGCAATCTCTTCAGGGTCGAAGGGTTTGCCCTGGTCGCGCATCACAATACGCAGCGAAGCATCTTCGATATCGGTGGAGATTTCGATCTGCCCGTCGCTGACCCCCTCGTAGGCGTGTTCGATGATATTGGAGGCGGCCTCATCGGCGGCCAACTGGACGTTATAGACTTCTTTCTCGTCCAGCCCGGCCTGATGCGCTGCATCCACCACAAATTCACGGATGGCGTCGAGCGATTCGAAGCGGGCGATGAAAATCTGGGTAGGCATGGTGGTTTTAGCGGGAAAATATCAACACAAAGGACACTATGGGCACCAAGGAAAAGAGCTTAAACCGTTTGTTTTGCCTTCCTTTGCCTGCACTGGGCCGCACACCGTCACCTGCCCCGCGAACTGCGCGGGGTGTCCCACTCCGCTACGCTTCGGGGATGATATGCGGTGGGTGCCAGGGGGCAAACGTGTGTACTTCGCCTGTCCTGATGGTTTTACGGGGTGTCCTTTGTGTTAAAAATCTTGTGCGCTTGTTAATTGGGAAAGCCGCCCCGACTCACGAGTCAGAGCGGCCTGAGGCACAACTTAATGGAAAGGGCTTCATCATCAGGGCCAGACCCGCTCGCGCAGGCCGATCAGAAATTGCCGACGGCAGAGGTCAGGTCCTTGAAGATCTTGAACAGGGTGGTGAAACCGGCCAGTTCGAGCGCGTTGTTGATGTTCTCGGGCACGTTGGCCAGCACGACCTCGCCGCGGTTGAAGTGCTTGCAGTTGCGCTGGGCGGCGATCAGCGCCCGGAAACCGGCGCTGGACATGTACTCGAGGCCCTCCATATCGATGACGATCTTGTAACGTCCGGCATTGATGACCGCATCCAGGCCTTCTGAAAGCTTGGGCGCCGTGGAGCTATCCACACGACCGGTGACGGTCACCACATCACAATGCTTGAACTGTTTGCTGGTAGTTTCCATTCGGCGCTCCGTTTGGCTTGAAGTAATAAAAAATATTATATCATGGGGAGCAAAGCAAAAACCGGGCATGATGATGTCTCATCAAAACCCCAGGCCAAAATATTCGGCGCCCAGTTTGTAACCTGCCGTCTCGAGGCGCGGACCGAACATCGGGCGAATGCCGGTGGGTTTGATCTCGCCCAGGATTTTTCCGTCCGGGCCGGTGCCAGTCTGAATAAACTTATAGATGTCCGTCTGTGTGACAACGTCTCCTTCCACGTAGCCAACGACTTCCGTAATCTGGATGGCTTTGCGCGTGCCGTCCGCCAGGCGGTTCATGTGCACAATCAACTGGATGGCCGAGGCAATCTGTTTGCGCAACGCCGCTACGGGCAGATCCAGCCCGGACATGAGCGACATGGTCTCGAGGCGCGCAATCGCGTCGCGCGGGGAATTGGCGTGCAGGGTAGTCAGCGAGCCAGAGTGGCCGGTGTTCATGGCCTGCAGCATGTCCAGCGCCTCGCCGCCGCGCACCTCGCCCACCACCAGCCGGTCCGGGCGCATACGCAGGGCATTGCGCACCAGGTCGCGTACGTTGACAGCGCCTTCGCCGTCGACATTGGGCAGCTTGGTCTCCATGCGCACGACGTGACGTTGTTTCATCTGCAGTTCGACCGCATCTTCGATGGTAATGATGCGCTCCTCGTTGGGAATGAACAAGGATAGGATATTGAGCATGGTACTTTTCCCCGAGCTGGTATTGCCTGTGATCAGGATGTTCAAGCGCGATACGACACAGGCTTCCAGGAATTTCGCCATGTAGTTCGTGAGCGTGCCGAGCGAAATCAGGTCGTCGATGGTCATGCGCGCCTGGCGAAATTTGCGGATCGTGATCACCGGCCCATCCACCGTGACGGGCGGGATGGCCACGTTGACACGCGAACCATCCGGCAGGCGCGCATCGGCGGTGGGGTTGTCATAATCCACGCGGCGGCCAAGCGGCGAAAGGATCCGGTCAATGAGGCGCAGCAAATGGTTGTCACTCTCGAACTGCAGGTCGGTCTCGTACAGTTCGCCGTTGCGCTCCACAAAGGTCAGGAGCGGGCCGTTGACCATGATTTCGCTGATCTCAGGGTCGCCCAGCAACAGTTCGAGCGGGCCGTAGCCGATCAGGTCCGCCAGGGCACTATCCACGAGTTGCTGACGGACGGCAGAGCCGATATTGTCGCCGACTTTCTGCTCATCGAGCACTTTTTCGAGGTGCTCGCGCACTACCCGGCGGTTGAGCTGGCTGGAAGGGATTTTCTGCAGGTCGGGGGCGACCAGATCAACAATGCGCGACTTGGTCCGCAGGATATTTTCATCGCGCAGCGCGGAGGGCATGACGTGCATTATTTTTTCGGCCATTGCTGGATTCTCCTGAATCTATTCTCAGTAGTATACACCCCAACCAGAACAAGCCGGAACAAAGATTGTAAACACAAATGAAACATTCTCGTTGACACACTGACTCAGTTCGAGTATCCTTACGTCCGTCCGGGCAGGCCCGGCGCGGCAGAACCCTGCGAACCCCGCCAGGTCCGAAAGGAAGCAACGGTAAGGAGGCGTTTCTGGGTGCCGCCGGTCCCCTGTCCGGATATGCCTATATGATCAGAAAATTATTCCCGTTTCGCTTCGACCATAGGGAACCATGACTGCCCTTCGCTGGATTTTATTTCTCGTTTCGCTCGCTGTGGGACTTGGCCTGGGTCTGTTCTATACCTGGTTCGTCAGCCCGGTACAGTACGTCGATACCACACCCGGTACGCTGCGCGCCGATTTTCGCACAGATTACACCCTGATGATCGCCGAGGTCTTCAAAAACGACCAGAATATCGATCTCGCCGCCCGGCGACTGGCGCTGTTGAGCAGCCAGCCCCCGCTTGAGATCGTTGAACAGGCGCTCGCTTACGGCCAGAAAATCGGTTACAGCTCCGCCGACCTGGCCTTGCTGCAAAATCTGGCTGCCGCCCTGCAAGTCTGGCAGCCGGGCGGCGGCGTACCGCCCACGGGAGTAAAACCATGAACGAAAAGCGCGGTCCCTGGTACTTGCTCACCGGGGCAGTGCTTGGCATTGCAATCGGCCTGCTGATTGGATGGGTCATGCTGCCCGTCCAATATGTGGATACATCCCCATCTACTTTACGCAGTGATTTCAAGGACCAGTACCGCTATATGATCGCCGCTGCATACTCGGCCACGGGCAACCTGGAACGCGCGCGCGCGCGCCTGGCATTGCTGGAAGATGCCGACCCCGTTAAAGCACTTGGCGACCAGGCCCAACGTATGCTCGCCAACAACACGTCACAGGATGTTGTGCATAGCCTGGCGGACCTTTCGCAAGCTTTGCAGAGTAATCCTGCTTCCTCCCCTGCAACGACGCTCCTCCCCCAGGCTATCCACACATCCGGCCAGGAAACTGCCAGGCCCGTGCTTTCCACCGCCACTTCCGGCAGCCCTTCGGACACCCTGCCACCTGCAGACACAGCTACTCCCGGAATCATCTCCACACTGGAAGATACGCCGGCACCCTTCCCCACCCCCCGCCCAACGCATACACCTACACCCACACCGGGCGCGCCCTTTGTATTGGCCAATAAATCCACATTCTGCGAACCGACTCAGCCGGGGCTGGTACAGGTTGTTCTGCAAGATTCCAGCGGGCAGCCTGCCGCAGGGGTCGAACTGGTCATCACCTGGCTGGGTGGTGAGGAACACTTCTTTACCGGCCTGAAACCCGAGCTTGGGAACGGCTACGCAGATTTTGTCATGTCTTCAGGCGTGGAATACGCGCTGAGCATGAGCGACGGCGGCACGCGAGTGGCTGGACTCATCCCTCCGGCGTGCAGCAGCTCAGACGGCACTGCCTACCCCGGCGGCATCCACCTGGAATTCAAACAGCCTTGAACAAAAAACGGGCCTCTCTTATGAAAGAAGCCCGTTTTTGATTCGTGATATTAAATTTCTAAGGCATCGGGTTATTCAACGCCCAGTCATCTCCAAGGATGATCTCGATATCTGCCGGGGCGGCAGGATCATACTTGCTGACGATCTGCGTACCGGCATTCAACTTGAACAGGTCTTTAAGATATTTGAGCAAGTAGGGACGGCCACGGTGGTCGATCACAATCGTATAGCCCGGAATTTGATTGGCACTATCGGTACTGACGACATTGACTCCAAGCCCCTTCAAATAATTGGCCGTATCATTGGCCAGCCCTTGAGTATAAGTACCATTTAATACCCTGACCGTGCCGCCTTCTTGTTTAACGAGGTCGAGCGCATCTGCGCCCTTCGCCAGCGGACTGAGCGCGCCGCCGGTGGCAAAAATGTCATCACGCAGTTCGCGGATCTTGTCTGGGATCGGTTTAAGGATTTGCGCGCTTTGACCGTTCAGCGTGACGTTTCCGAACGTGACCATGCTATTGTCGATCACACCGCGTTTGATCTTATCCTTGGGAATATCCTTTACCAGTGCGCCCAGCCTCATCATCTCTTCAAAAGTCAGGTTGGTATTGATACCTCCCTGGAGATCATTATAGAGGTAGGGCGCGTTGGCTACCAGGTTTGGAAAGTTCTGCGGCTCGAGTATTCTGTCACGGATGGCGAAAATCACATCCTGTTGGCGGCGAGATCGATCCACGTCGCCATCGGCAGTATGGCGGGCGCGCACATAGGCAAGCGCCCTGGATCCATTAAGCAAGTGCCAGTCGGCGGAGAGCATAAAATCATCCCCCCCTGGGCCAACCGGGTCTATGATGATCTTCTTGGGCACATAAACGTTAATCTTACCGATATCATCGATGAATTTCGAAAAGGCCCAGAATTCAACCTGGGCATAGTATTGGATGGAAATGCCCAGCACCTGTTCCACGGTTTTCATGGCAAGCACAGGCCCTCCGCCGGGGAGTTTCGCGCCTTCACCATCGTAATAGGCCGTATTGATCCGGCTGTATCCAAAGCCGGGGATATTGACCCACAGATCGCGTGGGACGGAAATCATGCCGGCAGTCCGGGTCTGCGGATCGATGGTGAGCACGATCATGGTATCCGAACGGGCAGGCCCAACACGGTCCGGGCTGACGACAACGTTGCCGCTCGCATCGACAGCTGCCTCCGTATCCAGGCCCATCACAAGAATGTTTACGCGGCTGGCGCCATCCCAGGTGGGGAAATCCACCTGCGGAGCCTGCACTGCGGACGTTGGCAAAATCGGGGCACCATCGCCAGACTGGGTAATATCGGGGCCGATCGAGGAGTTGCCGCCCTTGCAGCCATTGACCGGAACGCCCGGCAACGACGTCACGCACCAGGTGGCAACCAGGTAGCTTACGCCAAACAGGCCGACGATGAATAGCCCCAGCGAAATCATGCCCAGGATGATTTGACGAGTAGTTGGTTTAAAGTTTATTTTCATAATTTTTATTTCACCACGCCAGAAAACGGGTTTGTTCCGGTTTTATTCCGGCTTAATATATACCATTCCCAGGCCAAGTTTGTCGAGCCCCTGCTCCGCCCAGTATTGCATGATTGCGGAATCTTCGCCAAGCATTTTCATCAAAACGGGGATCGCGCGGGGGTCTCTGATCTGCGCCAGGGCGCGGACGGCCTGTAACTGTGCAAGATGCGTTCCGGTCTGTAAGAGTTCGATCAGGGCTGGCACGGCGTCTGCACCAATCAGGACGAGCGCATTGACGGCAAGTTTGGCAGCCATCGTGTCTGGACCGGAAAGTAGCCGCGCGAGCGGTAAAACAGCCCGGGGGTCAGGGTGATGGCCCAAGGCCACGGCGGCACATTGACGCACATCGCCCGACTCGTCTTCCAGCGCGGCGACCAGTTCCCGGGTGACTTGATCTGACTGCGGCCAGGCTACAAACGCGCGCACGGCCCACCAGCGGGTATCCGCGTGCCTGGAACGTACCAGTTCCTGCAAGGCCACAAAGGCGGCCTGGCCGTATTCTGGCAGGCGAGATACAGCCTCTTCAGCGCGCTCATCATTACCGCAGGTCAGTTCGGCAAGCAAGGAAGCAAGCTCGGCCATGGTTTACCCTCCGGGCAAAGCCTACCTTAAGGGGCCTTCGGCTCAGGTCTCCTATGGGCGAGACGAACCGTCAACCAGCCGTCTTAACGGGCAGGCGGCGGGACCGGCAGGCTCTCTACCGTCGTCTGGACCCATTTATCGCCTTCGTCAATCAACATGACGGGGATGTCGTCTACAATCGGGTACTTGCGGCCGCAGTCCTGGCATACCAGCCAGGCATCACGGCTGAGTTTCAGCAGCCCGTCTTTTTCACGGACACAAGCCGGGCAGCGCAGGATTTCAAGCAGTTCTTGACTGACCATTTATTTGTTCTCCTTGATTTATACAGACGGCAATTATTCGCCATCATGGCATACGGGGGAAAATTGTACCATACCCCGCCAGGGCACTCCGTAAACTAGCGCTGGCAGACGCCCAGTTTTTTGAGTTGTTTCTCCGGGTTCTTGGTTCCCGGGCCATACTCGCAAACATCGGCCCAGGGCTGGTATTGGGTGAAAAATTTATCTGCAAATAGAATTTTTCCGTCACGTGTTACCACGCGGGTGACAGTCACATCTGCGCCCTCGGCGGCATAATCGACATGCTTGATCTGGCCGGCACTGAAATCCGGGTTCTCCCGGATGACGGGTTTTGGCACCGGGACGATATTCTGCGGGCCGGTCGTATCCCAGTTTACCGTGCGTCCATCCTTCGTGGAGTAAAGCTTCCAGGTTAATGAATAATTGGCGGCGCTGAAGTACGTCTCCATCAGGAGCCAGTGGGGCGTATCGTTGGTAAACTTCAAATCCACCAGTGGGAAATAAACAGTGGCATCCAGGCCGGCCCAGTTCGGATTGGTGCCGGATACAGTCTGTTCGTAGTAATAAACACGGTACGCGTGGGCGTGTCTTTCGTTGATCGGGAAACCTGCCAGGAAAACAGTGCGGAACAATGTGGAACTGACCTGGCAGACACCGCCGCCCACCCCTTTGATGGTCTGCCCGTTATAGATGATCAGGGCTTCGGCAAAGCCGTTATCCAGGCTGATATCACCGACGTACTTTCCCATCGAAAAGGTCGCGCCGGGTGCAACCAGCAAACCGTCGAATTTGGCCGCCGCCATTTGAATGTTCTGCAGACGGGCGGATGTGGAGCCACGGAAATACGACGTATACGATTGAACATTTTCGGTAATGCCCAGCTGCTGCCCGGTGGCATCGTCGCCCACCTCCGGCTGGTTGGCGGCAACTTTCAACAGGACAGCCTGCTGCCCCTGGGCGACGGCGTTTTCCACCTGCTCGACCGAGCCGGGCACATCCACCGTCAGCCCGATAATCGCAGGCTGGATCAGGTCGATCTGGCTGGTTTTATCGTTGAAACGGAAGCGCGCATTCTCTGCGCGGCGGTTGACCGTTTGAGTAATATCTTCGAGCATTTTTTGCAGGGAGGCCTGGTCGAGCTGCAGCACAAACTGCGCGTTGACCCGCCCGACGCGCAGCATGGTCCCCAGTTCAGTAGGCTGGATCTGCCACGGGCCTGGGTCGCCAGGACGCGCGTCCGGAATGGACAGCGTAAATGGCGCGGATAACAGGCGCCGGGCGGCTTCGGCCTGCAGAGACGAATCCATGATCTCGGGGGCTTGCTCGGTGATGACCAGCGGCACTTCCCCATCCCGGAAAGACTGGACCTGCACACTAAGATATACCAGCGTGGAGTCCACATTCAGGGTGCGGCCGGCCTGCCCGGGCTGCGCCGCGACATCCAGGCCATTAATATTGAGACTGGCCTCTGCAACAGGCCGGTCGATCTTTGTGGCCAGGTCCTGGAGATAACGGTGGGCGATACGCTGATCAAAAATGCTGACCGGCGGCAGATCCAGGCCGCTCTGGGCGGCATTGAGCTGATCGCTGATATTCTGGAACAGGTTCGCGCTGCGGCCGAACGACACAGCCGCCTCGGCAGTGGCCGGAGCGTCGAGGATCATCCCCAAGTGGATGGGAGTCTCGATCCATACATTGGCGCCGTCACGGAAGACGACCCGCCCGCTGTAGGGATACGTCAGCGTATTACTTAACTTCACAGCCGCATCGGCTGTGCTCAGGCCGGAAACATCCACACCAGCCACCGAGACACCCGGGAAGACGCGCCCGAAATAGATCAGGCTGTACCCCGTGGAAAGCGTGAACAGCGCAGCCATGAACAGCAGCAGCCCGCCGAGCAAAACGGCAGCCATTTGAATCCAGATTGCGCCGGCTTCATTCCGGCTTCTGCGGGGGCGTACGAAACGATGGGGAGTGGTGATGGACATATCGATTTACGATTTACGATTTACGATTTTCGATTTACGATTTTCGGAATCAGAATCGGTGTTTTTGACTTGTATACCGCGTAGGCTTCGCCGAAGTCTTTCAGCAACTTGCGTTCTTCAAAATAGGCGCCAATCACAAGGTAGATGGTCAGTGTGGCAATGACGGCCAGACGATTGATCGTCATTTCAGGGATCAACCAGAAAAGCACCAGAATGCCGAGATACAACGGATGGCGGACATACGCATACAACCCATCCTTCACCAGCACCGGCGGCTTGCTCCCGCCAATTTCAGTAAACTGCTTGAGCCCAATAAATTCGAAAGGATCGACTTGCACGATGGAAGCAATCAGCACAATTACTGCCAGGCCTTGAAAAACGGAACTGATATATACCCACGGTGAGGGAATGCTGTATAACGGCTTATCGGGAAAGGTGAGCAGCATCGCAGCGATTGGGAAAAAACTGGCCAGCGAGAATAAGTTATACGAAAAGCGGTACATCCTGTCGAAAGCCAGCGAACCGGAGAGACGGCGGATCAGGTCTTTGGCGGCATGCGAAGCAAGGATCGAGTGAACCGCTCCCCATAGTATGGACGCGATTATCAAAAAGATTGTTCCAAGCATCATAGCACACGACCTTTAGATCAAAATGAGAAATCAGAAATGAGAAATGAGAAACGAGTAAAAAGGGCAAAACTTGTTTCTTGTTTCTGAATTCTATTCCGCCCCAAACGCAGGCAGTTCGAATACCTGCCCACCGGCGCGGATGAGATAGGACGGCTGCCAGGCCACGCCGAAATACTCCACGTACACATCGCTCTTCTTGGGCTGCATGGGGATTTCCGTAATCTGATTGACGACCGAGGCCCATTTTTCGTTGATGTCCTGCACGGCCTGTTCGCGCTTCTGCTGGAGTTCCTGCAACTGGCGTTGATACTGGTCGATGACCTGGACCGACTCGTCCACCTCGGCTTTGGCCTGCTCGGTCATGCGGCGCTTGGTGAGCTGGGTGGTCAGGCTTTTCTTGCGGCCGATGCCCAGCAAGCCGGCGCCCAGTTCGGCCAGGTTGCCGCCCTCTTCCATTTTGCGCTGGCCTAACTCGACTTCATCCTGTTTCAACTCACGCTGCTCGCGCGCCAGCTTGTCCTGCAACGCGGCGATCTGGCGGTCGAGCTGGGCAGTCAGCTTGGCGGTTTCAGCATCGCGCGCCTCACGGGCGGCATCCGAGCAGGCTGTGCGGAAATCGGCCGGGGAAATATCCGGCCCGGCATAGACCTTGAGCGCCGTATTGGCCCGGGCGGATATCGTCGTGGTGCGGAAGACCCAATCGGCGAAATCTTTTTGGAGAGTGGCCAACAGTTTGGCATCGCCCAGCGGCGCATCCAGTGAGGCAAAACGCGCCTGCGGCGCAGGCTGGCTTTCCAGTTTTTCGAGCGCGGGTCCGTCGTACGGGAAATCGTCCCAGCGCACCGCGCCGCGCTTGTCGAGCGTCTGCACCAGTGCATCACGGACGATTTCGCTGTCGATCCCATAGCGCCGGTCGAGGAAGCGCACCTTTGCCGAGGCCAGCACGGTCGGGCGGTAGAGTACCCCGGCCAGGGCCGAGTCTACAGGCATGGCCTGCCCGGAGGCTTTGAAGGCTTCCGTCAGGCTGTAGTTGACCGGCAGGAAATATTCCGAAATATTATTAGGGACGACCGGCTTGGTCTCACTGCCTGGAAGGGCGGACGACGGACCGTTGACGGTAGACGACGGACGATCGACCGAGGACGGTGAAGGGATGGCGGAAACAGGCTCGGGCTTGGATTCCGTTTCGGGAACGGGGATCGGCTGGAAGCCGGAGAGATCGGTGGCGGCAAAAGATGACAGATCAGCTTGAGCGGCAAAGTCCCCGGCACTATCGGGGGATCTGCCGATCTTCGGCAGCGTAGTCGAAGGATTGGGGGCGCTGGCGCCCACCAGCGCGTTGAGCGCCGGGAGCTGGGCGCGGGTCAGCGGGCCGGCCAGGAAGTTCATCGTCCAGCGCGTTTGCAGCAGCGCCGGGCCTTTGGCATGAATGTTGTGCAGCAGGAAGACACGCTTGCCGAGCGCGGAAATGACCTGCCCATAGACGTTGCGGTCGATTTCGCCGCTGGCCGCTTGCAGGCCGTCCAGCAGGCGTTCTTTATCGCGCTCGGTCTGGAGTTTGCCGATGAACCACGAACCGGCGTTGGAGAGCGCCTTGTAATCCACGTCGACCGGGTTCTGCGTGGCCAGCACCAGGCCCACACCAAAGGCGCGTGCCTGTTTGAGCAGGCGCAACAGCGGCGTCTTGCTGGGCGGGACGGCCGTAGGCGGCAGGTAGCCGAACAGTTCGTCGAAGTACAGCAGCGCGCGCAGCGAGGTGGAACCGGCCTGCGTGCGCATCCAGGTCTCGAAGGCCGAGAGCAGCAGCGTGACGAAGAACATGCGCTCGCCTTCGCTCAGGTGGGCCAGGTAAAAGACGCTGTGGCGCGGGCGGCCGTCCGCGGCGAAGAGCAGGCCGGGGATATCCAGCGGCGCACCCTCACGCCAGGCTTCGAAGGCCGGCGAGGCCAGGATGTTGTTGAGCGTCATGGCCAGTTCATTGCGGTCTTTGGCCGGGAAGAAGCTATCCAGCGCGAAGGCGCCGAGTTTGTCGAAGGGCGGGGTCTGCACCTGCAGGATCAGCTCGGTCATATCCAGCGATTTGCCGTGGCTCCAGGCGTATTCGAAAACGTTCGAGATCAGGATGTGCTCACGCGAGCGCAGCGGGTCGACGTCGTTGTAGCCCACCAGGCCGAGCAGCGCGGTGGTGGTGCTGGAGATCTTCTCGCGCAGGATTTCCTTGTTGCCTTCCCAGGGGATGGGTGGCGCTTCTAATGAAGAGAGCACACTGACCTGAATGCCGGCATCCGAGCCGGGGGTATAGATGGCGAACTGCGCGGCGTTCGCCAGGGCGCGGATGCGTTCCGGGTCGATGTCCCACTCGGCCAGTCCCTGTTTCCACTGCGCGGCGGCCTCGCCGGCGGCCTGCTCGAGCGACTTGCCCTGGCGGCGGATGGTGTCGGCGTCCAGCCAGGGTTGGAAGTCCTGCGGGGCCAGGTTTGGGAAGTGCAGCAACAGGTTGGTCAGGTCACCCTTGGGGTCCACCAGGATGGCGGGGATGCCCTGCAGGGCAGCTTCTTCCATTAGATCGATGCACAGGCCGGTCTTGCCGGAGCCGGTCATGCCGGTCACCACGGCGTGCGTGGTCAGGTCGGCCGGGTCGTACATCAGCGGCTGCGGCAGGACTTTGCCATTCTTGAGGTCGTAGGGACGGCCAAGGTAGAATTGCTCGGGCATGGGAGGCTCCTGGGAGGAAAGATGACTGGCTTTATTTTACCCCATCGGAATGAGAAAGAGCGAGACAGAAGAGGTATAATCCTAATTAATGACTCACCTTACGCACTTCCGGGATTTCAAACCCAAAGAGCTTTAACCACGAAGAGCACGAAGTAGCACGAAGAAGACCAAATTCTTTGGCTTTTAGCCAAAAAGCTCGATGTTCTTAAGATTTCCTTTGTGGTCCTTTGTATTCCTTTGTGGTTAATGGTTTCTCTTTTTCAGTGCTTTGCGTAAGGTGAGTTAATGAAAACGCTTGAGCAAATCTGTCGCCAACTTTCCGCTGGGGAATTTGAATTTTCCCGCCATGCACGGAGGTAGCTATGTTCAAATGTCACGTTTGTGGTTCGACGGAATCGCGTGAAGAGCTCGTCAGTGAAATCTTTCAAATTGACGGGAAACCCGCTCTCGTGGAAAATATCCCCGCCCAGGTATGCGGACGCTGCGGCGAGGAGATTTTTAGCCGGGAAACGACCGAGAAGGTGAGATTGCTTGTTCACGGAAAAGCGAAGCCAATCAAGTCTGTGCAAATGGATGTGTTTGCATACGCATGAAAACGAAATTCCCGATGCAGCTTTTCACATCGGGAATTTTTCATTCTACAAGATGAGAAAGAGCGAGACGGGTTGGTCTCACTCTTTATGAAGAGGCATAGGGGCACATCGACAAATCAGCTTCAATATCTTATCTGTTTTTAAGTTGTGGGGATGATAACTATAAGGTAAACAGCTTCACAAACTTTTAGCTGGGTTGAAATGCGCTCCGAGTGAAGGCCTGGCGGATAAATACCAGAGCGCCGAATATCAGCAAGGCGTAGGCGGAAAGGGAAAGCCCCCAACCTGCGCACTGCAGGCTTTGTGTTGCGCCGGTTTTTATTTTATACATCGATCAGTAACATTTTTATGGTGCAGGTGTACCAAGACTTGCATTAATCGAGGAAAACACATTGCCAACCATTGGCCCCATTAAAGTTAATATTGCAATCAGACAGATTGGAATCACGAGCAGGACCAGAGGTGCCAACACGGCTGCGACCGCCCTGCCTGTGCTAAAGCCATGCACGACTTTGAACTGGCTGACCGTGAGCCTTAAGTGAAATATCCCGACCCCCAGCGCTAGAAGGGAAAACATGTAGATGCCAAGCCTGGGAACCAATGAGATATACCCGAACAGCGACGAGATCAAACCGAGCGGAACAAAGTAAAGGGAAGTCAAATAAGCCTGGGCGCTGAATGTCCCCCGGCCGCCAAAGACCTTTGCGCTGACGTAGGTTATTCCGACGTTCAGATAAAAACTGATCGTCGGAATGAACAATTCGATACAGCACAGAGTCAAGGCCGCAGTGCCGATGGCAGTAGCTGCCGTCGTCGCGCTTGCGCCGCCAGATGCGCCCTGGGGATTAATGATACTGCTCAGAATAAACTGCACAATGGAGAGTGGTGCAGCAATCGCGGTGAAGACCAGGATTGCAAAGAAGGTGTTGGACGCACTCGCACGTGGCAGTTCCTGGCGAAAAAAGGCTCCCGTCATTTCACCCAGCTTAAGCCACAACGCGGGAATTTCCCTGAAAGGCCTGGGCGTATTGTCTTGCGGGACCGGCTGTTCTTCGAGATTCATATTTCCTCCTCCATGTTTTTCTCGGATGATCATGCACTCGCTAAGAATAGTATAGCATCAATGTCTAGGCTGGCCCCCACCCGCCCCCTCCCAAACCTCCCCCAAATTCCAAAGAGCGGAATTTGGGGGAGGAGAAGTTATCGATGGGTAGATAGCACCTTAAAACCTGTCGTTACTCTTGATCTGCAGGTTATTGATCTTGGTCCTCCCGAGCAGCATCAACAGCAGGTTGCGGAAGAAACGCAGCACCGGGTAGAGCATGCGAGACAGGCTGTGCGAGCGAAAAATCCAGTAGTTGAGGCGGTTGAAGATGCCCGAGCGGCTGCTCATCAGGGACAGGGCATGGATCGCGTCGGAGCCGTAGTACAGATTATCCTCGACCTTGAGCAGCATGCCCTGGTCGATGTCGTAGCCCTTGAGCGTGATCTCATCCATGATTGCGCTGGCCTCGCGCGCGTCGACCAGGCGCAGCTCGCCAACCGATTCACGGATACGCGCCATGCGGCAGTAGGCATTGCAGACGGGACATTCCTTGTCGTAGACCAGCAGGATCTCGGGTGAGTTCATCGCTTTTTTTCCTCCATCAGAAGGACGGTAATCAGGGACTGCATTGAGATATATTTCACAATGTTTATCTTGAATAGTATACCACTTTCCGCTTGGATAAGAACTCTCCCAACTGCTGCAAACCGGCAGGGAGAGTTTGGAAATGATCGATCGAAGCAGTGTAAAGCTGGTGCCTGTCCCCCGACCAAGCCCGCCGGAGAGAAGTAGCTGCTACTTCTGCGCCTGCGCATCCACGCGCCGGAACTCGGCCAGGTATTGGGCGGCGATCCGCGAGTCGATGAAAATCACCACGTTCTCATCATTGGTCCGCTCGGCGCTCGTGCTGAAGTTATACGAACCGGTGATGACGATCTGCCGATCGATGATGAATACCTTATGGTGCATCTGACCGGGGTTGCCATCCAGATATACCGGCAGGACGGCTTGCTGGAAAGCGTCGAATTCAGTGCCCTTATTGGTCTCGACCTGGCTCTCCTCCATCACGCCCGCCACGGTCAGCCCCTGCCGGGCCTTTTGCATGAGAATCTGGCCAAAATCGTCCGCTGTGAACGAATAAGCCATAAAGTAAACGCTTTCCCGGGCCGCGCGCAGCAACTCGACGATACGCGTGGCTACGTGGTCGTCCGGGGAAAAATAAACTTCCATCGGCACGCCGTCGATCGTCAGGCGCGGATGCGGGGTTTCGGCGACGGCGTCCGGGCCGAAGAAATCGTCCTTGAACATTTCTTCGAACTCAACCGTGTAATCCTCGGCCACTTTCGTCGAGCGAATACGGACCAGGTTATTGTTATCTTCGTAAGCCCCCGAAGTGGTAAAGTTCATCGAACCGGTCCATACCTCGGAACGGTCGATCACGATAAACTTATCGTGCATCAAGCCCTGGCGCCGGTCGCCGATGATCGGGATGCCGGCCTGGATGAGTGCCTGTGGTACGGAACTGCCCATGTTGTCACTTTCCATGACCATGCGTACCTGCAGGCCGCGCGCCTGCGCGCGCATCAACGCATTCTGGATCGAAAACAGGCTGATGCTGTATGCGGCCACATCCACCGAGACGCGCGCCTGATCGATGGCCTGCGCCAGCGGCACGTCCGGGCCGCCTTCCTGTTTATCGGCCTCGGGATCGAACGGATCGGTAAAGTAGATTTCGAAGAAAGAACCGCGCGCCCCGTAACCGACCTGCATGGGGATTTCAGTCAATCCGCCCGGCTGCGCCGCCACGGACGGTGTGATTGTTTCCGGTTGCGCCGGCGGCGCGACCGGCACAATATCCGTAGGGATGACAGTCGGAAGATCGCAGGCGAGAACGGCCAGCATGAGCAGAACCCCAGTCAGCATAGCGCGTAAAAATCGGGCAGGCATAAACGTTTGCATTTCTTACCTCCACAGATAAATGAAGCAGGCTGCGCTATTCTACCAAAATGTTTGTTCTAGTGCCCGGCAAACATAAGGATGCAGGGCAACTACTCACCCCGTAGTGCGTCGCACCATGTTAAACGGAGCTTTTTCAAGCGAAAGGAATTCCCGTTTAACGGGTTTTATCCTAAAAGTCGGGTGCGACGCACAGCGTGAGTAGATACGTCCGGGTATTAGAGTGTATGTTCACAAAAAGGCACGCGCAAAGAGGCAGAACAAGATTAAACGAAGCCCTTTCCTTTTGACAAAACAGAAGGAAAGGGCTTCAAGCGTTTACAGAGTGCCGCATAAAATGCCGGAATTACCGGTACAAGCGGTAAAACTGGACGGGAATTTTTACTACTTGCCGTATGTCACCTTGACCAATACTGCGCGCGCCACCGTTCTGAAATTATAAGAGTTGGTTTTTTCGTCGTACTGCTTGCAAGTGATCAACGTGACCCATGACAAAATTTCATGGCGCAGCGGTGAAAGATCGTTCGGACCGAGAGTGCTTACGGTCCGCACTTCGTAGATATATTTGGCGCCAAAGAGATTGACGATGATCTGGTCGCCATACTTCAAGGTTCCCAGGTTTACGAACGGGCCCGGCAGGCCATTGGAGAGATACACGTGCCCGGTGATCACGCTGTTACCGGACCAGGTAGGGAAGGCAGTGCCATTCAACCAGCCGGCCTGCGACCCCAGCCATGAGACGTCCCAGGCGCCGTTACTCTGCGGCACGCCTACAATCGGCATCTTGATTCCCAGCCGAGGTACCTCAAGAGAGAAATCATTAAATACCAGGTAGGACAATTCTTTCGGTTGCAGCGGCAACACCGTCACCCGGTCGGGAGCAAAACCGGTGTTGGGCAGAGAGGCCCTGGCTAACTCGATAGTGACTGAATCCGTATCGTTACTGAGGATATCCGTAGACGAGTCTGTGGTCAGGCGAACTGTATTAACGATGGGCGGCTGGCCTGTGGCATTGACGCGCGCCGCAATGGTAATCTTAATGACTTCATTGGGTGATACATTCCCCAGGTTGACTTCAACAACCCGTCCTGTAATCGTCACCGTCCCGCGTGAAGCGCTGGCGCTGACGACATCCAGGATGGCGGGCAAAGCATCCACTATGCGCACATTCGTCGCGTTCTGGTTACCGTGGTTCGTAACCGTAATGGTGTACGTGATGACGTCACCCACCCTGGCCTGCGTCAAATCTGAAGTCTTGGCAACGGCCGGATCTACGAACGATGGGCCGCTCACCGATGCGATAGCGGTAACCGCAGGACCGGATGGCGGTTTTCCGCTTGCCCTGGCCGTATTGGTATAAGAACCAGCCTTGCCGCCCGTATCGGCCTGCGCCACCAGCGAGATCGTTCCGCTTGCGCCGATGCCAAGCGTATCGGTGCCAGCCAGCAGGTTGATATCTGAATTCCCGTTGTAGCCCGAATTTACCGTGAAAGCGCTGCTGGAGACACTTTTTACGGTAAAGCTGGCAGCCGAGGCAAAGGTGATTTTCAGGTCATCCTTCACCTGAACATTACTCAACACAACAGCGCCGGTGTTCTGGACAATAATCCGGTAGGTGATGGTGAACAAATGTGGATTGACGAACACGACCTTGGTGATCGACTTGGAGACCTGGATTCCAGGCTGAGAGGTGGAGGTGGCCGTAGGCGTCACGGTGGGTGTGAAAGTTGGCGTGGGAGTGTTGGTCAGTACCGGCGTATCCGTTACGGTGGGCGTGGGTGTGGAAGTAAGCGTGACGGTTGGGGTGGGCGTAGCGGTATGTGTCGCGGTCGGGGTGGGCGTGGACGTCCCGGTCGGGGTGTCGGTGGTCGTGGGGGTCGGCGTCTCCGTCGGGGTAGAGGTGAGTGTCTTGGTCGGCGTGTCGGTGACCGTGGGGGTCGGGGTATCTGTTATGGTGGGTGTCGGGGTGTCCGTTACGGTGGGCGTGGGCGTGACGGTATCCGTGACGGTTGGGGTAGGCGTCGATGTCTCGGTCGGGGTATCGGTAGGCGTGGGGGTCGGCGTGTCCGTCAAGGTGGGAGTAGGCGTGAGAGTCTCAGCCAGCGTGAGCGTTACGGTCGGCGTCTCGGTGGGCGTCGCCGTCAATGTTTCAGTGGGCGTCTCGGTAACCGTCGGGGTCTCGGTTGGAGTCTCGGTGAGGGTCGGCGTCTCGGTGGGCGTCGCCGTGTTCGTGACAGTGGGTGTCGAGGTTGGGGTGGGTGTCTCGGTAACCGTGGGTGTGAGCGTTACCGTTGGAGTCTCGGTCGGGGTGGGGGTTAGCGTAACCAGGGGGACCGTCTTGCTATCTGTGTTCGAGGTTACCCCGTCCGCAGTGGCAGAAGCGGTATTGGTGACGAAACCGGCGGTTACGTCCGCAGCCAGGACCGTATAGGTTGCCGTACAGGTGATGGCCTCACCCGGATCCAGGTAAGCATCCAGGTCGCCGACCGTGTCCACATTCGGGCAGGTCTCGTCGCTTGATTTATCGTCCGCGATCGTCACCGGGCCGAGCAGGGGCGCGAAGCCGGTGTTGGTCACAAGATAACTGTAGTGCAAGACATTCCCGGCCGCGAGGAAATAGGTCTCGGTAACGCTCTTGACGATCGTCAGCCCGGTGGTGGCATACGTGGCCGTGGAAGTATCCGTATAGGGTGTACCGAGATACGAACCGGAGCCAGTGGCCGTATTCGGGTGCGAACCGGATACGGCAGTCACAGGACCTTTAATACAGGTGGTAATATGATTGTTATTGCCGGCAACCGGAGCAGGCAGCGGGTCCGTCCAGGAACAGGTGGCGGGATCTACGGCTGTGCTCGCCAGCGTTGGGTCACTGGCGCTGATCGGGCTGAGCGCCACATCCCCGGTATTCTCGATCGTGAACTTGTAATAGACGGAACCGCCGACTGGCACGGCCACGAATGATGTCCAGGGGCCCGTAGCGCTGGTCGAAACCTGTTTCAAGAAGCTGATGCCGGGCACCGGCGCGTTGACAGTGAGTGAGTCGGAGGCCGTGTTCCCCGTGCCGCCGTTGGTGGATGAGACGCTTCCGCTGGTGTTGTTGTAGGTGCCGGCGGTGGGAGCCGTGACGTTGACCGATACCGTGCAGGTGCTTCCGCCCGCAAGCGTTCCACCCGTCAGGCGAATGCCAGGGTCGGCGGCAGCCAGCACGCCACCGCTGTTATCCAGCAAGGATCCGCCGCACGTATTGCTCGTCGTAAGCGGTGAAGCCACAACCATCGCGCCCGGTGAGGTTGGGAAGGTATCCGTGAAGGCCACGCCCGTCAGGGCATCGTTCTGGTTCGGGTTGGTGATCGTGAAGGTTAATGTGGATGTACCGCCCGTCAGGATCGGGTTCGCGGCAAAGGCCTTGTCGATGCTGGGCGGCAGGATGGCCGTGAGAGAAGCGGTGCCATAGCCGGTCGAAGTATTGTTGGTTCCCGTCTGCGTGGATGAAATGAATCCGCTGACATTGCTGTGCGGGCCGGCTGTCGTGGCGGTTACATTGACCTGCACCGTACAGGAACTTTCCGCCGGGATGGTCCCGCCGGTTGGCGATCCAAAGGTCAGGCTTGTGGCGGCCGCGGCGGGGGCCCAGGTAGGCGTACCAGCGCAAGTCGTCGAAGCGGCCGGTGTGCCGGCCACCTGGACGCCGGATGGCAATGAGTCGGTAAATGTTACACCGGTCAACGCGACCGAGTTCGAATTGGCCAGTGTAAAGGTCAACGTGGAAGTGCCGCCCACCACAATCGGGTTGGGCGAAAAAGCCTTGGTCAGGATGGGGACGGCGGGGACGCCGCAGCCGGTGACGATGACATTATCCAGCACCACTCTTGGCATTGTACCGGTGCCTTTTGCGCCAAGCTCATTGATGCGGAATGCGGTCGTACTCGAGCCGGTCGTACTGGCGGTAGCGACATTGCCTGTGTACCAGGTCGTCTTGGTAACAGGAGTTTTATCCAATCTTGCGTTGGCGGTTGGCGTTTCGAATGCGCCGCCATTGGCATTCGACCAGACGTAGATATGGTTATTGGCAGCCGAGGCCCAGTTTCCTTCGACATCGACATCGAAAGTAATGCTGACACCCGTGAAATTGCTGGTATCCAGCAAAAACTGGAAGTAAGGCGCTGCGCCGCCATCCGGATAGCCGGGTGAAGAAGTGGTTTCAGGCCAACTGCCGGCAATACTCGTCAGACTCCAGCCAGTCTGGCCGTTCTGTGTATCCGGAACAGTGCTGGTGAGAGAACCCGCGAAACTGGCAGTAGCCGTGGAAACCCTGGTGGACTGATAAGTAGGGGTAAGCGACGAGGTAAAATCCCAGTGCGCCAGTTCCAGGCCGGGCGTACAGGCCGGGGGCGCCGGTGTAGTGTTGACGGTCAGCGTATCGGTGGCAAAATTGCCGGTGTCAATTGTGTCAATGAAAAGGTGAGTGGATGTATTGGTATACGTCCCCGTTGTGACAGCAGGCACGGTCACATTGACCTTGATGGTACAGCTGCTGTTCGGCGCGAGCGTGCCGTTCGAGAACGAGATGGAGGCCGCGCCGGCCACGGGCGCAAAGGTCGGCGTGCCGCAGCCGGTGGTGGTGGCGCCGGTCGGGTTGGCCACGGTCATGGCGCCCGGCGAGGTCGGCAGCGTATCCGTAAAGTTGAGCCCGCTGATGGTCACGGGGGTCGGGTTGGTTAACGTAAAGGTCAGGGCGGAAACACCGCCGGCCGTGGTCGGGTCCGGGCTGAAGTTCTTCGAGATGGTCACAACGGAGGGGTCGAGCACGTACGCGTAGCGCGTGGAAACGCCATAATCGCTGTTGTAGTGAAAACTGCTGCCCGAGAAGTCGTAGATCAGGGTGCCAAGCGGTTCCGGGTTTACCAGCGGAGCGGAGGGCACCTGCAGGATCTTGACCTGATACGTGACGGTAATACTGCCGCCCGCTTTGCCGGTCGAATTGCAGGCGCGGTAGTTCGGGCTGTTGGGGTCGTTTTCCCAGGTACAGGCATCGCCGTACAGCCTGTCATAGGGGGGCGTCATATTGGCAGAGGTTTCTGCCGTATAGGTTGTTACGGCAGACAAAACCTGGAAAATAGTATTCGGGAAGTTGATGAAACTTTCGATCTGTTCATAGCCCTGGGTGGCCGTATTCCCGACCAGCTCGATGGTGTACGTCTGGCCGACCAGCAGGGTCATCGTCCCGCCCGCGGCAATGCTGAAGCCATCCAATAGAACATCCGTCACCGAGTTGCGGTTCTGTGAGATCAGGTGTTCGACGTAAAGCTCGCGCGGCGTGGGCGAACTGGCGCTGATACCGCCATCGGCAGATGCCGTGATGGTATAACTGCGCGTGTGATTGTACGCTAAAGAACTGCGGGTAACTTCCACCTCATAATAGAAATCCGTACATTGCCCCGGGTTGAGATTGATACCATTGCTGGTATATGCGATGTTTGTGCCTGGGCGCAAATTAATATAGGTATCAAAAGTTACCCAGTTGAAAGCAGACTTCACGTTGGTGGCGGCGACGTCCCCGGTATTGCATACGCGCGCACCGACCGGGAAGTCATTCGGCCCCACGCTGGGGTCGTTGCTGTCGAGCCCAATAATGTTCCAGGTAATGGGCGTAACGGTCAGCACGGGAGCGGCCGAAACAGGCTGCTGCGTCGGGAAAAGCAGGGCCAGCAAAATCACCACGGCGAAAAAAACGCGTACGGAACGCGAGGAAAAGAAAAATCGCCAGATCGAATAAATTTTATTTTTCAAGAGATATCTCCAGGATTTGCCGATAAAAGCCTTGCTTTGCTGCCGGCCTGCCAGTAATGACAGGTGGAGATAATTTTATATCTTTGTGAGAGGGCAACGGTAAAATAAAAAAAGGCAGGCTGCAGGTCATCGCGTCCGCAATCGGAACGGACAATAGATACGAATAACAATTTAGATTATATAACAGTTCGGCCTCAATTCCATCCTTACAAATGGACGGGAGCAGGGCTTTCTTAAAGTCCTGTCAGACAACTTCTCCGACGCATCATTGCTGCGATTTTTCACCGCGAAGGCGCAAAAAGAGCGCTAAGAAATCCTTTAAAACTTCGCGTTCTTCGCGGCTTCGCGGTTCGAATTAAAGATTTTTACATCAGAACACCGACTTTAAGAACACCGTGTGGACGGGAGTGGCTACAGATGGCTATCATGATAGCCGCAGGCAGGGTTTCAGTCTGTCAGGAATCCTTGATAAAACAGTTTGCAGTCTTGCAAAGTTTTTCGGCGAGGGGAACTTGGTTTTTTTAAGTATGGGAAAATTGTGATGTGCCGGTGCATCTTGGTATCGCAGGATCTCTCGCAGTCGAACTGATATAATCCCCGCTCGTGAGTACAAATTCATCCTCTACAGCCAACCGCCAGATCGCCCGCGCCGCCGGGACGGTCATGCTGGCCTTCGTGCTGAGCAACCTGGTCGGCCTGGTGCGCCAGGTCCTGGTCGCGCGCGCCTTCGGCACCGGCCTGGAAATGGACGCTTTCAATGCGGCCGTGACCATCCCGGACGTGCTCTTCAACCTGATGGCCGGCGGCGCGCTGGCTTCGGCCTTCATCCCGACCTTCACCGCTTTCCTCGCCAGGGATGAACGCGACGCAGCCTGGAAACTGGCCTCGGCCGTCACGAACCTGGCCGCCCTGGCGCTGACGGTTGCATCGGCGCTGGCGGCGCTCTTCGCCCCGCTGCTGGTGCGCCAGGTCCTGTTCGCGCTCAAACCCGATAGCGATCCCGCACTCCTGGATATGACGGTGCAGCTGCTGCGCATCATCCTGATCGCCCCGGCGATCTTCGGCGTCAGCGGGCTGAGCATGGGCATCCTGAATGCGCACCAGAAATTCTGGCTGCCTGCGCTGGCCCCGGTGGTCTACTGGGTGGGCTGGATCGTCGGCCTGGTCTTCCTGGTGCCCTCGCTGGGCATTTACGGGCTGGCCTGGGGCTACGTGCTGGGGGCGGTACTGCACCTGGCCATCCAGCTGCCCGACCTGCTGCGGCTGGCCGGGCGGCGCTACTCCCCCACATTCGGGCTCGGCAGCCCGGCCGTGCGCGAGGTGGCGCGCCTGATGGCGCCGCGCCTGCTGGGCGTGGCGGCCGTGCAGTTGAACTTCGTGATCAACGCGGTGGTGGCGGCCGGCCTCGGGCCGGGCAGCCTTTCGGCCATCAACGTGGCGCGCATGCTGATGACCATGCCGCTTTTCGCCATCGCCCAATCGGTGGCCACGGCGGCCCTGCCGACCTTTTCGGCGCAGGTGGCGCGCGGTGAGCTGGGCGAGATGCGCGCCTCACTGGCCGCCACACTGCGCGGTGTGCTGCTGCTTTCGGTCCCGGCCATGCTCGGGTTGATCCTGCTGCGTGTGCCGGTGACGGCCATGCTCTTCCAGCGCGGCGCCTTCGACGCGACTTCCACGCAAATGGTGGCCTGGGCCCTGTTATGGTATACCGCCGGGCTGATCGGCCACTCGGTGGTGGAAATCCTCTCGCGCGCGTTCTATGCGCTGCACGATACAAAAACGCCGGTGCTGGTGGGCACGGCGGCGATGGGTTTGAATGCAGTCTTCAGTTTCCTCTTCCCGGGCGTTTTCGCATCCATCGGCTGGCTGCCGCTCGGCGGGCTGGCGCTGGCCAATTCGCTGGCGACCGCTCTCGAAGCCGTCGCGCTGTTATGGATGATGCGCCGCCGCCTGGACGGCATCGACGGCGCGCAGATCGCCAAAGGGTTCGGACAGGCCTCGCTGGCGGCATTCGGGATGGCGCTGGCCCTGGCAGCCTGGATGCAGATGGCAGGCATTTCGAACCCGTGGATCACCGGCCTGGGCGGGGTGGCCATCGGCGGCGCTGTCTATGGCCTGGGCGTCATCCTGCTGAAAGTCCCAGAAATACGGAGCGTGACGGGCTGGCTGAAAAGAAGGATGCCAGGCAAGTAGAGGCAAAGTGCCCCTACTGTGCCTGGCGAATACGTTCGCCGCTCTCGTCTGTATGCAATTCGTAAAGCTGACCCTGGGCCTGCAAGATGATTTTGTAACCGGGCGTGACTCCCTGCGCGCACAACTGGCCCATGACGATCACGCCCATGCAGCGGTCCGGCCATTCGACGAACTCGAAAGAAACGACGTCGATGTCATCAACGGGAATACTCAACTCACCTGCCAGGAAATCACGGGCCTTCGATACCGCCTGGGGATCGCCGCCGGCGCCGACCGGTATGGGCGGGGACACCAATAATGACGCGAAGGTATTGATCGCGGTCATGTCCTCCGGGCCCGCCTGGGACGTACCTGCGCCCTTGAAAGTGATCTTCAGGATCATGGCGTCGGGGATGGTGGCGTCCTGCCCTTGCGATGTATCAAACGACTGGAAACGGTTGACCCAGTGCGTCAACTGCAGCAGTTGGCCGGCATCGAGCTGGCCGGTCTTTTCGTTTTCGGGCAATGCCACACAGGTGGTTACAGTGAACGAACCGTCCGCATTCACGCTCAGATCGTCGCAGAAACCGGCAATGCCGCCTTCACGATGCCAGACCAGCACCGGCGTATCCCCCGGGAAAGGGATCGGGGCATCGTTTTCAGCGGGCGAGGTTGGGGGCTCCTGAGACAGAGGAGGCATCCCTCCGGTTTCAGTTGCGATCACGCTCCCGGAGAACGTGGGGGCTTCGCATGTGGCAAGTAGCGCAGCCATTCCTGCAAACAATAAGACAAAAAATCGAAGTTTCATCGTCATCACTCCTGTTTCAGCGCACGATAAAAAGTTGCATGTAACGAAACCGGCCCCCGTTCAGGAGGCCGGTCCGGGGAAAAGATAGCCGACTTCGATGAAAACAATTCCCGGTTTCAAAATGGAATACCGGCTTATCCAAAAAATATTTTATACAATATCCCGACCACGATCCCAAGGAAAACACCGCCCGAGACTTCCAGCGGCGTATGGCCGAGCACTTCCAGCAACTGCTTGTCTGAAACCGGATGCCCTGCCAGCAGTTCATTGATCATTACGTTAATCTTCTCAGCATGGATGCCCGCCTGCCGGCGTATACCTGCGGCATCATAGATGACGATCATGGTCATTGCCACCGCCAGCGCGAAGATCGACGTGTCGAAGCCCTCGTGCAGGGCGATGCCCGTCGTGGCGCCCACCATCAGGGCCGAATGCGAACTGGGCATGCCGCCCGCGCTGAGCAGGTAACCCCAGTTCCAGCGGCCCTTGCGCAAATATTCCAGCGGCGGTTTCAGCATCTGGGCCGCAAACCAGGCGAGCAAAGCCGTCAGCAAGGCGTGGTTATGCAGGATTCCGGCAAGAGACGGCATCTTACTCGCCCGCCTCGAACTCGATGAGGTTATCACCGCTCAACTGGCGCACCTTCAACTCCGCCTTTTCGAGCAAAGCGGCGCAATACTTTGCCAGCGCCTGACCGCGCTCGTAGAGCGCAATCGCCTCGTCCAGCGGGCGCTGTTCACCTTCCAATGCGGCCACGACAGACTCCAATTCAGCAAAGGCCTGTTCGTAGGTTGGCTCTTCCTGGGATTTTTTCGACGGGGACATCATGTCTCCTTTAAATGAAATGACTGCACACGGACATCCAGCCCGCCTTCGGCCAGGCGCACATGCAGGTCGGACCCACCCGGGGCCTGTCTCTCATTATATATGAGGCTTCCATCATCCTGGCGGGTGACCACAGCATAGCCGCGCTTGAGCACGGCCAGCGGGTTGAGCGACTGCAGCCGTTGAGAAATGCCCGCTATATGAACCCGCTCCATCTGAAAGCGGTGCGCCAGCGCACGGCCGTTGCGGGCGGAGAGATCGTCCAGCCTTTGCGTTTCGACCAGCAGGCGGCGGGCCGGGGAGGTGAAGCGCAACCCGTCGAGCAGCGTTTCCAGGCCGCGGCGTTGTTCCACCACCTGGCGCGCCATGACGTCGTTTATGCGGTTGGTGTACACCTGGATTGCCCCCGCAAAATCGAGGACCGTGATCGGCGTGGCCAGCTCGGCAGCGGCCGTGGGGGTCGGGGCGCGCAGGTCGGCGGCGAAATCGACCAGGGTGAAGTCGGTCTCGTGGCCCACGCCGCTGATGACCGGGGCAACCGAGGCAGCCACGGCGCGTACGACGTTCTCGTCGTTGAAGGCCCACAGGTCCTCGATCGAGCCGCCACCGCGTGCCAGCAGGATCACATCCGGGCGGGCAACTTCATTTAGTTTTTGCAAGGCGTGGGTCAGGGCAGGCGGGGCATCCGCGCCTTGCACGGGGGAGGCTGCCAGCACCACTTCGGCCAGAGGCAGGCGGCGGCGCAGCACGTTGAGCATGTCGCGTAAAGCCGCGCCCGTGGCCGAAGTAACAATCCCGATCTTGCGCGGGAACGGCGGCAGCGGGCGTTTGCGGGCCGCGTCGAACAGGCCTTCGGCTTCGAGCAGCGCCTTCAGGCGCAGGAATTCGGCATACAGCGCGCCTTCACCCGCCGGGCGGATGACATCCGCATAGAACTGGTACTGCCCGGCGGGTTCGTAAATGCCGATCTTGCCGTGCGCCTCGATCGACATGCCGTCCTGCAGCGGGATGCGCATGCGCGCCGCTTCGGTCTTCCACATCACGCAGCGCAGGGATGCGCCGGGGTCCTTGAGCGTGAAATAAAGATGCCCGGAGCCCGGGCGCGAAAAGTTGGAGATCTCACCCTGCACCCACAGGTCCTGCAGCCGGGCGTCGTTTTCCAGCAGGCGGCGCAGAGTACGGGTGAGTTCGCTGACCGACCAGCGTGGCGTTTCGAATAAGGGCAGTTGGTCCATGGTTGAAGTAGAGGATACACGGCTTGCGAGGAACTGTCAATAAAACCTGCTGCACAGCCCGCAGGGCTCTCACAACGCCCGTTTGAACGACCTGAACGCGCCCATCTCAAAGTGGGCGATGGATAGATATTAATGTCCCATGGCGCTGCGTTGAACGCCATTGGGCGCTGGTACATTCATAACCCCTAAGAGACTGTTTCTTAAAGACCTTTTTGGGACACGGACAACACGGATTACGCGGAGTTTTACGCACCGTCCCAGTGTCCCTTTGGGAGAAAAATCCCTTATAAAGCAGCCCTTTTCCGTGCTCTCCGTGAAATCCGTGTACAGAAAAGAAGGCGACAAAGACTTAAGAAACACTCTCTAAGTAACCTGACCTTTGTCGCCTTGTAGGATGGCCCGTATAACCGTTATTATCAAGCCGCTAATTGGAGATGCGCATATGTCGGCACAATCACTTCAAAATACGAAGCCGTTCTTTTTATTCGCTTGAGTGCCTGATTACTCAAGAATCATCTACAACCAAAAGGAGAAAGATCCATGATTTATGGCCGCACTCATTCAAACGAAAAATTACCATCCGTAAAAAGAAACATGAAGCTCCAGCCCATATTCCATGTGCTGGGGATGCTTCTGCTCCTGACCACGCTGCTGGTCTCGAGTACCCAGCCTGCCAGGGCAGGAGGCGCGTTGACAGTGACCCTGGTGAACGAAGGGCATGATGCAAACCCCGGCGACGGTTTTTGCGCAACGGGAAGCGGCGTTTGCACGTTGCGTGCCGCCATCGAGGAAGCGAATGCCTTCCCACTCAGCAATAACATCATTTTCAACCTGCCTGGGAGCGGGGTGCACGTGATGAGCATTACCCTGGGCGCGTTACCGGATATCACCGATCCAATCATCCTGGACGGCACATCGCAGCCGAATTGCGTGGTTCCCTGCATTGTATTGAGCGGCGCAGCTATTGCGGGAATACATAACGGGCTGACCGTGGCCACCAATAGCAGCACGATCAAAGGGTTCATTATTACGTCATGGACAAATGGGCGCGGAATTCTTATCACGGGGGATTCGAACACAGTCCAGTCCAACGACATCGGATTCTGGCCCGGCAACCCGACGCTGCTGCCAAATGGGGATGGCATCTCGATCTTTGGTTCGAACAATCTCATCGGTGGAGGGCTTGCCAGCCAGCGAAACGTGGTTTCCGGCAACACGTATAAAGGCATTGATATCGCGAATGGCTGTTGCGCGGTCAACTCTTCTAATGTGATCTGGGGCAACTACATTGGGACAAACGCAGCCGGTAACGCTGCGCTGGGTAATCACCAGGTAGGCATCGCCTTGCTTCTCCACGCAGATAATACCAGCGTCTTGAGGAACGTGATTTCCGGCAATCTTCAATGGGGCATCGAATTGGCGGGAGCGACCAACTCCTGGATCCGGGGCAACAAGATCGGTACGAATGCCGCCGGTACAGGCGCATTGGGCAATCAGCTGGGTGGGATCGCGATTGATTCAGGCGCAAATACGAATTTTATCGGCGGCCCGTCAAGCGGGCAGCCCAACGTCATCGCCTTCAACCGCGGCCGTGGGGTAGCGGTGATCAATGCTTCAACCATCAACAACCGCATCGAGCATAATTCGATTTTTTCCAATGCAAGTCTTGGAATCGATTTGGGGGCGGTGGGGGTGACGCCCAATGACCCGCAGGACCCTGACGGTGGCCCAAACCTGACCCAAAACTTTCCGGTGCTGATCTCAGCCACGAGCGCTACGCGTGTGATCACGGGAAGGTTGAACAGCATGCCAACTCAGGCGTACACCCTCGAGTTTTTTTCCTCACCGGCCGGTCAATGCGATCCATCCGGTTATGGCGAAGGGAAACGGTTCATCGGCTCCAGGACCGTAACCACCAACGCGCTGGGCAATGTCAGTTTTAGTTACACAACGGCAGTGGCTATTCCGGTGGGCACAGTCATCACAGCAACAGCAACGGACGGTTGGGGCAGCACGTCCGAGTTCAGCCGGTGCAGGCTTGCCAATTAGTAGGACCCGGCAAGCCGGCAAGCCGGCAAGCAATATCGCCTGAGCAAAGACTTCCGCAGCCTCATAAGAAGCTGCGGAAGTCTTTGATTAACAGCGGGCGGCGCTGGCCAGGGGTGAGTTCGCTGATGGACCAACAAAACTGGCTGGAGTGCAAAAAGCTTTTCAGCATGGGAAATATGCCGCATTGCTTCCTTTGAAACCTGCAAACTCAGTACAAATACAGTACAACTGTCTATAGCATTCGGGCCGGGAAAAGCATATAGTTAGTTGAGTATCCAACCACATCATCCTGTCCATCACGCTTCGCCGTCATAACGCCATTATTTTCGACAGGGGGACCTTTCATGGCCCTGCCTGATCGAATAGCCGGAGGGCTGCATGTCCAAATCATTCACTTCAAGATCGATTATTGGCCGCCTGCCCTTTGTACGCCAGGGCCTCAACCTGCTGATGGTCTTCTCGTTGCTTTTCAGCGCGCTTGGTATTCCGGCAACACCGGCCAGCGCGGCCGGCCCCGAGAAAAACCAGTCCTCACACAAGCAGGCAGCCCTGCCGGGCTTAGCACAGCCTGAAGTACACAGGACGGTTCGTCCGGCTCAAGCTGTGCCTGCCCCAGCGTTGGACGGCACGGACACAATCTGGTGTACCAATTCATCCTATTGGGGCGGCGGTGGAGCCGTGACAGTCAAGGGTTGTGATAATGTTGCCAGGAAAACCCTGCATATTCAGGAGATCGACCAGGGTCTCAATATCATTCTACCGATCTATAACCCAAACAAGGCCGTCGTTTATTACTCCATGTACGTAAAGTATCATCTCGTCATCGGTTACATTGCGGAATCTTTTTATTGGTCTATGGGAAATGTATATTCAGCTGTCGGGGGTAATAATGGTTATCAGGGTACGGGCTCATACGTATATCACGCCTCGGGGCAGTACGATCCCACTACAAGTGGCGATGGCAGTTTCGGCATAAAAACCGATATTTACTGGTTGTGGCCTAATAACGTAAGAAGCATTGATTATGTGGATGTTTATTTATCCACTTCGCCGCTCAACGATGTGCCTCTCGAATCAACATTATGCCTGCTGTGTTCTCTTTATGCACAAGCCGCGGCCGAGGCAGGTGAGGGGATCAATACAAGCACCGGCGGGTACCACCTGCCTGTGCAAGACCTTTCCGTCCCAACTTCCGCGGGTGAATTGTCGTTCCGGCGCGATTACATTTCCCAGGCAGAAAGCCGCTATACGACCCCGCTCGGCGCCGGCTGGACCCACAACCAGGATATCCGCCTGGTCTTCCCGGACGACCCGGCGGGGGAAACCGGTTATACCCTGTTCAAGAGTCCGAGCGGGAACCTGTATCGTTTCCTCGATAACGGCAGCGGCACGTACAGCGCTTACGCCGGTTTCCCAGCCACGCTCACACGCAGCGGCACGCCGTACGTCTATACCCTGACCGATGCGACCCAGGACGTTTACACCTTCGATGCGGACGGCCGGCTCCAGACCAAGGCCGATATCCAGGGCCGCACGATCACGTATACGTACGAGGACGGCCTGCTCAGCCGGGTGAGCGCGGACGACGATACGCGTTACCTGGATTTCGACTATGACGACGGCCGCCTGGCTTCGGTCACCGACCAGTCCGAGCGCAGCGTTTCCTACGCGTATGACCTGGCTGGAGACCTGGTGGGCGTCACGGATGTACTCGGGCATACCTGGCATTACGTCTACGAAGACCACGTGCTGACCGAAGCGCAGGACCCGGACGAAACCACCCTCGTGCGCAACGAATACCTCGCGCCCGTGGTCGAGAGCGTGAATTTCGACGACCACACCCTGAGCGCCTACAACGGCTCCAGCGGCACGAACACCACCACCGTGGAAAACGATGGGGCCACGCTGCACATCGTCGGGAATGGCCGCAAGAAGATTGATTTTCCCTATCCCGCCACCAACCGGACCGTCCTGGAGTTCGATTACAAGAGCACCGTGGAGGGCGACGTGCAAGCCATCGGTTTCGACGAAGACGATACGCTGGATTGGGCGCGCACGTTCAAACTATACGGTACACAGGCCCACGGCCTGACGGACTACAATAATTATGCCGGTGACGCGCCGGACTGGAAGCACTACAAGATCCGGCTGGAAAACCAACCGTTGAGTTCGAACACCCAATATCTGTACTTCATCAACGATGACAGCGCCGGCAGCCCGACGGCCGTCAGTTATTTCAAGAATATCAAGGTGTACGAAGAAACCACGTTCGGCAAAGTTGCCAACCAGTATGACGGCAACGGTACCCTGGTGGCGGCATTAACGTACAACGAAGACGGCTCGACGATCATCACCGATGCGCTGGGGAACAGCAAAACCCACACCTACGACCTGGCAACCGGTGTATTGCTGAATGATACAGGCATGCTCGGCGGGAGTACGAGTAAGGCCTACGACGGCAACTTTCGTCCAACGACCGTCACGGATGTGGCCGGCAATGCCACGCACCTGACCTGGAGCGCGGACGGCGCAACCCTGGCCGGTATCGTCGATGCGCTGGAGAACGAGACGACCATCGACTACAACGGCGCCAACCAGCCGACCGGGATCGTCGACCCGAACGGCAATACGACCACGTATCACTACACCGGTATGCTGATGGACAGCATGACCGCCGGGGGCCAGACCACGACCTACCACTATACCGAGAGTGCGCCCGAAGGCCTGCTGGAGACCGTCAGCGACCCGAACGGGCTGGTCACCAAATATGAGTACAACGCCCACGGCCAGCGCACGAAGGTGATCGTCAATTACGACGAGAGCAAGGACCCCAACGAAGACGGCCTGTATAACCTGACCACGCAGTACGCCTACGATGAGCTGGGACGCCTGACCGGCACCACCGCCGTTTCCCCGGCCGACCCGGAAGAGACGGTGGTGACGCACAACGAGTACGACGCCGCCGGGCACCTGCTGTTGACGCAGCGCAACTACGACGCAGGCAGGGACGAGAACGAAGACAACCTGTACAACATCAGCACGCGTTATTCCTACGACGCGCGCGGCAACCAGATCGCCGTCAAGAACGCCGACGGCCTGGTCACGCGCACGTATTACGACGCCGCCAACCGCGTGATTGCTGTCGTCGAGAACCTGACCGGGCAGGAGATTGACGAGGCCGAGCCTCCGGCGCGCGGCACGGGCGGCGAGAACGTGCGCACGGATACCAAGTACGACGACGCCGGGAATATGATCGCCACCATCGACCAGCACAACGTCGTCACGCGCAGCTTTTACGACCAGGCCAACCGCCCCGTGACGGTCATCCGCAACCTGAGCGGGCAGAGTTATACTGTGAACGACCCGGACCCGGCCGCGTACAACCCGGCCGCGCCCGACGAGAACGTGCGCACGGATAGCATTTACGACCTGGGCGGAAATTTGATCGCCAGCGTGGACCCGGCAGGCGTGATCACACGCACCTACTACGACGCCTTGAACCGCCCCTATAAAGTGGTGCAGAACCTGCACGGCCAGGATGCGGACTATCCGAACCCGCCGAGTTGTGGGACGGAAGACCAAAACCTGTGCACCGAAACATTCTATGACGCGGCCGGCAATGTGATCGCCAGCCAGGACCCGGCCGGCGCGATCACGCGCACCTATTACGACGACCTGAACCGCCCGGCGATCGTGGTACAGAACCTGACCGGCCAGAGCATCGCGACCGAAACACCGCCCGTGGTGTGCGGGACGGTAGATGAGAACCTGTGCAGTTACACTTTTTACGATGCCGCCGGGCAGGTGATCGCGACGAGCGACCCGCTGGAGCGCGTCACGCGCACGTATTACGATGCCGCCGGGCGCGCCGTCACGACCGTCAGCAACCTGAGCGGGCAGGAGATCAGCGAGAACACGCCGCCCGAGGCGGGCGATGAAGACGAAAACATCCGCAGC